>Ga0181612_102278_pt1 | contig 10952 bp, 7 predicted proteins | sample HoacroProtozoa21_FD_119630 | JGI IMG/M metagenome (GOLD analysis project Ga0181612, IMG submission 119630) | Hoatzin crop microbial communities from Cojedes, Venezuel. Combined Assembly of Gp0051906, Gp0051904, Gp0051908 | reverse complement strand
TATTTATAAGCATTTATTAGGTCCCCTCGCAGCCTTCTCTTCTTCAGGCTGAACAAGCCCAGCTCCCTCAGCCTCTCCTCGTAGGGGAGATGTTCCAGTCCCCTCACCATCCTTGTAGCCCTCCGCTGGACTCTCTCCAGATGAAGATGAATGCTCACAATTTTTCCCCTTACCAGCTTGAAGAATATGTGCACAAAAGAGTATGTTCAAAACAGCAGCCAATATTAAGCCTCACCTTTTAATTAAAGGTGAAAGGGGAAAACCACGCAAAAGCTTAGTTATTGTTGCTGTTTCTTTATGGTGTTTCTGCAAAGAAGGCAGAGAAGGATCTTGTGAGATGTCTCTGTTTCCCTCATCTATTTACATTCAGAGGAGGAAAAAAAAAGGAAAAAGCTAATCAGGTCTTGTATCACTAGAAAACTGCAGGGCGAATGGGTAACTAGGGACACTGTGATGAAAGTGCTGGGAAAGTGAAGCTGAGCTACTGGGTGGGAAAGAGTTCTTCAAAACATTCTTTAAGGTCTTACATTTTTTTAAATTTTCTTTTTTTTAAAAACGCTTTTTTATACAGCCCATACAGCTTGATGAGCATCTGGGACCAAGGGTGCCTTTGTTAAGTATTCAACTTCCCTTGCTCTTTCATCCAAGATGCCAGAGCTCCAGCAATCATCTCTAGAGACTCCCAAGGTATTCTTAACAAAACCAGAGGAAAAACTAGACTTGACATTGTTAATAGTTCAAACAGTAGAAAATGCATAATTAAAAAACCTGCAGGCCTTGCTATATATCCAGTGAAAACCAACTTTAAAAAAAAAAAGATCCTTCCCGTGTACCTCACAGAGAGAAGGATCCTATAGAACAGTGAGGAGAGCATGCAAATGTGTGTGGTTTGATTTCCTCTTCCAAAGTGAAGTCTAAATGCAGAGAGATGAATTGACTCACAGACAATTTACCTTCTCAACTTGAGCATGGTTTTAAGGGTTCTACAGGGAGAAGGTCTGCATGCTTCACTGAGGCAACATACCCCATTCGAGAAAAAGTGCTGAGATGGGAGAAACTAGAAACAGCAGCTGGTATCTCAAGCAGTTTTCCCAAAAGAGCCGTTACTGAACTATATGCAAATGTAGTTCCAGGCCTGTGGAGCTCAGAAACCCCAAACAGATGCTGCTTTCCCCTGCAAATTTCCTCTCACCTTTCTTCTCACCTGCCTTACTGCGATTATCTGAATTGTAATTGAATTCTAAACGCAGAACTCAGAGAAGCTTTATCACATAGAAGAGATGGTCTTACCCCAGCATTAGTGAATAGACTTTTAATGGATGAATTTTAACATGAAGTGTTCCACCACTTTGGGGATTTTATTACATCTTGAACTATCACCAACTGATGAAAGGTCTTCCTTTACTATTTTATGAAATACACCCTTCTTACATCAAAATAGGATAAATAGAAATAGTAACCCCCATAACAAAACACGCCCCCAACACCCAACAGATAATAACGATGATTTAGGGATTGGCAATAAGGAGAAAACATCTTTTTATCTTTGAGGAAAAGTAAAGGCTTTATGAAACAAGTTTTCTAGTAAGTAATAGATACCATTTTCAGCTGTCTAGCTCAGTCATAAGCGCATTCATTATAGTGATGTTACATTACTACAGATACACGCCACTAGTCAATTTGAAAATAAACATCTGTGCTTACTGCAAAGCATACTCTATAAAATGCTGCTGATAACAAACAGGTGAACACTGAAAGGCCCTGTCAGTCTGGATCCACCTCAGTTCCTCAGGCTGGGAATAAGAGAGTTTTAATACTGTCTTCTGCTCTTTTATGGCCTCCAGCATGCACCACAGACTAATAAGTTCTTCCCTCCTCATTTCTACTTGACTCTTTGCGTAAGGTGTGTCACGGGGCCAGAGGCTAACATGGGCACAGAAACAAGAAATTTGGGTTGGAAGTTGTTTTGGAGAAAAGAAAAATAAGGTAACCTACATACGTATCTTGAATGCACTGTTGCTCGGTTCTTCACCCTCTACTATCAGTTGGTCTTTTTCAATTTATGCTTCAAGCCTTTCCAAATATGATTGGTATCATCTTCCATACTTACACAATACTGACAAAAAGACCTCAAAATTCACTGGGGAAGTGATCCTATTGCCTTTCAAGTCATTTGCATAATTGCAAAACTCCCACTCTAATATAATGTAACTATCTAATACTAAACTTTTGATACTTGGTTATGAAAGAAATGTATTATACATGCACAGGACAAAAAAAGTTTCCACTTCTACCAAAGATCACCTGTAATACTCCTAACACTAACATGTGAGCAACAGAACATGTCAATTATATAGGGGTAGACCAATCAAAGCAGCTTTTGGGTCACGACAGAAGTCATAAAAAGTCTCAGAATACCAAAGTATTTACAAAGGCGTTTGCACTTACATTACTCATTGCTATGCCAAACTGGAAGCTTAGTGGAGGGAATTACCAACACACAGACAGAAAATGTAACTTATGTTATGCAAACATATTCTCACAACTGCCCTAAAACCACAAGTGAAGCCAAAAGCAGAATGGAGGTAAAGGAAGAAGGCAGGCAAGCCTATTGCTCTAAATGAAATCAACGGGAGCTCTGCCATCAGCTTAAAAACACAAGTAAGAACTGGCCAGAAGATCATGAGGCAATTCAGCAGACATTCTCAGGACATCCGAACAAAAAGCCCTTAAAACTTCTCAGTACAAAAGCCACAAAATAAAGGAAACTGGCAGTTCAAGCTTGGTAAGACTATTCTACGCAGTGCTTGGTGAAGATAATATGTAATGGAAAATTATAAAAAAAAGAACAATCGTGTCTGTAAAATGCTTGTACTAAAGAACTAACCATTTAAATAGCTTACGATCCAGTTGCTGATAGAAAAGCTTTATGGTGCACATCCTAAAAGTTGATAAGACTGTGGTAATACTGATGTTTATCATTAGAGGCCTACTTAGTCTTACAGTCTCCTTACAATGAAAACAAACTTGATCAAAGTTCTTTGTTACTCCCTCAAAATTCAAAATTTTCTGTGAAAACATACAAAAAAATAGATAAATCGCACACCTACATCTTTAGGTCAAAATGAGTTTAGCAGCAAATTCTGAAGCAGTGACATGTGTCATTTCAGATAAGATATCTAATCCATGTCTGTGTGTCCCCTGGACATTTAGCGCAATGCAAAGGACAGACCTTTAAGACCCATGGAGAAGTCAGTAAAGCTTGACAGTACACATTAAAAAAAATATCCTTGCATAACATCTAGAATTCACTAATATAGACTCAGCTCGAAAAAAAGAATCCTGTCACATTACTATAATCTACTGTAGACCACATATGTGCAGTAGAGAATAAAGTTATTTCTCCTTACATGTAAAGGTCAACCTACTGACCCCCAGTGAACAAATTAAAGTTCCTCCCTTTAATCTTTTTCTCCTTTGTGCAAAAATAAAGGATTTACCAAAGGCTATTTTGAAAGCAAACACTTTCTACTATGTAGGAAACTCATGTTAATGAAAAACTTAATCTCATGCAACATTAGTGTGCAAATACACATTTTATAGCAAACTTTTTTACAAGTGCTTAAGACAGAGTTTTTAGTCTGTTTTTAATCCTTTGTTACAAAAAAGTCCTTTCTTTAAAAGAAGAAATGTCAGAAGTTCTGACATGGCTACAGTTTGAAGGATCAGAGAGACTGAGTAGAAACAGTCCACTGGGTAGAATGTAGTGAAAGACAACAGAAAACGTGTGGAAAGAAAACATGGCTGTAGCAGAGCATATAGAGCCAGACAAAGAATTGTGATCATTGAAAGTATGTCCCAGAAGAAGCACTGGCAGCACACTGGTACAAACCTTGCGCAGACACCCCATTCCAATTTTAAACATTTTGATGGTTTGACATCTCTTATTTGAATTATATTTACCATCCTCTATCTATAATAGCAAGGACCTGAAAAATACAACTCTAAGTGATGCTAAGTGATCAATATCTGAATTGGTTCAAGCTGGCATTAGAAGTTATGCTGCAAAGTCCTGCCCAGAGTACCAGCAATAATTAAGGAGGACCAAGGCCCTGACATGAGCACTGTCCTGTATTGCCCATGTTGTTTTACAGTTTGCATGCTCTGTGGCCACACCAGCAGCACTACCCAGACAATGCCTGGACATGGTTCAGGAAGCCTACGGGTCATTCTCAGTAGACAGCATAGGCAAGGCTATCAGTGTTGGAGCAACTGGAGGGACTGGGAGAAGAGGTTAGGTATATGAATATTAGTCTTCCTGTTCTATTTACTTTGGCGTATTCTGCTTATTAACACAACACTGCCACTGCATCTGCACTGATATTATGACCTCCCTGCATGTCTCTCAAATTTCTGAAGGAGTATCACATGGTTCTGTGTGCTTCCAGGCAGTCATCTAGCTCAATTTCCTCAAAAAAGCTGGGACAGATTCATATCCGAACAACAAAAGCAAATTAGAGACAGAAGGTAATTTAAAGAGGAAGCCAAGTTCTGAAAACATAAGACTATCTCCAGTGCTAGCAGAAAAGAACATACTATTAAAATCACTTAAAACAATTACAATGTTAAATTCAAGTCTGTTAACTTGCAAGGAAGAAGTGAATGATCAGTTCTGTTGAGAAGCTGAGAACATCTACCTTGCAGAACTTCACAGTTTTTTCCCCACTGTGCACCAAGTATAGGACAATTTTTAAAGCAGTGATATCCTAATATCTAGAAAATAAAATATAGGCCTCAGAACATTGACCTCTGGAAGGAAAGTATACAGAATCACAGAGGGAATTCACTCCATCTTGGGCAGAAGGGACTTGGCAGAACATTAAACATACAACTTTTTGTTCTTAGTATTAGAGTAAAACCCGGGGAGAGAAATTAAAGGGAAAGATAGGTAAAACAGTCAAGGATGCCTATTTATAATCTGGATATTAAAACGTGTAGAAGGCACACAGACTAGTTTAGGTAAAATATAGTTATTTCTGGCACAGAATGTAGCAGCTTTTGGGGCAGCTCCTATATTCATGAGTTGAAGACAGCAAGTGAAAATCTGTTACACGTGCATACACGCTTTCAAAAGTCTGAGATGAAAAATATTAATACCTAGCAACATACACCTACCTGGAGGATAAAAACGAACACTTACTTTTTGTTTCATTGATGTATCTTTCACTTTCTTCCTGTTTGCATTTAATTAATACTCTGAAGAGCACTTCCAGCTTAAGGTTTGTAAAAAAACAAGCTCAAAGCCAACAGCATTCAAGTTAGACTTCTATTTACTTCATTACTCATTTTTGCTTCTGGTTATTAAAGCAGAAACTGAGCACTAAAGACATGGTGATTAGCATCTCTTCAAGCTGCATTCTTGCATCTCTCAAAATCAATTCTCAACAACAAATGTTTACTATTCCTTAGTTTAACGATTATCCAGAATATCATATCATAAGTGAGCATATTTCTTAAGAGTCCTTCACTTGATTTTGGCCTTTATACTAATTGCTGGTTTGGAGTTACTCACTTTTAACAAGATATTGTCTGTATCTCTTTAGTCAATTTACTCACTATTCACAGAACCACTTACCAAGTAATTAATGACATAAAATTTGTCATATTCTTTGTTTTTGGCATTGATTCTGCGATGTTGCTTCTTTCTCATGTGATCTTTAAGCGTGCTTTTGTCTCTGAAGACTTTTTCACAGTAAAAACACTGCAAACTAAGATAAAAAGGTAAACAGGTCAACATCTTAAAATCAAAATAGAACCAGATAACATCCTTAAATTAGCTGGAGATATATACAGTAAGATTAATCCTAAGCATGTGAAAGCAAGCTAAATGAAAAAAAGTTTATTTGGAAAAAAAAGTACAAGATAATCTTAGATCACAGTAGAGTCAATCAAGCACAGAGATGACAAAAATGACATAAACTGAAAATATAGATAACAAAAAAGTTTACTGTTTGCCCTACATGCAAAGGGAGAAAAGTCTGATCACCCAAAATCGTCCTACCAAGGGCACAGGAGGGCTGCGGATCGGTCAATACACAAACTCTTAACTCAACATGCACTTATACTGGCATCCAATCCATCAGTAACTGTTTCTTTGTAATTTAGAGTGAGAAAACTCAACCTCTGAATGTGCTACAGATCTTTAAAAACAATTTAAATTAGCTAAACAGAAAATTTTATACTTCTAACTTAACAGGGAGGCTAAATGAAAGTTTGCCAGCATGATCAATGGGTTTTGAAATCTTGAGAAAACAAATTTAGTAAATAAATTCACATACACACACGTATATATACAATAATTCATGTTTATGTATATTCGTACATACATATATACACATATATAGACAAGAATTACTATATATACACACACATTACTTGAGAAGGTGAAAACATTCATTAAAAAAATAAGAATTTTACCATGGTATGTCTTCCAGAGCAATTAAAACAAAACAGAAGTATACGGCGCTATCTTAAATTCCCTATTATGAGCACTATATAATAATTGTTCTCTCCACTGTAGTATCAACTGACACCTGAAAGCTGACCCTCTAAATCATTAAGTCACGTCTCTTGACTCAGACAGTGGACTACGAGGACTGTAATCTGCATTTCAGCCTAAATGGGTGATTCTCCCTGAAACAGATGATTATTTTTTTCTGGCAGACACTTAGCAGAGCCCTGAGCTTACAGGAACACCCTTGTTTAATGTCTTGAGCCTCTAGTTAGCCAAGGTGCTAAAACATTTTTCTTATAAGTGATGGCTCACATATCCTACCAAGATGAAGACAGTTTCTTGGGCCGTTTGAAAAGTTATTTCCACAGGAGGATGGGGAAAACCCCTAGAAAATAATTTCTCATGAAATAAAAACTTTGTAACTGTGACATTATATCTTTGTATTGGAGATGCTGGCTAGCAGGAAAAAAAAAATTGATGGGAGAGAAAAACAGCAGCAGCACTTTCAGACACAAAAAACATGGATATTAAAAAAATGTGGTGGCTCTGAATTACAACGATCACCTTTTTCTTCTTCTTTGCTCACAGATGAAAGCATGCTTCATTGTACAGTGAGAAGGAATTTTAACAGTGTCCTGGTCAGGCTTTTCTATGATTTACCCAGGTTTAAGATACAGATGTTGAAGAAAATTATTTTCTTGTCAAGCATTTGCCTCTATAAAAAACATTAATATTGTGCCTAGAAGATCTGTACCTACACCCTGAAAACCCTCATATTCCTTTAGCAAAGGTGCATCCAGATTCCCCTCAGCTCTCATGTGTGGAGCAGCAGTCCAGGATGCTCAGTATCTTTTTGCCATCCAAGAACTGCTGTAACATTTAGGCTTACTGCTAAGGAAGTTTTGAGTTCTCCTTGTTCTTGCAGCCTCAAAATCTAGATATTGCCTTGTTGGTGAATCATAGGTCTGACGGCAGACATCTACGAATTTTAGTATCTGCTTTGCTCCATTTGCTAACAGCAAAGCGTTTGCTCTACTTGTGACAGGCATTCCCAATAAGAATACGCAATGCTTTTCCTCAGCATACACAATGTAGTCATGCTATTTGCCTGAAACAAGATTTTTCTCCTCTGAATAATATTACCAGATACTATTCTACTAGTATAGCTATTAAGTCTATTCTCAACAGTAGGAGTGGCAGCCTTTCACTACTTTGCAAGCAACTCCAGCATGTGTATTAACTACAGAGAGGATTGGTTTTGAGAAACCTCCATCCAGAGGAAACCCTCGGGTTGTACTGATAAACAGTAAAGCTGCAGTTTATCAGTGAGCATGATAACTCAGTGCATTAGGTAACACCAATGATAATATAAAAGGTATTCTTAAAACATCTTCATTTCTGGAAGAAGTTAACCTGAATCTACTGTGACTGCACATCCATTGTCAGGCCAAAGACTAAATTAAAGAGCACTGATGGCTTTTCTGTTGTTGGAATCTCTTTTTTTTTTTTCCTTAAGATGTGCAAACCAATGGATCCTAAATTTACTCAGAAGAATATTTAATCTAATTTCCATATTCCAATTTTTACAAATCCTAGTGTTCTGTGGCTTTTCATAACTAAGCTTAAGATTTAGGCAAACTTCTTCAACAGTCTTTGATTACAAATTGTATTAAAATCTAATAAACTTGTTAAACCTACAGTTTTACTCTTAAGGAAGTACGTTTTCTGATAGAGCCCGATTCGGCAGGGGGGTTGGACTATATGATCCACAGAGGTCCCTTCCAACCTCTAACATTCTGTGATTCATAGTGTCCTATTTATGAAATCCGTAAGGAAACTCAAAGTGAAGAGTTTCTTGCTCTTTTCTACCCAAGTTCTTCTCCCAAATTCCCTTTTTAAACCTGAGGTGGATGAAGAAGTTAAGTGTTTTTGAGGCAACGTACACATGGACTTTCCCCTTCTGCTCTGGGATGTACTCTTGTACGCAGCAGAGAAGGAAGAGATCAAACATCCCACGTTATCAATACACAGAGAGGCAAACAAAGATTGGCATAAGAACTCTGTACTCAGTGACTAAAGAGATGTTTAGCAAAAAGATTGTTATGATGAGCAACAAGAACCTTAACTCTAACAGTTGTTAGAAAAAGGGACATGCTATTATTGATGTCAATGGAAACTCTGCAATGCATAACTGAAGCACTGCATGACTCCATTTTTCCAGCAAACACATACTATGAATTGTTATTAATTAGCTTTCAATAAGTCTTCTAAGAGCACTCACAATAAACTTACATTCTCTCTTTGTTTATTCTGAACTAACCACGACTGTTGAATTCATTTCAACTTATTTCCAAGCTTAAAAGAAATACGACCTAAGTCCACTAAAAAAAACCAAACAAAAAACTACTTACTTGTCAAGCTTCTCCTGTAATACAGCCAAAAACTCATTGCAATTCACAATGTTATCTGGCAGCCCAATGTTAAAAGCATGCTCTCTTGCCATATGATTGAGAAGGACAGATCTACAAAAGACATTCAAAAAGAACGTTACATATTTTTGAATACATATGAGAATTATTCAATTAGTGACCCAAAATACACCAATTGCTCTAAAAATGAATAAAAGCCAACATTAAATAAACAATAACAGTGCTGCTGCCACTGCTAGAAAAAAAGAATGCAACTTTATTTTATTTATTTTTATTTATTTTTTTTATTTCAGCTCTGCTGAACAGTTAGTAACATTTCAACTGCTTAATCCACATGCATGAAATACAACCCTTTAAATGAAAATTACAGTATAGTTTATTTTGACCCTCGCTGTTAGCAAGGCTCATTTATTAACTTGAATAAGCAAATCACAAATTTCAAACAACCGTCTTGAGAAACATTCTAAAAAGTCATTTGTCAGTTTTCTCTGTGCTGGTTAACAAAGCAGAAATTCTTGGTTGGGATATGGTTTTACATCAGTATTGCTTCACACAGCACTATCAACACAAACAGCACTAAGAAACACACATGAACAAACCTAATGGATGTTTAAGTAAGTTATTTTTCTAGTAGAGGTATACTAGTTCGTTCCTTTGGTGCCTAAAATCTCTATATTCCTCAACTTCAGCATTTGGGGACTACAGAAACATTGAAGTGTTAACACTGCCGAGTCTTGCTTTTACCATAGTCCAGGCACAATTTTCAAATCACATGTTGTGTGAGACCCAAGAGTAAGCAGAGGATGTAGTTCTCGGTGGCTGAAGGGCATGAAGTTCATTACACCAGGCAGTAAAACGAACAGGACACTCACACAACACTGGGACGACCTACAGCGACATGACCCCAGGTTCTTCTAGCTTTCAAGAGTAGCAGAACTACTTGTATAAACAGACATTCAGGGGTAAGACTCAGTCCATCCAGCTGAAATGGATGTACTGTGTAAAACCAAATTTTCACTGCAGCAAGCATTGGAATGCAACTCCTGCTCACAGCTAACTGATGCAAAGCACTCCATTCTCACTCTAATTTTCCCCCTCTCTTTTTCATTCAGTCTTCAAATTGACATTGGTTTGGTGAGGTTTGAATAGAAAAATGTGTAACTGGATAGAAATACTTTTTAACAGCCATACTGGCTTCAACAGCTCTCCTTGCCACTAAAACAACTGCTGAAAAACTATCTCTCTTTAAAACGGTTCAGCTTGTAACTCCAGCTTACTGTGTAGGACAAAAAGTTTTACTGGAATAAATACAGGATTGAGAAGTGGGAGGGGGTCTATTTAAAGTGGCACTGCAGTTGAAAGCAATATTTAAACTATAGTTTAAAATGAATTTTATCTTCTGAGTCCTACCGTTAGGCACTAACTGGTTCAATGACATTAAAACCATAAATAAAAACACTGAGCAGATATGAAAAAATAAAACAAAAGCAAACAAGACAATAAACAAACCTGTTTCCTGTGAATTCTTGATCACAGAACATACACATACTATGAAAACTTGTGTCATATCTTTCTTGCTGCTGCTGTTCTAGAATTTCTCTCTAAGAAAAGAAACAGTTATTTAGATAAAAAATAATGATTAAATCACATAAGCTAATTATACGTCTTTATTCATACTCACAACAATCAACATACAAAATTAAAATGTACTGCTGACACAAACCAGAACTTAGTATTTTTTGAGGGTGGGTTCTCACAAAAATTATAATTTTTTTCGAAGGCAGTATGTGCTCCAGTCAAGTTCCATTAAAATTCTCCTAGTATTATACAAGGTGCATGGAATGAAATACAATCCACAGTGAGATTTTATGCAGCTATTTAAATTATTCTATATATAACATATCAGTTTATTGATTCTGCCTAGGTTCAGATTTACCTGTGGCATCAATGAGCAAGTTTATGGGCCACCACGTAACACCCGACAGAATGATAAACTCAATTTTGCATCT
>Ga0181612_142364_pt1 | contig 10953 bp, 5 predicted proteins | sample HoacroProtozoa21_FD_119630 | JGI IMG/M metagenome (GOLD analysis project Ga0181612, IMG submission 119630) | Hoatzin crop microbial communities from Cojedes, Venezuel. Combined Assembly of Gp0051906, Gp0051904, Gp0051908 | reverse complement strand
TCTGGGGAGACCTTACTGCGGCCTTTCAGTACGTGAAGGGGGCTTATGAGAACGATGAAGTGAAACTTTTTACCAGGGCCTGTAGTGACAGGACAAGGAGCAATGTTGTTAACCTGCAAGAGAGTAGGTTTAAATTAGATCCAAGAAAGAAATTCTTTGCTGTGAAGGTGGTGAGACACTGGAACGGGTTGCCCAGAGAAGCTGTGGATGCCCCCTCCCTGGAAATGTTCAAGGCTGGGTTAGACGGGGCTCTGAGCAACCTGTTCTAGTTGGAGACATCCTGGCTTACTGCAGGGGGGTTGGTCTAGATGACCTCTTATAGCATTCTATGATTCTAAGACAAGGTCACAAATAAAACTGTTTTGTGTTTGTGGCTTCTGGACAAAATATCCTGTTCTTCCACCCTAATGTTCATAAAAACACATAAAAAACCATGATAAATACTTAAGAGGATCAGAACATGCCTCAATATGAAAAGTGACTTACGGTGCACATCTCTAATACTAGTATCTCCAACAACATTAACTTTAAAGCACACATTTAATGAATATAATTACTGCTTAAATAACTATAATAACCAAAAAATAACTATAATAACCAAAGTATGAAACATCCAATTATGAGATTTCACTGAAGCTCATAAAGCTTGTCTTTTTCTTTTCACAATGTGTCACTACATTTTTTCTTCAGTTTTTAATCCAGATGCAATCTGGCATGACAAAAACTGCTGGCTTCCCAGACACAGTCTGATAAGCCAAATTCCATGCCGATTCAAACCTTGCTTCAGCAGGAGCATGTAGATTTCAAAGACAGCATACAACTGTTGTCGTTGTTGAGAAACTTCTGAAGAGAGATGAATCACCACAGCCAAAATACAATTTCATATTAATGGGATTTCTTTTATGGAACAAGGATCTTGCCGATTTCCATCTTTACACTAATCTACTGCATATGCTTTTCTGCTTGTTTTCTATCTGATATTACATGAAATCATAGTGGTCAGTTCCTATTTTCGTTGCTGCTATATCAAACAATTTAATTTCCATGTACAGAGTACATTCCACTGTAAAAATCAAAAACATCCAAACCCATAAAAATTACAGACAGTTTTTCTTCTGTATAACCCTAAGTGGAACCAAGTTTTTGTTACGTTACTTTACTTGCGTTCCTGATAATGGAAAGTGTGGGGTTTTATTTCTTGGTGTGGGCTTGTGTTTTGTTTTTTAAATAAACGTTTCCATTTTTGTGCCGTAGTCCGATGTTCTTTGCTTTGTTGCAAATACAACAGAACAATAAAACAGATTAAGAGTCACCCTGCTCTATTTCAACTGTCAAACTGAGATGCATTGCCACTGACACCAACAGAATTACTGAGATTCAGGTATACAAGAATAAAAGACAGAATAATCTAAATATAAATTTGGACCAAAAATCAGGCTTACCTTTGCATAAAAGCTTCTGATAATACTGCAATTGGCAAAGCACATTTAGCTAAATATGTATGGGCACAGACAAATATATATATAGGTTATGATTGTAGCTGCAAAAATGTGGATAGAGATAAAACCTGTTTAACTCTAAAAAGAGAAAACAAGTGGGGATATCAAATTGGAATCTGGATCACTTTCACAAAAAATATTCGTTTTGATCATAAAATACTCTTTCATAGACACACATACATACAGGCAGACTTACTAAACACTAGGTAATATTGCTTCTGTCAGCATCTGATGCAACAGCAACATGTGCCTATTTGTCAAGGAAGATGATTTTCCCTGGTAAACTAATGTCCCCAATTATAGTTTATCACAAAACACTGTTGTTAATATTCACTGTGAGAACAATAGCAGCTCTGATTATGTCTTCATCCATTTGATTTTTCTCTACACACATGGTCCACATTGGCTTACTGTGTTTGCTGCTGATTAACAGAGAACAACCCTTGGGTATAGAAGTCTATAATAATCATGTGTTTTATAGCAACTAAAAAAATTTCAGGCAATAAAAGTCAAAACTATGTTATTTCCAGTATTTATAAAAGAAGATCCCAACAACACAAGTTGAATCTTCCTTCAAATTCTCAGATCTGGAGTCACGTAACTCAGCTTAACCCTTAAAGCACCAGGGAAAAAAAGATGGCGGCAAGGTGCAAAGTACCATCTTGGGGGAGGGCAGAGGAAGGTGAAGAAGAAAGATTATAAACCTCAGAAGTCCTAGAATATTAATTCAACATCTCCTCAGATGAATCAGATGATAGCATAGTAGCTGATGCAGTTAGTGATCACACAATCCCAGGGATAACCCCTCTGTTTTGCTACCCTTCCTCCATCACCTTGAGGAGCAACACCTTCTAGTGACTTTGAGAAGTAGGAATCAATAACCTGTCCTTTCTCCAGTGGTTTGGGGGTGCCCGTGGCTGGGGATCACTCTTACTAACCTCCTCAGTAGAGGACTCGGTAGTAGAAGGCACAAAATATGTCCTGGGGGCTCTTTATACCAGCCTGAGAAGATGACAACAGTAAAAGCTAGAATTTTTCCTTCCTTCCTGTCTTGTCTGACTACTGCTAGGTATACATGTACATGCTGGAAGTGAAGAAGAGGAAGGAAACTTGTTCAAAAGGATGTAGAGGGCAGACAATTTACAGAAAGGTAGAGAGTTACAGTCTGATCACATTATGAGCCTTTAAGACTATGTCTAAGAACCACCACAAAATTTAGATAGAAGAGCAGTGCCTCTCTCGAAAGGCAGTTCCTCTAAATTTAGAGGCTTGTTGTCCTAGCTGGACACAGTCCAGATTGACGTTAGATCTCTATCTTCACCCCCAGCACTATGTAGACTATTTCATTTAAATGTGCTAAGGCTTTTATGCAGCAGCCTTTGTGCTGAAATTTTCAAAGAAGTTTGAAGAGCATTATTTTCAACTCACACACAAGGCAGGAAAAAAAAATTTAAGTGATTTGTCCAAGGCAGCATCTCAAACTGCACCTGCTCTCAGTGCAAGCCAGTCAAGGCTGGGCACATCTCTGTGCAATAGAAAGTCAGACACAGATACCCAAGCTAGCCTTGAACGTGCCAGCAGCAACACTGCCAGCAATATAAAGTTATCAGCACAATGCTCAAGGCTATGCTGAGAAACAGGGAATAGCAGCCCCCAGAGAACCACTCCAGCATAACCATGCTGTGTAAATATGCAAGCAACTATAGCTGTGGGCACTGTGCCCACATAAATCTAGGCATTTTTAGACACAGCCCTAATTTGCCTGTAGGTGGAGCTCAAGAATACGCATATAGTTCCTGCATTTTGTGGGATGAATACTCTCATATGCTCACCCTAGCTCCCTCTGCAGAAGCTTTACAAGCCTTACATCAGAAGCTTACACAGAAGTTTTTATTAGAAATTACTATAGAGGGTCAAAGCCTCATAAGTGTATATTCAGAATAATGCATACCTGACTGAAAGCATGTACTGTTCTTGCTTTAAATTACATAACTCTCAGTAATTTTAATTACCCAACCTGTTAATCTGTTCATAGAAGCAACTGCATCTCCCAGGAACTCCTTTCTTCCTTTGTCCCCACCTAGACTCAGGCTCTTCTCTGTAAGCCATGGGGAAACAGATCACAAGGATGCCCCCCCAAAGACCTAACAACCCAATCGCTAACAACTAGACCTCCATTTTAATTTATCCTGACTTTAGAGCAGCAAAACTGTCTTCTTCAGGGGCTCTTATAGTATGAGCAGAACCAGAGAAGCACCTCTTTTCTGCATTTGTTTCATCCCCCAATACCATACTATATATAGGAGGAGAGCCATTAGAAACATTAGCTGCTTCATATGATGTGCTCTCTCATTGAGGAGTGAGATCTTAATAATACACTCTGTTGTTCGTTGCCAATATTTAATCTTTCAAATCTGAACTGATTTTTCAATCGTTATTTATTGTTTACACATGCAAAATAAAAATTGTGATATGCTAGGAGGCATCCCATAGGAGTTCAGATAGTCTGTTAAATATTTCAAATAATAATTATTAAAATAAATCTCTGCCTTAATGGAACAGTACATTTCAAATTCTGCTCCAAGTTATACCTACTGTCATCTCCTGAGAATGGAGCCAAATACCACTCCAAGTCACTCTTCTACAATGCTACCTGAACATAACTTGGAACAAGATGTAACAAATGTGAAAATAATGCAGCTTCACAAGATACATAAGCCACGATCATATTTCCAAAGGCAGGATCATCTAGCTGTAACTTTAAGGAATCTCTTAGTTTAGTAACACTATTTAAGATGCAAAGCCAATATGCAACTGGCCAATTCCTTTCAAAAACAGAGTTAATCTATATGAAAGACACTAATGGATATAAAGGGATTCTGGATTTACACCAACACAAATAAGACAAGGGTATGTCCCTTGTTGAGGATCTTGAAGGGCAGATGGTTGCATGACATATTTTTATTGTAGCAGAGTGCCTGAAATGATTCGCTAAGCTAGTATCCACAAGGGATTAGTGGACACATGCATGATCAAATGTGGATGGTGTATATGTTTAGAGGTGTTATTCCAAGAAGAACTTGAGCAAATTAAGAACTAGACAAAAAGCAAAACTTAGAACTTTTGCAAGTAAAACAGAAACAGCGATGGCCAGGGAAATCAGAACAGCAAGTGCAAGAGAAGCCAGCAGAGAGAAGCATCAAGATTAACGATTTTCTGTTTCTTACAGTCTTATGATAAGTTTCTAACCATTTCAAAGAAGTTGCAGCTTCATTCACGGCAAAAAAATATGAAAGAAGACCAAGGTAGCCATAACACAGATGGCGTGATAGCCATCCACAGCACACAGGCAATCGCAAAGGAGGAAATCCACACTGAAGGAACCAACTTGGCAGAGTGTTCGTTGAGCAGAGCGTTTGACCTGGTTTGATTTGCTTCATAGGAGTAAGCAGGCAAGACAATGCCACCAAAAAGGTAAACAAACACACGAAAATGATGACAGTATCTGGAAAGTAAAAAGGTAAAAGTCTCTGAGGTTTCATGGAAAGTCCCAAAATTAAAATCAAAGTAGTGGAATTGAAAACTACAAAACACAAAACAGCCCTCAGAGAGTGGCATTCCTCAAGTTGTCCCCCCACAAATTAGCATCTAACCTTGTAATTGCTGGGGTTTTACAGGATTTTTCTGCATGCCATTCAAATTCATTTAGAAGTTAAGGGCTGAAACACATCTAATGCTTCTCTAAAACATGGAAGGGACAAATTGCAGAATGTTTCCCTTTCTTCTATTGTACATCCTTTGCAACACAGACATTTCATGGCAGATCTCTATTTTGTATATTAGTTACCTGATTTTGACACTCAATTTTATAGAAGTTGGCCAAATAGCAAAAAATTCACAACTAAACTTAGAAAAAGTTCTCAAATGCACATCACCTCATTACATTGAGTATATTACAGAAGATAAACCACATCAGTTCAGCAACAGATGTAATAAATTTATAAAAATATTAAAATTATGGGAATGCTGAGATATCACTGTTGCCCCTGTCACTTAAGCAGCAAGAACTCCAGGGGTTCTAGTAGTCTTTGTGAGCTAATAGAATAAGCCTGTTTTCTAGTTTGTGCATGCCAACACCAGCACAAGATAACTAAAAAGTGCAATGAAGGTTAGGAATCAGGTGTCTATCGTAGTAATGAGCAATGAAAGCCTCCGCAGTCTTCCGTCTTACACCAAGATGGAAAGTGGGAGAACAAATCAAGAACAGGAGAGGGCATTGGCAGGAAGCGAGCCTGGCACATTAGATGAAATGCTGTCCCCTACATAATGCTAATGGGAACACTTATCCATGCACCCCTTCTTCAAACCTTGCTTCTCCTGCTGCAAGAGTAGCAGCAGGACGTCCATTAGCACAGGATGGGGTCATCCTTAGCAGCTTTCTCAAAATTTGAAACACATACTCATCACTCAATTTGTGTTGTGCAAAATTAAGTTTTCATGAATTAAAATGAAGAGACTCAAATCCAAGACCAGTTACCAGTAACCAAACTAACAAAGTATGAGTTTGCTCAATATAAACAGCAGCTCCTTCACTGGCTACCAAAATCCCTATTCAGCATTAACCCCTTTGGAGTCTGTTCGACATTTTGCCTACGCAATTCCACTCCCCCTCCAATGTTATGCACTAAGATTGAGCTGTACAAGCTGTTAACTATATGCTAACTCATCAAACTCAACATGTTTCATGCAGACACTTCCATTTCAACAATAGTTTTAGTGAAATTATTTTTTAGAAGCAAGAAGGGCAAGAAAAGACAAATATCAAAGGCTAGGATGCTGGAAGTCCAGGTTCAAGTACCTGAGCTCTGTCTCCATGAGTGATGCTGGATGAAAAACTATTTTGAACTGGGCAGAGAGAAAACCTGAGGTGTGGCACCCCATATCCTACCAAGCAGCCCCTCATCACAGACCAAGCCACTTCTTCCTGAACTGAGACTCACATGTTTTCTATTGGAAAAGGGAAATGCATTCATATCCAGCCACCAGACCAATACAAAAACTTCAGAAAAGTTTAATTTTCCTTATGGGTCTTGAGAGAAACTGAATTTGGAAGCCTTGAGGGATGAAGCGAAACAGCAGCAGCATCCTCCAGCTGACCAGAGCCTGCCCTTGCATCGTAGGCAATGGCAGATGCTCAGAGACTGGCTCTTTCATCCTGCTGCTTTGCTTGTCTTGTGTCATACCAAAACACACAGACCTGAGAAGGATTAAAAAAAAAATATATATATCCTTGGGCTTAGTCCTGCTGGTGAAACTCCACTACCTTTTCATCAGACTCAATAGAAAAGAGCATTTAAAATTAATTGCCAGAGTATTCCTCAATAAATAGCTGCAATTGATCTAGACTTTGAGATAAATTCACTGATCCTAATTAAAAAATTTAAATTGTTTAAATTGCTAAGCCTAGCCCTAATTGTCTCTCAAAGCATCCTGACAATGACCCACAATAAATCAAGTTAAATATACTAAGTGAGCTGCAATATCATGTGGCATTGTTTTAGTACTTACTGTAATAATAATTTGAATGACAGGAACAACTGACCAGAAAAACAATGTGGACTTGAATGGTCCTTAAACAGCAAAATAGCACTTCATCAACCACTGACACATCACAGCCATCACTTCTATTTCATCCCTTATCCAACAGCAACAGATTGAATAGATAAAGAGAAAAATAAACAAGGGAAAATTCAAGCTGTGGGTTTGCCCCCCCTCAATTATGAAGCAGTCAGCTGCACTAGGCAACATGTCACAATTTCTTTTCTTCTGGGAACATAGTTTTTTATTCAAACTAATTCAAAACTGCAAAATCGTTATAGCTTATTATGTATCTAGCTACTCTGTGTATCAAAATCATATTTTTTTTCTGCAATAAGAGATCTGTACCAAACATGGTATGAAAGACCAGTTAGCCAAGATGAAAGAGCAAACCATGACCTGAAAAAAATCTCCTGCTATCCTGAGTTTTCAAGGGAAAAAACAAAACAGACAAAATCAATTTTGCATTTTTTAAAACTACTAAGATCCATCATTGACATCTAGGAGGAGGACTGGAAGGAGCAATACACAAGGGTAAGAAAATAGATTAGAATTTACAGCTGACTTTTTTTTTTTTAAAGAAGGAAAAAGAGCAAAATAAGCATTTGGAAAAGATCTCTTTCTTGAAAATCTTAAACAAAGATCACCAGCTTTATTAGTTCTTCAGTTTGCAACATTTATCTGATGAAGTGCAATAGGCACACTTTTCCAATGGTCACTCCAACAGGAGTTCTTTATGGGATTTGCTTGGTACACCTGAAATGAGGAGGAAAAGAACTATCACTAATTGTGTGAAAAGATAGCACATGCAGTGCTTTTAAAAGAGAAAGTCACAAAAGATTTGAAAACAAAATATTTTTCTTACACTAACATGCCTACTCAAAGGCAAAAATAATATAGGAACTAAATCAGAACTAGGTACCCGATCCACAAGCATTGCTGGGAGACGTACTTAATGCTGTAAGTACACTCACTTCAACGGAAGTTGTGGTTCTAAGCCCCACCGAATATCAAGCTATTTCCAATTAGTAATAATTTATGAAAGGGGAGTTTGCAAGAAGTACTGAGTCCCTCAAATATGCTCTATCTGAATTCAAAGTGCATCAGATACAGGAGCAGCAGGTACCACTATCATATATAATTTATCATAAGGGGACTTCTCCAGAGTCCAGCAGCACTGCTCTGCGGGCTGTTCTTGCAGGCAGCTGGAAGAGCTGCTGAACAAGTGGCCTCTAAGAAGTTTTTTGGGTATCACAGTTCCCCTGAGCTGAAAGCTGCCTGCACTGCTGGCAAGGACAGCAGAGGGGCTTTTCATTCCTGTTTGATGTCGTTTTGGCCTCTGAACTAAAGACAGAATTTGTGGTGTGGGGCCCATATGAATCCCCCCTTGAACTCAGAATTGAAATAAGAAATGAAGTCATTTAAGTAATTCCCCCGGAATATAAGCGACCTTCTGCATGAGTTAAGTCTTTTCAAGTCACTTGTAGAAAACAGCTGGAAGTAAAATCTATCCTTCTGGGAGGTATTTTAATTGCTACTGATGCTGGGAAAGACACTGAAACATTCTGGGAAAACCAAGAGTAAGAGTCTACTGGGAAAGCCAACACGTAACAGAAGAGGAAAAAAAAAGAAAAAAAACAAAACACAAGAGTGCTTCATGACAACAGTTGTTTGCAGCTACAAATAGCATTTGGGAACAAAAAAAAACCAGAAAAAGGCAAATGCAGTAGTATAAGGAACGTATTTTTCCTTAACTTGTCTTTTTCACACCATTTTAGATACAAATTATTTCTTAGAAAGCATAAAAGCATAGTAAGAAACTGAGTAAAGAATCATTAGCTTCAATCTATAAACATTTTAATAAAACCAATTTCGCCTTCAGATGGCTTCTTCTATGTACTACCACCTCTAGCAGTAATTACACACATGTATCCAACTGCAAAATTTTGCGAGAGTATTTGAACCAAATCAAAGTATGGGTTAATTAGTGCTGTAAACTAGAGACCTTATTCAGCACCACTTGCACAGTCAAAACTCCTGCTAAAGCCCCAGGGAATTATGCTTAATTAAGGCACAAAGAAAGGGGCTTTGGAATCGCATCTGAAGAAAGCTGGCTAGAGATAGGCTCTTTTGAATTATGGTAGCTGACTTGGAAGTACTACTTATATCCATCTCAATGATGTGTTCCAAATCAGAATGTAAGATTGGGTAGATCAAGCTAACAGGAGGACAAGTAGCAGGTAAAAGAGGACTTCATAAATGTTAAAACCTTCTGTTGGGAAAGATTAGCCCTTTCTAGTAGGAAAGGATCTTCTGACTTCAGGTTCTAGGATGCTGCAGTCCTAAGTGGGCTAGACAGACCCACCTGCCAGTGGTTGTCCTGCCTCCTCAGCACCAACAGGGATTTGTCTAAGCCCATTCTTGGCCATTTTACCTCAATAAGCCAGCAAGAAACAATTTTGGGTTGCTCTGGATTGGTGCTGCCTTAGAGGTCCACAATGCCTGTGAAAGTATAGTACCACAGCACCGAGTAGACAGATCACCACACACAAATGGGGGTCTGCAGCACAAGGGACAAGCAGCACAAGACAGACCCCGACAACAAACAGATGAGATGTTGCTGGTTCCTTTACTCATCTTCCCTCTTCACAAGCATACCTCTCTTCCACCTTGAATTGGCTCTAAGTTCTTGACTGACAACAAAACGTAGGAGTTGGAAGGGACCTGTGCGGTCATCTAGTCCACCCCCCCTGAATTAACCACTTCCACCTGCTAAGACAAAAAATTAAAATGGTAGGGAGGGGGAAACCCTCCCCCTCCCCCATCATTGTCTGTCTGTTGTCAAGGTGTGCTGGATGACCAGTAAGTAGCAGATTCAAAGCAATGGAGAAGGCAAGAGCACATCGCCATAGTTTTGGTTGGAGAGGGGGAACAGGATTACCAGCTTAGGTGACAGCCAGCTGTTGGACTAGGTCAGTAACATTTTGCAACCTGAGAAGCTATTTTAAACAGTGGGGTCTGCTTCTGAGTGTCACTGTTGAAAAGTCACCCCCCCAAAAAATGTTAGGAAGCTGACATCCTCTGCAGGACAAGCAAAGACATGATCATCTCTCATATCCTCAGAGCACTTCTAGAAAGTGTGTCTTCTACTGATTTGTCTTTCCTTTGACAAAAAAAAAAAACACCACTTGTAAATTATGTCCTTCTAATCTGAAGAATTTCCTTTTCTTTAAAACTGGACATAGAATTTAGAGACATAAAATTAATTTCAGATTAAACACACTTCAGTACAACACAGACTGAAATGGGAAAAAATAAAGGACACCTTTTCACCTGTCTGTAAAAGACCAGCTTATTCTTATATCCATATGGAGTACACCTGTACGTAAATGGAAGAGAGATGTCAAGCCTACTCATACGGTCTCACAAGACTTCTAAATATATCAAAATCCATGTCCCTCAAGCTGAGACTTTTCTATTCAATTAATTTCCAAAGGGATGAGGCACAAATGATTTCAGATCTTTATGAATTTGGATTCAAAACAGATGAACAGCATACTTAAACAGTAATTTTAAAATTGAGATTTTTATTTTTTTTATTTTTTTTTTACAGGAAAAAGACCTGCAATGTTTGGCCATGCATAAGGAAAATGTAAAAAGGCAAGTGGAAAGTGAAACAAGGGTTAGAGTTGAGACAATAGTCCTTCAGTTGTCTAGGCACATCCTAATGGAATGAAGCTGTGTCAGTGGAAGTTCAGACTGGACATTGGGAAAAGATTCTTCATCGAGAGGTTGGCCAGTGACTGGAACGGTCTCCTCCAGGGAAGCCATCACACCACCAAGCCTGTCAGAGTTC
>Ga0181612_128251_pt1 | contig 10953 bp, 8 predicted proteins | sample HoacroProtozoa21_FD_119630 | JGI IMG/M metagenome (GOLD analysis project Ga0181612, IMG submission 119630) | Hoatzin crop microbial communities from Cojedes, Venezuel. Combined Assembly of Gp0051906, Gp0051904, Gp0051908 | reverse complement strand
GGGAGAGGAGAGGAGAGGAGAGGAGAGGAGTGGAGAGGAGAGGAGTGGAGAGGAGAGGAGAGGAGAGGTGTCACTGCCTCTGAAATCGGACGCGGGCCACGGGGCAGGGAGATGCCTGCTGCAAAGGGCTGCAGAAGTGGCCCCGGGCTCCCCTCTTGCCTAAGGTAATTGGCAGCATTTCCCCTCATTCAAAATTAGAGAAAACAACAGAACTCAGTAGTAATCTCGATTCTAGAGCCTTGTTGAAACTCTAGACACACATATCTGACAGATACAACAGAGATTAATGAGCCGTGACCAGAAGTTTGATTTTTCTGTCAAGTGCTACCATCCGTTTTTAATAAACAGAGGAACAACATAAACTCCAGTGCCTGCTCTCCACTGTTTAAAGGTTGCTTTTGGTAGCATGTGTGTCTGAGCTGAGTTACGACTCCAAACCACTGAAAAATGCTGGGGTTTTTCTGGGTACTTTTTTCCCCCGTTGGCCCTTTTGTGGCTGCTCTCGTGACGAGCTTTTGCTCCTTGTATATTGGTTCTTTTCTCCTCAGCAAGGGCTGTCTGGTGTTTTACCACTGGAAACTGTCAAGTGTAATATCATGTTTACAGCTAAATGAGTTCAATTTAGTGTCATTGGTGTATTAGCTGGAGCACATAAGTGCCTAAAAAGCCCACTGCTTTGTTTTAAACAGCTCTCCGCTTCATTTTTTATGAGGTTTTGGAACATGGCTTCCTCATCCCTTCCAAGTACAACGGGCTGAGCCAGCTAGAGCGGAGCCTGAGGAACGTGTCGTAGTCTCTCCGTGCTTCCGGTTACTTACACTATGATCTGGCATTGCTCTCATAAAGTAATAATTAGTACACAGACATCTGAATTTGTCAGGAATTCGTGGTAAAGCAGTCCCTAAGGATTTTATGCCACAGAAATGTGTTTGAGATTTCCTTTGTTTTTATTTCTCGCAAAGCATGATAGAAGCCACAAACAAAACAAAAGACTATCAGAGGATGGTTTATACCCTGAGGTATTTATGGGAGGGGAAAAAAGAGAGCGAGAGAACGCTGCCATAAATCTGACTGGCCACAGAATGTCACTCTTGCTCCATGCAAATAAAGCTGAAAGGAAATTTACCTGGTAATATAAAACCTGAGTCTTAAGGAAGGCAGCTCAGGGAAGCTCCTGCTGTGGAGAGATGAAGTACGGCCGTGCAGGCGTGTACGAGTGGGTACGCACACCCGCTCCCGTGGGCAACTGAGTGACACACCTGGACAAAATACCTTTCCAGACCGCCAGAGCTCTGATCCGGGTCTGCATCCAAAGTCGAATCCTGCAGATGACTCTTCTCCCGAAGGGTCTTGCCACTGGGTCTGGCCTGGGGGGGCTCTGAGGGAGAAACCCCCTGGATGCTGATAACCCTCCTCACCCTGAGACAGGCTGCACAGAAAGTCCCAGCCTGTGCTTAGGGCACTTTGATCTCCCTGCTGAGAACTCCTGATTTTCAGCAGGATTTTGGCTGCGAGTGAGGTCCTATCTGAGATGTGGGATCAGGGCCACGGAGAAACAGGCTAGGCTATATTATTTCAAACAAAAGCTGCTCTTGAACAGAAAGCACTCTCAGTTTCAAAACATGAAATAAAAGCTGCCCTGAAATTGAAATTGTCCTTGACTTGATGCTGCCTACAACAGAAATTGCCACTAAATTTAACAGACCGATGCTTAGCATTTAATTGCCCCTGAAAAGAAGTCACCGTCAGGAAGGCACAGTATCGAAAAACAAATCTTTTGGTTTTTAGCCAGAGCTTCCTTTCAAGTAGCAGGTATCTGCTTCTCCAAGCTGTCACCTTGGCCAGACTGGGACACAGAGGTCACCCCCTGTGCAAGGAAGGGACGGACCCCACCGCCGTGCCACCTCTGGGCAGAGAGGGAAGGCACCAGCTGCAGGGCACCTCCGCATTTCTCCTCTGGGAAAAAAGGGGTCCAAAATAAGACTGGGGAAGCAGAGCAGGGAGTACCTGCTGGCCCCCTGGGGTGGAGAGGTCTGGGGCTGAAGGACTGAGATCCAACCCCCCCCACCTTCTGGCTTGGAGCAGCTTCTCTGTAGGAGATAATGGAGCTTGCGTGGTCTGCCTGCGGTCTGCTGAAAAACACGTTTTTACAGATCAGCAGAGGTGAAAGAAAATGGTTTTCTGCTCTTGTCGTATTTTGCATAACTGCAAGAACTTTTCCTGTCTCGGATTGGCCCCAAAAGTGCAAATATGGAAAAAGGATGGAAAGTAAAGAATAAAATACAAAAATTTAGATCTGATAAAAAAGAAGTTAGTTCTGAAATGTTGGTCTTTGGTAAACTTTGAAGTGTTTTGACTTAAGGAATTTTTTTTTCTCTGTTTTTCGTGTAAATTTACTTAGATTTCAAAACAGAAGCTTACTTTCAGTCTAAAAATTACATCTTTTCATTTGAAAGTACAGAAGGAGGATATTTTGATAATTTTAAAAAATATTTTCCAATTATATTTGAATATGGCATATTCATAAAAAATTCCCCTCTCCTCCCTAAGGCTTTGATTTTGACAAATCCACATTTTCTAGTGAAAAACATTTCCCAGAACGTTTCTCAATTTTCTCTAATATTTACATCTGTTCTTCTCTGAGAATGTGTCACAGCTGTAGATCAACAGGAATCGCACAGAGCACGTTTGATTTATGGTCAAAGTAATATTTCTAAATCAACTTGCATTTAAGGGTAGTGAATAGTACATGTCCATATACCAACAATGTATCATAAGAATTTTGTACTGCTTTTATATTTTTTACATTTCTTTTGCATAATTATACACGATTCATGTGTAATTGTAATTTTTACAATTATTTTACATAATTACATGTTATTAGAGCTGAAATTTGGGCAGAGTTAAAGACTGTGAGCCAGATCCTCAATGTTTCAGGCACCCCCCCTGATGGCATCATCTGTCTCCGGAGCTGGGCAAATTGGACCGAAAGGGACTACTGTCCTCCAAAATTAGGACGAGCCCTTAGCGATACGCGGCTGTGAAGTGGCAAGCGAAAGGAAGACTGTTTGTCTCTGCCACTTTTATCCTTAGCCACAGCTTTGGCCTTGTATCGCGCGATCCCGGTTGGACACGGAGCTCCTGGGAAGTCGGAAGGGAATTCGTGGGAAGCTGCGCACCGCTGTCCTACGTCTGTCCCCACTCTGCCTTCCTCTCCGGCCCCCAAAGCACAGGCACTCGGATGCAAGGCAAACCTACCAAGGAACTTCCACTTAGCCCCAGAATACTGATTCCTCTGGCAAAAAAAAAGAATCTGATTTTCTGTGCGCTTCATAAATAAGGGGAGGAAGGCTCCCGCACGCAGCAGACGTGGGGCATTTTCTTCACCTTCACCAGGCGGCTCAGGCATTTTCTTCATAAGAGCAGTTGCTTAGCGTGACACACTACCCTCTGTGAAGGTGAACATTAATTATAAGTTCAGCTCCTGGGCTTCGCCAGCGCCCGCTTTCTGGCTGGCTTTCTGCTCCTCAGAGCCCGGGAAGGCTTCCGTCGGCTGAGGCGCGCGGGGTGGCTGCACGCCTTGCTTCCCTGGCTGGATTATCCCTTATCCCCTCTGCATTTTAAGAGATTTGGTGGGCCCGTTAACAGCTTCTACCTGTTTTAAGACCTGTGACAGGAGGCTGAATGGCTTGCTTCATGCGGCCCCCTTCGCCCGCCGCCCTTGCTAGCGGTGTTGACATGATTTATGTAAATCATAAAACGTGGCGGGGTGACCTCACGAGTGTCCAGCTCTCCTCACGCACGTCTCCAGGCAGAAGGGCTAGTATTTATAAACAGTGGTATATTCACGTCTCAGTAACCTGCTTTATTTACACTGCTCGCGCAGGGCTGCTACCGCACAAATGAAATATTATTCCCCCGCCATGTGCGTTTCATTTTTCCATCAGCTCTGTGTTTTCTTTCATGCGTTGCCCTCGCTGTCGGTGAGCTTGTCGGCAGCTCTCCCCGACACCGGCCTGGGGCGAGGGGAAGGGAGAGGGCTATGTTCGCTGCCGTTTCCAGGGCAGCGTGGAGACAAACGAGCGCAGGAGCCCGGCCGGCAGACTGCCGAAGCCCGCCGTGGGGCTGCAAGCTGTGCCCCGGTTTCCACGGGTTGGAGGGGAGCGAGCTGGTCCCCCCGCGCTAACAACCGGTCTGGCTGTCGCGACACAGCCCTTCGTCACAGCTGAAGCCCCTGCCTTTGCTGATGGTGCCCCAGCCCACCACATCCTCCGCTTGCTGTGCCGCTGCCGGTGGGATGCTGGCTCCTGGGAGACCCTGCTCTTGGCTCTGCTGTGGTGAGGGCAGCCGAGAATTAGTCGAGCCATAATGAAGCTTCTCAGGCATCTGGATATGGCTGAACCAGCTGGAATTTTCTAGCAAAGTCATCTTTTCGCAGTCATTTTTAAGGAGATCATTTTACTACAGCCTCCAAAGAGCTCATTTCTTGCTCATGAATTAAGAGAAAAATGTCTTCTCTCCCAAAATAATCACGGTAATGAACTCAACAATAAAAGCTGCTTATCACCCTTCTGGTTTTTGGAGGGTTTTTTTCATATTTTCTTTTTACCACTAATTAAAAAAAGGGAAGGAAGGTTTAATGCTTTTTAAAATATCTTGTTTAAAGTTGTGTCTGGTTCATTATCTCCCCAGCTTCTGCTGTTTTGAAAATGTCATTTTTTAAAATAAAATTTTCTCATTAAGATGTTTATGGTAAATATTAACTTATGAACAAGTCAAGAAAATCAATAGCTGGAACTCTGTCAATCTCAAAAGACTGTGCGCATTTCAAAATGAACTCCACGGCCTGAAGCTCCGGAGGAGAAAGAGCTCTCTATTGCCTTTACTGATGGAAAGGGGAAAGTATCTCATAAAAAAGCTCCGTTTCTGAAAACTGCATGCGCATGACTCCTCTAGCAGCACTTGAACGACATCTAAATCCAGGGCCACAGAGCGCTCGCCAGCTTCTGGTTCTGGAATCACATTCTGGCCGCATCCTGGCTGTGTGCAGGGATGGGACCTGGGTCTAAAATCAATCCTCCTCCTCCTGTCCTGTACTGTGGCTTCCACAGGAAGAAAACGCCCATGTCTGGACAGGGAAGGGGCAGATGGTGCTGTGAAACGTGGTGGAGACAGGGAACATCTCTCTGGTGTTTGCTAGAAACCAGAGCAGAGGCAGAGCTGAGGAAAGGTCGGGATTTGGGCAGCCGCTTGTTTGGTGGGTACCCCGGGAAAGTGTAGCTGCCAACGTGGGGTCGCGGGCTGTGGGGCGGGGGAGCAGCTCCGCTGGGGCCGGCAGGCACATCTGGAAGCAGGCATTTGGCTGGCGGCTGCAGCCCGTGGGTCAGGTTCAGTGTGTGTCTGGAAAAAGGCTGCAAGGACCATCACCCCCAGGACTGGGGCAGGGAGAGCGGGAAGAGCCAGATGACTGAAAAAAATTGCTAAGGGAAAGTAGTTCTCTCTTTACGTGCTTGCATATCCTTTTACCTGGCCTCCCAGGTTCACAGCTGCATTTGCTTTCCCCCCAGAAAGGTTTCCTTTTATTGTCGTTTTTATTCCCAGGATGCAACGGAGGAATTTCTGTTTGTTAAAGGCGATCGACAAGGCTGCGCTAAGCTCCCTGGTTTGCTGGTTGGGATCACAAGGCGGATTAGTGATTTGTCAAAATGCACTTGTTGAAACCTGAGCACTTTTGCGTTTCCCCATCTTTCAGAAGGCTTTAGGAAGGGTCTGATTCTGCCCACCCTCCCTCATAGCAAATAGCACTTCTTTTCCCTAGTAGCAGTGGGATTGCCTGTGCACAGCCTGCACAAATAGAGGTAGCAGAATCTGGCTTCAGGAAATTTTCAATATTCTTGGAGCATATAATAAATTATTTCAGAAATCTAAATGACACTGAAATGAAAAATTGCCCCATTGAACCAAAGGGAAATTTGGCTGGGGAACCCCCGCATTTAGTATTTGATATTTTGGAAAATATCAATATTCTCTTCAGTTTCTAGTTGAGGAACTGAGACCACATTGTAATTCTTACAAGATGGATTTCCTGCTCTCACTCAAGGGGTTTTCCCTATAAAGTTTTGTAGGAAGTGTGTTAAGCCTCATTAACTCTCATCTTGTTGCTGAAACAGCACTGGAAACTGTTGGAGCTGCGTATTAGGCAAAGCTACCTTGGCTGCATGGACAGCACTGAGGAGTTGCTGCGAGGCGAGGTGAGCCAAGGTAGGGTGAAAAGCAAAAGCAAATCAAACACGATTGCAGCAGGAAGTTTGTCTCCAGCAACACATGCTGTATCCCATCGTTCCTACATGCCAGTACCTAACGTCAGATTTCCTTTCCAAAATCAGACAGGACTGAGTTGAGAGCTAAGGAGCCAATTTCAGAGCACTGTCCTTTGAGGTAGCTCCACTTTTATTCCTGTTATATTTAGTTGACTGTCCACAAAATCTCCATAATATCTCTACAGATCTAAAAAAAAAAATTTTGCTCTTGCTCTCTCCGTCTTCCGTTTTGCCCTGGCACGGTTCTGTCGGCTGCTTCTCATTTACAGAGGGGTGCAGGAAAGGAGAGCTAGAGACTTTTCATCTCATTTTTCACATACTGTACGTAGTCTTCCTTCATCCCTACCCCAGTCTAGCTCTCGGTGAAACAATTAGAAAGTCGCCTTGAAGATCTGGCTCTGAAAACAAGACTGCAGGAGCCAGTAGTGCTCAGGACACTGCGTCTCACAGGGATAGACTGCGGTCTTGCACACGCTCTGTCCGTTTTATTCCCTGGCTCAGGGGTGGGGCAGCCCGTGTACGTGACTCCAGACGCTAGCAATATGGAGCACATTGAAAGCAGAGTTGGGCCAAAATGTTCTCTTTGGACTTCTTTGGGAGCATGGGAAAGGAGAGATTGAGATTGGGTGTAAACTTTCCCAGGAGAAAGATGGATACAGTCAGTGCGATTTCTAGGAGTAGGGAGAAAGCTGGGCAAGACCTGTTCCCCTCCAGTGTGTCTGCTGCATGATGTGAGCAACAATGCTTTCTGACCCAGCATCAGAAATTCTGCCTAGGATGCCGTGTGCGTTGCATCACTGAAAGGAGAATAACACGGTATTGATGTCCAGCTATGCGGGCCTTAACCTTTTAGCCTCGAGGGACCGCTGGGAGTTTTGTCTGAAGAGTGCCCGTAGGGTCAGGGCACAAATTTGCAGGTGCAAAAGAGCATTTGCAACTACAGATCACAAAGGTGCAAATGTCATGTTCTGGTCTTTTGCTCTGCCATCCGCCAGGCTGGAGGCAGAAAGCCGGGTGCTGCGAGAGCTCTGGGAAAACCCGTGATCCTAATTGCTTAATAATGTTCGAGTCAAAGGATATATGTCCTCCTGCTTCTGTGATGTGTATTTTCATTTTCTGGCTGGGCTTGGACTCTGCCTCTTTCTGACAGTTTCTTGAGTCGCGACCTTCAGAGTCTGCGTGTGGCTCCTCTTTCTTTCTGCATCCAGCGTAGAGGTTTTACACACCTCCCACCGAGGGGGACGGATTGTTTTAGATGGCACTGACACCTGCATTCTTTTACCTTTCTGTGTTCCCAAAGAGCTGTAGTATTTACCAACAAGCATCTCTTCTCAATCTAATCCAGTTCACATGAATATCACATGAGGCTGCCTCCTGCAAGAGGCAGCCTAAAGATGTAATGCATGTTGTTGTGCCTACCGCCTTTCTTCCCTTGTCCTTATTTTGCCTTCAAAAGGGCTTTCTGTGCGAGAAGGGCAAAAAGATGCGGGCCTTGCAGTGCGGACCTGTCCGAATTAACAGAACGGTGAGTGCAGCTGAACATTTGCCGTCCAGAGAACACGCAGTACAGTGATTGCATTTATTAAACATGTCAGGATAATTTCCCAACTCCGGCACTGCCACAGCGCTGTGAGAGAAGGCTCCTGTTGCTGTACGAGTCCAGCTTGTCTGCCAACATGTCTACCCGTTCTGCAGGTGTATGAGTTACAGCCCAAGGCAAAACTATCCATGCCTTCCCCAAAGATCTCATGGTGCTTCTGGAGGCCAGATGGTTCCAATTTGAGGCCTACGCTTGGTGATGTAGCTGTATTGAGTTTCTTCCCTGAAACCAACAAAACCTGCTTTAGCATTTTGCTTGGATTAAAATATTTGTCCCTTTTTTCACAGGGCAGAAGAGGGACTCCTGAAGCCACTGAAGGAAGGAAATCATTACAGGGTTCTACAGAAGTAGGTCATGTGCTACAGCTGCTCATAGTTTAAGAGGAAGAAACATGGGACCTCAAACATGGAACATGACTCCTTCAAAATGCTTGAGAGCAACCCAAGAAAAACATCCTCAGAGGCTTATTTAATAAACATTATCTATAATAGTCTCAATGTGTGCTCGTGTTTCCTTAGGAGTTTGCACCTACTTCCCAGAGCTAACAAGATTCCAAAATAGAGCACAGAATCATTTAATGAAAAGGATTTAATAGTTTGTGTTAAAGCTAATATGATCCATTAGGAGCTGTCATTTTATAAACAATGAAGATATGTTACCCTCTCTACTGCCGTAAAGCCATTCCAAGCAAGGTTTGTAAACAGTCAGTAATGATCTATAGAACATGCACGAAACAATTAGAGCCACATTTGAAAAATGTGCTTTCCCTCCCACTTGGTTTCTTTTTAAGTAAACCTAAGAGGAGCATATATGTATGTAGATGGAAAAATACATAGCATGAAGATCACATATATATGTATATGCATGTGTGTATATATATGTATGCATATGTGGATTTCATTAGCAGTCATACAGTGTTCATTATCTTAAAAGCACTGCTACTCCCACAGCTCAAAAAATGCCCAAAGTGAACTGTTAAATCAACTGAAAAGTTTTTAATTATAATCGAAGTGTCACTTCACTGCGGCTTTTTTTTTGCCAGCAAACTAACATTGTTGTGAAGACTCAACCTGCTTTCTTTAACAACTGTGAATACAAAAGGTTATGGACCAAAATAGTGCCAATTTCAATGCACGGATTTTTTTTTCTTCACAATGAGACTTAATGTAACTGCAAAACATGTACAGAAGTTAAAACAGAGACCCTCCAAGGCTTGGGGCTCCTGATGTTTGGTGCCGTTTTCCACCAGTGCGATCCCCGAGGATGTTGTAAGCCACAGCTTAAAGCAGGCTGAGAAGGAGAGGGACAGAATTGCTGCCCAGCCCAGGTCCCCCCCTCCCCACGCCCCCATTTTTTGGAAGCCAGGCAAGAATGAAGTATGAGAGAAATCAGACCTAATGACTACAGGAGAGTTACTTCTGGTGTACAGTGAGGTAAGTGTTTGGAAAATCAGGTCCATAAAGTGCCTTTATTCCTTATTACTACATGATCTAGAAGCAGATGAAATAGTCAAAAGATGACTAACTTGGTAAAAGAAAGTGGATAAAACCTTATTATTTATAAAGTGAACTCCTCATTAAAAACGGTCAGCTTTTTCAAATGGCATTTAGATTCTTACTCAAGAAAACAGTCAAGAAGGAAACTTCAGACTAAGGTCACTCTGTTACACATTTACCTTACACAGATTTATCTGAGCTACTTCTGCGAGGTTTGTGCAGTGTCTCAGGACTGCCAGGTGCTTGAAAGCCAGATATATGGAAATCCTACTAAAAAGCTGAGCAGAGACATGTATAAAGAAATAGAATCAAATCTGGGTAAGCAACTGCAGCAAGCATTAAACAGTCTTTTTGGAAGGTTTGATTATGCAGTACATTTTGCTGCTTCTTTTTATAAATGGTCCATCATTATTTGAACATAGGGTTGGGCTGAGATCAAACATTGAACAAGACAAGAGATCCTACTTGAAATCCCGTATAAATTGTACAGAGAATGAGACAATGTTATCTGTTTCTTCACATGACAGCAACCCCAAAAAATTACAGACAAAAAAACCCCACAAACGTGCTGGTTGGGTGTTCCCTTCACTCCTATAGTATGTTTAATTTCTCAGGTGAAGAAGAAAGGGAACAATTTTACACCTGCATTCTCAACTACTGTCAATGGATTTCACTGAAATTAGTATTACTGATTTACAGTGCTGCCTTGGCTGGCTTCATGGTATTACGCTTAAAAGACCCAACCCAGTTTCCTTGTTGATCACTGGATATTTTTTAGATATTTTTAATGGGAACTGCACTGAGTCTGATCTAGCTTTACATCCGTGGCTAAGATTATTCAGATCTGCTGCTCAAGTGTTAGGGAAAACTGAAAAGAATACACAAATCACCCTAAACCGGAGAGACATTTGTGGCATAAAAGTACTTTGTCAGCTTACACTATCATTGTCACAGGGATAAAAAATCAAGTTGTTTTCTAATAGGAGACATCCAGATAAAACTAATGCCAATGGACGAAGGTAGAGCCTAGTAGAAAGAAGCTGAGCGCTCGTGTAAAGTCTGAGGATGCATCTGAGTGCCCAGCATCCTGGGATTCATCTAACTAAACACAGATGTTTCCATCCAACATGTTTACATCACTTCATGCTCCTTTTGAAGTCAATATGGAGAAACAGGCTTTTCTAGGAGGTACCTTATTCATTATCTCCTAGGGCTGACATCTACATTTGACCAGACGAATTGATTCTTCAGAACCCCCATTCCCCTCTATTGACACTGAAGAGATGCAAGGCGTCTGCCTCGGGTCTCAAGGTGTACAGGACAAATGTCTGAAGCTAAGGACGGAAGGAGCCCATCCCACAGTCTACAGAACTACTCTTGCAATTTAAACAAAGGATACAGAAGCATCTTGTGCCGCTTCGCATCCTTTGAGGTGGGGAACATCTAGATTTTACCAGTCCTGAGTTTCTGTTGTACCACTGTTACTGGTCTTGACACAGACAGATAACGGATATGATGGACTTGCTTTAAGATAGCT
>Ga0181612_119766_pt1 | contig 10953 bp, 7 predicted proteins | sample HoacroProtozoa21_FD_119630 | JGI IMG/M metagenome (GOLD analysis project Ga0181612, IMG submission 119630) | Hoatzin crop microbial communities from Cojedes, Venezuel. Combined Assembly of Gp0051906, Gp0051904, Gp0051908 | reverse complement strand
AGGAAATCTAAAATAATGGAATGAAATGGATCTTTAATAGGCACAGACTTCTATTCTCAGGCTGTTCTAAGGACTTAAGGTTTCATTTGAACTAGCTATCACTTTGTCATATACCAGTAAGACTCAGAAGGACAGTTCTTGCTTTCTCCTCGATGCAACTGGAAATTTCAGCTATCATTTGTATGCTTGGTTGTTTATCAACATTGTGAAAATACCCCTCACATCCTCCTCCCCCTCCTGTGCCAGCATTCCTGATACGCGCTTTATAGCCCAAATGCCTCAACTGAATCCCAGGCAATCTGAAACCAACCGAAAAATTTACATTCATTGCAGGGGGATTTGGATCAGGCCCAGCAACAAGAACATTGCAAATTAGGAATGATGTGGAAAAGTGGGTGTCATGGCAGAAATATGTGCGTGGGCACTTGTGTAAAACCTGTACACAATATGCTTCTGCTGTGCTTTTCTAACTGTTTTTTCTTTTTAGCTGCTTATTTTAAAAGAATGCAGCTAGAACCTTAAATATGAATTCAGTTCCTGTGTACATAAAAACGTGAACAGGGAGGATCTGTATGAAGATACTTTCCTCTTATTCTGCAAAAGCAGGCAGAATTTCAAGGCAGGGAACAATTTGATCGACGTACTCTTGAGAGACCCGCAAGGATATAAACTTTTGAGAGAAAAACTAGAGTGCAGTACTGAGCTCTACCATTTGGAAAGGATTTATACTGAATTGTTCAGTGCATGCCGTATGTAATTAGCGCACACTGGCCGAGTGATTATTTACACAATAAATCAAGATTTGGCCAAACAAATCTCTCTTCATGTCACCAATATACTTTGCTGGCTGCTTTTTTCCGGCTTCATCCTAAAGTCACCCTCCCCTGTGCCTCCTGTTTTCTTTTTTCTGCAAGAACTTCCAAATGCCTCCGTGTGTGCTGACAGCACCAGGCATTCGTTAGCGGGAGACTCGCTGTCGAGACAATGAAAGTATGCAGAGCAGGATGGCATTGTCACTGTCTTCTTCAGAGTCTGCCTTCAATATGCGAAAAGTTCTCTAAAACAGCTTCTACCCTGGCTTCCCTCAGGTTGTTGTGACCTTTTGTTTTTGTGCAACTGGAGCTTCATTAGTTTGTTGCCGCATGCACAATTTCCAACGGCTGCTTTGAAGACATGTTAATTATAGTAATAATTTCCAACTCATTTACTAGTCATTGCCTATTTTGTTGCAGGGCAAAAGTGGAAATAAGTTCATGCCCAAACCACTCCACATTGAACAGTAATGCCTTAAGTCAAATCTCTATCTGGAAATTTTTTTCTCCAGTAAATTTTGCCAGAAGCTGTTGTTTTTCCAAGGTCTGTGCAAGTAACTGCATAATGCAAACACTAATACTCTAGATCATTTCACACGTTAGTAATAGGGGAAGCATTTAGCCATCAGAGGAAGTAAAAAAAAAAAATCTATTAGAACACTTCATTTACTGAAAGCTAAATAAGCTGTTATTCTGTGCAAGTTTGCAGTTACAGTGCTTTTCCTTTCAGCTTGTGAACAAGCTGCACTGCTTATTTGATCATCATAACCATCAGTAGCTTCACTGTAGTAACTTCAACAAGAACTCCCTTCTTTTGGGGCATGATTCTGCGAGGAACTGAGTACCACCTGGAAAGTGTTTTATGTCCACAGTTTCTGGCAAAGGCAGTTCCAACTGGCCTAGGCCTTTGGCCAGGATCTATCAAGAGAAATATAGGTATCTTTTCAAAAGGAGCCAAAGATAGTCTTGTGTGAACATAATTGGTAAATGCACACTGCTGTCCATTTGCACATGCAAATTTGCTAATGTAAATACAGACTCACATGCTTATTCATTATTTTATGGACTCAGTCTTGGTGTCTGCTTGAATTTAGCCCTGCGCATTAGTTTCTCTGACTGAATCATGTATTTCGACTAGATACAACCAGAAAGTCTGAATTCTGGTTCAGTGTTGGTGGTGTATTTCATGAAGCACACTCATTGAAGCTTGTTTGAATCCTACTCAGTTACGCAATGCACAAAGGAGAAATCCCCTTCTCCCAGCTGATCTGTGGGAAAGGGAAGTAAGCATACGCCATCAGCCGTTCCCTCCTGTTCTCGTCAGTGACTGCAAATGAAAAGTCTAAGTATGTATTTCCTGCGGCCACCCTTTTTGCAGATGATTGGTGTCTCAAGCTGCAGAACAGCTGACCTTCAGCATTAGCTGCTGGTGCGTGGTGATTTACTTGACAAGTTGAATGCAGTAATGTACCAGCTATTGAGTCATTTTGCTCATATTTTACGCTTTCTTCATCTTCTGCACTCGCTGGGATGGGAACAGTCATGTTGATGATACGGTAGCAAGTTCATTATACGGTGGTATTTAAAGCTTTACTGCAAAAGTGACTGTGTTGGGAGCGACTCTGATGGTGGCAAGCCTGTTGCTGGGAGCTGGGGAGATTCCTCCTTCAGCTAAGATGATGCTACAGTGCTTTTTTGTTGGGTGCTTGGGTAATTTCGGTTTGAGAAAGGTCATCGTGTTTGATAAGCTCAAGTACTCTGAATGCTGACAGAGGGAGAGGAGCCACGGCTTTGGAGTGCCTCCAGCAGAAGCCCACTGCAGCCATGACATGGACACTGTGCAGGCCCTGCACTTAGTAGCGTACAACGTTTATTTAGGCACTCTCTCCAACGAAAGGGAAATGCTCAGTGAGGCAGATAGTATATTACACATTTCAGTGACAGCTCATTTGTCACAGATCTAGTAACTGAGCCAATGGCACAGCTTTCTTTGGAAATTGAGGTTATTTTAGTCATTTTAAAAAATAATTTCTTTCTACTAATGCACAAATGAATCCCCAGCATTTTAAAGTTTTGTTCTGGAGAAGCATCCAGAAGTCTGATTACTTGCCTGAATACTACTTATTTTTTTAATTAAAAGCACAACTCAAGCTGAGCAAAGAAATCTCCAACACTTCCTAGTTCAACCATGCCAGAAGTTTTCAAAATACTGTAATCTTTTTTGAGATTTAGAAGTTTCTACTTTTTGATCATGAGGAAGGGCTGCAGAGGGCTTTAATAACAGTTACTGAAAGCCAGCATTTTCTCTAGAATTTTAAGAGGCTTGTAACTATTTTTTATTTTTATTTGAATGGTGGCTTAGAGTTATTGTTTGTGAGAAGAGGGACAAACATGCATGAAATACAAGGTTTGAAAGGATAATCTCGTCTCAAGTAAAAAGTATTGTGAATTTTCTGATTTTATGAAGTTCATAAGTTTTTATAAATTTATTAATTGTACTGTAGCAAATTATTTGTCATTTCAAGTACGATTTTATGTTTGTTTTCTTTCTGTGTGGCTATGCCTTCATTTTTGTAACCTGAAAGCCAGGAGGGAATCCAGATCTTCCTTTTCCGTATCTTTAGAAGTGAGTTAACAGTAGCACAGAGCAACTGATGACACAGCGGGGTCATGGTGGGTGCTGGGTGAAGATTGCTTTTGGTGAACTGTGTATCAGAGTTGCCCAGACCCAACTTCTGTGGCTGATACTGGTGACATTTGCTCAGGCACAGACCCCTGCGCAAAACAACACCTCTGCCTCTGTATGCAGATCAGTGCGGAGAGAATGGTGGAGGCACTTTTTTGAAGAGTGGAAGGAAGACGCATGCGAGAGTGGGAGAGGACACTGTTTGTGCATGGGTGACCCAGTGCCCACCATCTCCATGACTATATGGCTGTACAGGAGAATGAACATAAATGCACTAGCTAATTTCTGTCAGACCAGTTCTAAAAACCTATTATTTCAAATTTTAGTCACATATATACACATACTGTAGGGGAGATGTTCTTTATCGAGCGTAACTGTGAGAATATATTTGCAGATCTGATCCAAGGCATGTATGTGAATGCACTCCTTTCTTCATTATCAGGAAATAGTTTTAAGTGCTTTCTTTGACTGTGAATCACACACGCTGAATCACGTCAGAAGTGCATAGTCATTTGGATTTTCACGGCAGTATGCTGTCAGTTGTCTTCAAGTGTTGTCCCTTGAGAACCCCAAATGGGGTGCTGGTTGCCTGATTTCTCCAAAGAGAAGAGATGCAGGCATGGACAGGATATTAAATGCATCTTTCTTTTTTTTCTTGTGTAAGAAAGATGAGGGCTTTGTTTTCCCACCATAATAGAGTATTGCATTGCTATCTTGGAAAACAACAGTCTGTAAATGATAAAAAATGTCTGTAATTACCTAAATAAGTTCCGTCTTCTAGTAAAATTCTAGTACAGCTGTGCCAATCTGTGCAATTTGACAAGGGACTGATTTTGTTTTGCTACATAGCTAAATAAAGAAACCAGGTGAAACAACTGAATGCTGACATCTGAGTAGAAGTAATAAATCAAACTGGGGCGTGGGGGAAAGGAATGTTCCTGTCTTCAGAAAGAAGCCTGGAAAGAAGCCTGTTTTTTTCCATGTGAAAATGAAACACATTTGCAAAGGGTGGCTCGTTGACACCCCATATCACTACGTATTAAAGGAAAGACTAAACAAGAAGAATATAATAACAGTCTGTTAGATAATCTCAGTAGTTTACCAGTGTCATAAATACAAAGTTCATTAGAAACACAACTTGGAAATATTTAGAACAGTAATAATCTTTTTTCTCTGTTGTGCCAGTAATTTCTACGCTTGTATTCCTGTCGCATCTAGCCTTTAGTATCTATGTTTGTCAGTAAGATCTTTCACTGAAAATTGAGTTGATCAGTAGTCTCAAAAGTAATTGTTAACTGGGAGATATCCCCAGGTCAACGTTAATTTCATCTATGCTTTTTTCCGGCATGACAGAAAGCATGGTCAGGGTGGTGAGATCTTGTTGCTGGAGGAAACTTGCACAGATTAGGTTGAGGACTGAGGGGCAAAAAGCTATAATAGTTTTGAAATGGCTAGCACAGAACAAGCTTTTCATAGTGGCTAATACAGGTATTTGCTTTGTATAACACAAATGATTTGTTGTTTTGGGAAAATTTTGTTAATCAGGTTTCTGTTTGTGTCCCACCCTGTTTACCTGTGAGGTCTTTGTTCACTTCTTTATTATTGGTCTAAGGATTACCTCTGTAAATCCATAATTATTCTCCAGTTTGTCCTTGGGGAAGCAATTCTGTCATGATCAGACAGGAGGGGAGATACATCTGCTTTCCTGAGCAGATGAATTCTTTGTTGGGCTTATGTAGTGCAGACAGATAATACCTCTTGCTGTTTTCCTCTCATAATTCCTCCTTCTCATGCTCTAGGAGCTACAATTAGGGATGAACACTTGCCATCATGTGTTATACTAAGGGTAATCTTAATATTTTAGGCTTTTGCCTTGAATGTCCAACCAAAAACTTATGTGTCTATAGGGGTGAATAAGTTCTCTTTCAAAAGAAAATAATGGAAAAAAGTTGGCATAGCAACAATAAAAAATACTTTCTGAAGCACAGCAGAATATTTGAATTCAGATGTGATCTTTCTTGAAGTCACTGATAGCCTGACTGAAATTTTCTTCACATTCCAGGTCATGAGTTATGGAAGTATGTCCACTGTGTGTCAAGTTTACCAACCTTTTGTGCAATTTTGGCACTCTTACCTACAGATCAGTTATCCAAGTGACGTATACAACATGTCTCATTTCCAAATTGGGTTTGTATGGTTTTGTACATGAATAACAAAGCGTCTTAATTTATGTTATGGAAAAATGCTTGTGAAATTTATTTGTTGCTGTTAGTTTGTTGAATTCACTTGAGCACTCCTGTGCTAGCTGACCCAATGCAATTTGGCTGCTGGCTCACAGGAGGATTTTCAGCTCACTGCTGCTCTTGTGAAAGGATTGTTGCCATAAATTCTGTATGCTGGAAGATAGCAGAGCTAGAAATATACCTCCTGCCCTGCCTGGAAAGATCAGTCCCTTTCAGTTGTGACATTTCAAGGACTGAAATTAATCATGGTAATATTAAGTCACGGTTATTTTTGTTCAGAGATGAATGTATGTAAGACTTCAGTGCGTAGATAGACTATATATATATATGAAAAAACTTGGGGAAGGGTCAAGTGACAAATGGGTTTGAAGATTACTTGAAAGTATAGCTGAATGCTACTAGCTAGAATTGCAGTCTGATGTTACGTCCACCTGATGCTCCAAGGGACTCCTGAATTTAAAATTTAGTCTGTTTCCCTCCATGTTTCAGTGATGTGTGCATTGCAGTTCATAGACTGATGACAATATGTAATGTGGTTATTTTAAAATGAATTTTGATGAGATATGTGGGTCTTGTGTGGATTATAATACTGTCACTACAAAAATGAGAGGAAAAGGAAATGATACAGAAAGGGAAAAATAAAAGGCCTGTTTTACAGAAGGTCATCAATCTGGTCTCCCAGAAATAAAATATTAATATTAGCAATATTTTCAATATAATAATACTCTTCTCTGATAAGTAACAGATGAGATGCTATAGTGTTGCAACAGTAGTGAAAGCAGTTTCAATGGCACTCCTTATTTGACACTAATGAGTGTAGATTGTTTGAGTTAGACTGCTTCACCAGATTTTCACCTAGGAAAATCTGCAGGGAAATCTGCTCACAGGACTCCCCAGACCTCTTCTAGGTCCTTGTTCTGAACCTGGTCTAGGTCTGATAGAGACCTGGAGTTTAATGTGCACAGAAAGCCATCATAAAAGATGGTGATTGATGTCTTCTGCTCCGTAACAAGATCTTCCTCTAAGCATTTTAAAGAATCTAATTGTACTGCACCTTCTTCAAATTCTATTAAAAGAGCACTGTAATTTAGTAATGCTTAAGTTAGCTTAAACTACAGGTGACACAGGTAGAAATAATTGACATTAAAGATGCCTAATGCTTTGTAATAGTCTATCTTCATTGCTTATAATGTTGTCAAATTTTAACAATTTCAGTTAATGTTTTCTAGGTGGGATATATGCTTCAGCGTAAATTGTTTTTGAAAATGTTTAGCATGAATGGTGCAGCCATTGCTAAGAAAGCATCAGGAGGGGTTAATTTACTTAGCTTTAAAGATATATGGCTAAAGTATTGGAAATTCTAGTAACTTCGTGCTTTTAGGGGGTGACGAATTTGGTAGTCATTAATATCTTTTGTCATTCTAGTGAGAAAGCTATTAAGTTTTGTGCATATGATAAGCCTCTAAAAATCTCACATATGTACATAGCCTATTGAGATTTGATAGAATTTGGCAGCTTCATCATCTGAAGGATCCATTCATACTAAACAGGTTCCGGCCCCGTATTTCTCCAGTCTGCTAACCAGACTGGCCATAATTCATATTCTAGTCCAGGGCTGTAAGGGGCAATCAGGATTTTCCACTCATTTCTCTTCTTCTTCCCTAGCTGCTCAGGTTCACTATAATGCAAATCACAAAAGATAAAAGCAGAGCCCCAGTTAGACCCATATCATAGTACCAATTGTATAGCAGATTTTACATTGTTGTGTCCTAACTTGACTGGGCATATTTATTAAAATAGTTACTGCATATGAAGCTGAATTCCAGCCTGGATTACACTTGTTACTTCTGAAATTTACATACGAAACCCACCTGTGCATAAAGGTTTCCCACACAGTTATTTGCATGTGTTGCTTGACGGTATTTTGACTGATTGCAGCCCTCGAACAACCATATTAAAGGTGCATGACTGAAGTTTGTGGTAATTGTACCACCTGGAAGTCCGAATTCACAGGTAAGAGCATTGGAGTGTTGAAGGATAAACCTTCTTTCTGAGGTTTAAAGAGTTTATATAGATCAGTCTGGCAGTACTACTTACTTTCTACCCCAAGTCTTCTCTAAGACTCGTCAATACCTGGGAACTGGGAACACGTTTTACGAGTTAGCTACTACTGATTTCTGTGTGTTTTCCAACCCCCAATGCAGTTTTCATTTTAATTGAAGGAGGAATATTGGAGAGTGTCATAGCGAGGTAGCTTCTTCCTGACATGCACATGAGGATAAAGGACAAATAGAAAGCTGCAGATTTTCTAAAGACACAAATTAATTATCCTCCTTTCTATAAGTACTCTGCAGAGTGCTGTTCAGCAACCTTCATCTAACAGCACTCCTCATCACAGTGTTGGCTCCATCATGGCAGCAGGCTTTTCTCTCCTTTGAAAAATGTATTAAGCAGATTCTAAACTTCAGCTGAACACAGAACTCTAACAAAAAGAAAAAAATCCTTTTGTTTTCTTTTTTAATAGCCAGCCATTAGTGATTCTGAAAATAGAATGCATTTCGAAAGTAGTTTAAGAGCTGCTTTCATCAATCTTTATTATTTATTGGTTGACTCAGATGACAGATCTGAGCTACTTTATAGTTAGAGGTGTGGCTGATGGCTTGCATGCCCTTCTTGACCTTGTCAAGGGCAAACATAGTTTAAAGTTGTTTATAAACTATAAATTTCATGGTAAAGAATTATGTGAAAATAAATCCAATGTACTTAAACGATTAAAAGTACATTGTGTAAACAGGATACTGCAGTAGAGGAGTTGCTGAAGAGTGTGATTCTACTCCTCAGACTATTCTGAACAGACATGTAGTGCAAGCTAATCACTAAAAAAGATTTCTGTCACTACACGTGGTGAGAATGGCAATAGTTTTGTGGGTATTAGCTGCATGTAGCAATGAAACTGCGATGAGACGTAGATCTTTACAGTTTTAAAGAAATGAGGTAAAGGCAAGGTCCATTAATATTTCAAGAAAACAAAGTCACAATGATTGGAAGAGACTGCTCTATTCCTGACCTCATGAGGTTTTAGAGGCATATAGCTTCTCTTTAGTAAGAGCAGACTGCAATAGCTAGGATACTCAAATTCGAATTGCATGCCTATGGCTGTTAAACATTTGCCTTTTAATTACATTGATTTCGAGACCTGCCTTGTCTCTGTACAAGTTTATTCCTTGTACAATACCGGACATACATCTCCACACTTTATATATATAGTATTTGAGTGTAATCAATGTATAAAAAGGGTATGTTATTGATTGCTACACTATGCACAGCTTAAACAAGGTGAGACAATGAATAAATAAAAAAACAGGATTAGAGTGTTTGAAAACTATTTGAAATGTCTTTTTTGGAGCAAAGACTAGCAATCTCAAGATTTGCAGGTCTAAGAAAAACAAGCTGTGCACAATACTAAATGGAATTGCCATGGCAAGTGGATGAATCTGCTAGTTTATTTATGGTTCACAAGAGTATACAATGTACTGTGAAGATATTAGAAAATTTTGATCCTAGAGAGCATAAGATGATTGCAAAATGGTATAAAACTGTACAATTTTGGCACTTTAAAACTACCATGATGAAGTAGTGAAAAAAATAAGATATTTGGTGTTGTGATAAAATAGAAACAAAATGATTACCTGCTCACATCAGTTTTATAAGCTCACCTTTCATATAAACACAATCAGGAATTTGCTTCTCTACTTCCTGCATGAGATTTTAAGTCCTCTGCTTGTCTATGACTTCCTAGGATTGTTTTGGAATGGCATATTACAATCCTGTATCAGTCCTCCCCTCTCCACCCCACTGCCAGTTCAGCCATTAGGTCTTGCTAAATGTAGAGAAAAACCCCATGAAATTCTGGCACTGTGGAGACTGAGGGGAATTCAATGTCCCACTAATTTATTTATTTAATTACAGAGGTAGAACTAAATGGCAAAGATTTGTACATAACTCAGAGTTCACATCTTCAATTCCTTTGCATATTTAGATTATTGCTTTGGTACACAGATCTTTAATTACAAAATTAGGATGGATGTCTGCCTTTCCTCAGAGGTGTGAAGAGTTTGGATCTAGACTTCAAACTGAGTCCTACCCCTATTATTATTATTCTACACTTCCCTGTATTCCTGTGACTGATTTCTGGAATATTTAGATAGGAACAATTTAATTTCATGCATCCCACTGAGTAGTGTTCATACTCCTCTGAATGAGTTTAGAAAGGGTATCTCGTAATCGATTTCTGAGATTCTTAAAACACAGTATGTTAGACATCTCTCTGTGATGCAGTTCTAGACATGCTTCCCTCTGGAATGTAGAGGTAAAAACCCTAACCAAGGTTTGAGCTACTTTTGCTCTGGAAATATAAGCTTTGAAAGGATCCTATGAGAGCTGATCTGTCCCTGTAAAATTGAAAGGCAGAACCACTTTGAATTCCATGTGAGCAATGCTGTTCATACAGTGTTTTCAACCAAAATGCAATAGGAAATTGCTGGTATGTAAAAATGAAAAACTAACTTGACACTAAGTGTGTTTCAGCAGGAGCAGGGACTGCACTGAGACAGAGAAGTTATAAAGAAAGAGGTCACACAGTGCTAATTTCTTTGTAGGAAGATTGAAAAAAAAAATCTGGTTCCCTGTGCTTCATTAGAAAATTAACATTTTAGTATAAAACCATTCATGCTCCAGGTCTTAGCTGGCTGCTATGCATAGTTTGAAATCAAGCTGCTTCTATAATTAGTATGGTCTTTACTTATCTAGGTTTTGTGGCAGTTTGGTGTTTAGTTTAGGTATTTAGTTCAATTTCTGAACTAAAAATTAGTATAGAACACCACAGATAGGCCCATGCCAAAAAACACACATCAGACCAAATTTAAATTTAAAGAAAGTTTTCTGACTGTCTCAGCTTAGTGTTTTGAGCTACTTTTAGCCAAACCAGAACTATATGATCAAGCATTACAGCCTTTTATGATATACAGTGGGCTCCAGAGAATGTATCCACACTACAATTTTGCAGCTTGGTGATTTTTTGAAGACAAGTTATGATTTTGCTTTTCCTTCCAAATACAATTCCAAAAGTTGTCCATTGACTGTTGCAAATGCTACATCCCATTCATTGTGAATGAGGACATTGAAATCTGTGCCTGATAGAGTAGCAGCATCT
>Ga0181612_105217_pt1 | contig 10953 bp, 6 predicted proteins | sample HoacroProtozoa21_FD_119630 | JGI IMG/M metagenome (GOLD analysis project Ga0181612, IMG submission 119630) | Hoatzin crop microbial communities from Cojedes, Venezuel. Combined Assembly of Gp0051906, Gp0051904, Gp0051908 | reverse complement strand
GTGGAGTCTCCTTCTCTGGAGATATTCAAGACCCGCCTGGACAAGGTCCTGTGCAGCCTGCTGTAGGTGACCCTGTTTTGGCAGGAGGGTTGGACTAGATGACCCACAGAGGTCCCTTCCAACCCCTACTATTCTGTGATTCTGTGATTCCTCCCCCCAATGTATGCACATAAACCTACTCATCATTTATTGGGTTTTTTCAGCCTTCTGGTTTTAAAAAATCACATTAGAGCAAGGAGTACAATATAGGTAGTGGCTCAAGACATTTTGACCCTTGGGAGTGAGAGAGTTTCTCCATGATGACTTGGTTTTTGCTCTGTGTATGCAGTTCCATGAGGATTAATTATTACGCTATCCACACAACAAGTGGCTTACACTTATTTACAATCTAATTAGACTTTGAACTCATACTAAGGGTCCTGCTGGTTTTAGCCTGGATTCCTCCTAGCTGATGCTAGGCTCTTAACTGGGATATCTCATTTAGGATTTAAGAAATTCTTACTTCTCCTCAGTAATTACAGAGGGATCTAGGGCTTATTCAGGTTAATTCCTCTCTTGACTGTCTCTCAGAAAGTGCCATTTACTTTCCATTGGCCATAAAGGATTCGCAAAATAGTGGCTTCAACTTAGTTGACTCGGACCAAGTACCTAGAGAAGTGAATCTGAGTCTTTCTATTTTTACAATGTGACAGACCTGAAGAATTGTATAATATTCTCTGTGCAGTTTCAGGTGAAAGTACTACCTATGGTTGCACTATTCACGTCTGCTGGCCCCAGATGCATTCAGGGGTCCATGCTGTAAGGGACCATGTAAATGTATTGCCACTAATTTATCCTCCATGTCAGTGTTTAAAAGAACATCACAGTCAGAAACTGAAACAAGAAACAGGAATCCAAACAGCAGATCAGGAGAGCTGCAATCAGTATCTTGATCTCTTTACTACTACTCCAGTTCCTTTGACATTTTACTTCCTTGCTTGAGTCAAGAAACATACAGCTGTATCAATGAAAGAAGTTCAAAAATGTTTGGGGAGCATAAATGTTTGTCCTATCCAGCCTTAAGGAGTGATTCAAAAAATTTCTTTCCAGATCCACACGCATACTCCTCAATTTCAAATCTAAAGTTGGCTGGCATTTGCCCTGGCCAACAGTTATGCAGGATAAAAACACCTTAAAGTATAATTCTCCAATGACATGCACAAAAAAATCAGATAAACCCTTCTTTTAATATCTGTTTCACTATAGATTTTTTTCATAGGAGTTTTGTAAATGTTGCTTCCACTGCTTAGCAACACACAGGATGATATCTCTATTTGGTAGATTCTTATAATGTATTATTGGCATTAAACTTTTTCAGGGCAAGTGATAACCACATACGCTTAAAAGAGGTTATTTACTTCAGTTATCGTTCTCTAACAGTAATTTGCTGTCCTAACTAAATAATATAATCTGCAACTTTCTCTGTTCTTACTACACTTTTCCACCTGTATCTCAGAGTATTTGAGAAGCTGATCTCTCACTCCCTAAGTATTGCTTGTAGATAATGTACACAAATAAAGACTGACCCCGTGTTACAGCTTTCAGAAAAACAGATAAAGGATGTGAGAAAGTGAGACTTATTGTAGAGCTGGGGAATTGAAACACAGAGAAATCCCACGAAGACAGACATACAAGCCTCACTTGTGGCACATGAATAATGGAATCACTAACTTTGTCCAAATAATAGCAGGGGGCATGGGGAGGTATCTCCAGCTGAGTGCAGTTCTGAGGAGAACAATTTTTTATTGAGGTGAGCATAATTAGGAGTGAATAAATGAATAAATGAACTGAATGTCTAGAAAGAATCCTCAACAATGCTTGCTCTGTGGGGACACAGAATATTTTCCTCAGGGGACTGACAGAAGATCTGGTACTTGAAACATTCAAAACCAGACTGGATGAAGAATTGAAAAGTTTACAGTCTGTCCCAGAAAGAAGTGCTCTGTAAGTGTCTTTAATGTAGGTTTTACCTTCTTCCCACTCTAGAATACCGTGATTTATTACAGACGAGCATTCAGATCTCTATTAGAATTAGAATTACTACTTAAGGGTCTGGTTTCTCATCAATATATGGGGATTTATAGACCTGATTTCAAATAAAGTTAATGCATGTTACCTCTGTAAATCCTCTCCATGTGATGTGTGACTAGACCATCTAGAATAAATAAAAAAATTGAGATTATTTGCCTAATAGTTCCAAAGAACTCCTCTGGCACACATACAAATTTTAAAGCTGCATCTAATTTACCTGATAAAGGATAACAGCTCCTCTGGTGCTGTTAAGGCCTGTAGGAAAAATAATTATACAGGTACTCATATTTACTTAAGGAAAAGTGCATATTATTTAACTAATCTTTTGTTGTTCAGCTACAAGAACCACAGATGAATGCCCAAGGCTCAGTTTTGTTCTCTAATATGGATGGGCAGAACCTGTTGAACAAAGAGAAACTATGCACGTGCATCCAACACTAGAAGTATTTAAACACATATGGAAAATTTTCAAAACTTTGAGTGATAAAGAAGCCTACTTCTGGAGGATCCTCACTGTTATAAGCCACTTGGAGTTCATCCTTCTGATTCACATGCTTGTTAATTTAAACCTGTTGAAGATCAGAGCCCTAACTCAGGACCCTGAGTTTATGCCCTAACCATGCAAGGGTTAAAGAAAATATCATTCTTCTGAGCTCTTGTTCTCACTGAAGTCAGGGAACATGGCTATGGAAACAGTTCTTACTAGAGTCTAACCTCAGCCAGGACTGGGAACCACTGCAGAATCCCACAGCCTTACTCACCAAACTCTTTGCAATCAAAAAGCAATAGTAACAGGCCATAAATCACATCCTTTCTTTTGAACTACAATTTTTTGTGCTTTCTCAAAATCCTTTTTGACAAGTGACATTCTCTGGCATCTAGATGACTTTCTTAGGGATCATACAGAGACGCACAGCTGAGAAGCAGAGAGAATTAACTCTGATTAACACAAGGAACTTTAAGTTATCCAGAAGGATATGTAGACACTCTCATTTTGAAATTAAGTTCATCCTAAAAAGTTATGGTTCTTGACCTGCTGTCACTTTATTTCTGAATGACAGTCTTCATGAAGAGTTTTAAACAACTGCAATTACAAATATTTCAGTTTTTCTTACATTATTATTTACCTTTAACTTTCCATGTAGTAGGCAGACAATCTCTCAGAATAATCTTGTTTTAAGTAACAATAAAAATATTTGTTCTCTAAGACTGATAATATATTATTTCGCATATCAGTATTGCATGCCACATTTCTTATTGTGGTAAAAAGCTAATGGGAAAAAAAGCAATCGTGTTACAAAGGTACTATTCTGAAGCTCAAGAACTGTGAATTTGTATCAGCTCCAGCAACAATTTTCCTTTTTTTTTGCTTTGCATTCTTATTTTTTGAGGCATTAGACACCTCCTCTTACTCCACCTCTGTCTTCTTCTTTTAGAATAAGGATAGGGCTCCATAATTTTTACTGGTGTCTGTTAAAATATTTCTGACTTTCACTGGGATAATTACGTTTTTTATTGTGATAGAAATAACACTTTAGATGTATGCCAGGCATCTTTCACAGCTCAATTTAAAATAAGGGAACTAGAGATGAGGAAATACTTCTGTGGGTGCCTGCCTTTCTGGGCACACTCAACCGCTTGCTGAAGTCACTGGGAGCAGGACCTCTCAGGTGGATCCCTTTCCTTCTGCCTGTTCAGGATAAAATCCAAGATTCACACTTGGTGGCAGTGTTTGGCAGAAAATCTGGAAAGACCCCACTAGCAGCATCCATGATCCAAATGGGGATCCGGGTTCATGTTTATTAAGATGAATGATTCAGTTTGAATTTGCCCATCATCCCTGTGTGTGATAATCAAAGCTTTGTCAAAGTCTGCAGAAGTAATTTAAATGGCCATTAAAATAAAGACAGCAAGAAGCTTTTGAGCCAGCCCTTACTGTTATAATAAATTCTTGCTTCGTGTGACTTTCCTATCCAGATCGTCAGAGCACATAAACAAACAAACATGGGGGAGGTTTGCCAAGCCCCCGCTGCTGCTGTAGCCGTTGCTACTGCCAAGCATGGCCTGTGACACCTCTCTCTTGTTGCTATCTGTGTTTGTCGTGTTTATCTTACAGAGAGCAGAGGCATCGGTGCATTGCAGAAAGCAAGGTTCTTGTAAAGGAGATTGCAGATAACCAGCTGTCATTGGCAGGAGGGCTGTCAAGTAACTATGTGTAAGTGTGTGTACTCATGTGTGTGTGAACTGTGTAAAGCATAGCTAGAAAAAGTACAGTGCAGGTATTTATTTTCTTTTCTTCAGGTCAGAATTCTCTTATTACATGTGTTTTACGTAAGTCCAGCGTAATGTTGAGGTTGTAACAAATAGTCACATATGAAAAGATTTGTATATCATCCATGTTAGAATACAACCAACCCAAGGCCTTGAAAGCTAAGGAATGACTACCTTTGCAATGTCAAGCTCTGGCTCTCAATAATGTCCATAATTTTCACCTAAGGCTTTGATTTTTCTTTATGTCTACCTTTAACACCAGAGATTCTTAATTTCTATTAACATTTTATCTGCTTAATAGCTGTCTGCTTATCAGGGCATGGCTGTGAGCTCTGGCACTGCGGTGACCCTAGCTAACTTTCAGCAGTTTTGGACTGTTAAATGCAACAAGTTCTTTGCTACATTAGTCAAAGGAAACAGCCTGTAGTGAATACAGGGCTAGTTTTATCCCCATTTCGGTTCTCCATTTGTAAACGTTTAGGCTTTCAGCCTGCCAGTAACACTGCTTATAAACTCACATGTACAGGAAATATTTCAAATTGAGATGAACTAATTTCATTATACCCTAACATATCATAAAACCAGCACAGAGATCTCTAGTCCCAGAAGATGGATAGATGTGATACATTCTTGGAAAGTTATCACTCAAACTTGCCCACCTAATAACAGTTTTTGAGACAAAACAGAAACACTGGAAAAATTCATGACAATAAGCTGGAAGAATAGAGGCTGACTCCACATATTTTACTACAGTAATTTAAGATGTGATTCATTGTGTACAGACCTTTAACTTTTAAGTTTTTAAAATAATAAACCACAGTTTTAAGATGGAAAAGTCATTTTTCATGCTGCCCCAATCACGTTGTATAGACATACAACATTCTGAACACTGTGTAACATATATATTCTGTAAGTTTCTAAAGGTAGATGTACAACATTCTGAAAACCCTCTTTCTTACTCTATATTTGTTAATGCAATGATACATAAAAAAAAAAAAAGAGCGCTGATTCAGTCCTACAGCAGAGGTATTTAGGTCTGCCAGTATGACAGACTGGAAAACCGACCAACGACAACAGTGATCCAGATCAGGAAAATTCTTTACAGACATGATTGACTAAACTGCCCCACATCATGAACATAGAAAATTTGCCTACATTTACAGAGACATTCCCATCTCATTCTGGTCAGAATATGAACAGCCAAGCAGCTTGCATTTCTCTACGCAGAGGAAAAGTGAGATTGATCCATGGTGGCACGGCAGACACAGGAGTATCCAGTTGGCAAATCCATTTGGTCTAAAACTAGAAAAAAATGTCTGGAGAAACACCAACATACTATCAGTTTTGTCCAAAGCCACCTGTGAAAAGCAGAGCACATATGAGAATGCAATGGCTAAATGGGAAATTGTTTACAGGATAATAATGGCTCTGCATGTTGAAAGTACATCCTTAAAGAGACAAAAAAATGCCCATAGGATCAGACATATGAGCAATCTTGTGATTTAAGAGTTCACTGTGTATCAAGTGATCTAGCATAAGTGTCTGATTGCTTAATCTTAGTTTATGCAAAATAAGAAGTAATTTTGCATAGCTTAATGCATCACTAAAGATGATTAAGAAAAATCGCACTGCCTCGTACTTGCCAAGTGCACGCAGAGACAGTTACTGAAGATCATTTGCTGTGGGTATCCAATTAAGTCATGATCAGATAGCTCATCTCTAAGAACCTTGGAGGATCTCTAAGAAACATAGCTATAAAGATATTTTGGGTGTTTAGAGACGAAGATAAGCTCCTTAAAAGCACTTCATCTAAGGGCAAAGTCACCATCCAAATTTTCTTGTCCAGATGACAGCTAGATAGCTGGTGAGTCAATTCGTGGGCGTGAACCAACATTCCTGAGCACTAGATAGTGTGACCATCTTGATTTTCTTCTGAGAAGACAATGTGGGGATATCCAGCGGATAACAAAAAAATGGTAATCATCTTTGTTGTTGTGGTACCTCACTGACAGTCTAGTCGAGGGAAAAACAGCACGGGGCTTGAATAACTATACCTTGATAGACTCAAACTGCATATGTTTCCATAAAAAACATCATTCTAGATCTTAAAATCTCTGAAAATTCAGAAGGAAAAGAAAAGATCTCAAGATATTTCGGTGAGCATATGTTATGTGGACTCTCAAAATTTTTAATAAGAGCCTGTTTGAGAACTATTCAGAAAAAAACCCACAACATGTTAAGTGACAGCACAGGATTGTAGATTAAAATTCAGTAAATATTAATTAGAACAAATGCAATTATACATACATCTGTGAACAGAGAGGGAAATGAGCAAGACTAAACGAATTAAATGTAAATTTAAATTTAATTGAAATTCTAGATAGTAGAGATATTTTTGTGAGCTACCAAGTGATCCCCGAGCACTATCAGTTCCTAATTGACATCTCTAACCAAACTAATGCAAACTAATGGATGATTCTCTGTATGAAAAAGGAGTTTTATATTCTCTGTACCTTCTGCTCGTAGCGGTGTCCTTTTCTGATGCTACGATTCTCCTGCAGAAGAGCAACAACATATATTTAGGACTCTAAAGATTAGAATTTTACTGGAGAAGAAATATATATAGATGTTTTCCTGGAAATTTCCTTGTATTATAACTGAAAATCAGACTAATGTTTTATTGAACTAATTTGAAACACAAATAGATCATTCCAGGTAGAAAAAAAAAAAACAAAAACATTAAAGCTTGATGAACCTATGTATATTATTATTTTCATTTTTTCTATGAAAAAAATAATATTTTTTTATAATTAAAAAATGCAATTTAACGGAACTGAGCTGGTATTTGTGTTTGAAAATATTTGTGATTTAGCAAGTAGCATAGTTTTCTCACATATTGCAATGTTAACAAGTAGTGTGGAGGACAGTGGAACTTATCAATGGATTTCAACATATTGTGGAGGTACGGCTGCCTAATGACAGATGGAATTCAAATGGGATACATGTAAGGTTATCCTTGTAGACAGAAGTACTCTAAACTTCTCATATGTTTCTCAAGCTGCAGGATTCTCTGAGGATCTAAAACATTTGGAAACTCATGGAATGTTTGACTAAGATGTCTGCTCATTATTTGGCAGCCTCAGGAAAAGCAAATATGATTCTTGGTTGCATGAAAATAAAAAAAGGGTAGAAAGAGTTTATATAAAATGTGATGCTACTCTGTTGGGAATAGTCACCTTCATGTGGAACAGTTGTGATTCCAGGTTGTTTTATTCCCATGGCAGCAATTGAGTCTACCTGCATACCCACAGTCAGAACTGACTGTACAACTGTGAAGAGTAATTTTTTTTTTTTCAAGCAATTAAGAAAATTTCATGTACAAAACCTAGGGAATATTCTGAAGAAGAATTCAAGTCTAATCGAAGATTGCATATCAACAAGATACTGTTTATTAACTGTACTCTTTTAAAGCTCTTCCTCTGAAGTTATAGTAGCAGGGTAAAGTGCCAATATATGAAATTGGTAGTGAATAAGGTGAAACAGGAACAGAAAAACTAAGTTACCGAGTGGATTTTTGTGCTTCAGGCAGCCTTCATGTCAAAAGTTATAGGAAAGCTTTTTTTAAAAAAATAAATCTGTCTTTTAACAAACCTAGGTAGCTCTTCTAAGTGCAAACAAAATAACAGTGCAAAATATATGACTTCAAAATGTATCTGATTGATAGATTCATAACAAAATAGTAAAGAAAGTACAGTCCCAAGGCTCCCTAAATGATCAATGGAGGGTCGTCCAAGTCATGACTGACAGGAGTCCAACTCAAGCGTACCGATTAAGGCCCTTGGAAAGCCTGCTCCTGATGCCCCATTAACAGTAAAGGAAGCCTCAGGAAATGTGTCTCGTATTTTAAGGACTGAGTTGCAGCCAAAAATCAGGCAGAGTGAGTACTCTTCATGTAGAGGCTCAAGACCAAGCAGTAACTCTTTCCTCACTGTACAACACTGCATAACAGACAAGATTGAATTAATTCATCAGTTAAAACAATGCAGATATACTCCAGTAAGTGCGAAGAGAATCGGGCTTACAGTGTTCAGGGTGTGAGTTTTTTCTCCATATACAATCTCAAGGTAACACAAAGCACTGGAAGCACTATTCTGATATTATCAGAGAAGGCAAATACAATGTTCATATGCTTCTTGAACTGGATAAATGTTTCTTTTTATTTTAGTAAGGAGATTTATAGTAGCAACTCATAATGAATATGAGAATTTTATCTTCCTTTAACCATACAAAGCAATTAGATTACTGTAATATTAAGGAGTGTTTTGCTATAAATTAAGCTTGCTGGACTATGAATGTGAATGACAAGCTTGCTGTTTATGACAAGCTTGCTTAGAAAAAAAATGACATGGCAACAATGTGGTAATTCTTCTATGTTGTCCATTGTTCCCATAACTCATCCACCTTAACCAAAGTACAGATAAAATTATCCTTTCAATGCTCAATGAGACACATCCTTAAAAATTAAATAGAGCAGTATCATACACTCAATTTAATCAGAAAACAATTTAAATTAAAAATATTACGCTGAGATCTATTTTGTCTATTATTGAAGTAAATGACAAACTCTCATTTAGTTCAATAGAAGGAGAGCTGGAAAGGATGGCCATACACTGGTATGATAGATCAGTACAACTGATCTTTCTAATTAAACCTGGCTGCAAGGTCACAAAGACATTTTTTCCCCTTTTTCACAGTCTTTCCTCAGTATGATTCTGGCATGAATAATAATAATTGTCTTAACGCTCATTTGGTGCTGAATAGCCTCTGCCTCAAGTTAGCACCAGATTAAGACTGTGAGAAACTATAATAATTTTGCAAGTGATAGGACTAATGCAGTCCCATTTCTCTGTCTTTTATCTCATCCCTGTTTAACATTTGTGTTCAAGAAGGTGTCAGAATTTCAAAGCATCTTTCTCACACGTAGCATCACATAACTATAAAAAAGCCTCAATAATGTGTAAGTCTACAGCGTAGGTACCTATATATGCAAAAACAATTTTCAGCAGCCTTTGTATTCACTGAAATGGTAGACGTCATAGACAAGGACATGAGAATGCAATTTATTCCACCCTTTAGGAAGCACATATATTACATGAATGCCATTGTAAATGTTGCATTGTCTACATTACAGTTCCCTCCCTGGTGTGCAACATGGTGTGAGTCTAGTGTTCGGAATCTACCTCCTGCATGGCACTTCAAGGAACAGGGTTCTTTATCAAGGCGTCTATCTTATCAAACTTCTTCTGCTGGGAGTCATTTCTGCCAGCGACCATGTGACAAGGACCTCACTTAAGCATCAGCCAGCATGTCTAAGATTGAGTTCATTTCTCAGGGTGTTTCATCTTGCATTTAGAAATGTTCTAGTCTTAGTCCAGTAGTAAAAAAGTTTGATAAGAACAAAGAACAAAACAGAGGGTAACTAAAGGAGATAGAAACAGCTCCACTGTAGGAGATGTGGACAAAGAAGCAGCACAGGACTCATGTGGCTTGGTTCAGATTCCCGGTTCTGCCACAGGTTTCTTGTAGGACATGGGAAAAGGGTGAATTATTAATCATTTCAAGGTCCATTTCATCAACACGTAAAATATACAATACGTGTCTTCCATTCTCCCTCACTTGTCATATACATTTACATTAGTTTTTCTTGTAAGCAGAAACAATTTCCTTTAGTGTTGCTAAACTTCTAGCTGCAAAAGTCAGCCGGAAACTCCAGGCTGTGGCATTACAGGTGTGTAGCAAACTTATGACTTCATTTCAGGTAGATAAATTGCCAGCTGTAGCTTCAATCTTCCCTTCTTTCAAGACACATGCACTGTCCGTGGGACAGAGAGTGTATCCTGTTGTGCAGCTTCTCTCTAGCTTGGGTTTAGTTTCTGTGTTAAGGCATTTGATGATGATGATGAAGATGAAGTTGCTTTTCAGTCCAGTGGGAAAGAGAAACCAAACTTCATAGCAGTCTTTCAACTTGATGTGCGGGTGAAACATATCAAGTTATGTTAAGTTGCTGCAAAATCTACAAGTTTCAAGGAGGGTTCTGCTGTGAAAATACTGTTAGGTTGTCTGCCATTTAATTGCACTGTCTGTCCAGAAAAAAGTGTTTAAAACAAGGAGAGGTAAGTTTGGGTCCATAGAGCATTCAGTCTGTTTCAATAATTCAGGTTGATCTCTGGGTACTCTGGAGACATCTGCAAACTACTAAAGATCCCTTCATGCTGGTTTATTTCCATTTGCACTTTCAAAAGCCAAGCTGAAAATGAGTGTGAACCATTCTATAAGTTCACAGCGAGTGTAATTTTTTTCTTCCCATTCATCAAGTTTGCTAGTGCCAATGTATCACATTGGTTATCATTCGTAGTAAAATTATATTCAAGTAACATGAAGAACTGGAATCTAAAACTGTGCAATCCAGGAAATTCACAAGTACTGTAATTTCTTCCTTGACACAACCTCATAATCACAGAAGCATAGAATGATTTGGATTGGAAGGGACCTCATAGATCATCTAGTTCCAACCCCCCCTGCCATGGGCAGGGACAGCTTCCACTAGACCAG
>Ga0181612_151007_pt1 | contig 10954 bp, 5 predicted proteins | sample HoacroProtozoa21_FD_119630 | JGI IMG/M metagenome (GOLD analysis project Ga0181612, IMG submission 119630) | Hoatzin crop microbial communities from Cojedes, Venezuel. Combined Assembly of Gp0051906, Gp0051904, Gp0051908 | reverse complement strand
TGGAGATATTCAAGACCCACCTGGACGAGGACCTGTGCAGCCTGCTCTAGGTGACCCTGCTTCGGCAGGGGGGGTGGGCGAGAGGACCCACAGACGGCCCCTCCTACCCCTAACATTCTGTGATTCTGTGATTCTGCGATTCTGTGATTCTGTATGTCACCAAGCAAGAGGGCTTTGAAGGCCAACAAGAAGGCAGTGGAGCTCAGTTCTGAAGGGAGAACCTTGCTATGGACACGTACTAGCTATCCTGCAGGGAGGGCTCAGATGCCCATAGTATGTGAGGACCAGAGCAGTTTGGCAATTGAGTGCTTTTCCTTTCAGTAAGCTACTTAGCTCGTTATTCCCCTGGAAGGATTAGGAAGAAGCCTTCACTCGGAAACCTCCCAGGTTTTGTTTTCCTAACCCTTTTTTTGCTCACACAGGCATTCCCCAAAGCGAGGATGACAGAGACTGTAAATCTCCCTGCAGACCTATTGCTAAAGTAAACAAATAAAGAAGAACAATATTGTCAAACAGGCATTTAGGAATTGGACAGTTGGTACTGGAATTAGCTCACAGCCATCTGGCTTTGAAAGGAGGAACTGGCTGGCAGTTCAGCTCTAAAAGAAACAAACAATTCTGGGTATTTCCCCGCCACCTTTTATTTTTTATTTGTAGGCATGGAAAAAAACTATGCAGTTCATTTTGACTGTATTGAAGAAACCTGTCTCTCACAGTATCTGCAAGGAAGTGAAAGACCACAGAACATAAAATTCAAACTGAGGTGCCTCCTGTTTTACTTGTAACTTTTTGTAAAGACTATTTATGATATAAGTGTGTTTTTATTATGTATTGGTGACACACTCTCAGGCATATACTGTCCCCTTCTTCCAGGGATAGTGGATGAAATTCTCTGTAAGAATCTCCCTCTTTAAAGGAAAATGCCTGGCTCTTCTGTGTGGAGTGAGCAGCCATGCAGAAGGGATTGACTACACAGTCAAGGGCAACACAGCCTTAATACTGCCCACCCCGAAGTCGCTGGAGTCTCATCATCAGTGTTACTTGTTACTCAGGTGTCTCCAGCATGCCTAGCTCCAGACCTTATTCTGCTTATAGCTCCTGAGGGAAGGAAGCAGTACGGAATGGAGGATGTCAGGGCAATCTGTGGTCGACCTTCTCCACCAAGCTCACGGCCCGTGATGCCCACGGGTGGTGGCTGTCCTTGGCCGCAGATGCCTGTCAGGCTGGCTCCGAGGTGCATCTCCTGTGGGCTGAGAGCTTGCTCCTCTGTTTTCTTCTCAACTGTTCTCAAGAGAACATCTGATGTTTGATAAAAAAATTCAAACTCATGCCTCCATATCAGTCTTTTCAGGTCATACATACAGGTTCACTCAACGTTCTTCAGACATCAGGCCTTACCCAGAGATTAAAGAAATCAAAATCTTTTTTACTGACTTCACTGTTTTCAGGATGGGCTCCTTGCCTTGGTTAGAAGCTCCTTAGATGGTCTGGGAAACAATAAGGCCTTCAGTGCAGTGTGTGATAATTTCTCTTTGTATGTGTGCGGCGCTTTTTCAGTGACATTGCTTATTATTTTCATTCAACCTGCACATCGCTTAGATTGCTTGAAGACATTAGACTCAATGATTTCTTTGCAAAATGAAGTGGAAAAACATATTCAGTCAAGGCCGGCCTCTGAAGAAACCCACTGTTTGCAGTGGTTCAATTTAATTTGAAACATATCACATCAGTTTCTATTGTTAAGTTTAGTATTTCAGCACTATAGAACCTGATGAGATGAAATTGCATTTTCACTGTAAAATCAGATTTAGCTCTTTGAATGAGGAACTGGTAAAGGATTATATTTCATTATGTATATTGCAGAGAAAAGAGAATGCTTTGCCACACAATAGCAGCTTGCACACGGCTAGGTTTGCTTTTTCTTCCTTTTCTTTTAATGTATGTTTGTCTGTGAATGGTCTTTTGGTCATAAAGTGCCAGTGTCTCTAAGTTTTAAGCTCCCTAACTTTGCCAGTGAACTTGAATCATAAAATTTGTTCCTATGCTCCTTTAAAGTGTTGTTTTCATAACCTTGGGTTTTCCAACACTCTGTAGCTGAATGTTGGTGCTCGTTTAAGTGCAGTGTGGTTAGCTGTCCTTGAAAATATCAGCTCTGGCAGTTTGATTATGTAGCAGAATGCCAGTAGTCGAAGGACACAGGAACATCCTCTACACCCACCAGGTATACTTACAAGTTCTGAAAGAGGTATATAATTTCAGGCTTTGATTTGGGAAAATATTTGTATAAAAGACAACTTGGATAGATACATCTAGTTAAAAAACACTGCACTAAGCAGATGTGTAAGTTCATGTCTTGGAATTTGTGTAAAAACATATTCAGGTGATTATATTTTCCCAAATTATGGCCTATAACATATTGCCACTGAAGTCCAGCAATGGACTAGACTTGGGAGACCTGGTAATCCCTTTAATAATTTGAGTCTGCCAATTAAATAGGCTTACAAACTCCTTGAGACATTGCATGACTTAGTTTTCTTTAAAACTGCAGAATCCTCAGAGTTTCCAACATGAACATGCTTTCAGTTACAAAATAGGAATGTATGTGTTTACACACAATTTAAAATTGAGGTTTTGCAGATTTAAATGCAGAAGATACTTTTCTATAGGTAAAACTTCTGACAGGTTGATAAGCCATTTGCTCCACGTGGGAACCCTTTTTTTTATGTAATTACATGAACCGCCAAATCTATTCAGATATTAACAACATGGTTCTTCTGTGATATTACTGCCTTTTTATTTCTGAGAAATTAAATATGTTCAATGCAGCCTGGAAGAATTCAGTCTTCTGATCTGATGGGTAAAAACTAAGTATGGAAAGCTCATCCTGTATAAGATTGATCAAACTAGCAATTCCTTTTCCTGTTCCTGCTTGAAATTTGTGGGAGGATTTTTTTTAATGTTACAATTGCTAAAAAGTTTTTAAGATTGGAGCTGAGGATTAGAAACCTTCCTCAAAGAATGAAAACAGCTGCTACAGATTTAGGGCTGTTTGCCTTAGTCTAATCTATGAGCAAGTTTGTAAAATACAATGCTGTTAAGCCGACTGACAAGTGTACAGCTTAAAAGTCTGTTTGAGAACACTGTGAAGTCTAATAGCTGTCTGCACCCTCAAGCCAACCAGTTTTGTTTGACTTGTTCCTCCTTTCTTTCCTGTAGCTGCAGCTGCGGGTCTGTGCACTCTTGTAACGCACACCTTGCACAGTTATTTACGACCGTAGCAACATACCATGGGCAGAAGTATAAATTAATAGACCGCTTTGATTTAAGCACATCATCATCATTTTGCACAGCTTGTAACACCACAGAAGCAGAAATATAGTTAGAGAATCTGATGCCAGGTATAACCTGCTTTCTGCATAGTTGAGTCCTTTGCTTCAGTATCTACTCAATCTGTCCCTAAGTCCTGTACCTCCAACCACTGTTCCCGTCGTCACTAGAGCTGAGAGTTGTTTCATAGAAACCCATAATCTTCTCTCTCCGCTTCCAGAAATGAACCTCACTCAGTTACATAGCAAACTTCTGCTTTTTCTCAAGTACCTTTGAGCAATCAGCTGACTAAGTGGCGGGCTGTCAGCACATTTGGTGAATGTCAGCCACCTTTATAAGTTTAAAGTAGCTAATAAACCTATGTCATGTCTTTTAACTCATTTGTTCTGCGTTTGCCAGATTTCCTACCCTTATATTTATTACTGCTGCTCCGCTTTGTAATCCTGTTAGTGTCTCCTCAGTAGTGCTACCTGCATTGTAGTGATACTCCTCAGTGCTGAAAAAAAGCATATATGGAGAAACTTATCATTAAAATATTAAATAAAATAGCTAGACTGCATTTTTATTCATATGTCTTGGGATATAATTAAAAATGGTAAAATTTCATCAGAAAAGGGAGATAGGTGACTTATCTAAGTCTGTATATCCTTCCGTCTAACTTTCACATGCGGACTGTCATTTTGTTCTATACAGTTGTTCAATTCTTGTATTATATGCACACAAAGTGATGGTGACAGATACAACCGATACTTGACAACCTGTCCCAAACATTAATTTCCTTCTGCATTAAGATAAGTGTCATCTGAATAACCTCAGGACTTGCTCTTGCTAAAATTAACATGTGTAGTGGTTGGTCCACAGAAATTCATGCCAATCAATCACAGTCCTTAAAATAGTTTAATATAGAAAGCATTTCACAAAAGTCTTTTCTCCAAGACTGTCTCTTTCTAACCCCCACCTCGATGGCATTCTTTAAGGATGGCGTTTTTTAAGGAACAGCATTGAGAGAATCAAGTAGCCATTTTCAGGAGTGGGGATTCAATTTACAGAGAAACAATTAAGAAAAATTAAACAGCAGCCACAAATTAATAATTGCAATATGTCTTTCTCCGAAGTCTCTCTGGCAGGATGTTGTATAGAACAGTAACTTGAAATATAGAACTATATTTCCTAAGAAGTGCTATGTACTATTTTATTTCAGGAAACCAAGGACTTCTCAAGCCTTGTTTTTCCACAGCAGGAATATCTCTGCTGCCTGTCTCTTACCCCTGAGCTGAAGTATTTTACATCTCTGATGGTTTCTATGTTTATCGCACCATTTGCATGCAGCTCTACTTTACTTTGTGCTCCACAGCTCTTAGTTAGCTAAGCAGTCAGAGACAACTTTAACACAGAATTACTGTGCAAAAAAGGACCAGATATGGTTATTATTAAGGAATTACAGGCCTGGATGTCTCAGCCAATTACCATGATCACAACCCTGTTCTGCCTATTGTATGCAACTGCCCTACTTCAAGCTGTGATCTTGTCAGAGCTCATAAGCAAGGCAGAGTGGGGCTGGTGAGGCAGCAAGATGGATTTACTCTGGAAATCAGGCAGAAAAAAACCCACAAAATGAATTGGTAATTCAGAAAGTAGCATCTCATACACTCAGCCCTGCCAGTTTACAGAATTTTCTACTGAAGCTTGTGGTAGTGGCGTTTTTCTTGACTCCAAATTTTCTAGGTTAGTAAAGAAAAACAGGTTTTAGTTTATATAAGAAGTTTCTAGATATAAAAAGGAGATTTGAAAGATATCTCAGCTCTAAGTATTAGATAGTAAACAACCCCTTCCTACATTACTCTCTTAAATACTCTCACAGTCTTGGTGGTTGATTCATGAGCTTTGAATACCTGGGCAAAAAAGGAGCAGTCTGCAACATTACCCTTCTGGTGAAGCACAGAGCCATGGTGCTCGCTGCTGCTGTGCTGTTTGCGTTTCTGACCGTAGACTCCCCACCTCCGCCGGGACTGAAACACCTGACAATCCTACTCTTCAGGAAGACCTGGGGCAACAGCCCTTCCTGTGCCAAGTAAGTCAAAAGCTGTATTTTTCTACGTCAAGCCAGGATAACCCTTTGTTGCCATAGGAAAATCTATCCCTGCCGCTGTTTCCTATTGCCTGCTTCTTCTTATCCCCACATCATTAGTTCTCTTGCACTAAGTCAGCCTCCTGTCAGCAGTACAACAAAGGACTTAGGATCTGAAGTGGGTTAAAACACACCACATAAAAAAAAAAGAAGAAAAATTGTAATAAAAAACTCAGATAAGCTAGTATTAACACAGTTTCATGGTTCCAGAAAGCCTATGGATTTTACACACCACCCTCGCAGTCTTCTTAAACAATAGTAACAATAATGTCTTGTCTTATACACAGCGAAAGATATATATAACAGAATTGCAATGAGAAAAATAAAATAGTGCAATAATTGAATGTTCCTCTGAACACCCAGGAGTGATCCGTCATCTAACTGGGTCTGACATGTGGGATCAGAGACTGGAAAACAGGCTGCTCTACATAAATGTGTGTGCACCAGCCCCAGCTGGGAGGCAGCGCGAGCGGGGCATCTGGTTTCCCCGCGTCAGACCTGATGGACCTGCTGAGAAGTGCTTTGCTCCCAGGCAAAGTGCTGGAAGCATTCTATCAATTTTATTGAATTGATCTTAAAGGTCTTAGAGTCATAATTTCTTTCTCTGTGCTGCAAGGCAATTCATCCTGCGGTTAATTGTGGGCATAGCTGAGTAGTTTACATTAGGACTATAGTAATAGTAGGGCAAAGGTTTGTTAAAGAATAATATAGTTACTAGAAATTGAAGGTGCCTCATTGTAAATACTGGAGGCACAAAAGTCCCCAGGCAAAAGATTTGATGAACCAGACAAATCCTTTGTCACATAACAGTCTGCAGCATTCTTTCATGTAGTAGAAAAAGATACTTCAGAAGTCTGAATAAATATAAGAAGTCCTTACCCTCTGTTTTGGCTTTTCTATTTCAAATTAAAAGGCTGAAGTGCTAGAATGAGGTGCTAAAAGTTTTGTATTTGGTAGGTGGCAGATTCTCCCTTTGCCAGATGTAAACACATCAAGCTCTCTGTGAAGGCTTCCTCACAGCCTTGGCAGAAAAGAAAAGACGAGTCTGAGTTGGAGGTGAGGGAAGTGCAAGATTATTGCACACAGTGACAGAAGCATACCAGGAAAGGCTGTGTTAATTATAAAGATTTTCTGTCCTCCGCCTATGCAACGTGAATGACATTCGGTCTTCTCCAACCCCTGGACAGACAAATTCTATCAAGGAAACAAGATCTAAAGCACAGACATTGACTTTGCAAACAGCTGCAATGATTTAAGAAGTTATTAACCCATAAGCATTTCTTGCAGCCTCTCTTCTGGGGATGCTTGCTTCCCTAGCTCTTCCGCTGAACTGGTAGGATCACACAAGCATTACCTTTGGAGCAGCTAAGGAGGTGATCCGAGTGAATTTGGCTGCTTCTGCCTGGACTGGATGATGAACAACTCACCTCTCATTCCACCAGAGCTGGAAAAGCCATGAGCTCCAGCTGGTGCATCCGCGCAGGTCTGTGGCCCCAGCTAGCTCTCCAGGGACAGGTCAGCTCTGGGTTTTGAAGTGCAGTTCACAGATTCGTCCTAGGGCATTAGCAAAACCCTGATTTTTTTAATCAGAGATTGTTATCTTGGTTCAAACACTGCACTGAGAATGGTCATCATTTAACTGTCAACATTTTTGTCCTTTAGGTCTGTCCCTTGAATTCCTCTGTTTCATACATACAGTCGATTTTCATACATATAATTGGTTTTGACTCTCCCTCTGAATGACAGGGAATATTGCCTTCCTCTTAGATCATCAGTTATATTAAAATTATCTCATCTTAAAGATACTGACACTTACATGAAAAATGTGTTCCTAACATAACTGTCATTACTTACTGCAGCTTGATTTTAACTCAGACTCTATAACAAATTAAAGTGTTTTGCTAATGAGGGCATGTCCAAGACTACCAGAATAGTAAATGCAGTGTAGAATTACTTAAACCGTTTAAAGCTATGCTTTGTTACAAAGCATTACTCTGCTTGGATTTTATACCAGTCTGCACTTGAGTGTACTGACCTGTAGGTAATACCTCTTCATTCCTAAAGTCTGTCTGCCTGATTACATATTTTTAATGCATAGTTTCCTTTAAGTAGCCTTACAATAAATAAGGGCTTCAAAATTCTTCAAGAAAAGAATGAAACATGCTTCATTTGTATAAAAAGATACTAAGCTTAGCTTTTCTTTCTTTTGTGTTCTTGCTGATGATGCAAGCGACTTCAGCCGGGACTTAGGGTGTTTTGCTAGACAAATAAAAGTGTTTCTATGTGCAGCTGTGCTAAGCAGAACAGTGCCATAGAGTTGCCCGCAAGGCAGTGATCCCTGATGTGGTCTGAAAAACTATTCACAGAGTTTGAAATGAGTGATTATGGTTATAATCAAGCATCATCGTGGACTCATCATCCTGATAACACAAAGTAGATTTGCTCCTATAAGCTTATATAAAATCCCATGTTTTTTTCCTCACGTTATTGGATAATTTGCATTCCTTTAGTTAGCAGAGAGTAGTCCCACACAGAATTATCCCAGTACAGAAATTAATATTTCATTACTTAAGAAAGCCTTAAGACTAAGGCAATTCTCCTGCTGCATGACGTAATTGCTTTTCAGTTTCATTTGCTTACTCTAGCTTATTTCTCTATCTTGTGGATTTAATGAAGTTATCCAATATTGAATTTGATTAATATTTTGACGGACTTTTCCTGGGTAAATTTTATAGAGTACTAAGTGAACCTAAACTGGTAACTCTATAAGATTGGAGTAGATGTATCTGAAAAAGCCCAAAAGCTGGAATCAGTCATATTGATGAGTGAAGATATTTATATTTATTCTTGTTATTAGAATGTGCAATAACAAGACAATGCAGATAATATGTGGTAAGGAAGGCTTCCTGTGGATAAGTGACAACACTTGACTTTTCCTCAGCTAAGATGTACGTGGCAGGAAACTAATTGTCTTTGCGTTCTGTAAAACCATGTTCAGACCAAAACCATGTTATGCAGATTAAAATGAGACCTACAATGCACAGGCGAATTCCTGCTCTCCTTTGATCTGATTTAAGTTCAGAGAGTCTACTGGATCATTAAATTCAGCAACAAAGGAATTAGGACTCAGATCTTGAAACATTCATATTAGTTCCATCACCACGGTGCCCGGAAGCCCAAAGCTCTGGTTCAGACCTCTTTATCCCAACAAACAGAGCACATTAAAGGTGGCCTCTCAAGTACGAAATAAACAGCAGATTTGATGCAAGGGAGGGCAGTGGCAACAGCCGTGCTGACTGTCGTTGCTAGAGATGTCCAACAGGAGCTTTGTGCAAGTCTTGGAGGCGAGACAACACAAAGAAGCCTACCTGAAAAATTAGCAAGTACGTGGTGGAAGCACATGTTATGGGAAATCCAAGTTGCGAGTTAACTCCTGACATGGAATAAGAGGTTCGGGTGGAGTAGACAGAGGATAGGAGGAATTCAAGACTCAAGACAGAAGACACGAAGAATTCAAGACTCATGGTGTGCAGCTGAAGAGCAGCAAAAGAAGAGTCCATGGAGAGACAGAGAGGAAGGCGATGCCACTGTAGCCACAAGCCAGGAAGGTGCTCCTTGAATAAGAATTTTAATAGGTACAATTGGGCAAGAAGACACATGTCAAAATCAGCAAAAAATATGTCACAGCAATCAAATACTGAGGTCATAAGGATCTGGCCAAACATTTAGCTGCAGGATAGTAAGAAATACTGTAATTTAGAAATATTATTTAACAAAACTGCTGGCATTTTGGAGTTCTCGCCAAAGGTGCCGGCTGTGCTACGGGCTTCACTGACAGGCAAGATGGAGGTGGTTTCCATAGTGATGACCAAAGGTGGAGAAGGCATAAACATAGACAGGACCAACTACAACATTAGCAAACTGAAGGGCAGGCAAAGCGGGAGAAGGCTGAGAGCTGGTGGGAAGTCATTAAGCCTCATGAATTTAAGTCATAGAGAGGTTGAGCTGAAAAAGTTGATGAGCCCAGGACAGGCAGCCACACTGAGAGGATGCCGGAGACAGAGGAGAATTTGGCAACGAGGAGATCAGCACAGAGCAGCGCTTCCTGAGAACAAAGGCAGCTGCGTGGCCCCCGCGGCAGCTGGGAAAAGTGTAATCAAAGCTGTGGGCTGAGCGAAGATCTGAGGGTAAAGCAGTGAGCAAGGAGAAGTCAAAGGAGCAACAGAAAGCCCTGTAATCACGAAGGGTGAATTTGTCAGAGTTTTAACTGGGGTGCAAAACAGTTTTTAGCTGGGGTGCAAAACAGAGACTGTAGTAAACTCTTGAAGTTCAGCAAGTATAGACTGGTTCTTAATTAAAACAGGGAGAGCTTTAATGAACTAGCTGACAATCTATGGTATTCCTTCTAATGAACCGAAAGACATGGTGGGAAGGTCCCTGGATATCAGCTAACAGTTGGGAGGCAGGTGGGGCAGAGCACTTAACCGTGGGAAGCAGGAGGTCCTGGAAGTGCAGCATCTGGACAGGTGACACTGCTCCAAAATTTCTGCTCAAGTAGAGATACTGTAGCAGAAAGCATAGAAAGGATTTTAAAAGAAGTTTCCACTTAGACTCCAGAGAGACTGGAACACTCTCCGTAGTACCTGAGCTCATCTCTGAAGGCCTCAGATACAGCAGCAATCAGAATTGCAGCCCTGTGCCCTGTGTAGGACTGATGGGTGGATAACTGCCATTGACTTCAATAGGGCTTTCTTGGTCAAAGATCTTTGTGACCTGCGAAAACGCAAATTTCGCAGAAGTTGTTTTTTCTGTGTCTCCAGACGACAAGAGTTTCTTTAAAATAAAACGGACAGGGTAAAAAGAAATAAAATCTGCCTTAGTGTCTGCAAAGACCATACGAAAACTGAAGAGCTATGTCTCTCCTGTGCATGACAGGGAAACAGACAGTAATTATAGTGGTAGCAATGATAAAGTATGGGTAGACTAGTTGTATACATATATCTGTCCAGCTAAGTATAATATATAAACCTTGAGGTTATGCAGTCCTATGCTTATAAGGGACCAACTCACCAGCTAGTGCAATTCTATTAACATCAATCAAGCAACACGTAATTATACAGTGTGTAGTACATATACAGTGTATGACTCTTGTGCTTAGTTTTTTATTGCTCATTTTGAGATGAGGAATCTATTCTTACCAGGGGCTCTATGCTGGTTTTGGCTGGGGTAGAGTTAATTTTATTCATAGTAGCTAGCATGGGCGTATGTTTTGGATTTGTGCTGGAAACAGTGTTGATAATTCAGTGATGTTTTAGTTCTTGCTGAGCAGTGCTAACACAGAATCAAGGCCTTTTCTGTTCATCATACCACCCCCCAGTGGGTAGGCTGGGGGTGCACAAAAAGCTGGGAGGAGACACAGCCGGGACAGCTGACCCCAGCTGACCAAAGGGATATTCCATACCATATGACGTCATGCTCAGCCATAAGGTAGGGGCAAGG
>Ga0181612_110693_pt1 | contig 10954 bp, 10 predicted proteins | sample HoacroProtozoa21_FD_119630 | JGI IMG/M metagenome (GOLD analysis project Ga0181612, IMG submission 119630) | Hoatzin crop microbial communities from Cojedes, Venezuel. Combined Assembly of Gp0051906, Gp0051904, Gp0051908 | reverse complement strand
CCCTCCCTCGCCCTGCGGTCCACGCTTCTCTTGATGCAGCCCAGGATACGGTTGGCCTTCTGGGCTGCAAGCGCACATTGCCGGCTCATGTTGAGCTTCTCAGCCACCAGTACCCCCAAGTGCATCTGTAAATTCAGACACAAACTTCTGTTCCCTATGACAATTTATGCTCCCTTCCCTGTCTCAGTGGCAGCCCAACACACGGTGTGCCACTCTCCCCCCAGGCTGTCCCCATTCTGCCCGTTCCTTGAAATCATCAAGCGTCTTTCCCAGGTCGAGAGCCAAGATCTTACATTTCTCAGCATTTAGTAATCAGCATGTGATGGCGTCAGGGTAGGATTTCAGCAACTGCAAATAGTAACACCTCTGAAATCCAGCTTGGTACAGACAATCCAAACAGACAGACCCAGATACTTACGTAGAACAAAAGCTAGATGGGAGCATAGAAACATCCCTGGTGGGTGAGGGCGGGCCGGATTTTCGAAAGTCATCATTCCTAGCGCACATGCAATCTGAATGCTGCCAGCAGGCAGCTTTCTGGTTTGGAAACATTTCTTTCATCTCTTACGAACCCATCCCATGCCAGGCTTGGAGAGAGGAGAGGAAAGAGGGAGCAACCATAGTCCTGGCTCTGGGAATTTGCTTTTCTCGGCTCTGTAGAGCTAGGTGGTGAGGTCAATTTTGACCCGCCCTTGAATACTTTTCCAGCCTGTGCCTGGATATCCCTGATGGCTTTTGAACTAAGGGATAATCGTTGTGAGATTTGTTAGGGCTCGTGGAATCCCAACAGTTGCTTCAGTCTCGCTCTTCTCCCCAGTCTATGCCCAGCATCTACGCAGTGCCCAGAATCCATATGCTGAATGCTACCACGAATCTGCTGACTGGAGATCAGCCAACTGCCCACTGCCAACGGCTTCACTGCTTCCAATGAGTTTCATTGTGTCTATGCTTCCGTTCACATTCCCAGCCCAACCTGGACTCCCAGCATGCTATGAGGATATGGACTTGAAAAAAGGGTACTACAAAGTTATATCCACAGCTGCACAGCAGCCCAGGAGCAGAGGGCTCTTTTTGCTGAAGATGTTGTGAATACAACATCAGCAAATTTGGAATCCCACTGCCTCATTGTTTAGTTTGGTTCTCGTTTGCTTTTTGCCACGTTTCCTGAAGAAATGCAGCCTGTGACAGTGCTGCAGTTCGACAGTTTGCCTACCCAGCATCCACATACCTGCTGGCCCCCTGTGTCCTATGTGCCTGCCTTCCCAGGGAGTCACCACCTCTCGTCTCATGTGAAAAGTCCTGCAGGAATCTCACCACTGCTACATCTTCACTTCTTCCCTGCCTTTTTCTACATCCAAAACAGAGGCTTTCCAAGAACATTCCCACTGGCAAAAAACAAGATTTGACCATCTCTGTGTTCAAAGCAATGCTCAACATCTGTGGAAGGCTCAGGGGAGTTCACAAGACAATGACTATATTATAGGTTTATACTTCTTAAGACAAATCAGGCCTGGAAGGACATCTTCCACACAGGGACCAGCTGGCTAAAACACACCACCCCAAGGAGGTATCAAGGTAGATTTGGGAGCTTTTGTCTGGCTTTAAAATTCAGCAGGTGAGGATCTAAGCTCTTTTTTTCCTGTCTGAAATCCTTCTACACCCACTGCTCTCGTCTCACAACATTAAGAACATGCTATAATCCAGCCACGAGAGCAGATGGCAAAACAGAGCATATTGGGACATTTCAGAGGCAGCTCCAACGCTACCCATAGCCCTGCCATCACCCCGAGTCTCCACTTCAAAACAGAAGGTAGATAAGCTATTGCCTGCTAATGGCTTTCCATATAAATATTAGGACCTTCCCTCTCAACCAGTTTACTCTGTGCACCGACCCCTTCTCTGGGGTCACAGGGAATGGGAAACTGTGGGAGGTCCCCAAGTTTTATAAATGAGAGGGTTTCCCTGCACAGACACGTATCATGAGGCACCCAGGAGCCAAAGACACTGATTAATGGTACCAAGAAGGTCTGTTGTAGGGGAGCAGTGTCTGAATGGTGCTGGGGAGGGATTACCAAGAGATTTAGCAGTTCAGGTGGATTAAGGGTGATTTGTCAATTGTCTGCCGTGGATCTTCAGGAAAAAAAAAAAAAAGAAAAAAAAATTTAAATGGCCACAGGCTAAAAATCATTTCATATGAGAGCGGGAGAAAAAAACGTGGTCATTCCCTTTGGGTTTGATGAAGTTGAGGTTCAAATGTTGATCCAGGTACCTAATACGGGCTGATGGGTGGATGCACCACTGGTCTGAGAAGTGGATGAGGCCAAGGTTACCTCCAGCAGCAACCTGCCACCTCTTCCACTGCACCACGTGCGGCTCCCTGAGCCCCTTCACACACAGCAGCTCAGCTATAGCCACTGTGTGGGCAGGACCCTGGTGTCTCAGGGCTGCAAAGACAAGTCAGAGCTCCCCACGCGTGAGATAACAACCCAAAACAGAGAAGAGGAAGATTGGGTCTTACCAGATGCTGGCCACACCCTCTTAAAGCATCCTTTGGTAAGGCTGAGCTGCACCCCAGAGACAGCCTGCTTGCAGCTGATTCTAGGTCTCTAGCTGCATGCTTTGGTTGCTGGAAGAAAGCAGATTTGGGCAGTGACCCTCTGTATGCACAGCACCTATTTTTTCCAAGAAAAGGCAAAGGGATGGTCTAGTAGGGTAAAATGTAATAGACAAGTAGCTGGAAATGTAACTAATAAAATTATAATGAAGACCATGCTGGCAACACATCTCTGGTTTCAGAGGAAATCTAGATAAACAAATAAAGGTGCGGTTGAAGGACCACAGGTCTCAGATTGCAAAGAGTAACACAGGACATACAGGTCTATAATTCGACTCCTAACAGAGGGGACCATTTTGGAGTTCCCCGAATATACTTGATTCCAGTTATTTCCTCGAGCCTTCCCTTCTGGGGCAGACATGGAAGAGCCAACAAGGCAGTGAACCGCCCACCCCCAGCTAATGAAAAGCAGCACCCTGGCAAGGGTTTTTCAGGAAAGCACAAAGCAAACCCCAATGGAACGAGAGCGATTTGGGGAGCTGGGACTGGGCAGGCACAGTCCCACACTGGGACAGCTCCCAGATGCCATCTGCTGTATGCAGCCCCGATTAAAACACCATTTCTCTACAGGGTTGGTAAGTCCAGAGTAAGTCCAGGTGAGTACCATGGGCTCAGCCTCCAAAATTCTGCCCAAAACCGGCAGCAGGATCTGACAGAAAATGCACTGAGAAGGCTTTGGTAGAGCCAAGGATCAGCCAAGGTGTCCGTCCCACTTCCTCAGATCTCATTTGAGGCCAACCAGGGGGCTCTGTTTCATTCATTTAAAATGCTTCATTTTGGGCTGCAGCAAATTGGGCTGTTTTGCTGTTTATTTTTGCATTGTGCTACACTGTCCTCAAGTTTCTAAACAGAAGTCACTTCCAATCCCAAAATGGAAAATGTTCCTCTTGAAAATGGAAAATGCAAACATTTCTATTGTGACCACACAGGTTTTTTTTTTCTCCCAGCCCCACTAAAATCTTTCTGTATTGAGAAATCCATCTCCAAAAAACAGTTCAAACCAGCCTTTCTAATAATAACTTCCCAAAGCTGAAGCACCAGGTGCCTGCTCGCAAGATGACCACATCTTTGCAGAGCCTGAAGGAAGCATTCTGCTCATGGTGCCTATCTCAGGTTTGTGCCAGGGACAGGACAAAATTCAGGGCATACACAAAATCTAACAAACAGCAAATTTTTCCAGCGTTGGGCCACTGTTGGTAAAGAGGGATGAATGGCCAAAAGGAAATCTGAAGCTATTTTGACCATTAAAAATACACAGCAGCCACCTCACTTTTCTGCTTGCAGGTTAACCAAACCACTCTGTTTTATGACGCTTTGACTGCCACCATCAATCTCAACCAGCCTTCCCAGCTCAAGCGGGGCCCCGTTTGCACGCTCCCTCCCAAGGACCATGCTCAGACCTGGCGGCAGTGTGGAAGAAGGCTCAGCTGGTTCCCATCCGCATCCTCCCAGCAGCTGCCCCCAATGAGCTCCAGATGCGGGACTGGGTGTGCAGGGGCGTGAGGCACTGCGCTAGAGAGAGAAGGCGGAGGCAGCGGAGGCTGTTGCTTTTATCTCCTTCACTTTGTTTATGAGAAGAGAATTAGCGCGTGGTTGCCAACAATTTACTCTGGCAAGGGCACTCCTCCAGAAATACTTTTACTGCGAGTGGACATGGCTTGGACATGGCTCACCTTGCATCAGCTTTCTCGACACCAGCTAGGGCTGCTGAGACCCGAGACCCAAGAGTGGCCGCTAATTGCTGGGGAAGCTGCTGCTTGACCCCCTCCCAGCCTCTCACAGTGGGTCTGCATGGCTGGGTGGCCAAGCAGCCAGGAGTAGCTGCAAGGAGAGCAAGGCCCACTCTGCTCAACCATCTTCCCAAGGCTTCTTCTCCTCGGGCATAGAGAATCCAGCTAGCTTTGCCTTTGGGGTACCCCAAAGGCTGTAGCATCCCATGAGTCACATACTGACTGGGATGCAAAGCCCTGCAGTCCTCTGGGTGGGGAAGGTGGCTGCAAAATGAGCATGCTACAGGAGGCTTTTCCCCAAGAACCCACATCGCAGAACTCAAGAAGGCACCACTGTGGCAGCCCTGGGTAAGAGGGATTCAAGATCTAGTATTTTAGAGCAAAACTTCACCCTTCAAGTGCTTTGAACGATACAGCAGGCAGGCAACAAGCCGTGCCATCAGGCTGCAGAGCATGCCCTTGGACAGGGAGCTCACCTGCGTTGCTGTGCCGCGCATGGATGGCTTCTAGAGAGCTCTGCTGGATTTAGGGCAGGGTACGAGTCCAAAGACTGGAAGAAGCTGAAGCCCCGTTTCCCAGCAAGATGCGGTCGGTGTGGTTTTCCTCCCAGCACTGTGTAGGCCTGCTGATAGATAATTGGATTAAGAGCGAGCCAGCATCCGCTCAAGGTTATTTATTGCTTTTAAGAGGCGAGCTTTATTTGGAATTATTTTTGTCTTATCTTATTTTTGGTGCCTGTGTTGGGTGTCAGTTATGGAAACATCCTGGATGCACCAGCATCCTCTCTGCGTGGTGTCAAACGTTTGCCAGGCAAAGGCAGCCCCATGTTAGCCCTGGGGAGGCTTTGGCAGGAGCCTCCCTGCTCTACAGCTGACATGAGCATCCTCCCGCGCTTCCCGAGCTGTTTGCCAGCATCACAGTTTATCGCTGTCCCCAGGGTAGGTGGCATGGGATGAGGCGGCCCACATGCGGATGCTCCGCAGCCCTGCTAGCCACCCGCCACACCTCCCTTCCTGTGCCACCAAGGGTTTTGCAGAAGGAACTCCTCTTGCTCAACACACACCCATCCTAATGGCATTTCGGATGCTTTTGGTGTTCTCCAAAGTTGCTGCCTCTTCTTTATGGGCTCATTTGGAAGCTGGTTTTGTACAGAATAAAAAAAAAAAAAAAATCATGGCTGGATTAAGGGTAAATGGCAGGAGCTGTCAGCCAGGACAGAGGGCTGTGCACACCACAGCATTTGCCTCCAGCTCCTGCTGTCATTTCCTTTCCACACTAGCTTGGAGAGCCCAGCACTGGCTGAAGGAAGGCTGTGAGGATTCCAGCAGATGCCCCAACGCTTCCCACATGCCCAGGGGACCATGCCAGGGGGCTAGAGGGCGGTGGTCAGGACTGTGATTTAGGAGAGGGGTTGGTGAGGGGCAATGCCAGTACCTGGGCTGGATGATTCTCATGCCAGAGCCTCGGTGGGCAAATCCCAGCCCTCTGTCCTCCCATGGCAGCAGAGCACCAGTGATGCCCAGATGCTGCTGGAGTAAGAAAAGACCTACCCATTGCCCAGCCAGCACTCAGCTCGCCCCACCAGGAAGGTCTTCCAGTCCCGTTTCCTCAAATTTTCCCCTCCAGGACCCTCCAGTGGCAAAGGCTGAACAAGAGGCAGGGGCTTGGCAGGACTGGGGCTGGACCAGGGCTGCTCCCAGTCCAGTCAAAAAACACATCCGTGAGGTGCAGCCATGCAAAAGGAAGGGGAAGAAAACACAACTGGGACCAGACAGGGATGAGCAGGGCTGCTTTGTGGGTGTGCAGGCGGGTGTGCATTGGCAGCTGTGTTTGAAGCACACAAACAGCGTACATGGCTGGACAAAGGCTGCCCGCGCTGGTGTGCATGCATGTGCTGGTTGCACGTGTACGTATGCGCTTCCCCAGACCCAACATCTGAAATCCTACCTGTGATAACTGCGGCTCACCAGCCCTCCTTCTCCCAGCCCTGCTCTGGCAGCCATCCAAACCAGCACTGACATGGTTAGGATGTTATTCTCCTCCATTAGCTCCAACAGGCCATGCTGCTCTGCGGCAGTCCATCTCTGCGGCAAAGATTCCTCATCTCATCTCATCTGAGCTGCTGTCCCACAGCTTGCACTCAGCTTCTGATGACCCGGCTTCAGTGAGGTGACCCATAGCTTTGATTTTGCTGTCCATTTGTTTTCGAGGGGGAAATCCACAAGGTTCTTGACCTCTTAAAAAAAAAAAAAAAGAGAGATTTAATTAAAGTGTCACCTTACTGCCAGGCTCCTTAGAGCTTCAACTGTACCTGCACACATGGGGCCGAATTGCCACAAATTGGTGGTCTCTGCAGGGATGAGGGTCTATGCAGGTGGTTGTTTCAAACCATCACCCCTCCACAAGATGGGTCAGGCCAGATTTGCCCCATGCGTTCACATGGCCAAGCCAGCAATGTCCCTGAGGTCCTCCACGATGCTCTGCTATGGTCCCTGCAGTGGAGGACTCACCCCAGGTCAGCCTCTGGCAGTCCCAGCACAACAGGTCTCCACTTACGCAGGCAGCATTGGCCACACAGATATTTGTCTTTCCTGGCTTCCCTGCGATTTCTGGAGAAATGAGCTGTCCTGGCAGCTGGGGGACACTGGCCCTGCAAGAGAAGAGCCAAGGCTGGATCCAGGCACTGGACAACGCGACCAGCAGTGGGAACACATGTGTGTAATTTCCCAGTGCACAGAAACACCCTTTGGGGCCATCCTCTTCACAGAGGCATTTTTCCCTTACTTCATCAATCTAAATATTGAGGATTCTTTTTCCCCCCCGCAATTCAGCTGCAAGCCCTTTTCCATGAGGCTGCCACAGCACTGCTGGGAATGAGCTGGGCCAGGAGCTCCCCCCTTCCCCAGGAGGCTGGGCCAATTTTTTTACTCACTCTCATTCACTGTGACTCTGCCAAGAAGGTGCTCAGTATTTTACAAGTCCCACGAGTCCGTCTGCCTGGAGATATGATTCAGGCCAGCTTCTTGCACAGGCTGGCATAAAACCAGACTTTCTTGATTTAAGCCTATCTGTTTGGAAAGGAATTAAGCAGAAGTAAGCAGCTGTTTTGCAGAATCACAGTGAGAGTGCAGGATCTGCGCTCTTGCTTGGCTCAGCAAGAGTTTCCTGAGAAGATGGGTCCTAAATCACAGCGAGGGGAGCCCATCCCACCAGGAAGCCCTTCCCCAGCATCGGGGACAATGAGGCAGTTGTGGGAGGGGGGCATTGCAAAGGGTTTGTTTGGGTTATTTTCGTTCCCCAACCCCAAGTAGATTTTAGTGGAAGTATTTTACAACCCTTTGAAATAATGAAACCAAACAGCCACCACTAAAGCCTGGTTTTTGTCCTGGGGAGGCAGATCCCCTCTCCCTGGAGGGGAGGGCAGAAGGGGTGCGAGAGTGGAGCCAGTTCAGGGATGCTACAGGACGGATCTCCTGCTCTGAGCTGGGTTTTCTCTTCAGAAAGGGCTGTGTAGTGGTACATGAACTCAAAGAAATCCCTGGCTGAGGAGCCAGGTGATATTGTCACCAGATTTGAAGCAGTTTCCATGCAGTTGTGGCACCTGGCTTTGCAAGCATTAAAGCAAACAAAGAGCAACTCGATGTGAGGTGGGTGCTCAGACCCACAAACATCACCAGGGCAAGATGAGCTCCTTTGTGTCAGCTCAGCAAGGGTAACAGCTGCAGCTCTCCTGAGCTCAGAGTGGGCTTACAGTAAACCCCATCACCCAAATGGGCCAAGGATGTGCTCAGGGTTAAATTCAGCAACATGGTGTTAAACCATGAGGGCTTGCCTGTGCATCTGCATCTGAGGAGCATCTCCAAAGAGGGATCCTGCAGGAACTGAATTTATGTTGCCTGCTGAGAGCTGGGGTGCTTTATTCCTGAAGAAACCAACAGCAGAGCAGCATAAAACTACAAAGAAAAGAAACTGTTGCTGCAAAAGCTGGAAAATACCACTTAACTTCCCACAGCGTGAATGGGTGCAAAGATCTGAGCAATGGAAAAGCAGCATCTTTCTTTAAATAGCTTACTATAATTGATAGTGCCTCGGTCTGCTCTGTATCGCTACTGGGAAGAGCTCATGCCAATGCCAGACCATCGCCTGTACGTACATCTGTGGTATTTGAAAGCTGCAGCAAGGCAGAGCTGAAAGAATAAAAATCCTTTGGAGGGGAAAATATATTTTCAGATTGTCAGCTGCACTCGCTCAAAATCAGTCATAACCTCACTCCACATGTGGTGGCATTTTAATGAATTCCCCCTTCCTCCCGGGACCACGCTCTAACCTAATTCACACCAGCAAAGGGTGTTTCTAACTCTGCTCCAGCCAGCTCCCCGGGCGCTCCCGCCTGACGTCAGCGGCAGCAGAGTGAGGTCCCAGCACCATCCCAGGACTGATTCTGCACAGCCCGCACTGCTGTTTGCACTTCCAAAATGCGGCCAAGTTGCTGCTTCTGCTGGCATCCACCACCGCTGAGTATGGGCTAGGCAGACTCAGGCCCTCAAGGAGCCAAGTTTTACTGGGGTATAAAAATCTGGGTAACTTGTAGCAGAAGACAGCAAACAATGTCTCTCCCTTTCCACTTTTTTCCCCTCCTTGAAAATGTCAAAGAGTGCATAGTTACAAACAGCCCTGTCTTCAAAACTTGCTGCTCACAGGGCTGTCATTTGGGGTTTTTCTCTTCCAGTTTGGGGGATATGGCTATTTTGCAAAATGCGTCACCAGCCCATGGACAAGGATGCTGTTTTACTTCTTAAAAATGCCTGCTGGTTCCATGGCCACGTCTCCAGCGAGCATAAAACAGCATCATGAGCTCTCCAGGCTGCAGAAACTTCCATGAGTCACATCAGCAACCAAAGGCACTCAAGTCCCCCCCCCCCCAAAAAAAAAAAAAAAAAATCGAAGCACCCTCTGCCATATTCCTCTCGCCCTGAATTCATCAGCTGGCTTCTCCGGTAACACATTCACTCGCATGTCATCAGGAAGGAATTTGTGCTCTGTTTGATAATCAGAGATGAATCGGTACAGCAGCAAAACCCTCAGACCACAAAGCATTTCAGCAGGTCTTTTAAGCCTCCTGCTCTCATGTGTAGGCTGTCCAAGGACCCACTCATTCCTGGGCATTCCCAGCCCCATTCATAAATCAAAGCATTCCAGTCCTGGTTTCCTCTATGCGTCCATGAACACTCACAGAGGTTTCTTCTTTAGCAAACTTAATCTGGGCAATTGTTCAAAAATGTTAAAATTACCTGCTCCTTTTATGACATAATGACAGCCCGTGGAGGCATAATTTAGCCCAGACCAGGAGACGTCTGTTTTAAGGTTAAAAAGTCCTCCGAGCTAAACTTTATCCAACAGCAGCAATGAAAAATCAACTTGACCGGTGTTAATTTTGGTTCCTCTCGTTAATGAAGCCATGCAGGACCACAGCCGGACAAGCCCAGCTTTGCTTTATCCCAACTTCCCATATTCAGTGCCAGGTTTAATCTGTTTGATGGCACCAGATCCCAACAAGGATTTAAAATAATCTGTTTGTAAAATTAACTTCATTCCCATTGCCGTCACCTCCTCCAGCCCTCGTGGGGACCCTTCAGCCCAAGTCTTGCATGCCAGGAAGCCCTCATAGGCTGTTCTCGAGGTCACGGTTCAGCCAAGGGCTTGGACAACAGGTTAATTCCACCAAAACCCATCCATCTCTACCATTGGCCAAGCATCACCACAAAAACATTTAAAAACTTAAGTGAAAAGGTCTCTGGGAGGCCAGAGCAATGGATAAACACAATACTTAAGAGAATGCATAGCTATGCTACTGAGAGACAGCTTCTGCCAATACCCACCTACCCCAGAGATGTGCCCAGGAGCCCCATCCCCACGCAGGTCCTGCTCCCCTGAAATGCAAACCCTGTTTCACCCCTCAAAGCATTCAAAATCTACAGTCACAGCTGGAAATCTTGGCTGGGACTCTCACAGGGAGCCCCTCGAGTCACCCTAGCAGCAATGAGTTTGAACGGCAGCAGGAACCAACCCCACGTGGTGGGGCACACCAAGTACTGTGGGGGCTGATGTAGGCTTTTGGCTTGTTTAACCTGCACTTCTCTGCTCAGGTGGCTCTTGGCAGCCCCCAGGTCCTTGTGTGCCATTGATAAATGGTGACCTCTGCCGTTTCATGGCTCCTTCCCATCACGGTAATTCCAGGGAACTCCAATGCTCCCACGCAGGGCTGTTGCAGGGATGCTGCTCTGAAATAAATGCAAGAGGAATAACTCTTTCCTACAGGGATAAAAAGGAAAGACCCGTTACTCCAGCCTGCCGGGGACAGAGACAGGTATTCCTGTGCTGTCGGTGCAGCTGATGGGTTTTGCATTGACGTCCCCCCTTTCTCAGGCTGGCCCCAGCAGTGTGGCATCAGTGCTGACCCTGGCGCCTCGCTTGCTCAGAGACCCAGAGACAAGTGTACCAAAGGGACACAATGACAGCCATGGGGAGCAAACGACATTTTCCCAACCATCTTGTAACATTCCCTCCCAACATCTCATCCAGGCAGCCGATGTGTCCCCAGCCCCCCAGT
>Ga0181612_100004_pt1 | contig 10954 bp, 4 predicted proteins | sample HoacroProtozoa21_FD_119630 | JGI IMG/M metagenome (GOLD analysis project Ga0181612, IMG submission 119630) | Hoatzin crop microbial communities from Cojedes, Venezuel. Combined Assembly of Gp0051906, Gp0051904, Gp0051908 | reverse complement strand
TGTCTCTCACTGTTTGTCCTATCTATTGTACTCCACAGGGTCATCTTTAAAGGACTATCTAGTTTGCAAAAAAATTCTCTTGTAAAAGACGTTTTTAAAAGCCTTTTCATAACTGTTGACTGCTTCATGAATAGTCTATTTTCAGAATACTTGCATCATAAATTACACCATTCTAAAAGTCTGGGGTTTTACACGAAGCAATGTTTGCCGTCCCTTAACACAAGAAGAAATGGGGTTTTGCTAAATGATAGCTACATGTCTATAATTGTCTCTATAACAGATATCAGCCGTTGTGTCTACAGGATTTTTTTTTTTTAAATTAGCAGAAGAAAAACAAGAAAAGGAAAAAAAATTGGATTTCAGAATAGCCCAGCCTTCTCATAAATTTTAGAAGAAATTCTAGAACATGTTATTGTAAAATAGAAAAAAATTCCAATCAGTTGTTATATTCCTTGGATCAGGGAAATTTTGTTTAACTTATTTTGGAGTTTTGTTCTGGAACTTCAAAATACATCAGGGTTTTTTAAAGAGTTGTTCTCAGAAACATTGCATGTGAAATAATGTTTCAGCGTACATCCTACACCCATAGGTGTTTTTCTGTGTGGGTTTCTTTTTTTAAGGTTAGGACTTTGAAGACACTACCAACATTGTGCCTTAGTACATGCAAGTTGCTTGAAAAGATCAAAGTCTTATTAGGTCCCCAGTTATTCCATCAATACCAACAGGATGTTTATAAACCATGATTCATGTTGGGGATATCAAGAAGAGAACACAGACTCATAGTTCTGAGTAATAAACAAAGCCAACAACACTTTTCAGCTATGGAAAACTGATTAAAGAGTTATGGGCAAGCTGTCATAGGAAGGAAAACCCAACAGGGCTTCCCACTTTTAATAGACTGGCAGGAAGCTGACTGCAGAACACTTTCTGGTTTTCTAACTTCATTCTATGCACAATAAAATGATCTGATAAACTCTTTAAAGAGAATTTACTAAAATCCATAGTTATTCACACAGAGTTGAGGGAATGATTTGACCAAATAATGCATGCATCAGTTGTGGTTTTCAGTAAAAAGCTACTCAATTTTTTCCAAAGTTACAAATAGTTTCATTGTCTAAAACAGTAAAACTGAAAAGGCAGCAGTCCCTGCCTGGCCAGGAGGACCCCAGAGGTGGGGGCAATTCTCCACAGAAAACAGAGTGGGTTTGAATTCCTCTGCTGCTCAAGGAGCCCTCAATCGACATCTCCCCTCTACTCAGAGTATATTCAAAATGGTAAGCTAAAGTAAAATTTCACCGTCTCCTGAAACATACAAGACTTTGAAACATTCACTGAAACAGAGATATGGTTTAGTGGTCCTACAGTTCACATTATCTCTTGGGAAGTAAACTCAGCTGAGCTGAGACATTTTAGATAAGGGGAGAATTTGACCACTGTCGTTAATTTCCTGATGACATACAAAGGTTACAAGTAGTAGACTTTAAGACTGATGGTTAAAAGACGGTGCAGGCAGCTCAACATACATCCTTTCATTTTCAGGTCACTTAAGCTTACTATGGTTTTGGGGGTTTTTTGGAGGGGGTGTTTTTGTTTGTATGGTTTGGATTTGTTTTTTGTGGTGGTGGTGGGTTTTTTAGGAAAATCTTTGGTGAGGGAAAATAGAAAAGGAAATAAACCAAAAAACTTTCACTATTAAATATGAAAAAGAAATTTTCCAGTTTTCAAACTCGTTTCTCAGGAATTGGGGATAGGAGAAGGTCTACAATTCTGGAAGAGGGGCACTGCAACTCTAGTCCAAAATCTACTAATGAAGTCATCAATTTCTGACAAAATTCTGCACCATGTAAGCATAAACTGCTTAGAAATGTACTTTTCCTGTAGTTTTAAAAAAGTATGTCTAAGTTACACAGGGGATGCAGGACAGTCCTGAAGAAACATCTTGCATATAAAAGGGAAATGCAGCTTCTGACTCCTTAAAAAATATTACATCACTCCTACACTGCAAAATACCATAAATACATAAGTGGTGGTGTGGAAAATGCATGTAATTCGTGTTAGTGAGTTCATGTTTTATAGTCAAAAAATTTTTCATAATGCACATTGTAAGATTTTATAACTTCTGTAGTTCTGAAATCTCATTTGATCACAGAGCTTCCCCTATAAAGTCCATCTGCTTCCAATGAAATCAATAGAGGTTTTTTTTTATACACTGCTGCTAGGAAAGTGACCATCCCGAAACAGAAAATGACTAATTTAAGAATCATATTAGAATCAAGTGCAAGTCTTAGTATAAACATGTAGTGGAGCAATAGCATGAAACAATTTTACTCAACCAAAAGCATGTGTGTGGTCAATGCTTACAAATGAAACAGCAGAAAAGCGTGTTCTTACATTTACTGTATTGCCTGGAGCACTTAAACTGACCTCTTAGGAGGGTAAACATTGTGTCTATCCAGTTGACTATGTACTCAATACCAACTGGAGAAAAGGGGGTTCTTTCAAAACCTAGGAAAGTAACCCCTCAGTGAGACTAATTAATTTCTCTGAAAACATCCAAGATATTGATCCGAGATTTGAAAACACTGTTGATGTACACTAGTCAGCTACACATGAATGAGGGGGCCATCTTTGAGGGCACTTTAAAGGAATGGTAAATAATATTTTATCATCTGACTTTCACTGTTATACAGCAGCCAATTCAACAAAGAAGTGGAGAACCTGAGAATTTTTTCAAACACTTTCAACTTTATGACTGCTCAGAAAACCCCATGAATTTCTACAAATCTTGATCAAACAGATTTGAGACATCTACTGAAGATTTTATGGTATAGTTAGGAAACGTAAAAGCTTCTGAACTATCTTGTTTCTCACTCTGACAAGCATAGTTTATCAGTGTTAAGTGCAGAAGTTTGGTTTGCCTGATATCCTAGAGGTATGATGCCCCTACACTGAACAAATATGCTTAAAGGATGAATGTGTGTGAGTTCCAACAGCCAAAGTCGTCTTTGTTACTAAAGTCTTTCTGAATACTCTTGAGTTACATCCTGCCCTTAGACACAAGTGCAACAAGCACCTGTTTAAATCATTAGCAATAAAATGTTTCTTGCCACATCAAAAAGTGTTTATCAACAGTGTTAAGACACAAAATTCAGCTTTTTGCAGAGGATGTGATTAATCATGGGAGCAAACTACTCGAGCAGGAGACTGTGAAGCATTTTCAAACACACCGCTGTCTCTCCACATCACGCCAGTTGCTGAGTTTAGCGTAGGGTTTAGGATGGGGCTCAGCCCCAGGGCCTGTACAACAGGGAAGTCAGGTTGGGCCAGCCCAGCACCCTTCTGGGCGTTAAGCCCAGTGGTCTGTGCATCACCCTCAGCTCCCTGGCCTGGGGCAGAACTAGGTCCTCATCCAACATACACGTTGCAGCTGCTCTGGAAGTCTTCTTCAGAAGCTACAATGCTTCCAGCCAGCATAAGGCCTTTGCGTATAGAATCGGCTGCCATGCCACAGACAGTCCCAAAGCTCCATGGAAGATTTTCAGGGCAGAATCACAACAGCCCAGCAAAGGTAAACAACGCAGAGAAGTCAAAGATAGCACCATAACTGGAAGAAGGACAGACATTATGGACTTTCATATTGTGGTGGTAGACGGGCAGAGTGGGTCAAGCCAGGAAAGAGAGCGATAAAGAGCACTAGTTTTGCAGTTGCTGACACTGATGATGCTTTGCAGTGGGTATGAGATGGTATGTACCTCCAAGGTCATGACAATTCACTTCCTTTCAAGCTAGAAAACATCTAAACAGAATTAATTTTGAGCATATGGTTAAGGAAACCCTTTTGTCAAATGCAGCTTGAATGCATCTTTATGTATTTGAATTTCCTGTTAGATTATAGGAGTTTTTAATGGAAATGCTGACAGAACCTTAACCATTGCAGTGTGAACAAATGAATAACAATATACATCATCTTCTTGCTAATAAAGTTTTATAGCCTTGAAATTCAGTGTAGAATTAGTCTATTGATTCAGAGAGATTTTTTGAAGGAAAGGTTTCATGGTGCTTTCCTCATTCCATGATGCGAAAAACAAATTGTTCCAGGGTTTTAATTTATTAGCGAGTTTTAGACATACCTTTAGATTTTTTTCTCTGACATTTTTTGTGTTCTTTCTGTTTATGACAGTATTAAAGACATAAGCATGATTTCAAAAGGATGTAATGTCTTTTCCTGACTTGAGAAGGAACAAAATATCCAATTTTTTATTCATTTAACTAGAATCATTGCTTACATCTCAAGTTCATCTTTTTCTTTGATTTTACACTACATTTCCCAAAAGGTTTCCCCATTAATATTAACAGATTTATGAATATCATTATTCTGATTTATGTCTTTTCAATATATTTAAGGCTATGTCAATATTAAGTATTTGTCCCTTGTGAGCACCTTCTACAGAGTTTAGATTAGAAATATTTTTAAACATGTCATACTGAGAAGGACCGCTCTGGGCTCAGAGGTAATATACTTACATAACTAAACTGCTTCTCCAATTGTTTAGTTTAACTACTGAATCTGCTTTAAAAAAAATTCTCCAGCAATGGGATAAACCACTTTTAAGATGATCAAACTATTATGATAGAATATCATACCAATTTTCTTAAAGGACATAGATGATACTGTAAAGACATCATACTAAAGAACATACTGTGTACCTGTTACCCCTGTAGACTTTGAAGCTGCCATACAGCTGTCAGAAGGCCATGGTGGCCTTGCCTGGACCCTTGCACCGTGCTGATTAGCTCAACCCCACATGCCCACACAGCTGTCCTACTGCCAGTTTAATTCCCAGTCTTGAAGATATGAAAGTAACCTGCAAGGGATGAAGGAGACCACTCCACTACCACCAGGAGCAGGTTAGGAGCTGCAGCCTGTAAGGGCACTTGCCATAACACAGTGCTTGCATCTGAAAGTGCTACAGCTGCAACATCATGCTCCCTTCTCTGTAGGCACGCATGAGAAGGCGATTTTTAAATTTGTTTTCCTTTTTGTAATGGGGCTCATTCTCATCATGAATTTCACATACAGATTCCAATATAGCAAGTTAGAACTTGGCCTATCTCTACCAATGTTGCTCACAACTTGTTTACATATAAGAAGTGTTGCATATTGATATATTATTGGTTTTCATGTAGTCATATTGTAAAGCCAGTATGAATTCACAGACAGACTTTATTAAAATGATCCTAATGACTAGGCCACACAAAAAATCAAGGAAGCAAAAAACCTTATTTCTCAAGCAAAAAGATCCATGGTATGTGAACAGAACGGTTTCTTTTTCTGTTAAGAAGATCTGCATAACACTGGAATCGATTGCTTCGCTAATTACTGTGCTTGCCTCTTTTCTATTACTATGTCCGTAATAAAGATAGACTTGGTGTTCAAACATTTCAATGTAATTGACATTTTTATTAAAATTTGGTTGTACAATATTCCTCTTGCAAACCTTTCTACGTATGCACTGAATGCGGTCAGAAAATACGTTGAAAGTAACTCGTACGTGAAATGGCAATCGATGCTTAGGAAAGAACATCCCTCCATGGACACACACTAGTGAGTCTACCAGAAAGTGATTAATGCAAATTGCTTATTAGAGCAATGCATGGACATCATTTCATCTCTTGTTAGGCAAGTTGCAGCTTTGTACTTCTGCTTTCCACTCTGACCTCCCACTGACTGGCCTCTCCAATTCCCAGAGATTAGTCATGTAATTATTTTTTTTCTTTTTTAAAAAAAAACCACACACATAGCGCAGGGAATTTCTTCCAGGAGTACCTGTTTGATCTTGGATGTTGAAACAAAGGCAGTACAAAGATTTATCCCAGTGGTGATTTTTCCTAATCTTTCTGTTTTGCTTTTTGTGATAAAAACTATGAATTTATCTGTTCCTCTGACTTCACCATCATACATTAGACCTGCAGACCCACATCACAGAAGAGACCTGTCCTGTATCATCTAGTCTCCAAACAAGTCAAGAGAAAATAGTTCCCTTAGAAATGTTCACTTCAAGTTTATTCTGGTAAACTTAGTGACATTTCTAAAGTTATTTGTAAAAGAAAATGATGAGAATTCATGAATTATAAATTCCATATTGCTATTCGGCAGAACTAGGAAAGAACTTACCCATTCCGTGAATGACAGAATTTATTTTTAAAGATAGTGTAAATGTCTCTTTTTAGAATTAAAAAAAAACCCCACACCATCATTCAAGAATTTTTGGAAGTTCAGATGGAAACAAATTGCATCAGGAAGTTTCTAGGCAAGATGTCAAGCAAACATTTTAACACCTTGAAACCTGGACTTCCATTGCTTTAAGAGACCTGAAAGTGTGCTAGTCTGTGTTGGGTTTTCCCCCTCTCTTTCTAGGTTGCATGTCTCCAAGACAGATGTCAACAGAGCAGAGAGGTCCCTTTTTAAAAACAGTTTACCGAGTCATAATCCCATATACGTATATATTCTCTGCACCTTCTAATTATCATGACAATATATTTTTCATATACATTATTCTAAATACATTTTTTCTAGATTTGGAAGCAATAAGCATTGAGCTCATTTAAGAGGAAGTATCTTTTTCACAATAAAAACTTTACTGTGAAATAACTCGGCCACAACTAGCGTTTCCTATCATTCTGAGGCAATGATGACACACATTTGCTTTATTAAAAGGAAATACAGCAGGCAACACACCAAGATCTACAAAAAGAATCAATTGTACTGCAATTTATATGTAGCCCCTGTTTGTAAAAGCAGGTCTTGATACCGTAAATCTTAATCTGACCTTTAAACAGGGGTATACATTACAATACACGTATAAAATAATCAATACCAATCATAACACATCTGCCACTGCTCAGTGTTTGACAGCTATTGACTGTGGGGCCTAAGCTTTCAAATGACCCGTATGCACAGATCCTGGGACATCAGAGATGTTTGGCTGTGGGGGGGAATAACTGGAATGAAGGAATAAAGTATAGGTTAGCACTGCCTTTTTTTTCCCTCCTTCTTAAATTGTCTGGGCTATAATACAACTTCCAGTTTGCATCCTGTCTTGTCAAGAGACATCATCTGTCCAGAGCGATCCCTCCGTCATCTCTCAGGGCAAAACCAATCTTACTCTCTGCTGTGAAAGCTCCTGCTGGGTAGAACTCGCTCACTCCTCCTGAATTTAACTCCCCTCCTTTCTCATGATATTAGAAAATGACTCACATTACCTAAAAGGATGATCCCTGCCAGCCTCTTTATAACCATCCTCATCTTCACTGCTTATATTTTAATGCACAGTTTCTGGGACATTAAAGCTAGAGGAAAGTATGATGAACATCCAGGCTGCCTTTTCCCACACAGCCCTTAAGATAACATCCAGCAACTCCCACACCTTGCTGAACTACTGCAGCCATTCTTTCTGTGTTAATGTAAAGGTTTTCTAAAGATCCAATGTGGAAAAAATTCCTCTGTGCATTAATTTTATTGAATTATTAATGTCTATTTGAAACTGGCACTTTATAAATAAAGATATTGTTATTATTTACCAGTATTTCTGTAGCAAGGTGAATAAATTTAGTTCACAATATTGTGGAGATTTCTCTCAGAATAAGCAGAACTATAATCTGGTGCCCAGAATTAGCTGAAGCATTGCTTCTGAGAGCACGGTGGGAGTGTCTGCCACCGAGACATTGGTGCAGAGTGAGGGGAGCAGCAAATGCATGACTCCTCACCTCTGCAGCACATCAGGGAGGTGGAGGAAAAGGACAAACCCTGAGACTGGGATCTGGCAGAGCCAAGCCTGTGCACAGACTACCACTACAAAGAGAAAAGAAGTGGCAGTGGTGGTTTGAGCTTCCTGAGGCAAATCTGCTCCCTAAGACGTCCTCTGGTAGTGTCCAGGTTTTACTGCGGTCTGCGGTGCAGGGAAGAGAGAGCAGAGGAACCCCAGCCCCATAAATGCTATACTGCAAACTGCTGCATTGCTTCAGCTGAAATGCATTTAATTCAGTTGCTCTGCTTCATGCTCCTGGTCCCAGCCAAGGAGGTGGTCATGCTGAAGGAGAGAGGCAGGGCAGAGCCAGCCCTCGAAAGCTGCTTTCTCGCACCAGCTTGATGCTTCTAAAGCCCACTGTGGGCTGTGGGAGGGAAGGTAAAAGACCAGAAGCACAGCCAGACACCTGGGAGACGGCTGAGGGAGGCACTCACAGCAAGAGAGCAAGAGCCCAGCAGCCTCATAGCACAGACCTTGAGCTGCACCTCCAGCTCTGGCAGTGCTGCTACAAGGGAGAGGACAGTCATGCCAGAGAGCCAAAACCGTAATACTAATGGCTGTAGGAAAACTAAATAAAATGAAGACAGTAAGCATGCAGGAAGCATAGACTTCCAAAGTCCACCTGATCCGTGGAAAACTAATGATATTTACTTGTCAGATTCCTGCAGAAAGGTAATGGTGGTTGAAACTCTGCTTTCAGGCAACACACAGAAAGTTGTTCTACATAGTTTAAAACAGTGCCTGGGTAAGGATCATCAAAATCTGCCTTGAGTAATCTCTCATCAAAAGCTTTATTTTAACTGCAAGCTAGAAAGGTTCAGCCACTGAAACTCAGCTAGTCTTAACCTAGCCATTATCTGAACATGGGCATTTCCATTAGAAAAAAGGGGGTTTTAGGTGTACTACTACTCCAAAAATGTAAGACTGAATGTTACATTACACCAGCTGAAGCTAGGCTACAAAAAGAAGATATATATTTAGTTATATACATGATCTCTGATGAATCATTCTGAAAAGCCAGACTAACTGAATAGTCACTCTCATATTTGTAGTTTTATTACTCCTTTTTCATTTCTTCTCCAAAACATTGATTGGATTATTTGTACCTGGAAACGGTGGCATGGGATACCAACAAATGGAAACTAATTTGGAGAAGCAGAAATAGTTTGGAATTATATGAAAACAGACTGCTAACATCCAGATTCACTTCAGTAATTTAAGAATCACACATTTCACCCAAGCTTTGAGCCAAACTCTTTCAATAGTCACTAGAGACACACAAATCCTGTCTCAATGGTTCATCCCACCTAGTTTAGTAAATGACTGAATTACTATAATTTGTTTACTGAAGGTACCTTTCTTTCTGCATTGACTAGAGGGGAAGTGTAGCTGCCGAGGACAGACCACATGCCTAACTTTAGACTGCTCAAGTTAGGCAAAATATATCTCTGTGTCCTTTAGCTTACTAAATTGTCTGTAGGGTAAGCAACAAGGGGTTCTCCAGAGCTGACATTCCCTGCTATGGTGAAAGCCAACCTATGATCAAAATGGGAATTAATCTCATCTAAAAAAAAAGTTACTGTACTTAGCCTGATGAGCATTAAATAGTAGCACAGACAGTTTAGAACATGCAAAACTTAGCATTAACAGTAGTGAACACATTTTAACAAGTACTTCATAACACTTGCAGTTCAACCATAGTGGTAAATATCTAGTAAAACAAAACGAACCCCACCAAAACATTTGTCTCCTCAGCCAGCCCAAATCATGCTGCTGTTTCAGTCTCATCATCTTCTCCTTTGCTGTGCAGAAGATTCATATTTTCTTTATCATAAGTCCAGTAACAAAAAAAAACCAAACGAACAAAAAAAAAAGACACGAAAAGAAAAGTTTGTTTTCAACTTTCTGGTATCAGTAGGGAAACAAAGCCACGATAAAAAGACAAACAGGAACCCCACACCTGACAACAATGAAGAATCTTGCTTTCAAACATCACACAATTGGCTGACACTATTTATTTTTGTGGACTAGCAGCTGCATGACTCATTTATGTATGTTTTGCCTGCCTTAGCACTAAGTGGACTGATGTAAATAGGAAGTGATGAGGAAAATCAATTCAGGGCAAACACATTTTTTTCAAGGCTGTAGCAGGAAGAGATAGGAAGCCCAGGAAGATACTTGATAGATATTCAACTCTGCAGAAAAGAGGAAGCAGCATGTTGAAGCACTAAGCTGGTTATTTTGAGTTGTTGAACGGAAACGGGATACGGCGCAGAAAGGATGCAGATAGGATGCATTTTGTTGCATAGCAACCCAGGGAATAGAAGCTCCTGCATATAACTAGAGACCATCTGCTAGTCTGAGAGGGAAAGAAAAAACACGTGTTTAAAAGGGAAAAGGAGGGGGGAGGGAGATTGTGTGCAATACTGAAGAAGGAAGTTTAACTACACTATGAGTCCTGGCCAAATCACCCCTGGTAAAAGTTTAAGGGATAGAAGAACTTAAGTAGAAGTCATTGTGTGCGGCTTCCTACTGCAGTATCTTTGTGTTGAGTTTGTTCTTACAGAACCGAATTAGGCTTTAGAGTAAAACAGGAAAACTGCCAGAGAAGATACTCCCAGTTAGTTCATTTCCATTAAAGGCAGATTTCAGCTTCTTTCATTTCCTCAACGGTATTTACAATAGAACTGCATCAACATTTAACGTCAGTATTTTACATGACGTTGTAATATACTACCTATCCTCAGATACCACTCAGTCATCAGCTTGTGTGAGAATATTATTTAATGCAACCACTCCAACTCTCAGCACACCACAAATACAATTTTGCTCATGTAAGTAAATGTAATATTAAAATATTTATATATATTCAAATAAAAAAAATCTAGACTGATTTCACTTGTTTCCTAAGTCAAATTCGATTCAAGTTTTCCTCTGATGCATTGAATCAATGAAACATTTAGAGCAAAGGATTTACTAAGAAAAGGAAGAAAAAAGTGAAATGTATTCTGAAGAAGAGATCTCCATTAATAGGTGAGGTTAGGAAAGAGCAGGAACCTGAGCCCTGCCAGATGCTGCTGGAGCTACTGGTTTTACCTCAGAGGGACAGTCCTGGTCCTGGAGCAGCTGGGACCCATACCTGTTGA
>Ga0181612_115648_pt1 | contig 10955 bp, 10 predicted proteins | sample HoacroProtozoa21_FD_119630 | JGI IMG/M metagenome (GOLD analysis project Ga0181612, IMG submission 119630) | Hoatzin crop microbial communities from Cojedes, Venezuel. Combined Assembly of Gp0051906, Gp0051904, Gp0051908 | reverse complement strand
TGGGCAACACGACGGTGCTCGTTGGCTGCGATGCCGAAAAGCTCGATCAGGTCCTTTCCATCATTCAGGAAAAGTGCCAGACCGTCAAACAGATGACCATCGCCAACCAGCCCTGTCTGCCCATGTAGCCCCTCTTGGCAGCAGCGTCCACCCTCTCACCGGTTATCGCCCCTCAGCCTCGCGCCGAGTGAATCCCGACACCGGAATTTGCATCTGCATTATCGGCATTTTTGCCTCTCCAACCCCATACCCCAAGGACCTGCCCGACCTGCAAGCAATTAAACCGCCGGCTCTCGTGAACTCCCCGAGCTGTCTTGGCTGCAAAAGGACACGATGAAAAGCCCAATTCCCCCCGGACCACCTCTGCACCAGCCTCCACTTCCCTACGAGCTTTGTTGCGAGCTGTGGCTATCGGAGAGCTCCGTACTCAGACGTTTCCCATCTGGAGTCAATCTCTTCATCGGTTCCCTCCACCAGCAGGAATCCTGTGGCATGTGCCTCATGGATTAAAGCATGAACAGCTTCTTACAAATAACAGGAGGGCTCCAAAGCAAGGAAAGTAGCTGGGTGAAGAGGGATGCTTGTGCACCTCACGGATACAGCTAGCTTCCCTCCAGACATTTATAGCACCCTTTCCTGGGTCTACCCAACCAGGGCAGGGTCCATGCAGCATAATTTCTCTTCATCATTCAGCGATGGTGGTAGTCTGGGAAAGCCTGGGCAGGTGACACCCCAGCTGCAAAACAGTTCATGAGTTTGTACCCAGGCAATATCCTTCCGCAGGGGCATGAGGAGGGTGGGAAACACCTTCCTACTGCAAGAGAGAAGGCGGCTGTGCTGCCCAGGGACGCAGATTCAGGGGCTGCTGTCACGATGGAGAACCAAAGATAAAACCCCCTTCATGGTCCTACTACAGCTGAGCACAGAGGCTCTTGGGGAGCCGTTCCTCTAGCTCAGACACCAATTCCTATACCTGGGATGCTGTCAAAAGCTTAAAGTGAAATTCTGGCTTTCTGAAGAGCAGCACAGGCTTTGACACAGGTCTCAGCAGAGCCAAAAAATCACGCTTGGCTTTCAGTCCCACTGCCATCTTCTTCAGTGAAGCTCCTCTTCTGACATCTGCCCCATCAAACAAAGGATGGGTCCGTTAAAACCCGCCAGTCCCCCATGCCAGGGGCATAACCAGATCCATCTGATATTAAATAACCTCATCTCACACAGAGATCATCGTTGGCAGAACAGGGCCAGCAGCGTTACCACCTGCTACCGAGGTGTCCGGGAAACTTCCTTCGGGGGTGACTTTGAAAGGCAAGACAGGGATAGCGGAGGACGGCACATCATTACTCACAAAGACACAGCGAAATACGCTTTGCCAAAGTGTGAAAAACATTTCTACCCAAACAGAAAGCGTGTCTCAAATTTGCAGTTCCCTGCACACTCGGGAACCTGAGCCACGTTTGTGGAAACGGCTGTGAAGGTAAACTGATTTCTGCCATTAAAATGTGCCAGTGCTGGGGCGCAGAGAAGATGAAGTGGAAGAAAGGAAAAAAAAAGGGTGGGAAGACGTGATTTGATTCGCTTTTTAAAGCGGTAACAGCTTCACTGAAAAGCCTCACAAACTGTAACGCGTAGGGTGGAGCAGGATTACGATCATAAATAACTCCCAGAGAAGAAAAATGATGCCCTTTCACATGCTGGTAGCACGTTATCTTTAAAACCAAAGAAAGATAAAATAACTGTCTCCAACTATCACCACCTTCCATGCAGAAGGGTTGTTCCTGAACTTGTTTTACAGGGATCCCTTTTTCTACGGACGCAGCGTGGCCACCTTTGGGTTGGAACACAGCCACACAGGACCCCGCTGCAGGAAGGGATGGACATTGATCCCATTAACAGGATGAGCTGGCACTGCAGCGGTTATCAATAATGACCTCTCTGGAAGGGTAATTAAACACAGTATTAAAAAGCTGGCTGTGAAGCCAGTTTCTAACTAGCAGGGATGAAGGTGAAGCTTGATCCAGGGGCAGAGCATCTTCTGCGCTAGAAACCAGCCCAGGATATGACTGGAGTGGGGACACTGGATCCGCCCCAGCCCTGCTAGTCCTTCCCCCCCCATATTATTGATAACTAAGCATTCTAGGTGCCACCACAAGACCTGCACCAGCTCTGAACAAGCCTTTTCCTTGTAGAGATAAAGGCTTGAGATCCAAACCTTCCACCTGACCCCAAAAGCGAGGAATGCCAGACTCCCAGCTGAATTCGCCGCATCCCTAAAGCGGGAGTTATTTTCCCACCGGTAGCACTGATGAAGGGCAGAGGTACTGCTCAGACCTATCAATTGACGGTCGGGAATACAGACCCGGTACCGAGATAAAGTGCAGGTGGAATTCTAGGTAGCTGGGATGCATTTCCTTAAACTGGAATTTAGGCAGGGGTCCAAGACTAACACCCCTCCGCCAACCCTCTCGCAAATAGTGCTAAGGGCTCTTTAACAACCACGAGTGGTCTAGGCCCGGGTTAATGTCTTATCCATAAGTTATTCAGTATTTCCTTTTAAAGACAAAATAGTAGGAATACCTTTTTCGCTCTTCAAATTGCAGTTGTGACGGCTACGAAAAACCCCGCAGCCTCTGCACTATTTCCATATGCGGCACCGACACTGGGAAGCGTCTGTTTCATGGGAGTCCCACCTCTTGAATTTTTATGGGAACTCCAGCATTATCAAATTTATAGCGGTGCTAATACCCAGCAGAGATAAAAGCAGGCTCCTTGTTAACATCAGAGCTTGGCGGGGCTGGGAAAAGGCTCCCTGGACCCGCTGGTCACGTCTCGGCGTATCCTGGGTAGGTTTTCAAGGTAGGCACATGTCCTGGTCCTTCTACTGAGGTGACATTCAGGGGGGGTGATGTCTACTGGGGCTCCCCAGGGAACGCGAGCTGCACCCGCTGTCTCAAACCAAAGCCTGAATACCACCCTTAAGGTAGCTGCGATAATCTGATTTTGCATTAACAGTGTCCCATACATAGTCAGTGACCTGGCTATACCCTGCTCCCAGACACCTTGGAAAACTGGGAAAGACATGTCTAGACTCGTCCAACATGTCCAGTCCGCTCAGCAAATTGTATCTTCTTCCCATGGCGAAGTCGGATTAACATTTCCCCACCCCCTCCTTTGAGATTTTTCAGATCTCTGCTGAAAAAAACCTGAACACGGAGAAGCCAAACGCATTTTGTTTCCTGGCACCAGCGCTCCTCCTGGGAGGTTAATTCCCACGTAACGGATCTCATTGCTGGGCAGATACAGACAATTCGAACCGAGCGCGGCGCAGAGCGGATGGGGTCCTGCAAAAGGCAATCCCTTGCTGAGGCTCGAGAACGCAGACTGAAATCGTGATTCTTTTTGGCTCCCTAAGAGAAACGTTTCCCCAAGTGCCAAAGAGCCTTTAATCCTAACAGGATTTAGGGCTTAGTTTCTCAAGCAATTTGGAAACTTGTCCCAGGAATGATTCCCATGTATCCCTGCAAGGCTCGACGTGTGAACTGGCGTGGATTTAGGGACCACCACCGCCCATCTCCTCCTCTCTTGCAGGAATTATTTCCCACAGATTCCTGCAGGGAACAGGGATATCGGGTCTTTGCTCGGATGGTCCCAGTGCTACAGGGCCCCCCCTCTTTGATACGAGCTGCTAATGGCTACTGTAATGTGATGGCAGCCGCTGCCTAGGAGCTGGAAAGGCCATCGACAGAAGCAGCTTTCCATCCACCCAGAACCCAGACATCAGATACATTTTTGGAATAGCTCAAGCAATCGGGACTCCAGAGATGTATCATTAGGAGGGGAAACAAATGACATGGGGTTTGACGTCCTGCGCCGCGCTCAAAGCCATAAAAACTATATATATCTAACCATACATGTGCATACATCTACACACACAAAGCAAAGGAGATACCACGCTTCTGGAAAAAGTGCTCAGTAAACTCAGTTCCCCTTGAAGCATTTGGTAAAAACATCAGGCACGAGGTTAGGCGAATTATAGAAAATCAGACTTCACAGAAACTCCCGGCAGCGGCTTTTCTCCCCTGCCTAAAAAGGAGACCCATTTTCTGATCTTTCTAACCTCCTTGTTGTGCAGAGGGAAAAACACATAATAAGCAGGTAAAAAAAAAACCTGTCAGCCTCCATGATTTGCAGAGAGAACCTCTGTCTAATCCCTGCCAGACACAGCCGGACGTACAAGTGGCACACAGCAAAGGTAACTGGGCATCAGCATCTCACCGTGGAGCTCAGCTCGGCTGGAATGGGACCAACAGGGCCAAGCTTAAGCCATCGCAGAAAACAAAAACAAAACCCACTTGGTAAGGTAACAGGGATGTTTTAATGCTGGTGATTTCCCTACAGGCGGGCCGAGAGGGAGTCTGCAGGCTGCTGGGTGCTGTAAGCACCCATCAAGCAACCATTCCTGTACCAGGGTGCACAAAGCCAAACCTCAGCCCTCCTCATTTACAGATGGGGAGCTAAAACATGAGGGAGAAGCTTGCAGCAGTCCCTGGAGGAACCCCCAGCTCTAAAGGCTGGGCTTTGTATTTTTGTCACACTTGGTGTCGGCCATAAACCCTCCAGTTAAGGCTTCCGGTGCCTTTGGAACAACTCAGAAAAAGCGGCATACTGTGCTTTAAGCCTCTGCCCAGGTTCTTTACAAGTCACAGCATCCCTCTGACAAATGGTGGGGGGACCAAGGACCAATGGCTAAGAGGAAATAGTTGTCTGAGAGCACAGTATTTTCATGAATTATCATCAAAGGTGAACAAACCACGTTCATGCCGCTGCCCATTTCTTTCTTGCCTGCCCTGCACACGGGGATGTCACATGGTGGCTTGGATAGGTCTCCTCCATCGCCCCCTCCTACGCAGCACCCCTGCAAACATCCCCCAGCCGGGCTGCAGTCAGATGGGACAGCAATGTAACAGCAGTAGGACATACCTGTATCACTTTGCTCATCCCTCCCCGTCCTGCTCTGGTCTTGCCCTGTGTTCCCAGGACGTCGAACAGCTCCTCCGAGGCATTTGCACTAAAAACGTGCACAAGGAAGCATTTTTCCTCACCCGGTTTTCACTTTTCTTGACAGGAACGGCAGCAGCAGTGGTGAAAGCGGAAAGGAAAGGCCTGGAGCTCTTTGATACGTGGGTAAGCTCTCCTAAACGCCCGTCTGCATTTGGATCGAGGCTCTGGGTCACTTCGGCGTCTGTCAAGAAACGTATTTTTGGCTTCAGGAAAAATGTCAGCGAAAGAAAAAAACGTTTCCTTTGATATTTCTCCTTAAAAGGTTTCAGGCTTCCTTTGAAAAGAATACGCCAGGACCTTGCAAGAGGAGAAATATCCAGTTTGGACGTTTCTAACTGAAAACTTCTATTGGAAATTAATATTTCCCCCCCCTCCTCTGCCAGGATCCCTCTCATCTTGTCTTCCCCCTCCCTTTGCTTGAACAGCAAATTGTTTCCATCTCCAGATTAGCATGCCCTCAGTCCAGATTAATTCCCTTCATTCCTGCCAGGTGCAGCTTTCCTTTCGCTGCCGAAGCCAGTGGATCTGGGAGGGAGACCGCACAGTTCACTGCAGACTTTTCACCCCTCTAACCCAGCGCTGAGCATTTATCAGCACCAAAGGTGCCTACCACTTTACTGAGCCCCCTCTCTGTTTTCTAGGCTGGCAAAGAGACAGGTAACTACAAATTGATGGTGGCACATCCTAGGATAGGGTCAGGACCCCTGCTTGGACGATGCAACCTGCTTCTGAGTGAGGGTTAGCATGGGGCTGGCTGGGATGCTTATTTTATATCCTCTGACAGGAATATGCTAATTCACAACAGTCTAAATTCAGCTAAACTGAAGCAGTTGCTCAAGTCAGGGGCTTGGGTGAGAAATACCCAGTCCAGATATCCCCTCTGCCTGACTCTGGCCAAGGCTCTGAACATCCAGATGATTTTTGCCTTGCACTTTAGAGAGAGAAAACCTGACCTGGAGACTGCTCTGCGCAGGATCTCTCTTCATCTCATTGTTTGAGCTTTTACAGTTTGTGTAAATAATAAAGCATCCTTGGGTCTCTCAACCTCTGGAGCCCGTGTTCAGGTTCCAGCTTGGCCACCACGGTGCCTTCAGCAGCTTGAAATCCAGCAAGGCAGGTCTGGAGGTGTGTGGTACCTGCTCTTCTTCATACAGTCCCTTCAGATTTGAGTTTGTGCTGCTTTATTTCTAGTCCAGGGACTCCTCCCTCCCTTCCCAGACACCTCATCGACCCACAACCACCCACGGCTCCAAATCCTGCACCCTCAAGGGGGTGCTGGCTGAGGTTTCTGTAGCCACCTCGGCACCCAACCCAGCGGGGAGCTGCGAGCACCCCAAGGACAACAGGCACAGGGTAAGGAGCTCTTTTCTAAGGGTGTCTCTGGTCTTCTACCCTGCAACACAAAGCCATGAGTCTCCTGCTCTTTTTCAATGTATAATAACTTTTATAACCATTATTACACCTCGGCAGAGCTTGGATGCTTTAGACCAAAGCAAGACCTGGACCCATTCACCCACATCCAGGCTGTTCCAGCAGGGACAGGGATAAAGCAGGGGGTGAGAGCAGGGGACAGTGGCTGCGGGCTGCTCCTTGGCCGTGTCACCTCTGCTTCACCCCTGGGAAACAAGGAGCTTTCCCCTGCAAAGGGCTTGGGGCTCCCCTGATGTATGGCACTACTGAGACGTGTGTTGCTAAAGATATCTCCGTCTCCGAATCGCTACACAAACGATTTTTTTGGATGCCTTGAGTGACCAGTAAAAGTTTCCCTTGTTTTCATCCTCCCAGCCACAGCAGAAAGCTCTTGTCCTGCCAGACTAGCCAGAAAAACAAGAAAGGCCAGAAAAATGGCCCAAAAAAAATAGGTGCCATGCTGCTCACAGCCACCTTCCGCCAGCACGCGCGGGGTTCGCTGCACCCACCAGCTGTCCTGCAGGGAAACCACTGGTATCTGGAGACTGAAAAGGAGCCACTAGGGCAGGGGGAAGGCTGGACTTGTCATTCTGGGCACACCTGTACCCCCCTTTTTTCCTGAAACCTTGTCAGGGATCTGCATATAGCCCAACGCACTGCAAGTTCACACTGGTTTTGGGAATTGTTCCAAAAGGAAACAGTTTTGAGTTTAAAAATAGTCCCTTAGACTTTTTCAGACGTCCTAGACACAGGTTTGGCTTCTCCCACGCCTATGATTTTCTGATTCAAAGTAGATAGGCGCTTCTAAATTTTCACATTTTAAATTTAGTTAAAAGAAACAGAATGGAAATAGAAAAGAAAAAATGATTCCCTACAGACCAAAACAAGACTTGATTTGAAAAGAAACCCTTCAGATTTTTTTTACTAGCTGAGAAAAATAAATAGAATTGTTTGCACTGAGCCACAAGCACTTTCTTAATTATTAAGCTTTTCGGAACTGCCTGCAAACCACAAAAACCATTATTCACACAGGTCAGGCTCTGTACACCCAGCCTGGGAAACCTTGCAGAAGGCAGAATTTAAGACTTGATGAAAATTATGTCCAGCCAAGCTTTTCAGATGGGTCCTCGCAGTCACCGGGCACTTGGGGGAAAAAAGCTTTAACCTCAGCCTACAGAGATGCAGATGCTACGAGGGGCTTCAGCCGGGGATTCAGTTGTAGGAGAGCATGACGTTTAATAAGCTGATAGCATTAGCTCAGTTTAAGGCAGTTTTTAAGCTGTTTTTGCATCCCATTTTCAAGTGTGGGAAGAGCAGCTGGGCTGGGGACGGGGGTTTGGTCATCCTGGCTACGCACAATTTGGATGCGGGCGAGGCCATCGCTCGCCCTTCGCATCCAAGCCCGGGGTGTGGGAATTGGGAAATCTGGGTGGACCCGGTGCTTGAAAAGGTAGATGGGCTGCGGCCACGGGGCTGACATCACCCCCGCTTACGTGGGTTGCCAATGATTTAAAGCAGGCATGGGGCTGGGTGGGCCTGGGTGCTAATTTGGTGGGCTGCTGCCTGGACAAAGCCTGCCTGAAATTACACTCTGGGGGGGCTCAGGGCTGAAATATCTGAGCAGCCTCCAAAACAGAGAGCCAGGGAGGTAAATAAAGCAAGGGACTGCTTACTGCAGCCACCCATCTTAGACTTTTCCCCCTAAAATTTGGGTAATATCCAGCACTCCACCAACTTCAAGGTAGGACCAGCAAACACAACATATTTTACTTTTATGTTTTTTTTAAACCATTACTGCCCTTAAAGTGGGTTTGCCCAACCAGAAAAGCAGCTAAAACACCTAGGTGTGAGCACACTGGCTTCCCCCAGTTAAATAACAGAGCAAACAGAGCTCACTGCCTATAATCTGAGGGGAGCTTTTTTCCTGAACACAATAGCTTTGTGGCCTCGGGGGTTAAAATAGGGGAAGGAAAAAAAAAAGGAGGAGAAACTTGCAGTTTGGGTCCAAAGTAACTGACTCTCTGGAGAGTTTTCAGAAAACAAGCCAAATATAAACGACTGCTTTAGGTCAACTTCATACTTTCACTGATTTAAACAGTATTCTGTTTCACTTTGATTCATTCTTTTAACTCGGTAGTTTATTCTTAGTTCAGTAGAATGTTTTCTTCTGCGCAGTTTTGTCAATTTTTGAAAATCTCCTATACAGAAAGAGGGTCAAAAGGGTTTATTTTGAAAAATGTCAAAGCAAAACATTTCTACATCAAAAAAATAAAAGGATGCCTTTCTGGCCAGAACTCTCTTGCCACATTAGACTGGTATTTGTGAGTCGTTTCTCCACATTTTTTAGTGAATTTACTATTTGTCTAAAGAAAAAAAAAAACAGGTTAGCCTTAATCTAATGAGATCACATATAAATTGAGTTCACATAAACATACTTCGTGAAGAAGAAAAGGTATTTGAAAGATCTTCTGCTTACTTTCAGCATCTATCCCTGCACAAACTGGGTGTAAAAGAGGCACGCGCATAAAATACCATCCCAGACACCCCCACCTCCCTTCCTACACATACTTCTCCAGCAAGACCTGGGGAACCCAAGCCAGCCCCGTGGAACAAAGCTAACATAACTCAGCAGATAGGCTTTTAACTTTATTCCGACTTCAAAGAGGGGCACAGGGAATGGGATTGTTCAGGAAGAAAAAACACTGGGAATGCTGGCATCTCACTTCCAAAGCGAGCCAGTCCAGCCATTAGCAGGCTCTTAATTCATATTTTTCCGCCCCTTCCAGCACATTGCCCCAAAAGGTCCTACTACTTCAGGGGAGACTTTCTCCTCCCTCAGATTTGCAAGACACTGATCTAAATAAAACCTTGGATTGCCCGAATTCGGAGAAATGAGGAGTCCTGACACGTGTCAAGTGTCATACCCTACTCCCTGCCACCGGGGTGAAAGTATTCTTTGAAGTCTCTGCTTCTGACAAAGGGAAAAACAACAGTGAGAACAACAACTAGGGTCCACCTCACAGCCCTGAAAATTTCAGCATCTCCAGCCTCTAGACTTAATAAACACCAAGTTTTCACGCTTGTCATCTCTGAAGAACTCTGGGCAGCTGCAGAGGATGAGGTCAGCCCCTGCTCCCTTGCATGGGAGAGCTGCAGACCCGCGCTCTGGTGTATATAATGGACCTTTCTGGTCCATTCCCTGTACACCCAACCCAACTGGAAAGCATTTTTTGGGAAGATCGCTAGAACTCACAGCCCAGGAATAGCTCAACTCTTCAAATCAGCCCGAAGTTGCATGGGATGCATGTGGCAAAGCCTGCAGCTCGCCAGCTGAGGATTTGCCCTGGGGATTTACATGCACCAGTCTGAACAGTCCAGAAAACACAACCCTGGGGCAATTTGACCTCCAGTGAAGGTGTTAAATACAAGAGCTGTAATTAGTCTCTGATAATGTCCCACTATCCTGGAGTCCAAGCTCTGCTTTGCTCCATGTTTCTTCTACTAAGCTTACTCTCTTCAGGCTGAACTACAAAAATCCCTGCTAGGACAGCTTGAAAAGCATCCATTAAATCATTTTTCCCAGGGAAGATTGTGCTTTCACTTAAAAGGAAAAAAGCTCACAGAAAGCATCCGATTTCCTTGAAAGTATTTGACCTCTTTTATTGGAAAATGAAAAGAACAAAACTTGAAAATGGAGAAATTCCATTCCGAGCAGAGAATGATCAAGTTTTGATCACTAATACCTTATTTCTTATCCAACACAATTCAACATTTTTTCCCGGACACATCACAAATGAACATTTGCCCTGGCCACGGACCTTCACTTCACATTCAAGATCAGACACACACAGGACCATGGTTTTCAGCTGCCTGGATGCAGGTCTGAAAGCAAGGCTTGAGCGTGACCATGCTTACAAGACCACCAGAGCACATTTCAAGGACAGTTTGCCTCCCCCAAGATGCAATCTGCCCCCCCGAAGGACATTTCAGCCCTTGTGCTACTTGCAGGCAGTAGTGAGAGGGACCACCACACTGGCTGACACCACCATCCGCCCCCTAAACAGGCAGCTCTTTAAAGCTTTTTCTCGGGTTTATTCCATGTCTTCTGCCTGCAGACGGGACAGAAAACAGCACAGTTCCGTGCAAAGGAGCAAGGACGAGACCTCTGCGTATGCAGAGATGCTGTGGGCAAACAGAGCCCACGCTACTCCCCAACTCCCTTGCTTTCTCATCAACCACCCCACCACATAACAAACACACAGCCTTTCTCTAAACCCCTCTTCCTAGCCTCCTGTCCCCTATCAGAGCGCTATCTTCACTAAGATTGATTAAACCCTCCTCATTTGCAGAGTTAACAGCACGAAAAGCTTTAGATTCAGCTGTTCTGAAAACAAATTTCCATCTCCCTCACCCCCCGAAGCTCCCTCGGCTCAACCAGCACTTTGGTCTCCCCTGAATAATTCATGTCATTTCCCAGAGTGGTT
>Ga0181612_183102_pt1 | contig 10956 bp, 5 predicted proteins | sample HoacroProtozoa21_FD_119630 | JGI IMG/M metagenome (GOLD analysis project Ga0181612, IMG submission 119630) | Hoatzin crop microbial communities from Cojedes, Venezuel. Combined Assembly of Gp0051906, Gp0051904, Gp0051908 | reverse complement strand
GGTGTGTACGTGTGTGCTCTGTGTGCGTGTTCCTGCTGGGAATACATCTTCTGCCTCGCTACTGGTTGGACTCAAGGACATGGAGCAGCAGCAGCCTCACCTCTCGCGGGCTGTCGGATTCTGCACGATACGTTTTGCTCTAACAAACTAAGCCCCATTTGCGGTAATTTTAAGGCACTGGGAAGAATTCCAAAGTGACAAGCTGGCATAACCTCTGTGTGCACTCTTACACACTCTGTCTTATCACCTCATTAAATGTCCTGTATGAGAGCCTCAGATTAGCTCCAGGTTCTTCTTGTGATCTCCACCTGTCAGGTGTGTTAGACTGCATGAGTCACTAATCATCTAACATAAGGAGGGGCTCACAGGGCGACAGACACCAAAAGCCTTTTAAAAACTCACTTTTGCCAGAAAATCTTTCCTGAAGACGAATGATAAATAGCTCTAAAAATGAGACAAAAATGCTATTTGATAGTGTTACTCTTATAAATTTAAGGCCTTCTTACAGCATTGTGTTTCTCTCAATGAAAGTCGCAAGGAACCGACGGAAAATCCAGGCTGTTAAGTAAATTTGGGAATGTTAGGGGAAATACCGTACAATTCAGTACCAGAGCTTTTAGGGCTTTTATCCCATCAGCAGTGTCTTCTGTAAGACTGGTTTCTTCTAGGTTTGCTGCAAGGACCTACACAGTTGAACACTCCCGCCAATCACCTATTTTATGGTCAGCATGGACATGATGAAATATTCTTCCATCATAGCATGTTCTCTTCAAATGAGCTTTTAGCTTCAAAGAATGATACTCTGTCTTCTTTCTCTGTGAAATTCTTAAAAGGTTCAGGAAGCTCAAGCAAAGTGGCTTCAAAAAATCATTAATCTTCAGCCAGAACGTGAAGCGGAGATGCATGCTTTGCACTGGAAGCAATCTCTTTCTTTGACATGGACGACGTGGTTTGCTGCTTTGAAAACCTCATGTATATGACCACAGACTGCTAAAGGATTTCTTAGGAATGTCCAGTCATGTTGGTTCAACATAACTAAGTTTAGACTACGTGTGATGCAGTGGGTCTTCAGAGTTGTTCTCCTTATATGGGCTTCTAGGCAATTAAAGTGGCCATTTGCTGTGGCAGTCCCGTCAGAGCTGTCACTGCGTCTCGCTTACCTCCAGCTGGTGTGAGAGCTGCTGCACCTTCCGCTGCTATGTCACACAAACTGCAAGGACACTCAGGCAACATGTAGATCACAGGGCATGCAAGGAGCAAAGACAAGTGCTGTAAGCTCACACCGTCTGCAGTCTTACCTGGGAACACAAAATAACAGCTTTTTGTGCTGATGTTCTTCAGGGAAATCAAGATGATTGGGCAGTTCCATGTTTAAATTGCTTGATTTTAGACATAGAATGGTTTCTTCTTTTTCTGCCACTTAACTTCAACTGTTTCTTCAGTATTACATCAGTCTTGGCACATAAGCTGGGAACAGCAAGGACTTTGCTGTCATTTTTCTCTGGACTATTTTTGTAGTGCAGCAGGAATTTCTGTGTTGCTTGAAGACAAGGCCTCGACTCTCGGGAGGATGAATGATAACAGCTTTCTTGACTATCTGACATTTTATTTCACTCTCTAATTGCATGGGAATTTCATGCTGCTTACTAGATATCATGATAGACAGGTTTCCCAAACCTTCCTGTATTTGCTAGCAAAGCCGGCATATTTCACAAGCGGCAGACCTCTTGGCAATATCTTTCACATTGCCCACTGCTAGTGTGCACAGCTATCCTAGAGACTGCACACCCAGTGACAGAGAAATTGGCAGGAAGAGTGCACAATATTTGCAAAACGCACCATCTTGAGTCTTGGAATAAGCCAGCTGCTTTTTCTGAAATCAAAGATTCCCAAGTCCTTTGGCAGGAAAGAGGAAAAGTTGGTCTCAAGGAGCTGTAAGTTCTCCAAAATCTGTACTTTCTGGTCACTTCTCCTTTTGTCTGATCTTGCTGCTGTGAGCAAAGCACAGTAAGACCTGTGAGCTGATGCAGTGAGCTCCAGGTGGTTAACTGCAGTGCTGGCCAAAGTCAGAACTCGTCTGTTTGTTTCACTGACACTAGTAGATGTTTCCATAGCTGCCATGCCATTTGCCTTCCATGCCTTATGACTACACGGTCGTTTCCTGACACAGTGGAAAGTGAAACATTTTGGCCTGTTGTCAGAGATGTTGAAATCATGTATTAAACGGTGGAATAAAAACTACATTGCTAGTCACTGTTTGTACCTAACAACTGCTCTCAGAAACCGAGCTGCAGTTATCAGTCACTCATGCAGACACACACTGTACAAAGTGGATTGTCTGCTGTGACTTGGGAGATAGCCAGAGCGTATCTGAGCTCTCTCTAGTGCAGCATACCCGGTGTCATCTTAGCCATGGATCTGTAAATGGTATGTTTCACCTATATAAACTCAAGAAAATGCTACAGCAGGGGTGTGGAGAGCTTAAACATCTGCCAAGCCAATGACAAAAAGACGTTCATCCTCCTCACCCCACTGAAACGATTACTTATAACTCTCTTTGACAGTAATAGATGATTTCCACTTTATTTAACCGGAAAGGTAGCATTGGATAATTTTTTACGTGATTCCAACCCTATTCTGTGTCTCTCAATGACTTGAATAAGGATATCATATCTCTACCAGTGAAAGAGAAACTTCCATTTGTCAGAGTTTTGCTGGGGGGAAGATGAAAACATCACAAATATGATGCCAGAGATGGTAAACTTGGGAAAAGGTTGTTTAAACTGAAGGTGACAAGCCAATTTTCTCCACATATTCTTGTAAGATCTCCTCTGAGACATCCCTCACATGTTTCTTGTTATATGCGCTTTGCCTCTTCCCATTACTGTTCCTCCATGAAACTCTTCATTTTTTTGCTTCCTGAGACTCCACCAAGGGACAGATCTTGAAGTGGACTACGGAAGAAATTTAAAATTACACAGTCATACCTGTCTAACTTCTCCTGACATAGCTAGTACAAGACTAAAATTGTTCAGATAAACTATCTTTATACTGAAGTACATTATCCAATCTTCCGAGCGAAAGATCTTGGCCCTTCAAAACCCACTATAAAGATTTCTGCTATGAGATTTGGAGATGTCATTTCCATTCCCCAGATGGTAACAAAAATAGTAGTTGTTAGAAAGGTACATTTTTTCTCCCCTCCCCTCCTCTGCTCCAGTCTTGCTGTTCTGACCATTTCTTCTCAGTATCAAATATAATTTAGTCATGCTAAGCGTGAAATGTCACAGATTCTTAATGCTTTTTCTATATACCTGTTAGACACTTGAACAAATTCCTCACAATCAAAACTAGTGACGTTTGAAAGAAATGCCATTCAGTCATCAGTAGATTCAAATTAAGATATGATACTTAATGCAGAGATAGTATTTACGGTTTAAAATTTATCACATCTTCTTAAGCCCATATAACGCATCTTACATTTAGGGGAAAAGACATTTCAAGCCCTTGATAAAAACCACATTTAGAAAACCAGACCTGAATTAATACCATTAATATTTCAAAAATTAAATCATTAAGTCTTTCAGATGCAGATTTTCAACGGGCAAGCTATCTCTAAAAACAGTAGGAGAAAAAATAGTGTGTGTATGCACATGTGTGCTTGCCTGTGCAAATGAATGATACATATACTGTCATGACCTTACTAGAGAATTATATATCACACTTCTTTCACACAGCCCTGTTTTTGTCAGCTATTCATACATCCCTATAGCATGTTGACACTGCAGTTTCTTGCTTCATGGCAGACTGACATCCTTCTGTTTGCAAATAAGTAAAGGAAGATTTTATACATATTTTTGAAATTGCTCAGTTATCACAGCCTTGGAAGAAAAGAAACTTTCTAGGTCAGCTCCCTTATTTTCTCCCAGGGCAAGGTTTTTTTAAAAAATCTACACGCTACATCTTTCACCAGTTCAACTTCTTCTGAAATGGAGCTACCCGAGTTTAAATTACAACAGAAATTGTATTGTTCAGACTGATTAAGGGATGACAATATTTATGGGAGAGTTCAGAAATGCATCTGAATGATGTTCCAAGATAAGGCCACAGCAGCTGAAGTGGCTAAAACAGCCTAGGAAATCTATCTCCACATACTTATGAATTCTGCTTGGTTTTCTGAACTCTACCTCTGACCAAAACCTTCAGTATGGATTAATTCTTCCATTTTATGGACAAAACCAGTCAGTGCCAGAGAGACTGAACAAGGTCATTAACATCTGAATAACCTCGTCCTGCTAAAACAGGAGAAACTGGTAGCCCTATCAGCTGTTAATAACCTTCTGCCTAAACCCTGGCAGAGGCTGGAGAGAAAAATATGGGTGTCTGCAGAGTATTAAGAACTGTTTTTTTTATGAAAAGATGGTCTCTTACATTTTGTTTAATGGCTGAAAGATTGTGCAGGAGGCAAAGCACAGGCAGCCTGTACACATCAAGGTCCTCTGTATTTCATTAAGATCTGGAAGGCTTTCACAGATAATGTGGAAGAAGAGTGTGCAGTTTCCAAATATCTGTATATTTGGAGCCTTTGCATCCATTTAAGATTTAAAGACATTGATTTCCTGGGTTTTCCTAGTGTCTATCCTTCTTCTTTGTCCTCAGCTGTCAACCATTAAGGCCCAAATGTATGCATGTGTGATCAGCAAAACTCAGTGGTGGTTGCCGTTGGTCTTGGGGCAAACATCTGGAGTTCCAGGAAGGGAGCCCAACCCCCAGAGCCAGGCTGAGGAGCTGGACAGGGTGATGATGACTACCCTTTCTGTATTAACAGTGGGCCAAATTAGGTGCTCAGCTGCCCTTAGAATGCTCAAGTCCCATGCTCAAGCACTACAGAGATCTTCAAACCCAGCACTGAAATATTATCTCCTCTGTTAAGTCCCTATCTTCTGCTGGTGGACTTTTACAAAATCACCTAGCTCAACAGCCTTGCAGCCCAGGTTCACCCTTTGGCTTTAGCAGGATTCTCAAAATCAGACTCAAGAGCCCTGATTCTTTACTGAGGAAAAAGGAAAGCAGTTTTCATGCAGCGTGGCAGGACACTCATCTGGGGTGTCATGCTCCAGTTCCTATGTCAAGTACTATATAAATATTCATATAATGGAAATATTGAACAGAATGAGCTGAAGATAATCCCACCAAATAGCACCCATAGACCAAAGTCAGGACATCCACCTGGGGCACAGGAAAGCAGTCTTTAAACTCATGGTTCAAATAGAAAAAGGAAAAATAGGGATATTAAGTCAAGTCTCCAGACTCCAAGGACAGTTGTCCACTAAGCATGAATGAGGAGATCGATGTTTCCCTTTGAAAAAGACCATCTTGACTTATAAAGCCAGAAAATATTTAAGTGCTTAGCACAGTGCATGAAGACTGACGATTTCCTTCAGTCTAGACTTCACAGCCTATTCCTCAGTATTTATTAGTATTTTACATGTCTCCCTGTTTAGAGTGATGTTTTGTCCTGTTGAGGATGTTCTACTGGCTTATAACAGGAGCTTAAAGAGCTTCATGAGAAATTAACAAAAGAAGACATTTCCACTAGACAGTGACTTAAATATCATTAGTTTAACTACTAGCTTTGACAGAGATTTCTTGCATGATCTCAGAAAAAGTTTATCTCTTCTTAATTTATTCACTGCCTGTTAAAAGAAGTCATTAAGCAGGGTCACAGCAAGACTGGGGCAAAATCTGCACTCCAAGCTGATGCAGGTTTTGCCCTTTTATTGCCATTGATAACCAGAAGGGGTGCAGTTTCACCAGAGGATGAGCCAAAAGCAGTGCAATAGTGATTGAAAATATCCCAAGATGATGTAGCACTCCTGTCAGAAAAGTCTGGGTTTAGCTGTTGCTGTCTCCCACTCCTGTGTGAGAAGAATGTCTGTAACTGGGAAGATCACATTTCAGTGGCATCCCGTATATGTCAGTCTAATGCAAGTATGAGAAAGTCTCCGTGAGAAATACTGACATCACAAAAAACAGATTCAGAGTTAACTTCGGTGGTTACCTATTTTCAGGGAGCAATTCAATAACACAATTTGAGGACCTTCTTTCAGAAGATATGATCTAGCAAGAATGAAAGTGGAACAAAACAGAGGAGTGTCAGAAGGCATTTATTACTCCACGGTAGTTTATAGGAAGCGATGACAAGCATTAAAGAGTCCTCAAAAGAGACTTGGGGGTTTTGTGATTAAGGAAGTGAAGTTTCTAACTTAAAGGACACCACTAGGGAAAGTGCAGAAGTTGACGAAGAGGTGGCTGAGGAGTGAAATTTAACAGATTTAACAGAGATTTAACAGAGATGAATGGGATTAGAGGGCAGATCCTGAAGATCTGGGAGGGGCCCTGTTTACTTTTCTATGACTGAGATTAGAAATAATGGCAAGCCAGTTCCACTGGTCTTAGTAACGTCACCAGGTCAGCACTGAGTACGAATTTTGTTGAAATCTAGACCTTGGCCTCCTAATTAGATCAAGAAAGTAAGTAGCAGATGGAGAAATTAAAGAAAGAACACAGAGAAATTAGAAGCCTAGGAGGCAGACTGTCTGTTGCAAAAATGAATGTGCTTTCACATCACTGTACATAGCCTATCTGGAGCATTTATAAACAATTTTGTGTTACATTTTCTTAAGAACTCCCATTTGTTCCATTTAGAATACTTTAAAAGTGTTTCTACTTGTTCTTTGGAAATGTATATGTGATATGATTTCACACAAGCAGCTTGAAGAGTACTTTCCTGCTCCTTTCAAAAAAAGAATGAGGAAACAATATTTTCAAAATGAAATGTCATTACATAATAATAAAGCAAAAGAAGAGTGATTGACTGTGAAAATTTGGTTGAAATATTTCCCCTTCTTTTGCTGGTGTTGGAGAATAAATTACGTAACAAGTCTTGGATTTATTGTCATTCAAAATTACTCATGATGTTGTTTTGGACTTCAGAGCCTTTGAATACCAGCTTGCGATATTTTTTACTTGATAGACAGGGAACAGAAAGATTTTACATATGTTTCAGTGAGGTAGAGTGAGGCATAAGAAGCTTCTTGTTACTTGTTACTGTGAACACATTTTATTTTCCATATGGAATCTTGGGGAAGAAAAACTTGTAATTAGACTTGAAACAACAGCTGATGACTCCATAGTCAGCATGTTGTTTCTTATGAATGAGACACTCATGCAAACACACCAACTAGAGGAAGACTCAAAACAAGAGAGTTAAGATTATGAGGCCAGTTTTCATTAAAAAGTACTGAGAACGAACATAACAGGAGGTAGAGTAGAAAATAGTGGTGTGTAGAAGTCTGGGCTACTGCGAAAGCAGCACTGACCATATCTTCACCAATTAATATAAGACGACCAGAGACCAATACCTGGGCCAATGGCATCAGCTGGTTTGCATTCACCCTCCTTAAGCACATTAGTCTTAGTGAACGCTAAACTGAGTGGCAGAAAATAGAATGAGGGAACAAGTTGTGGATGATCTGCGCAACCTGCTCTAGGTGACCCTGCTTCAGCAGGGGGGGTGGATCCACAGACGTCCCTTCCAACCCCTACCATTCTGTGATTCTGTGATTCTGTGATCTCAGGCCAATTGCTTGAAATGACTGCCTTGTCCTCTTACTTAGCAATAGAAGTGTCCCCTTCAGATCATAACTGGAAGATATAGGGCATAAGAAGTTCTGAGAAGGAAACCCCAAAATGAAAATGCTCTTTTTTTTGTACCTGAGAGAGTAAAAAGGTAACTGTGAATGAACATTGTAAATGAGAACTTTGTCTTTTTCTTAAACAGAGAGCAATAATGTAAAAATTAGTCTGCCATGTCAGGAGTGGGGTTGTGGTGGTTTTCCATTTCTGTGGCAGCCTTCACTGAAAACCTATTCCGGGTATTTGTAATCAACCATTTTTGGAAACAAAATACCTGGAGTGGGGGAGAAAACTGAAGGTGGGTCATTATGAAAAATTCTAGTTGAGAGTTGACTGTTGAAAGCAGTTTCTCACATCTGAAGTCTTCAAGCCCTAGGTTATGACCCTGCCTTGGAAAATTATGGCATCTATATGGCATCTATAAGGTTCTATCAGCTCTTTCCATTTCTTTTCATCCCTTTATCCCTTCTTATATATACCATTCCTTTCATCAAGCTCTCTAGTGAATAGGAGAATGAGTGAAGTGGCAGAGCCTGGACGTTTCTTTCCACCACGTACTATGCAGCACTGCTAGTATAACTCCACACAGAGCACAACAGGGAAATGCAATTCCTCAGACACAAATAAATGAGGATGCTTATTGCCAAGGAAGCTATGATCATGAAAAAGTTTAAAAATTATTTCCCTGTGTGGATTCCATTGGTAGTCAGTAAAAATGGCATAGCTTACTCCGCTTTAAAAGTGCCGTAACATTAAATAAAGTTATGGACTAGAATACGCTGTAATAGAAATACCTTGCCTCATTTTGAAGTAGTGTTAGCCAGATGACAAATGCTGCCCACATGCAGACTAAGTGTGAACTAACTAGTGAGCTGGAAATAGACTGTCCTTTAGGTGAATTCAGTCTCTCTGACAGAGTAGATTTGTACTGTAGATGTTTACAGTATTTACAATTCATATTATGTAGGCCAGTGCAAATTGTAAAGCACATCTTGTATAATCAAGCAATAAACAACGTTCACTTTCACAGACAATCCAAGCATTTCAACTCAGAATACACATTTTGGAGTGTTCCTGGTGATAGTAAATTCTAAGCATTAAATTATCACAGCAAGCTTTCATAAAATGGTGTTGATTATGTTTGTATCGTAATTTAATTAATATTCATGGGAAGCATTTTTCATTATTCACTCAGCTATGGCATCCAGTCTTTTCACACTGACGTACGTTTTACCTTGTACTTTATAATTTGGCAAGACTAGCACCTAACAAAGAGATAGGTGTATTCTTCACTTCTGTATCACAGAAGCCTTCAAAAAAATTAAGACAAACTGGCAAAAAAGGAAAAGAGACCTTTGAATGTAAAACCATGTAAGAAACAGTGCTGAATTGGTATAGTTATGATACTGGACTGATTCTGAGAATAAAACATTTTAATGAAATAAATGGCAGGACTCAACTATCTTGTACTGCAAGATCATGCATTGAAACACTTGTGTACATTTGTATATTATGATTATACATAGCTGTTTTAATCCTCATATTCATTAAACATCTTCCTTCAGACAGAAAAAAAACTATTCCTTCAGTGGCGTAGTCTCAGACATGTACTGAAAGCAATAACTTTGTGCCCTTACCATAAATTCCCAGTCTAATACATTCACCAGGTTATAACCAGCTTTATTTTGTATTTTAATGTTCAACACCAGTCATAAGAGTTTGATTTGGTATTCAAACAGCAGTCACTCATTCTCCTTGGAATTCCATTGTTGGTTAATATTAATGTTGCCTTAAATTGAAGTAATACCCAACTGTCTTCACATTTATTCAATGTGAAAGCCTACCCTTCCAAAAGATAGGTCATGCTGATGTGACACTACATCTTCTTGTCCTTAGAGTTTGGAGGCTGAACATTAGATTTGCCAGAGAGATTCAGGAAATTTGATCTCACTTCTTAAGCCTGCGAGACGCAGGATGCTCATCATCTTAGCAGGCAGGAGTTCACATGCACAGGTCAGCTGGTAGGAGCCCACATGAACGAGAACACTGATCATTAATGTAATCCAAGAGACGAGTATCTTCCTTGCTGACAGAAATAGATTCCAGTAGCACCAAATGCATACCTTACCCACAGGAGAATGGTGATTTGTAGCACCTTATGGGAGCAGCAGAGAAGGTTTAAATCAAATTCAGTGGTGTCTGATTATTTGATAAAATAACTACTGAAACAAAACACAAAACTGTGACATGCTTGGATGCCAAAATATATTTGAAGCAAATCAGACTAATTCAAGAGTTACACATACTTTAAAAAAAGCTCAAATGAATAGTTTTTACTTCATATAGCACTCTGCAAAATTGATAGATGAGCATGCAAGAGCAAACAAGATTTGATACCAGCTGATCCTTTGCTTGGTTGTACTGTAACAAGATCGTTCTCGGGGGTGATGCACCTACACAGGACCTTTCTTCTGAAATAATTCTGAGTGCTTTTTCAGGTATATACAGCCACACTAAGAAGACAAAGAGATAACATATTTTGTTCTCCCTGCTGAGATTCACAGTAACAGGGAGTTCTCCCACTGGCCACTAACAATAACTTCAGGGTGACCCAGAGGACATAACAGGACATAGAATGATGACATCATCATCCTCTAAGCCAGCATCTGTTTGGCTGGGGAATCAGCACAGAAAGCTGCTGAGGATTCAGTGATATGAAGTCACAACCTGTATACTCCTTACCACTATCACCAGGAATGTGACATATCCAGAGAAGGAAAAATAAAGGCAGTTCTTTAAAAAATGGATGACACTTTCTTAGGTATTCTGTGGCTAAGGTGACAGGCACAGTATAATTTTTAACACAGAGAAGTTTATGCCATATTATTTTATGTACTTGCCTTTTATTAAAGAAATGACTACAGCAAAGTCCTATTACTATCTGTCTTACAGCTAGAAACACAGGTACACCGATTGCTTCTTAGAGTGTCATGTTTCACTTAAGAGCTTAGATAAAAACAGATATTACACACAGATATTGTGCATAGCATATATTCCAGTGAAGTACCTCCTGACAAGAAAAGCATGCCAAAGGACTCTACGAATCTTGAAGAAGGTCTCAATCATAGAATCATAGAATCATAGAAAGTTTTGGGTTGGAAGGGACCCCTAGAGGTCATCTAGTCCAACCCCCCTGCAGCGAGCAGGGACACCACTAACTAGATCAGGTTGCTCAGAGCCCTGTCCAACCTGGTCTTG
>Ga0181612_178185_pt1 | contig 10956 bp, 8 predicted proteins | sample HoacroProtozoa21_FD_119630 | JGI IMG/M metagenome (GOLD analysis project Ga0181612, IMG submission 119630) | Hoatzin crop microbial communities from Cojedes, Venezuel. Combined Assembly of Gp0051906, Gp0051904, Gp0051908 | reverse complement strand
TGAAAGAGTGGTCAGGCATTGAAACAGGCTGCCCAGGGATGTGGTGGAGTCTCCATCCCTAGAGGTGTTTAAAAACGTGTAGATGTGGCACTTCAGAATATGTTTTAGTAGGCATGGTGGTGTTGGGTGGATGGTTCGACTCAATGATCTTAGAGGTCTTTTCCAACCTATGATTCTATGATACAACTCAAAAATGAACATCACTGATGTCAATAATTACTTCATTCTTCTTAAAGTGGGGTATTAGAAATAAGGCCCCAAGGTCCTCATTTAAATCAAAAAGGAGCTAAAAAATTCCCAGTCATTTCTATAATACAGAACTAGAACTGTAATATCAAACATGGTATTAGAAAGAAGCCTTAGGGAACAAGGGAAGAGGAAAGGAAGAGTGAGGGCTCCAGCATATGCATCGAGATGGAGAAGGTCTAATAAGAAAGTTATCACATGGTTTCCATGCTTTGCCTATCTGAATTCTTCCGAAGAGACACCTCGATCACACCCTGTTTAGGAATGTTACTGTGAGGTCCAATTTCTGTGTGTTGAATCACATGCTGCGCATGATGAAGCACGTACACATCAGTGGAAGTTCTCTCTTCCATACCACAAAAAAATTAAAAGTAATAATTACAACATCATGGCAGAGTCTGAACAACAGTTGAAGTGAGATTCCAGGGTCCTGAATTATGGAATTATTTAAACTCAAATTCAAGTGACCCATCAGCTGTTTCAAAGTCTGAAATCAAGCCAACTTCCAGCTGTCACTTTTGGGATCAAGTGCCAAGAGATTTGGAACCTGTATTTTTCTGGAAGTTGGTGGGTGATCGGTTGTGCTACTGGTTCTGTAATGTAAACCCCAAGGACTAATTCCCAGCTTTCAAAAATACATAAATAACTATTAAAAGTTAGCAACATTTGTTATTACATGGTATTTGTTTGAGGTAACAGACATGTGCAAAAACAGTTAGTTAATAAAAACCTTTATGTTTTCTCCTGCGGGTGTTAATCTAGGCAGAAGTAATCATCTTGGGTTTACTGGAAAAAAGTTTCTGCAGAAGAAACAGCTACTACAACTGTATACAACTGAGCCTATTTGCTAAAAGGAATGAAGAAGATTATGTTCTCCAGTTCTTACAGAGCTCCACAAAAAGCAAAAGCAGAAAATAAGAGGATCAAAGGAGAAGGTAAAAAGATGACAAGACAGCAACTTTTTGATGGTTTTGTGTTGTCTGGGGTTTTTTTCTTAATCACCATCAACAGTTCTCTCTCTGCATCTGGACTTTTAAGGCTGAAAAACACTTAGCTGCCACTCTACATCCAGCAAACCAATAGGCAGGTTCCCCTTACACAATTTAAACAGAGCTATCACTGGCAGCACGTTCTCTTCCTAAGCTGTCTTCCAGTCCTAAACAGAACTGTCTTCCAGTAAACAGATCCACTACATGTTTATAAGTGTGAAAAAACTGAAGTTTAGCAGGGACAGAAGACTACTAAAACTCACAGTAAACAAGCTGCATACTAGAACAGAAGCTGATTTGCAATGCTAGCAATAGTTAAAAATGCTAAATAACATCCACAAAATGTTCTGCGTTTTGCAGAGTAAGAGCTCCTACATAAAAAACTTGCACCACAACATTAGGAAAAGCTGCTGCTTGTGGGAACCTGAAAGTTTCATGGCAATAACTTCCCAGCAAACAGGTACAGAGAGAACACTTGAACTTATTTTTTGTTTTCTAACTTAAAATTTTACATACGCACACATATATAGTTTCAAACTATTTCACAAATACTTTGTTATGTAGCAATTACAAGCTAACACAGTGCATAAGTCTTCACTACACATCAGCCAGTGCTGATCACCTATTACTTAAAGCTGCCTATAGATGAGCATTCCATGGATTTGACATTTTACAATATGCATTCCTTCATCAATTCCAAAAGTTAGCCACATAATAAACCAAAAAAGCAGGGATTCCAAACTTGTTAAAAAAATCCCCAGCAGTAAATACTATTTTCACTTTTTAGTTAATAAAAATTCAGCCTCAAAAATACTGTCACAATACCGCACTCACCTTGTCCATTAGATATGTAGCAGAAGAAAGTCTTTTTACTAAGAACGTATTCCACATCATCAGAGCGATACCTAGAACAATCACAAACTTGTAAACTCCAAATGAACAGAAAAGAGGTCTTACAAGTACGGAGTGAAAAGCCATGGGCCAAAGTTCCTTTAAGAAGGGGGTTGGGAGGGGAATTTAAAAAAGATGGTGAATGAAACAAGAAGGAATTGTGAGGTATCTTCACTGCTTTATATTTGGACTTTAGATTTCAGACTTCTCGGGAGGAGACTACCTTGGTGCCCAAATACAGTCAGAAGTGCAATGAATCATTCACTAAAATTATTACATTATGCAGATTGGCTTAAACATTGTAGGTACACAGAAACTTTGGTGGTAAACGTGAAGGTTTAAGATTAGTGCTTTAGGCATACAGTGCACCTTGTTTGCATGAAGAGTCCACAACAAAGAACTGTCAGCACATTCAGAGTATCAAGAAATGCAAGCAATGCATGAAAAGTAACTGACTGCGAGAAGCATGTGTCACTATTTAAAAACAAATAAAAAACAGAGTAACTTTATTTTAAAATGGTTTTAAACACATTGACCTTATCTAACCAACTTATTTTCATGGTTCTGATGGAAGCTCAGTCTCCACATGAAAAACTAAAGCTTGAATGTCAGCAGAAAGTGTGTGTGGGGGGTGGTGTTCGCGGTTTTTTTAGACAAAATGGCCATCACTACTACGAACGGCATACATTTACACTAGTCAATAGTCGTTTATTCTGTTGTTTTACAATTTCAAAGATAATTTTTAATAATAGTTTCATACCTACCATGCTGTACATGAGCATTACTGATGCATCTTAGATGATCTATAGACCTAATGAGAAAACATGCTTCCTTATGTGAAACAAAAAAACAAAAGAACAAGTTATTACATTATTCAAGACTTGTTTCAGATGTAAACTATTGATTCTTAAAGAGCCCAGGTAGATTATTTTAAAGCTAATATTTTTGACAGTTATAAAACTTGTAAGTTAGTCTGATATTGCCATCTTCTCTGGCAAACACATGCACATGCCAAAGTACGCTTCAGTAATCATGAAACACACTGATTTCAACACTATTTTCAGAGCCTTGTTTTAGTATACGTACTGGTAACATACTCTTTGCTGAAAGGTACCTCCACTGACTACAGTCATTTTTCAAAGACAAAATCTATTTGTGCTAGAAAGATTAATTTTTACTCCATTTCATTATGATGGGAGTATGTTTTTAACAATCACAAAGGAACCTTCTATTCTATAGCAAGGTGTTGTGCTGCACAGATCTAAGGAGTGCTAATTTCAATTTTAGTATCATCTGAACTTAAGGCAACATTTTCCAATATTAGAGAAGCTATAGGACAGCAATGGAAAAAAGGATTATTTTTTTTTCTTCCTTTCTTCTATGACAATTCTCAGCAGTGGCCAGGGAACCTACAAATATTCAAGAAATCTCTCTTTCCTCTTCAAATGAAATGGCTTATAGTCTAACAAATTTAATTTACTGTGGTCTGTTTTAGCATATCTAGAACAGAGGAATGTTCATCACTATTTTGCAGTACTTAAAACTGTTTTGTACTTGCACAAAATACAGTCAAAACCCTTCTTCATGCTGCTTGTTTGAATCCAGTTTCCATACTTCCAGTTTTGAGAATCTGACAGCTTAGAAACAAACTGTGCTGTCTTTGTGAAGGTGCCATTCAGCCTCAGTACCTGCATTCATCTTCTCAAAGCAATTTTGCTTGCTACTTATCATAGAAAAATTGTAGCTAGTATGCTTTGTAAGTCAGTCTTCTTAATGAAAGTTTTTATGAAAAAACTTGTGAAACCGCTTCTATTGAGTTGGTCTTAACTAATTACTCCCCACAAATGAAATTCTTTTACCTCTGCGTCCTTATTCCACTGCACTACATATTCCCAACAGCAATGTGCATGGAGCACGTCCACTTCAAGACTACATGGAAATTGCTGATACGCTAGTTGCAGCAGCTCTAGAAAAAGAAAATCTGAAGTTACAAGACAGACTTCTTTCCACTATAATTTCTGCTACTTCGCAACAGTAGCAACTAAAACATCTCTGCAGACATTGAGAATTAAAAAAAAATCATGTTATTTTCTTACCTATGATTGTTTCCAAGCCTGAATCTGCTTCTGGCTCCTCAAGAAAGATATTAGTATGCATTTCTACAGATTCTTCAGGACTATCTGTATTGTTTTTGTGTTGGGCCAAATTCAGTACAAGAGGACTGAAGCCTTGCTTAAAAACCCACTTTGCTACAGTGTCAGCAAAACCTCCTAGGACATTTTAAAAAAAAAAAAGTATGAGGTATAGTCCATGTACAGAATCAGAGGACATGAGAAGAGATATGGGCTTTAACTACTACCTTTAATTATGTAAGGATAACTCTACCAATTAGAAAACTTCTTACGGAATTGATTAGATGTTTACAATGCAGTCTTTATAGTAATACCCTTTTAAAAATTTAAAGCAGTATTCTATGTGGTTTGCATTGGTTTTTAAATTAAGAAAAGTAACTACCAGAACAATTTCCAGTGTAGTGTATGTCATTAAGTAGGTAAGAATGGCTCAGAAGTCTATTCGATAGACCATCAACCACTTTTCCAAGAAAAAAAAACAAACATACCTTTTCCAGCTTCAAGCAACTTCTTCACAGAAAGCCTGCCCAAAGGCTCAGTCTGGACTGATGAAACTCTTTTTGCCCTTTTGCTCACTTTGCTATGCAGTAGTGTTTGAAGTATCAGACAATCCTCTAACTGTTTCAGCAAAAGTTTCCAATATTCAGTATCAAGGGAAAGTGCTTCCCAGGATTCCGTGTCCGAACCTACACTTATTTGGGAAAACTAACAGAACATATGAAGTGTTTTAGGTCTGTTCACTTAAAGTAGCACAGTTTTGTTTAAGAAAAATGCATAGTATTAAAATTGAAAGCTATATCCCAAGAGCTACTGCATTTTAAATAATAATTTCATTCAAAGTATGTACATCAGCTACTATGCAAAGATTAATTAATAACCCACACTGCTCATAAAATACACAGATTCTTTAATAAAAGCCTAAGGAAATAAAAGGACCTGAAAAGTCACCTTACAGTCTCATTTTTAAGTTCATATTTAGTTGAAAAGTGGGTTAGAATCCCTTCAAAAAGATTTAATTTTAAATCTTTCACTGTATACACATTCCCTACATATATGCTTAATCCACCTACATTTCAGTTTCCTACTATATTAAAAAAAAAATAAATATATATATATATATATAATGCCCCCAGAAATACTGGATCACACCACATGGCACTTCTGTGTGTTATTTTGGTAATTCTCACGTTTATCAGCAAACGCTCTGGCAGGAAGCCCAAGAATCTTGCTGGTAGTGTGCAGATTTGATTTTTAGCTTTGTGGACCAAGACAGCAAACTCTAGAGTACTCAGAAGCCTGGCCATTAACACTTCCAGGCTTTAAGCCAAAGGACAGTAGGGGAAAAAAAAAGGGGTGGGAAAAGATAAATGGCTTTATGGAAGCGAAGTTTTGAGGGCAATACAGCTGTTGATTTATTCTTTTAAATAAAAAGAGAGCAGAAGAAGGTGACAAAGGAGAGATTATATAGGTAAAGCACAATATGTTGCGACATACCCACATTCCTATTTGGGCAACTCTGGCAATTTTAATACACGAATTGCAATAGTTAAGATGAATGTGCAAAAATACTAAAACCCTTCCTGGCAATCTAGTTATAATTTATAAGGCAGTCTATTTACAAGACTGATCATCACCTAAACCCCACCTAAACTGTTAAGACAAGTACGAAGACACACATATGCCCAGTGCTATTTAGGAATGGAATAACTTTTTCCATCTTGAATTGCAATGCTGCATGCAGTTTCATAGTCTTAATCACAATTTTGTGGAAAGATACTTATTGCCAGGAAAACCAAACACTCATCACCTTAAGAAGGCAAAGTAACATAAGTGCTAAGAAAATTCACCAGTGTATTAAAAAAAAAAAAAAAAAAAATCACAACTATGTTAAAACACGTTTACCATCCAAATTTCAGTGGACTTCTCAAATTTATGTGGAAGCTGTGTAGGCTTTGTTAGTATCATTTGCTATCAAAAGAAAAACTCACTGTACAGTTCCCATCTTATTTAAATAGATTTAGTAAACAATTGTGATATATCATTCATTCATGTTAGTATAACATTCTTGAAATTCAAAGAAATTGTCAGGCTTGCAGGATGGCATGCTTGTGCCCATGTTTGAATGACGACAAATGAATGCTGCGGATGTTATCGCACTCCAAAGACAGCAATTCGCATGGAAGTGATACAGTAAATAACATACAAGGGCGAGGTCCAAGACAACTTACCTTTTTCTCTGCCACGCTGTCAATTATCTGCGCAGTTACAGAGTGCCCGACGTGAGCAGACAACAAGGCGGCCGCGTTATTTTCAGACTGCACACAGGCTGTTCGCATTTGCTGCCACCATGGGGAGACCAACTGAGTGTCCCACGACTCGTCTATCGCAACTGGGGAGACAGGGAGGGCAGGAAACCCAGCTTGGGTCATCAGGTGTTAGAACTAGGAAAGCAGCAACCAACCATGAAAGTAGCACTTATCAATACAGCTTACATTAGGAGCAATTTCTGATTACATTATATTTTTCTAGATATGTAGCATACAATTTCTAGATTATAACTCAAATTTAAAATGAAGAGCAGAACATGAATTACTTGTTCTCCAAGTTTCATTTGCATTCAGTAGATCAGGTAGTAAAACCTGCTGCAAGCTTACTAAATCTAAAGAACATTACAAAATGACACTTCACAATGCAGCCAGCTTCTTTTGCTATTTCAAGATGCCACACACATTCAAAGCACTCAAGCTGCCTTTCTTCAGGCTACCCCGTGTTCAGCAGACTTACTTCCAGTTTCAAGCTGCTAATGGTGCCCTAGACATAGGGAACCTGGCACAGACATATCCATAGCAGCCCCGTGTGAGGCAGGAGCATCAGTATGTATTCATTACACAACTTATCCCAAATAATGGCAAGCTGACTTTATAAAATACCCCTCAAGTTACAGAGACGTGCAATATACAAATGCTGCTGGAATCACAGTGTCTGAGTTCAAGCAACTTGAAGGACTTCTGAGAGCCAGTCAGCACAAGGGCAAGGGGCAGGACTATTCACCCAGAAGAAGGAGGAAGGGGAGCTGGACAGTCACCTTCTGGTACCAAACAGGAGCTGTAGCAGCTTAGTGCAGAGTGAAACTGCAGGGTATGAAGGCGGCCTTTAACTGTGACACACTTCAGATTTTGATTCTATTTTTAGTTAGTTCATCAATATGCAGCATTTAGCTCTGTTACATAATTTGGGGGGGGTAGCCCTAAGTGATAATATAGGCTAGTCAGAGTACCAAATTTCTAATAATATTTAATATCAGTTGTGTTTAAGCGTTCTAAATGCACATTTCACCTTTCATTTTGCTCAGAAGTGACAGCATAGTGTGAAGGCAACTGACAGAATCTGGTTTGTCTAGGATATCTTTTTCCTTGGAAAGCCATAAATTGAGAAGGAGTGACTGTAGAAAAAGAGAATATGGAATTAAAGCAATCGAATGAAACCCTAATATGGCAATATACCTAAAGTAAACTCTTCCTTGAACAAATTTTGTGTCATGGAGCAGAAATGTTAGATCCATGAACCTTTATTATGTTAATATAGTAAGTTAAAAATATATTGCATAAGATACTACATGACAGACTTTGAAATGAAACAACACAATCTGTATCTTTCATTTAGAAAGTTATCTTAGAAAATACCCTCTTCTGAAGGCACAGCTAGCTAATACCACTATGTTAGCAATCTCTACTTGGTAAACTTCAGTAGTTATTAATATTACAGCTGAAAATCTTAACACAAGCAAGTAATACTGAAATAGGTATTTCCATCATTATATATTGGATGGAAGAAAAGTAGCAAAAGACTAAAATTACATACAGATGAGATCGTCTGAACACTACCAGTGATTTATAAACAATTAAAACTAAATTTTTTAGAACTTCCTTGCTCGCAAAAAGGAATTGTAACAAATGTATCAGTACCTGAAATTAATTACTCTCATAATTTTCGCTTCTTTGTAGAAATCTTCTGCAAATCTTCTTGTAGTCCTAAATGCATTCTCTAGATATTCCCACTAGACTACTCACATTTTCTTTTTTTTTTTCTTTGATATCTCTTAAGTGGGAAATATGAGCAGCTAAAGAACCAAACGGGTATTTGAACACAGCCTGAATAGAGCATTAATCCAAAGGTCAACATTCAGAATTTTTCCTTTCGATGTTTTGTTTTCAAAATACTAAATCAAAAGTTTTAAAGTATGTAATAAATAACTTACCAACAAGATCTGAGGGCTAAACCCTGCTGATTCCAATGCATGACACATTTCCTCTGTGGAACTCTCTCCACACAAACACTTCCAGAAAAAAAAGCTGCCTGAAGCAAAATATTAGTTGACATTACAAATGACATCTAAAGCCACAGCCTTTCTCCTTACACTTATATGAAAGATCATCCTCTGGATCAGGTCCCATTGAGTGCAATACAAAGGACTAAGTTACATCCAGGACACTCTGATGGTTTACCCTTAGTGGAGAAGGTTCATTACAAAGGACCTAAGTGTTCCTGCAAGAGTTGTATGGAAAACAGATTTATAACAAGACAAAGGTTACTGGATTGGATTACACATCTTGTTCAACTCAAAGAATGGTCTGAAATGTTGGACAAGTTTACCCATGGAGTAACCCACAACTGTGTGGCAGCATGCTGTATCTTGTATAGCAAACTAGTGGTACTTCAACCAATTAAAAATTACATAATTCATACCTTACCAGCACTACAAAAATTGTGAGTGTCCCTTTGAGGCAGAGGAAAACTGGAAAAAAAAGGTCTTCAAGAAACTATCTGAACTGCTCAGCACAACATTCACGTTTCAATTATATTTGTTTATGCCTGAACACCCTAATAAGTTACTGGTGATCCCTGTTCAAGGGGGTAGAGAGAAAAGTACTTCTACCCCAGTTCCTGAAACCAAGCGTAGTTTTATGGCAGAGAAAATGCAAATTCTAAGATTATTTAGAAACAACCTTTGACCTTCATAGAGATGAAAGCCAAGCTCCTCTGCTTAACTTCTGAATCCCAATTCCTCTCCAAGCCTGATGTTTAAAGCCAGAAGAAGCAGGAGGCTACAAAGTGAACACCATACAACACCTGTGCACAGAATTCTGTGTTTGCACCAAAATTTCCCCAGAAGAGAAATAATCTGGAAAGACAGTGCCTTTGAGACAGATTTAACTCAAGCTGCTTCCACTAGTTATTTCCCAAGAGCTGCCCAAGGACAGTCCAGAACAGGCTTGCAAACTAAAGCAGATTACAGACAGTAACCCCCTACCACACCTCAGCAGACATCCTAGACACTCTCCCCAGCCATAATGTTTCAGATCAACATTGTCCAAAATCTCCTCGGCCCCACAAATGAGGGGTCATTATTCCCTGACCTAATGGTCCTGTGCTACCTCTGGTCAGCTCCTCCATTTCTGAGGCTGAAGTCAGTACTGTCATTAACTGAAGTCTTGAGGTGCTGTGACCACGAACGAAACACCAAGATACAGCTGCTCTGTAAAGTACCTAGTTACCACTGTACATGTTAGTGGCATTAATAAATTAATTAACAGTGATAACATGGCCTCAGAGTAATTATATCCACAGATGTAGTTAACTTGTATTAATATCCATCTAGGTCAAGAGACTTGTCCTATGGCTAAAGGTAAGGGTCTGGAACTAGCACTGTCAAATACTACTTCAAGGCAAACCAGCTTGTTAAGGCCCCCAAATTAAAGCTAAAATACTTATATCATCTTACATTATAATCAGTCTTTAAGTAATTTGACAAAGAGTTCAGTAACTCTTACCTAAAGCCACATACTCTCCATCTTCCATATTTTTCACATTAATCACATCCTTTTCATATTCCAGACACTCTAAGAACATTTTCACAGACAATACGTCATCCTTCTCATCAGCAAGCTGCACAGTAGTTTGGTTGTTTTCTTTCTTGTAGTTCTCCAGTAAAGTTTGGAGCCTATGAAAATCTTTTTCCTCCAGCCGAAGCAGTTTAGCCAAGTCCTTAAAAGCAAAAGCCCCAAAAAATCACACATCACAAGACTAATGCAAACGGATCTTTTTCAAAACACAGTAAAAACTAAAACAGAGGTCAGAAGAGTCAAAAGTTTTGTTTCGAACCTTAAAAATGTCTTTAAAAAGACCCAAAATGATTGAATAATCTCAAAAGCAGCTATTCATATAGCTCAAATTAAGACACTGTCTAGCTTCATTTTCAATTACTTCAACAGATACATTCCCCATAATTAGATCCAGCTCATAGTATAACAGTCACCCATCAAGCAAACAAGCCCACATAACACCACTCTGTATGGCTTTTATAAATGTATAAGCATTTTTATAAATTATATCAAAAGCAAGCCAAATTATGATGCTACACAAGAAAATATCAGAACATGCAATTCCTACTGGTCCCAAAACATCCCTCTTAAAACTAAACAAAGTTATGAACATGTCATGTACTTTGGATAAAGGACTGAAATCAGGAGATCCTGGTTCTATTTTCATTTTTATCTCAACTTCACATGACTGCTAAAGAATTTTAGTAGATGAATTAACAACAATTATTAAAGAGACTATACCTAATTTTTCTAATTTTAATTTAAATTATGAAGATTCTTTAAATATGATAAAGGAATTATGTTCTGAATATTTTG
>Ga0181612_151483_pt1 | contig 10957 bp, 7 predicted proteins | sample HoacroProtozoa21_FD_119630 | JGI IMG/M metagenome (GOLD analysis project Ga0181612, IMG submission 119630) | Hoatzin crop microbial communities from Cojedes, Venezuel. Combined Assembly of Gp0051906, Gp0051904, Gp0051908 | reverse complement strand
TTTCCTGACCAGCACTGGTAAATTATACTAAGGATTTTTCAAGTACGGTGAGCAGTGTGAATTACTTCTAGTGTGCCGCAATGAAACAAAGTATGTTTTACAGCCATTTGCAAAGTAATAAACACAAGGAAATGCAGACAAGCCTTACAGAATGAACAATAGTATTGTGGAAAGTATCAACCTTAAAAGGATTTAGGAGTAAATGAACACAAGCTCCGATCTGATAATGTGGCAGAAAGTCAAGTGAGGCTTTTAAGCATATAGACAGGGAGGTTAAAGAGTGGAGAGTGGTCACTTACAATGCTGGTGGGCCCAGCAGTGGAACAGTCTGTCCGGTTCTGTTGATGTCATTTAAAGAAAATGTATGGAAAAAAACGGGCTAAGAAAATGTCTAGGAAATGATTCTTGCATTTGGAGAAAATGCTGTCCAAAAAGGGTTTGAAGAACTCATCACACTTCACTTGTCAAAAAATAAAATCAAGAGGTTGCTGGGTTATGATATATAAACCCAGTACATGAGGAATATAGCAGGTAGTGAATCTAAAGGGATATTGAACTTAGTGGGGAAAAACCCTACAATATAAACCATTGACTGAGAGTTGAGGCCATTTAAACTAAAAGTTAAGAAAATGTTTTTAATGGTCTGTGTTGACCAGTCACTGGGAAAACTGCTAATGGAAGCAGTGGATTCTTATCTCCGGATGTCTTCATAACAAGACCGTCTTTTAGGAAACAGATATACAACAATTGTTCATACAGATTAGTGGTTTCAGCAGAAGAAGAAATATCTGAATCAGCTGTGGTAGCTTACAAACTAGTTTAAATGATCAGATGATTTAATTAGTCTTAAATTCTAACAATTGTGAGATGAGATCATGAACGGTAGAGGAAGTGTCCGAGGCACCATTCTGCCTTGTCGTTACATGGCTTGCTATTACCATATCGGATAACCATCACACTGGAAAATAGAAAAATAATATTAAATCTTCGCCTAAGAGTAAAGATCAGGGAACAATTCCTTGACTTTGGAGTCCTATTTCTTCTGAAGGCTGGTAGAAGAGGGGACCCAAGCTCTCATCTGCTCTGAGAACAGGATATGGACGCCGGAGGGGTTACAGTGTTGTCCCTGTGATGAAGGACCTGATGTTGCCTGGTGCTGAGCAGCCTCATGTCAGTGTCGCAATAGCAACAGGCCACTTCTAAACCAGTGGGAGTATACCTTATTTTTTGTGTAGCCTCAGTACACACCAGTTTTTGCTGGTAAGCCTCCATGCTCTGATCGTTAGCTTTCATCACTGCTGATTAAGCAGCAAGCAGTGAGCCAAGGGTAGGCAGTAACTGGTGATGGAGACTTTGCCACTGTGACCTTAAGACTTGCAAATGAGCTATTGCAAATAGTCAGGAAAAGTGCTTCTGCCTGTTGAGAAAAGGGCATTGTTTCATGTGTCTTGATAACTTGCCAATGAGTTCTATTAACACTAGCCTCACAATGAGGTCAATCAATCAATTTCCATATTTGCAGCATATTTACAAGAGATGCCTTAAGGCACTTTCCAAAAATACAGATGTCCCTGTAAAATCTTTAAATAAACAAGAGGACTTGTGAGGGAGGAATCAATACAGTTTTTATGTATGTATTTATTTCATGTTATATGTATCAATATCTTATATTATCATATTTTCTGTAAATGGACAGTCATATTTTATACAGTATCTTTATATGTAACCTTATAAAAAACATATAGTTGTGATGCAGTCCTCTACTTGCCCTTGCTTTTGCATCCACTAAAATGTCAGTGTGTGAATGGTGGACTGCACAAATCCCACTTCCTCTTGGCTGGAGAAAGCAGTGGAGCTCTTTCTTCTTAAGCCTTCTGATAATGATGCAGTAAAACAGCTATTAAATCTTTAAAAATGCTAGTCAAATGGGCAAATGGAGGCATCAGACTAATATGCAGTAGAAACCTTTAGATTCAAATTATCTGTAGAGTGGTACTATGGTGGGTCTTTAACCAAAGCAGCAGTAGTTGGGGAAATCAGCCAACTGGAACTTGCAGTAATTCAAATTCTTAAAAAGTGGTGAACTGTCATACAGGACTGAAACGAGAAACCGAAGGAAGAGCATTGGATTCGGAGACAGTATGACTCTGTTTCTTGTGAGGTCTCAGTAATATCTATTATCGTGCATATCTAGATTTCTGAAACGGGCAGGAGATGATAATTGAGCCATATGTAATAGTAGCAGGGAGCTGAATAATAAATTCTCTGCTTAGTTAAGCATTGCTTAGTTTCTGTCTGAGTTTCATTTCCAGCAATTGCTAGACAGTCAAGATTGAACTCCAGACAAGCAGAGGTAGGACCTGGATTGCATCAAGAATTATGTGTTAGTCATGAGAATTACAGCGTGATCTATTATTAGAGCATCAGAAAATAGCCCTGTGAAGTAAGGGAGAGGCTGAAAAGCATAGAAACAAGACCTGAGAGGGATCTCACCGTGTCAGAATTAAAGGAAAATAGCAATCTTCCCTTGTGGAAAATAAATTTTTAGAGACATGGATTAGTGGTGGACTTGTCAGTGTAAGGTTTGTGGTTGATCTCAATGATCTTAAAAGTCTGTTCCAACCTAAATGATGTTATGATTCTATTCTATGAAATGCTGCCTCACAAATAGGAAGGCTGTCCTATATCCAGATGTCTCTGGGTTGCCTGCCTCTTCCTGAGGGTGTGTTGGTCCTGAGCTTCCCCCTCTCTAAGCGGGCTGGCTGTGAGTTGGTTGCCTACCCCTGGGATAAGCCGTAGGCCTCAGAACCCTTTGCTTGGGAGTGTTTCTTTGGTCTGCTGTTGCCCTTGGTCCTGCCTGACCAGGTGCCCTGCTGATTTGAGGCCAGATCCTGATGCCTAGACTCAACTTTCTAGCTTGACCTTGGAGCTGCCTTGTCACTATGGACTGGCTTGGTGGTCTGGACTCGGCAGACCCTGGTTACAACTTCTGGATAATAACTAGCAAGGCTGGAGCCAAAGGGATGTTGTCCTGGTGCTGTTGGCCTCAGAAGATATGTAGCTCACTGCATGAGCAGGATCCTCCGGCACAGTGCCAGGTACAACCGCGACAATGCATCAGGACATGTTGAACTGGCTGTGAAATCACCAGCTCTGCCAACACTTTTACTCGCACAGCTCAGCACAGACTGTTTGTCTCCAGAGCTCCATCCCAATTTCTCACACTTGTGGTCTGTAGCTCTCTAAAACTCACTTCTACTTCTAACGTGAAAGATTTTGGTGGGGTTTAGTTTGGCCTACAACATTACTGTTAAGTTCCTGGTCCTTGGAGGCCGGATAACTTTGAGTTAAGCAGTCGTTGAGTGTTTAGTCACACACTTGAGTGTTACCAGCCAGGGATTCCAAAACTGAAGGTTGACCTGGCACAGTGAACTTCTACAGTGTAACTTTGTAATTTGGAAGAGCACTCTCAGTTGTACAGTTGTGTGTTTGTGTTTTGGCATGTTTGTTTTGGGTTTTCATTTGCTTGTTTGTTTTTTAAAGCAGAAATGGTTACAGAAATATGGTCCTTTCTTACTTATAGGGATTTGTAAACTGATTTTTGACTTTTGCCTTGGAACAGGCCAGAAGTCGGTCAAGAGTTTCATGGGTTAAGATTAGCAGGCAGTCCAACAAGAGTGCTGTTGTAGTGAATATCTGCTATGGACCTCCTGATTGGGAAGTAGTAGATGAGGTGTTCAAACAACAGAAGGAAGCCTCCCATTTGTAGGCCCTTGTCCTCACGGGGGACCCACCCTTCTGTGTTGTGTAAGGATAATACTGCATGGTACAAACAATCCAGGAGGCTTCTGAAGTGCACTAGTGACAACTTCCTGGCACAGGTAATCAAGAAGTCAGCAGGGAAAGGTGATTTCCTGGATCTGATACAGACAAGGAAGGACTGGTCTGGGACACAAGTCAAAGGCAGCCTTGGCTGCAGTAACTGTGACAGAGCACTGGAACAGGCTGCCCAGGGAGGTGGTGGAGTCTCCTTCTCTGGAGATATTCACGCCCCGCCTGGACAAGGTCCTCTACAGCCTGCTGTAGGTGACCCTGCTTTGGCAGGAGGGTTGGACTAGATGACCCACAGAGGTCCCTTCCAACCCCTACTATTCTGTGATTCTGTGAACTGTGAGGTGGTGGAATGCAGTACCGTGAGAGGAGGGAGCAGAGCAAATGTAGCCCTGGATTTCTGGATAGCAGACTTCAACTCCTTAAGACAGCTGCTTGGAAGAATCTCATGGGACATGGCCCTGGAGAGAAGAGAGCTCCAGGAGAGCTAGGTAATATTCAAGGATCACCTCCTCCAAGCTCAAGAAAAGTCCATCCTGAAAAGTAGGAAACTGAGCAAAGGGCAGCAGGAGACGTGCATGGATGACCAAGGAGCTCCTAACTGAACTTGGACATAAAAAGGAAGTGTACAAGAGGAGGAAACAGGAGCAGATGACCCAGAAGGAGTATAGAGCTGCTCTCGCGATCATGCAAGGATAGGATTAGGAAAGCCAAGGCTGGCCTGCAGTTGGATCTGGCAAGGGATGTGAAGGGCAACAAGAAAGGCTTCTAAAGGTAAATGAATGGCAAAAGGAAGACTTGTGAAAACATGGAGCCACTGCTGAATGGGGCAGGGGGACTGGTGATAAATGATGTGGAAAAGGCCTGAGGTACTCAAAGTCTTCTTTCCCTCAGACTTGACTAGTAATATTAGCCTTTGGGAATCCCAGGTCCCTGAGACCAGAAAGAAAACCTGGAACAAGGAGGACTCGGTGAAGGAGGGTCACACTAGGGAGCACTTAGACATACTGGACATGCACCCGTGAGGCCTGACATGTTGCAGCCATGAGTGCTGAGAGAGCTGGCTAATGTCATTGCAAGGCAGCTCTTGATTATCTTTGACTATGTCAAATGGTCATTATGACAGGGAGAGGTTTCTGAAGACTGAAAGAGGAAGTATCACTCCAATGTTCAAGAAAGGCATAAAGGAAATCTAGGGAACTGCAGGGTGGCCAATGTCACAATGGGAATGTGATGGAGAAATTCTTCCTGGAAGGCATTTCCAAAGGCATGAAAGATAAGAAGGTGATTGGGAGCTGTCAGTATGGATTTACAAAAAGGAAATCCTGTGTGAGCAACTGTGTTGCCTTCTATGGTAAGATGACTAGCTAAGTGGACAAGGGAAAAGCAGTAAATGTTGGATTTTTTTATTGTGAGGGTAGTCAAACACTGACACAGCTTGCCCAGAGGGGTTGTGGAATATCAGTTCTCTGCGATGCTAAAAACCCAACTAGACACAGTCTTGGTCAAGCTGCTGTAGCTGGCCCTGCTTGAGCTGTGGGGTTGGACTAGATGATCTCAAGAGGCCTTTTTCAACCTAAACAGTTCTGTGTGAATTTATACACCCCATGTAGATTTTGCGACTGAAGAACCTTTCAATCCAAATTGCACCAGTCAGCAGCAATGATGAATTAAACAAAAAAGGTCATTTTCTAAAGCTATGATACAAATTGCATTGAAGTCATTAAAAAGTCCCATTGATTTCAAAGGGCTTTGGCTTAGCTCCAATACTCCTTATTTAAATAACTGTCTAAATGGCCTGATTTTCACCAATATAGGGAATGCAGCTGCTCCAGAGGGCTTCACTTGGCTTTGATCAGACTCTAATTAGTTGTACTTGTTTAAAATGTTTCTAAAAAGTTTGAAAATTTAATTTATTTTTTTTTTCACCTCACAGTCAACAAACCCAATTCCTGGAGGAGTATGGTTTAAACTTTCCCCAGAGCTCAACCTTTTATGTAAAATAACTTTAGAAAAAATATTATTACAAAAGACAACTTTGAGTATGAAAAATTAGCAGCATGGTAGAGAGACTGTTGTGTAATTACAGTAACAGGCCAAAGGTTTCGGTGTCTCAGGCTCGTAAGGGCAAAATTCTGGGGCAGTGTTGAAGGGTGTCATCCAGCAATTGTGAACTATGTTGGAAATCGGAGATGGCAATGACTGGAGATTGAGAAAAGAGCATTGGATCCCACTTTCTTACAAGTGGCAGCTGTGTGGGAAGCAGTAACTAGTGACGGATGTTTTTGCCTTCTACTTAGTTCAGGATGTGTGAATGATGATGTTTCTGAAAAAGATTGGTAATGTAATATCCTAGGCTGACTAGAGATCTGAGATTTGTTACTGAAAAACTCCAGTGGGAATGCTGAAACTGTTTTCTGAACACAGGAAAGCTGAGATGCCAGAGGGAAAGTGATAGCAGTGACATTCTGGTGAAATGTTCATCAGCTATTGTCATACTTTATTAAAATCAATGAATTAAATACCCTCAACAATTATGCCAGTTATCAACAGCTTTTGAATGTGTAAATCTTCTTCTTAACGAAATTCACCTGGGCAGTGTTTCCTGTTCTGCTACCAAAATGTGTGTAATTTCTGTATGAATTATTGCCTTTTCTACAAATGAAATGATCCACCAGTTAAAGGCCTGTTTTTTGTTATTACCATTTAGCTCAGAGGGATATACTGTTACTAGCCATACTGTAGTTCCTACTAAGAGCTCAATGTTTTTCTTGCATAGTTACAAGTTGTTATTACTTTTTTTTTGAATACTTTATAGGCCTATATTTTATTTCAAAATATTACCACACCTTAAGGTTGAGGTAGCCAGAACATCTTGTGTGGTGTAGGTTTCTTCTTTGGAAGCACTGGTAAGTGTGGCTTCATCTATATTTCTTCTTTATCTGCTGCAGAAGGAAGAAAAAAGCTCTGATTGATGCATATGACTATGGGGAAAGACAAAAGGGAAAGATCCATCCTGGTTAAGTGCAAACTAGAAATATCAAACCAGACAGCTAGCTAAGCAGACAGCCAGATAAAAAGATAAGAATGACCGTAGAAATATACTGAGAATTGTACTTAGCTCAGCTGGGGAAAGGCACTGAAGAAGTAATATCCCTCCTGAAGACACTTGAATGTGTAAGAAGTAGCATGAGATACAGGATAGAAAGGAACACAGTCACCTGTTTTATTCTTCTTATGAAAATTCAGGGTATAAAGATAACCTTAAAATAAACACTTGTGGTTTTCTGTTGTAATAACAGTAAGTGGAAGTAATAACAAGTGCCAGAAGAGAAAAAGCTTGGTTCTTTAAATGGTCAAACCAGGCTCTAGCTGTGACCAGGAGGGACCAGCCAGAAGGACTGTGAGCAACAGTGAACTCTTCCTCTTCCCCAGGGGACACTTGTCACTACCGAGCTGTGCCGTTAGCTCAGAGCAAGTAACTCCTCTGCAAGGCACCCTGAACAGGGTGAGCAGCACCCTGAGCAGCAGCACAATGAAACAGTGTGCCTTGCTGGCATATTTTGAGAAAAACTTCTGAGCTTTCTCAAGTGAAAGCATATTATTCTGTGAAATAATTTGTTCTTCGTGAATGAAAAGACAAAATTCCAGCATTCACCATTTCCACCACTGTAAACTCCAAAGAAGCTATACATGTTTCAAATTTACATGAATGTAAAAAAGGGAAAGATTCAGACCATGAACCTCACATTTTTGGCTTGCTGACTTTAAGCTTGTTAAAAAGGCACAGATGCAATGACTGATAAAACCAAAGCCTACGTTTTCTTGCTTTGCTACGCAGGAGAGGAAGTGGTTTTTCATCTAAAATGCAATACCACAAAGAACTAACTTTTTCCATTTCTGAGTTATACAATGTTCTTTGTAGCTAAATTCTTGGCACCCATCAAAATATGACTAAGAGACTGCACTTGAAGCGATATGTGCAGGATCCAGCTACTCAAATGAAGTCACCTTCATCTTAGTGTGGGCATTCCTTATCAGAATGCTTCTGGGTTTCTTGATATGAAGTGTTATCCATCCTCTCTGCCTGGCTTTAACTGCTGATGCGGTGCAGTAGCGAGATACTACTACATAAGGTAGCTGTCAGTACCTTCAGCGGAGATGAACACCTGAATCCGTGGGGTACCCATCTGCTGCTGTAAATGTCCATACTTCATTGCACCTGGTCGTGCCAATAGAGGGGTTGGTTGTAACTGCTGGCCTCTCTTTTCAGGAGCGATTGGGAAGTCTTGTGAGGTGAAGCTCTTGGATTTAAGGAGAAAGTGGATGCCGTGCCAGATGTTTTTGCTGCAATCCTGTGCCTGAAGATAGTAGCAGAGGAAAATTTCCCTGGGAGGATGGACTCTGAGATGTGGGCAAAGGCCTTCTGTCTGCCCTTTGGCTTCAAGAAAGGGCTGGGCATGCATGTGATCTGGGGAGGGAACCACACAGCAGGGATTGCTTGGGGCTCTCTTGTAAGCACCTGGAGCCAGCCTGTTTCACCTTGACTGCTTATAGCAATCCCCAACTGCCGTGTGTGCTTGCTTCTCATCCTCCTTGAGTGATGTCCTCTTGCTACATATTGTGATGAACTGGATAAATTGTGCTCTTTCAGCCCCTGATCTGGCACAGTTACTTTAGAGGGGCTGTGGCTGAACTCTAGGGCGGAAACAAACCTGGCCAAAGCTGCTGTCTGGCCTACATGATTGGTTTTTTTTCCACATAGAAACCAGGCTGTTAAGAGGGGGAAGGGGAGAAAATCCTATGCACTTGGGCCGCTTCTAGCACCAAGGTGGGTCATACGTGGTTCTGCAAGCTCCCAGATCCCACAGTTTAGATGAGACCAAAGGGTAGCTAATATTTAAGTCTTTCATTTAGTTTTATTTACTTACTGAGTACCTATTAGGTTTAATTTTAATTGCAGTAAGGCCTCATTGCACTAATCTGAAGGGGTAAAGGTACCTCTTAATGGTATAAATTAGTTAGTTTCAATTTTAAAGCACTGCTTTAATTCAATCTCCATTTGAGGAGCAAAGAATAATTGCACTGGCTTCTTGTTGTCACTGCTTGATGTGTTCAGACCATTGATGTGCGTGCTGGCGTTTCTTGGCAATGTGTAGAGCATTAGTGCACGTGGCAGAACTGTGGAGCTGACCCTGTTTCCACAGGGCAGCAGACTTAGGGTTTTGTCTCTGAACATTGTTTAAATTACCTTTTAATTGCTGTTTCAAAAGAGAAAGTTTTGAAAGGTGTAAACGGAAACTTTCTAAAAGCAAAAGTCCCCTGAAGGCCCACACGCTGTTTCTCGGGATGCCTAGATAGTTTCTTGCTCTTACACCAGCCTGCTGAAATAAGGCATTTTAAGCGCTCGCTCTCAGTTTCTTTTGACTACCCCAGCTCTTACAGGGATCAGGGATGTTTGGTACTTCAAAATGCTTTGAGATCCCTGATGAAAGGTGCTGTATAAATGCACCTTTTTTTACACAGAAAGAATACAGTCTGCTAGGACTGTCGCAGACTACACACTGCACTACAGGTAACCACGTCAACGAGCGTAAAGTCCCCTTGCTTTTATTAACAGCAAGATCATGCTTAGCATCCTACTTGATAAAGCATGTTTCAGTAAATGTGTTTTCTGTTTCAGTCTTTACAAAGGATGTAGGGCATTGAATACGCTGCTGGAGAAGTCCCATCCTGCTGCTGCTGCTGTCCTTGGGCCCATTCAGACAGGGCTGGGAAGCACAGCATGGACCTGAGTTTCCTGGGAGTGGGTCAGCTGCTGGATCATTGGTTCTCCAAAGTTCCTTGGCTTTGGGTGCTCTGATTTTGGTTTTTGCTCATTTTTGTGGCCTTGATCCTAAACATAATAGTCTTTGTAATGTCTTGCATGTGTAATATGCTGTACACTGAATGCAGGAATCATTTGCTTTTCTGCACGGGCAAGCAGCCTTCCCATAGGATGGAGGAACTGTTATTTAACAGTCCATAGAAATACATACAGCAGCTGGAAAAGAAGTAAATAAGGAAACAGGAAGCAAAACTTTTTCAAGAACTGAAGAGGCAGGACTAGTATTTGACACTTTGGGATGCTCTCTATCCTTTAGCGTGCTCCCGGGGGGTCTTCTGAAACTGGGCTAGCCTTGCTATTCATTTTAACAAAGGCTAGATGGACTTCAACACAGTAAGTCCCCGAGAGAGTTGACAAAAGATACCCTGGCATGTCAAGGGGGAGATTGCAAAATGACATTTTTAGCTGTAGTGCCTGATTTCTTTCAAGCTGGCACCACACCTGTAGGATGGAAAGAGAATCAGCCAGGCAGCTAAACTTGTACTTCCTTCTGGTATATCAATACGTTTTGTTAGAAACAATCAGTCACTTATAATCCTTATACGACAGCTGCAGTTTCTCCTCTCAGCCTCGCATACTGTGCCATTATAAATAGATTGTCATATTCCTTGCAGCACTAAATTGCTTTCTGCATTCCCAGTCCCTGGGTGGACAGATTGACTTGGGAAACCTGCCATTTTGGTAGCCCTCCAGAAAAAGTGATTACTTACTTTTGCATCCGTTGCCAAACCTGTGTAAGTATGTTACCATTAAAAAGTCAGTATTTAACCACAATTACCATAAAGGGGTATTTGATATGACAGTTGTTTCCTGCTGTGTTATGTTTCTCTGTACACAAACAGCAAATGGACGATTTTAATCAAAGCAGGGGGGCCTTTCTAGTGATATCTGCACTGCTTTGAACACAAAATACATTCTTGTTTCTCTAACCAATACAGTGATTAAGGATTTAAAAGTGCAGCCCACAATAAAAAAATGCCAGAAGTATACCTGTTGTAGGGAGCCCACAGGCACAGAGAAGTATTTGGGTGTATTGAATGATACCTCCTGCAACTAAATGTTAACTGCCTAAGGTTTGCTGATGATAGAAAACTGGGAGGAATGGTGGATACACCAGAAGGTTGTGCTGCCATTCAGTGAGACCTGGACAGGCTGGAAAGTTGGGTGCAGAGGAACCTGATGAAATTCAACAAGGGCAAGTGCAGGGTCCTGCACCTGGGGAGGAACAACCCCATGCAC
>Ga0181612_136240_pt1 | contig 10957 bp, 7 predicted proteins | sample HoacroProtozoa21_FD_119630 | JGI IMG/M metagenome (GOLD analysis project Ga0181612, IMG submission 119630) | Hoatzin crop microbial communities from Cojedes, Venezuel. Combined Assembly of Gp0051906, Gp0051904, Gp0051908 | reverse complement strand
ATTGTTGTGACCAAAGGGCAGGACCTGGCACTTGGCCTTGTTGAACCTCATATAGCTTGCCTTGATCCATTGATCCAGTCTGTCCAGATCTCTCTGCAGAGTCTTCCTACCTTTGAGCACATTGACATCCCTGCCCAACTTGGTGTCATCTGCAAACTTACTGAGGGTACTCTCAATCCCCTCATCCAAATCGTTGATAAAGTTATTAAAGAGAACTGATCCCAATATTCAGCCCTGGGAACACCACTTGTGACTGGCCATCAAATGGAGCTAACTCCATTCACCACCATGCTTTTGGCTCAGCCACGTAGCCGGTTTTTTAACCAGTGAGTTCTATGACCATCCAAGTCATGTAAGTGTACACCAATTTCCATTATAAATGAAATGACATCTAGACCTTAAAAATAAGGAGTATTTTGTGATATTTTTAAGGTTACAAAGGAGTTATCTGAAAGAGAAATGTATGCAAATACAAATATTCACGTATGTTGCTTACTGAAAATACTTCCTCTGCATTTCTCTGCATATTTTTTGGTGTGGAGCATTTTTTCTTTGATACATGATTTTGTTGTGTAACACCAAAGAAATGTAATATTTACTCTAAACAAAAATCCAGCTCTGATATTGTCAGCATTCATTCAGCTCTTCACATTCACTTGTTCTCTTGCGTCCAAATATTGCTCATCATACCAATGTTCATTCCACTGAGATTGCTTCTCATAATACAGAACAAATTCAACTTGGTACATTATTAATCTTGCAGAAACTTTTAATTATTACTAAACCTGCATATCTAAGTGATTGAATGACAGACTACTGTGTGCTAGTTTCTCAAAAGATTTTTTGTGAGACATGGGCACATTATTTCTATAAGCAAATATATGATATTTAGTCTGTCATACCATGATTTTCTTTAAAAAATGTACCTATTTTTAACAAGAAAGAAGCATACCAATTTTGCTGACACAGGGCTACCAATATGCGAATGTCCTGACCATATGAATTTGAAACTTCAACTTGTGGGATATCAAGAAATACATTACAAAGATATATGTATATGAATTTGCTCAGGCCACATATCATCTTCCCACGATCTGAGGGTTAAGTTATTAAGAGAAATTTTAAAAGAAATGTTGCGACATCCCTCTGTGCCTCAGCTTCCCTTCCTGGTAAATGAAAAATGTGACATTTCATTTCTTTTGGAGTAGTTTGAAATCTACAGATTAGAAATGTTAGCTAAGGAATTTTTGTTCTTGGTGTGTTCAGGGGGTCCAACCTCTATCACAGAATATTGCAGTAAAGCCACTTACTCAGCGTACCAGCCTAAATGCAGTTCTGACTGGTCCTTGATTTTTCGGTGTCTGTTATGCTTTTCAAGGCACCTACCAGCATAGTGTGACATCTATGGCAAACTATGGTAAGATGTTTTTTGGCTACTCTGTGTAAGGGCTGTTTTATGTTCTGAGATAGGTTTTCACCAGTCTAATAAAGCTTTCAGTGGACTTTTATTGTCATTCGTAGCTTTATTAGTCTTTTATCTGACTGTTGCTTTGGCCTTTCCCTTGATTGACTGTGCCTATAGCAGGAATGCTATGTCAGCTGAAATACTCTTCACTCTTTAATTGTAATGCTGCCTTTCAGGGAAGAGTTTCAAGAGAACAAGTCAGCTGCTGTTATAGCTATACTTCATGCTTTGCTATGAAGAGCTCCATGCGAAAATTGTCTCAGATCATGTGGAATAGTCTTGCGTCAAAATGCTTCTCTCTTGTTTATTGATGCAGATATTTATTTTGTCTGTCTTGCAATGTCTTTGCTTTCCAGAAGCATTGAGTTACCACGGTCCATGGCTAGGAGGTGATATGTTTATCCATGTAGATAAGTAACATGGAATTTGCAGGTATCTTGAGTCAGAAATGTGAGTCTGATTCCTCTGGATACTTTCTGTGGCCTGCCACACAGTCACATCATCTAGGCAGAATGGCTGCTACCTTGTATGTGTTTGGGACAGAGATCTATTTGAGATGTGCCAGAGTTAATTGCTTAGCAGCTAATTGCATAATGTATTTGGCTTAGGTTTACTAATCTTAAAATTCTATGAGATTTGTATTAGAACTTGTACAAATCTGTACTAATCTTTACTCTGAGGGCTGTGAGGGAAGTTCTTCATTCCCCTTGGTAAAATCAGCTGTTAAAACTTTTACAGTTGGTTGATATCTATTTCTCCAGCACCTCTTCTCACAGGTACTGAGCCCTTTGTCAGGATTCCCTCCTCCCTCTATCAGCAGTTCTTGCTCTTCCTCTCCTCTGCCACTGGTCTCAGGCTCCAAGTCCCATGTCCACTTGGGACAGCACAGCTCCTACTCCTCTCCTACTCATAGTACCAAACTAGATGAAAGGCTGCTCTGCCTCTCTTCCACTGGACGTGCAAATTCCCAGTTCAACAGCAAGGAAGCCAAATCGCTCCTGAATTGGACTCCCTTGTAGGTGTCTCTTCCAGACTTCCCCACTGAGATTCACAATTAGCTGTCATGGACCCCGTTGTCTCCCTTGTCTTGGAAGAAATAGGTCTTGGCACTGGTGGAGTCATGTGTTGAAATGCCAAAAAAATGCCAGATAATGGTGATTCTATACGTACAGGTTGTATGATTTGGATGGAGGTACTAGATGACTTTTGTTAACATTTTTTTATGAGATTGCTATGTAGATCCAGTTAAGGCAATAGATTATATTATTTTAGCTGTTCTTTGTAGAAATCCAGATGAAAATCATTTTTGTATTGGATGTTTTAGGAACAGTTCTTGTCTTACATGACCTAATACTCACTGGTTTACATTGCAGTGTGAGTGATGAAACACCATAAAACAGTCCATTTAATAACAAGATTGAAATGGTCATTGTCCCATGGTCTCAGGGACAGTCCCAAAAAAGACATGTTGTCCTTAATACTGATCTTCATGCCTGTGTTCTCTCTGTGTTGTTGCTGTGAAAGCTATGTATTTACGTCTGGAATTCACATACCAAATATGTTGATGAGGCAGGGTGGCTAAATCAGCCAGTGGGAAATACCAAAGACAACGATGGATTTCGAACACCTTCTTGTCCCTCTGACTCCATGTGTCATTGAGTTTATTTGCTTTTGCCAAATGTGCATTCAGGTACACATAATATGCCTGAGTGCAAATGGTTGTATGTTCATATAGATTAAATTTGCATTCAAGGTCTTTTTTTTGACAGATTTGACAGCTTTTTTTTTCTGCAAGAATTTGCCCAGTTACCTTTTGAATTATCATGTACTTTTAGGGCTTTTTGCTTGCCACTGATAGCTAGGGCCAGCTGGATGCCTTTCAATTCTGTAAACTGACTCATAGATGGTGCCAAATGCTTTTGTGTCAAAAACTACTTCCTTTGTATTTATTTTTATATTTTGATGTTTTGTATTTCTTTTGTTATCTTGTATTTTGAACCTATCACTTGGCACTGTCATTTGATCTCCCTTAGTTCTTTCATTGAAATGACATGATAAATAAAATGCATCTGCATGGCAACAGCAGGCATAAAGCAGCCCACGAGAGGCTGTGGAGACAAGTATACACCATGACCACATATATTACATGCTGGTTTGAAGTGAGGGTCGGTGTTGTTGGAGGATGTCACCTTCCGAGGGGCTGTGGGCAGCTTCAGCTTGTGCTCAGCCCAGCTGGCTACAGAGAGTGACACAGGAATCACACTGCTGGGCACCCGCGCTGTAGAGCGCTCCTGGTCCTAGTAAGCGGAGCAGAGATGCAGCCGGTGAGCATGGGAGGAATGGGGTTTTACCCAGGGGGTGGGAAGCTGCAGAGGGAATTGTCTGACAGCTGAGCTGTTTTTCAGATCTTGTTTTCTTTTTCTCCAACAAGCTTGTACAATCCTTTCTTTAAAGCACATAAAGCAAAGGATTACTCTGGAAATGCCAAAATAGGATGACATATAGTGACATTTGAAGACAGCGTGAGAGAAGACAATAAAATCTGTATATTCTTTGTTCATGATAGTTTGATATTTTCTTTATATTCAAATTACAATCACTGAGAAAAATTCAGACCCACACTGCTAACTTCAGAGCTAATTATACCACGTCTGAATTTGGCACAGACAGTCCACACACACGTCAACCCGATGAGATTACATGGGCAGAAATGTGAAGCAAAGTCCAGCATTCAGTGCATCAGTTTTCTGCCAGTTGCTTTAGACAATAACAATTGTTAGATTCTGCCCAGCCCTAATCTCATTTTTGTAATATTTACATTGTCAAATTGTCCACAACGCTGGTGCACTAGAGCATAACTCCCAGCACTAGCAGTTACTGGACACCAAAATTGCATTTTTTTTTCATTCTGGCACTTAACAGGCAATGCTTTTACACAGAAAAGCAAGATCATTTCAGTAAACAAGTGCCCTAGAATAAATGCTGTGCTAAAACAGAGAGAGAGAGAGAGACATGCTAACCAAATTTTTCTATCAAAGGCGATTCTTTCTTTCCTTGGGGAATAAGGCATCTCTAACAGGTGGAGGGTTATTAAAAATCATAAGAAAGATGAGCAGAGCACATATTTGTCCTGGAATATTGTGCAGTGTACTCAGAAAAAAAGTATAGGTCAAATTCTTACATTGTTTGACCTCAGGAGTTAAAGGAGGTCCAAATAGAAGTAGTGTTAAGATTTTAATATTTAGCTCTGTTTCGTATAGGTCACTTTTTTCATTTAGCACAAACTATATTTTACTCAAAATTTGTGTGATTAATGCATGGATTTAGCTTCCCAATGTGCACTGCTGCTAGGCAGATTCAGATATTATTTATTTTTATTAGTTTATAATATGTCAATTTTTCTTGCTTATCTGTCAGCTCCCACAAAAATACATAAATCAAAAATATAGCAATGCGGACACTAACAAGGCATAATTATTGTAGGGTCTGTCCCCTTTTAAAGAATAATACAATTACCTACCAATATGTTGCTAGGATTAGGTCAGAATTTGCATAATACTACTCATATTTTCTTAACAATTTTAACATCAGACAATAGGTTTTGCAAATCTATATTCCTTTCCTGTTTTTCAGTTTTATTTTTCAGGCTAAAATAATAAGAAGCTCAGTCAAAACAAGATAATTATTACAGTCTATCCCCACAGAAAACTTTAATTACTCCATGGCATATTTCTACGATTAGGTCAGATTTTTATAAGGCTGATTTTTTAAAAAATAACAATAGGCAATTAAGTCTGCCAAACTATAATTTATTACAGTTAAATTTATTCATTTTTTCCATGGATAAATATTTAATAGAAAATAACTCAATCACTGCAGGAGATTAAAGAAGATTTTTACCTCAATATAATCTTAGAAATACAGCAGGCAGTTTTCTGTTCTTGGCTGTAATACCAAATAGCATCAAGTTAAATGACAAGATGAAAATAGCTGAGAATTTTTAATTTCAGTGAAATAATAGCTGCTAATGTATAGGATTATAAAACCTCCAGTAGCAGACTATGTAACAAATAGATCCCTCCTGAAATACTGAAAACTATGGTTGGGATCTAGGGTTAAATAACCGTGATATATTTATAGAGGGCAAGGGATCACCATAAAATAAAGCAGCAAATAGTAAAGAAGTCAATGTAAAAGAGAGGCCAGGGATTTAGGGTATAGAGATCATAAATTTTCATCGATATAAACAGTCCATGTACCTCAGGAGCTGAGTTTTAGCTATAATTTCAGGTCTGACCTATAGGCTTTTGGTGTTCACAGTGCATGCACGATCAAGATGCCATCTGAGGAGGTGAAAAAAATGTTTCAGATCTGTGTGATTTACTCATTTAATCATCCCCAAATCCACCCCAAACACAACAATACTGTGTCGAATATCAGTACTTGAGAAGATTTTATTGTCCCACTAAATTACATTTAATTCTTACTGTAACATCTCATATAAACAAGAATAGTGAATGATTTCCTCCCCAGTGTGTTCTTTGGGAGGCAGATAAAGATTGTTACATGGAATGCATAGATCTGGAAAAGGTCACCTTTTCTCTATCCCTCAGATCTCCAGAATGCGCACGGACACTTTCAGTTGCAACGGATGGTTTTCTTTTTCTGCTTTGAGGTGATATTTTCTGGTTTAAAATAATAATTATGAAACCACCACAAAGAACCATTTGAGGCTTTTAGCTTTTTACTAATTGCTTTGAAAGAGAATTCTAAATGATTTCCAAATGACTTAAATGATTTGGCTAAAGAGCCTCTTATTACAAATGGGCTGAGTTGAAAACATTGTGTCAGCACTAAATGAGGCTTTTCCCCCCCCCGTGCTTTTCTCTAATGGGCAGATCAGAACGCGTAAAGCACCCTCCTTGCAATGACTTTTAAATGGGCTTTGGATCAAGCCTTTATTTAGACAATGTTTTCTTTTTAATGGAGTTTACCACACTGCGATATTTGCCATTACCGCAGTCCTTGCAGTATTCCCTATCCTTCGAATCTGAAATCCTCCAAATTATGTGGGCAAACTTAACACCGGTTAGCAATAAATACCCAGCCGCCTTGTAGCGGATGTCTTGAAGCCTGTCAGTAGCCCTGCTTTGGTACTGATGACAGCTAGCTGAAGACTTTCTGACTTGGGGACTGGTCCAGCAGCCCTTCAACAAGAGAGAAATCCTTACACAAATCCTTACACACATGAATAATCACATTAGTTTCATCAAAACCGATTGCATAAATTACAGAACCTGAGTAATAGCCTGAAAGGCACAACCCAGGAGCTATGTAATGCCGTCCTGCCATTTACCCTTCTGAAGTTTGTTGCTCGTGTTATGCCAACTTTTTAGAAAATATGTGATGCCAATGAAGAGCCCTCTCTCCTGTGCCTGTCCTAACGAGGTAACTGAATGACTTATAAGGCAAGAGTGTTTGATGTAAATACTGGTTTGCGAAATCTCTACATTTTGCGGATGAGCGGTAGAGCTTTTATTGTGAGCCACTAGGTTGCACTGTTGTATAGAGAACAAACTCCTTTGCCATGCTGCATGCAAACAGCCTCATGCTGTGCGGAACCTTGTAAATACTGCTTTACAGTTTTCACTAACAACAGAAGTATACGAGATCAAGAGAGGAAGACTGGCATTTGGAAATCTTTGCTTTCTTCTCAAAGGCAGGTCTAGGTCCTGGTTTCAGTTAGGTGTTTTTGTTCAGTGTAAGGTGCCCTGAAGATAACCGCGTCTTGGAATTGGATTTTTAATTTTTTCTTTTATTTTTTTTTTTCCCGGGAGGAGATGAAGCTGCTGAGGGACAGGTTTGGAAGGGGGAACCAAGCTGTTATTCTTGAAGAATTCTTGACTTGGCACACATGTTCTTGGAGACCTGTCTAAAGCTGCCATGGGCCTTCGTATATACACAAACTCTGAACATGTGTTCAGAACACTTTTCCTCCCTGATTTGGCATTGCTCGATGGCCCAGACAATACAAAAGCACACATCAATTACTTCCCTATGTACATTACACACTCTAGGCAATCACAAGCATTATATACTGTTCACGTGTGAACAATTAATTACAGTTATATTGTAATTCTTTCCACTACCATTGTCCTAAGTCAGTTTTTCCTATAAGTATAATATGGTTTTAATTTAGGAAGCAGGGTTTCTTTAACCTATTTGACATTATGCAAACCATCTTAAAGGAGGTTTCATGCTATTTCCACTCTGTCTGCTAACATAACTCCCCGCCCAAATGTGAGCTGTGTTTTATCAAGCAAATTACTTACAGAACATTTTGTTCAAAGAGACATTGGTTTCATTCCTTTACCCGTATTTTCTCAGCTCTGTGGTGTAAATCTTTTTGTATTTTGCTCTGTGGATTAGCACCTCTCTCATCTTCCCGCTACCCCTCTCTTTAGGGCAGTAAGCTGAGATAATCATAATAATGAGGAGCAGAGCTGGTGACTCTCTCCATCCCGAAGCTCTGGAAAGGAACAGGTCATCCCAAAGGACCCGAGTATGTGCTGGGTTAGTTTAGATGGCCCGTTACAAGTCTCACATTTGGGAACTATCTGCTTCAGGTTTTGACTCTTTCAGTAACATTTCTGGCTGCTAATTATATTTCTTACTGCTCCAACACCAGAGAAGACAAGCAAGTTCCCCTTAAAAGAAGGGCACCTTTAAGAAAACAAAGTTCACTGATTGCAAGAACATGTGTTGCACACAATTAACCTATTAGTAGTCCCTGCAAAGGAGAAAGGTGATCTGATAGAAAAAGGACCAAAAAAAAGGAGAGATACCTAATAAATGGAAACAGAGTTTTATCTACTGGTCTTTTTAATTTGGGGCTGAGAGACTTTTTACCACAGATCAGATACAGTTGCCTCTTCCACTTCTGCTCAAACAAAGCTGATGATTCTACCTCATTTCACCTAATATTAATATAGAATTAAAATTATTTCCTAGGATCACAGGCACACAAAGACCTTTTCTGCAGAAAATAATAGGTGTGAACAGACATTGCGAATATTCTGCATTAGGTTTCTCTTCATATTTAATAGCACTTGTTTTCAGATGCACACGTACAATTTCATGAGTATTTCACAGTCAAGCTGATTTGTCTGCATATTTGCGGAGAGTGAATCTGCAGTTATATTGGCAGGTGTTCTCACATGAAAAGTCATATGTGCAAGTGTTCATCTTTAAACTGTATGCTTATCCAGCCAGGGAGCCAAAAGACTCCTATAATCTCTCTGACCAAATGTAACTGAGCAGTGGGGACAGAGTGGTGGGTACCTGTAGAAAGTGATTTGTGCTCAGCCCTGGAACTTGCACATTTTCACTGGAAAGAAAGTGCTTGATCTGGCATAGCACAAAGTCTAACATATCCAATGTGAACCAGGATGTGTTGTAATAAAACTACACATGAGAGAGGGTATCTGCTCCCCCAGAACTTTTTCTCTATTAGCATGATGTGGACAACAGAAGAAAAGATAACAGAATTGTGGCTGTGCAGTTTCCAAACGGAGGGAGTGCTTAGTCCCTGGCATAAAAGGAATCTTCTTCAAGTCGCATTTATTTCAGTAGGAGCTGCATGTGAGTGCAAGTATCTGTCTTCACAGTTTTCTTCATAGGAGCAGGGCCTTTGTTAGAAATAGCTAAAGGAATACAGTATTTCTACTGTCACATGCACACTGATCTTTGTAGATCCAGGGGTTTTACACTTTGTTTGAGAAATCATTGCACATAAAATAAACAGCATTTTCTTTTCTTTTCTTGGGAAAACACTACTCAGTGTTTCTGTTTTCTGAATGTACAATAAATACATTATTCTTTTTCTTCCTCTTACTAAATTTCTTCCTTAAACAGAAAGGGACATCTTAAAGCAGACTGTATTTTAATGCTCACACGACTTTCATAGTTGAATACAATGACCTAATACAAATACAGAAGCAGAAATAGCACATGTGTTCACAGCCATGTTTATTCAGGGATCAGGCAGATGTCATGGCAAAGTCTTTGTCTGTATATATTATAATGCAGGAGCCAGCTGTGAAGGACAAATCTGAGGTGAGGAATATTCCTCGCCTTACTCAAATGAAACTTCTGTAAATAAGTTTGTTTGCTTAGTTAATACATATATGGATATAATGAAAACCCATATCCGTAGCATGTATGTCTGTACTGTCCTGCTAGCTTGGATCCTGACTGCAAACACTAGATAGGCTGTAGTCTCTGCATATTAGATCTTGCACTGTTTGGAGTGGGTCCAATTGTTGCTGTGAGTTAAAAACTGTGCATACCTGGTGGGAATGACTGAGATTTGAGCTCTGGCCAAAAGGCAGTGTGGATGCAACTAGTTCAGGGCCCTGGGCTCTGAGAACCAGGACATACAGCTTTCAAATGAACGTAAGCTTATTCAGTGATTCTCTGTGTAAACAACTCACAGAAAACATGGTAACGACACACACAAACACACACACATCTGTTCCTTTTCTACCTTTTAAAAAAATGTGAAGTGAAATAGTCCAGCCCACACTGATGTAGAATTCATGCTAATTAGTCCTTAAAAGCTAATGGGTACCAGCAATGTATGGGAAACACATCTCAGAATATAATGGATATGAGTTTGGACAACAGCTCCCGCATTTAATGTTGAGCATTTTTTATATACAAAGTGGAACATATTTATGAGAAGTGGATGCAGGATGTATATAACTAATTGTAGTGCAATGAATGCAAGAGATCACATCCCCTTGCTCCTACTTTCCCAGTCATTTTAATATCGTTTATCCTAGCTGAAGGTAGTTTATATTTATTATAATAATTCTCTATCTCTTTTGCTTTCATTCTCTTTCAGTAGAGATAATCAACTGATTGATGGTTAGAAAATTAGCCCAGGGAACTCTCTCTAGTTTGCACTCTCTTTCTCTATCTCTTGTTAAACTGGTGAGCAAATTTAACCTGTGACTCTCTCACACACTCATCATTAGACAAACATGTTTCCATTGCATTTTTAGAGCAAGTTTTTGTAGGATCTGAAGGCATTTTCATATTAGAAATCAAGAGGGCATGTGTGTATACAGTACTGTGTATATTATGCATACAAAGTTATTGTTCAAAAGATTTCTATCATATATTCCCTTGTAACACCTCTATACTTGAAAAACAGTGCTGTAATGTGCCTGTACCAATCCGAAAACTGAGCGATCATAACCTCTTGCTTACATCTAAGCAAAAAATATTTCAACTGTGGCATCAACAGAGTAAATCCCATTTTATTGAGTATACTCGGAATATAAAAATTGTTGCCTTTGTTGGCGTGGCGACCTGGTTCAGGAACGGCACGGCGACCAACCCCAGGCCGCTCGGGCCATCAGCTCGCAGACACCAATGTGGTGGACGGCAAATGGCGTTTATTGACGGGTAGCACAGTATTATATAGCT
>Ga0181612_134091_pt1 | contig 10958 bp, 2 predicted proteins | sample HoacroProtozoa21_FD_119630 | JGI IMG/M metagenome (GOLD analysis project Ga0181612, IMG submission 119630) | Hoatzin crop microbial communities from Cojedes, Venezuel. Combined Assembly of Gp0051906, Gp0051904, Gp0051908 | reverse complement strand
GGAAAGTCCGTTTTCACTAATTTGAGATCTGTCTGTGACAGGGTCATAGTGGATCCCGCCTAGTGAATGAAAAGAAGGTGGTGGATGTAGTTTTTTATGGATTTTAGTAAGGCTTTTTATACTGTCCTTCAGAGCATCCATCTGGACAAGTTGTCGAGTTGAGGAATGAGTGCATTCACGATGCGCAGGATAAAGAACTGACTGAAGGGCAGAGCTGAAAGAGCTGTAGTGAATGGGGCTACATCTGGCTGGTGACTGGTCACCAACGGTGTTCCTCAGGGTTCACTTCTAGGGCCAGTTCTGTTCCATATCTTTATCAAGGATCTGGATCCAGGAGTTGAATGTACCATAAGCAAGTTTGCTGATTATACCAAACTGGGAGGTGCTGCTGACTCTCCTGAGGGACAAGGTACCTTGCAGAGGGATCTGGAGAGATCGGAGCATTAGGCTATGACTTATGGTATTAAATTTGACAAATTGAAATGCCAAATTCTGCACGTAGGACAGAGTAACACAGGGCACAAGTATGAACTGGGCGAGGACTTGCTAGAGGGCAGCCCTGCAGAAAGGGATCTGGGGGTGCTGGTCGACAGCTGGCTCAACATGAGCCAGCGGTGTGCCCTGGAAGCCAAGAGGACAAGCCACACACTAGGATGCATCAAACACAGCATAACCAGACGGTCAAAAGAGGTGATTATCTCGCTGTATTCAGCATTGGTGCGACCTTACCTTGAATACTGCGTGCAGTTCTGGGCCCCACAATTTAAGAAGGGTGTGAAGGTCTTTGAATGTGTCCAGAGGAGAGCAAGAAAGCTGGTGAAAGGGCTGGAAGGAATGTCCTATGAGGAGCAGCTAAGGACTTTGGGCTTGTCTAGTTTGGAGAAAAGGAGGCTGAGGGGCGATCTCATTGTTCTCCACAGCTTCCTGAGGAGGAGACAGGGAGAGGGAGGTGCTGAGCTCTTCTGCCTGATATCACAGGATAGGACACGTGGGAATGATCCAAAACTGCACCAAGGGAGGTTTAGATTTGACATTAGGAAGTATTTTTTTACCAAGAAGGTGGTCAGACTCTGGACCTGGTTTTCTAGAGAGGTGTTCAATGCCCCAAGCCTGTCGGTGTTGAAGAGGCATTTGGGCACAATTTGCTTTAACTTTTGGTCAGTCTTGAAGTAGTCAGGCAGTTGCACCAGATGATTGTTACAGGTCCCTTCCAACTGAAATATTCTATTCTATTCTATTCTATTCTATTCTGAAAAAGAGGGGTATTTTTCCAATGAGGATATGAATTTTGCCCAGTAACAGGCAGTCAGTTTAGTAAAGCATTGTGGGCATTTTAAAAAATTTTTTTAATAGTTGACCAACAGTTTTCTTTAGCCATTCTGTGCATCTTGCCAGCATATTTGTCATGTCTACACTTCGTCTGAAAAGACTCCAGAGTTTCTTCACTTTATAAACCTCTTTCTTTATTTTATCTGTTAGCTAGGAGTCTCTGTGGATAAAATTTTCTGCTTTGGATGGCAATCCAGTGTGTCCACAGATAATGTGTGTTGTTTTTGTCATATTCCCACAGTTAACACCTTGGACTTACACAGGTGCTTTATTAAATTTTCTCATAGTGATTTAACATTAGTAGTGTACAAATATAAATTCACTAATGAAAAGTAATGAACATCAGACTAGACTCTTTTAACACATATATGCAAGAATACTTTGGTTTGTTTCATTTAGATTGTACAGATGTCTAAGTGCTCAAGAGTTACTGTAAGTGAAGAATTGTCCTCGCCTGTTTAATATTCCAGACAAAACATTCTTTAAATGCTCTTCAACTGAATCAACTCCAAGTTGAATTAGAGGCTGAATTCACAGAAGGTGAAATTTATTAGAAATGAAACAGTTCAGAAGGAACTAGCTCTGCCTATGAAATGTTGTGTCCCTGGCTTACTAGACACAAATGCAACTGATACCAATGAGCTGAGCAGCGGTCGCTTTCTAAACATTTGTCTGTGTGCTCAGCTCCTCAGGTTGCTCTGCTGTGCCTTGGAGCATCTGATAGAAGGAAGCCAGTGCCCCAACCTGTGCTTCTACTTACAATTCTGCAGAAAGAGAGCCACAGCAGCTAGCATGGGGGTCATAGAGAAAATATGCCTTATGTGCCAGTGCCTTGACATGTAAAGTTAAAGGAGGACGTGGCATCAGTGCTCCTAATGGGAAGTAAGACAATACAGGAGGCTGGAACATAGATTGGGGTCATAATCTGTGGCAGTGGGATGTGCAGCAGATGAATGGAGATAGATAAGGATTTGGTTTTGAACACCTAGTTTGGGGAGGTGGGGCAGGAAGCAGAAGGTAGGAAGAAGAGTAGGGGGAAAAAGGAAGTTAGTCCATAGGCCCATCTCTCTCCTCCTGTGTGTGTGAATCTCCATTAAGCCAAAGGCTATTACTTTTCCATTCCAAAGAGGCTTAACTGTCCAAGATTTTCCCGTGACTTTTAATCACATTTGTTGCAATGGCTTTTATGCAGGGTAAGAATTACCATAATGCAGCGTACACTAAGAACACTGCCTTCTGATTGTAGTCTGCCTTTAGTATAGAGACAATCTTTTAATCACATTTAAATTACCACCAGACTCCACTTAAATGCTTTAAGCAGAGCAACATTATATCTATAACTTTTGATTCCGTTTGTCGTGTCTCTCAAGTGCAAAGTTTGGTACGCCTCCTAAGGACTATTATTTAAAATTATTTTGGTTAGAGAAAGGACATCTGCTAAGAACGGAAAAGCCTTTCACCATAATTTTGATTTTGCTTTGCTTCGTTTCTTACTTCCAACATAAATCTTAACTGTACAGAGACAGACAGCCCAAAATATGCCAGTCTATAAACTGGGAAGACTGATGCTTATTAAGGATGTGAAACTCTGGATATTTATATACAATTGTCCCAGTTAAATCAAAAGGTCACAGAACTAAAAGCATTAAACCTTGACACCTTTCATAACAAGGCTGCAACCGGTGAATTTTTGTGGGGAGAATGAAGCTGAATTCATGATCTGCCTGGATACACTGTTTTCCTTTGATAGAGATGTCACATTTTGTCATTTCAAAAATACATTTCTATTACAAATATTCCCTAGAAACAACTTTGAGCGTCTAATAAACATCAAACCACTTCATCACTGACTTTATTTGTGGCTATATATTCTCTATGGCACCTTTAAGACAAATTAAAATTTGCCATCTTTTCGAAAGCAACTTGGGCGAAACTTGTCATTTTCTCTTTGTTGTACAGTAAGTGAAATGTGTATAAAACCTGCAACCATAGAGCTTGCTTAGCCTACTACTTCTCTGAATCTTTTTCTTATTCTTATTGCTCAGCTTGTAGCCATAGTGGGCTCTTAAGTCTTTCAGTTGCAAGAAACTAATGTGTCAAGTTTCCAGTAAAAATAAACGAGTTGGGTTTCTCCCAGAGACAGCAGTTTTTCAAATCTAGCTTTATCATCCATTCTGCTGGTATTTTTATCTGACCGGGGATGACATACCTGTACAGGCTTTTCTTTTTATCCCTTCTTATATTTCAAAGCTTTTTTCTGTCTCAGACCTGACACTGACAATCCTTTTGTGTTTTCCTTGGTGCCTCAGAGGCTTAATGGTCCAGCACAGCAGCTGAACCTTTAGAAATTTCTTCTGTACCTCTGCAGAGACTGCTTTAGTGAGGACCACAGAGCTGTCACTGTTAAAAGTGAGAGGCCCCTGTGGTTAAACATTCCTTAGTGTTTTCATTTCTGAAAGCGACAGCAGAATGGGTAAATGGATTTCTTTCAACCACACAGTTGCCTCACAGCTGTACACGGTCTTCTTGGGGTCATGTAATGGGGTGAAGCTGTGCTAGGAAGTTGGCTAGTTCCCCTTATTTTACTACAGGTGAGTCTTTTGATGAGGGCTTGGTAGTTAACAGTTTGAAAAAATCAATTATGTGCAAGCCTGTTAATGGCAAATGCTTAAACATCTCATATAAGTATGTAATTTAAATGCAAATCAACAGTTATTAAATGTCAAATATCAGTTAATGATTGACAGACCATTCACAGAGTAGAAATCTTTGGGCTACTGTTATGACCACAGTGAACTGGAAATGCACTACAAATAAAACATTTGGGGATTTTGAGGCATTTTAAAAGCAAATTTGCATACAGCTTGCTGTGAATTAAATAGTCTTATTTTAAAACAAATTCAGGGCCTGCTCCTGCAAATATTGCCATGAACAGCCTGCTGACTGTAATGGGACTATTCAAAAAGATATGTGCTACTTGAAGGAGTAAAACTTTGCAAGTTATGGACATTCATCTTTGTGAAAAGCAATAATGTTTTTGTTTTAGAAGCCTACCTCTTTTCTTCAGTCTGTGTCCTGTGTCCCTAGTAAATTTCTCACCTCTGAGAAAGACCTTTTGAATTTTTTCTTCCTTACATGATATTAAGTTGCAATGTTTCTTTGGTAAGCCTAGCTGATGACTTCACATCACTGTTCATGTATAATTTCATGAAAGTTTTATTAGGGTGACAGTTGTATAACGTCATACCTGTAAATCTTAAAAGACATCCTCGTTACACATTTGCGTTGTACATAACAGATTCAAGGGCGGGGGGTGGGGTGATAGTATAAAAAAAGCCACCTTCTCAGTACCATGTTTTTACTGTTTCTTGTCACCCTGCTGACACAGAGGAACTAACACACTTGACAGATTCCTGAAAAACTGAACAGTGGACTTACATGTCACAGGTTGTGTTAGGTGAAGACAATCTGCAACCTAGAAAGAAGTGGTATTTTAATGGTTGTTTGGGTGTAGATCTAACGAATCCTAAATTATCTAGGCTTATCTTTAGTTTTCTCCATCTAGAACAAATGAAGTTTCTGTAAGGAGGTAGTGGGCGTAGAGCTGCAGAATTTTTTTATTAATTCTGAGATGGGACATGACAATTTTTTCACCTCAGGACTGACTGGAGGTATCTACCATGTAGACACCCTACTAGAACAGTGAGATGAAGCAGTAGCATTGCCCTGATGCTTTTTACCTGATGAGTTCTGCAAGTTGCCCACATGAATTTGCGGTATCTGACAACTTCCGCGCTTGAAGGGTTTGCAATATCAGGGCCTCAGTAGTAATAGGGACTACCTTGTCATCTTTGGTTTTGGCATACAAGTTTGAATGAGCACAGCTTCTTCATTTACCTGTTATGCGTTGTACTTGATAGTCTCTTGTGTCACTTTAAAGAGTCTCTAGATAGTTAACGAGTGAATGGCACAATATTGAGCAAGTAAAACTCTTGCAGTAAATGTTATCAAAAGGAAAAGCTGAAAGAGTCTTATTTCTGCTGGTGGCCAGATCACATAGAAACCTCAGCTGCTGTGCAAAATCTGATGTAATGGATCTCTGATTAGATTTTATTTCCTGTCCTTTCTTTCCCTCTCTCTCAGCAAATTCAAGAACAGAGTCTAAAATACTTAGCTCCATCTTTATTCTCTGCACTGACCAGTTGAAGCTGGTAGGATTTGAAGAGCAAGGCTGTGTGTGGCAGGAATAAGAACATCTGAATTCTGCTCTGAGTGTTAGCAATGGGACTACAGAAGTACTGATGGAAAACAGCTAGAAATGAATGATTTAAGAATTTTTTCTTCACATCTGCAACTTGGGGACATAACTGATAAAAGCGACGTGTTACTATTTTCAGCAGACTCACAGGCTACAACTGAGCCAGGTAGATTAATATGGTGACTATTGAAAACATGCACAGTAACAGGAGTCGGGAGAGACAAACAAGGCTTTCTGAGACTTCTTTGAATACCAAGCAGTGATAACTCTCTGCATGTAAGGACTGCAAATAACTGTCATCCTCACAGAAGCCAGTGAACACTGTAAGATTTGACAGACTGGTAGTGGTACACATTCACTGGTACCCAGGGCTGCCAAAAGGGGAAACACAAGACTGATAAGCGTACTGTACTGATTGCAGCTGATGTGTCTGGCCCCTAAGATGTCTTTCATGTTCTGTTTGAGCAGCTCAACAAACCTACCACATTGAAAAGGTTTTCTTATTTTTTTATTGTCATTTGACAATTGCTGTCATGAATTTGTGATCCAGCCCATGTGTTGTAAAGCAGCTGAAGGATGAAGTTATATATGGAAAGTTGGTGAAGCAGACCGTCTATGTTCTGCCCGCTACAAAAGACTGTTAAGAGTTTTTGAAAGTACATAGAGATGGCAATGCAACTGAGAGAATGCTTAAAGTGGTTGATGTAGTTTCTGGCTGGTTGCAAACATATTAGCTATAGACGACTAACTAAACAGACATGTCCTATTGCAGTTACACATCTTTTCATGTTGGTTAGCTGAAAAGTCACCAGGGGAGACTCTATATGACTAGTAAGTTGGCAAGGTTTTACTGAGACCATTTTTTAGGACATTTCAGACTGGGGAGGAATGAAATACCTAGGCCCTGCCTCTGATCTGACAAATCACAGTAAAGGACATTGTAGGCCAAAATCACAAAAAGTAGCTTCTTGGTCTTTGGAAACCTGCTTGCATTCATGTTTCTTGAGCAGTGTTACTGGCAGGCCAATGTAGTTTGACTTTGCCCACACAAAACCTAGCACATGCAAATGATGCTGCCAGGAAATCAGTGCAATCTTATGTGTTAACAAAGTGGGACTGGATTTAAAATGTTTCCTAACATAATCCAGAATGACGCTTTGATCAAGAGAAGTTCTCGTGGCTTGTTTTTGTGGTTTTGTATGTCTCCAATGGCAAAAATATTTTGTTAGTAGCACAGCTTTGAAAATACCTGGACTCACGGGGATTTTATCAGGAAGCTGTACTCAGGCACTGAAGCAGTAACAATCATGTCTACGTCCTCTCCAAAAAAAAAGAGACAAAAAAGGTTTTGGGGGGACAAATGAGAAGAAAAAAATAGAATAACTAATAATAAATCTTTTCTTTTTTAACACATTGGGAACAGAAGACAAGCCAGACACTCTGTATGGCCAAAGGCAGATAAAATATAAGAGGAAAAGACCAAGCCAAAGCAAAAGAGGTGAAATGAATGTTTTACACACCTGTTTCTTTGTGAAAGAACTGGTTTCCTGCACCAGAACACTTTTTTTGGGAGATGTACTTGGGGATCAAATAGTTTCAAATTGAATTGATAGAAAAGACAGCACAGAATAAGTCACCAAAATAACTAGTAAAAGATCATGAAGAACTCTTAAGAGTTTAAGAGAGCTCAAAACTCAGATAGTTGAGCTAGTAAGATGTAATATATAGTCTCATGATTAGAACTGCCTAGTGTCACAGAATAAGAAGATGATTAATGCAATCCTAGGTTTTGAGGGAGGTTCCAGGGGACATGGTGGTAATGACAGACTACTTTCATGAAAAGTGTTGCTGGTCCCTCTTCTGAGAAAGGAACTATGGTTCATGTGAATAAATAGTAGACACTAAGGAAGAGTTAAGCAGATTTTGCCTTTGGAAACTGTTGTAGTTCTTTTAAGAACACTGTAAGCACGTACACAGGGGACACACACATCTGCTTGGATTTCTAAAAGGTATTTGACAAGGTCCCTTCTCAAAGGGTCTTAGAGCAATTCAGCTGTAGTGGCGTGAAGGGGAAGGCCATCACATTTTTAAATAACTGACTTAGAAGATGAAAAGCTGAGAGATGGAATAAATGGTCAGTATTCTCAAAGGGTGAAGTGTTGGCAGTGGCATATACTGTGGCAGTCCCACAGTATATGCACTGGTCCTACTTTGTCTGTAAATGATCAGGGAGAAGGGAAGGACAGGAAGGGTACAAAGTTTACTGATGACAGTAAATGATTCAGTGGAATAAAGGCAAAAGCTGACTGCAAAGATCTGTGCAGGGACTGGGTGATAAAATGGCAGATTACACTTTCAAGTGATAAACAGAGGAGGGCAAAAAATGTGTAGGGAATTATTAGGAAAAAAACAGGCAGATCATTGTCACATTAGTTTATAATGCCATCCGTGCCTTGAAAACTCTCTTCAGTATTTGTTCCCCCTTCTAAGAAGTGGTGAAATAAATTAGAAGAGATACAGAGACAGACTACAGGATACCCAAAGGTATGGAATTGCTTCCATATGAGAAGTGATAAAAATTGAGTCAGGATATTCCTCTGCCCTATGGAAAAGGGTAACTAAGGCTGTTTAAAAGAAACCCATTAAATCATGGGTGGAATGGAGGTAAACAGAGATGTATTATGATTTGGGGAGTTGATTTTGTTTATTTTTTTGTCCCCTCCAGTACAAGAAGGTGCCAAAATCAGGTGAGTTTATTAAGTACCAAATTCAAAATAGGCAGAAAGAGATGATTCTCCACAGAGTGTGTAGTTAATCTTTTGAAAGCATTTTCACAGCATGTTCTAGATGTTGAAGGTGTACGTCGGCTCAAGAAAAAACTGGACAAGTTTGCACAACAGAGGTATACGCTTCTAATTCACAAAGAACCTAACTGTGATTTTCTAGGGTGTTAGGAGAACTGATTCATGATTGTTCTCTTCTCCAGATATCTGTTGACTACTGTTGGAGACAATATCCTGAACTAGACTGGTATATGTTGTTCCGGAATTTGTTAGATCCCTTGGTTCTGGAGGGTAACGGAACAATACAACCTGAAATACAATAGGAAGGGGAACTGAGGTACCCTATTTCGGAAATATTTTGTGGCAGGACATTGAACATATTCAAGAATGTCATACTGGAGGTATTTTTCCCTTTTTGCTTGTCCTACCATTTAAAAATAGAGGAGCCAGTAGATGAAATTTTACTGTGAGAAGTTAATCAGTCTTTTTGTTAAGACAATCTCTCAGTAAAACATCAGATGTTAAGATGAAATTTCCTTTCGAGTTTGGGAAGAGAAGTGGCACAAGACCTAGATGAAGTTTTTAAAAGGCCGTAAATAAGTATGTCACATCAAGAGTAAAAAAACAATATTCATGGCAACTTCTACCAGAGGACCAAAAGCTTCCCATCTGCCAGAAAGCCAGAAAAGGGCAGCAGTAGCAGTGCAACTTGCTTCCATGCAGTCCCTTCAATTTTCTAAATGCGTGGTGGTACTCTGCAGTTTATCTACCTAAAAAAAATAAATGGAGTGCATTAGGCATCCACTGGGACTGCTGAGAAATGAGTCTGGCCCAGTCATTGTAGTTACCCGTGCAAATAATAGCTGTCATACACGATCAGATTACCTGCCACAAGGATCTGATGAATTACCACCTGACTATGCCTCCATTATTCATATCTTACCCAGAGCACTGCTTGCTTATGGATAAACACTGGAAGTGTACTATGCCTTGTGTATGAAACAGGTATGAATCGAATCATTATCATATAATTACATGTTAAAAATAACTTAAATACAGTTTTACATTTAAAATCATTTGCTGTTTGGTCACATGCAGAAATAACTTTTTAATGGGCATTGAGATTTGGATTACTCAGCTATCACATGTGAGTTTATACTTAGAGCTGACTGGAATATAGTGTATAATTACTATTCACTTTTTAGAAAGAAAAACTTTCTGATGTTTAGTACTTATTGGCACAAGTATTCAGCGATTTTCCTCAAAACATGACAAAAGACATTTGCGTACTATTTTAATTCAAATGCTAGAAATTTTAAAATGAAACTAGGTTGAGTGGTATTTTTTAGTTTCAGTCCTGTGTTTCTGAATACCACTTACTGTTTATTTCCTGTGAACAAGCATTGATTCAGTCAGTGCCAACTCTTCTGTAGCAACAAAATAAGAATTCACAGTGCAGAAAAATGTGAACCAGATGGGAAGGACATGTCCCAGTTTTCCTAAAATTAGCATATCTATCAAATGTATATATATATGTGTGTGTGTGTGTATATGCATCTGATTTCAAGAAAATTAAAAGGAAACTTGTGTTTCCCAAATTCTGAACAACATTAAGAGCAAGATTTATAGGTATTGGTATTTATGGGTATTACAGGACCATTTTACTGGTATATAGTGGATCCTGCAAGCTGATTAAGCTCCTTGTATTTGTTTTGTGCAAATAGCATGTGTACAAACAAATCGAAGAATTCTGTGTTATCTGATGTCTTTGTACATCTAGGTTTCTAATCTTAGTGTACAGACATTTGGCCACAGACACAAATATCTCCTCTGCCAGATTTGTGGATTCAATGCATTTGCATGCAACTTTGCTGTCCAGGAGAAAGACATTTGCCTTACGATTACATCTACGCTGATATGCCTGTTGAATGATTAAGGGGGCCATATTATTGACTCTGTGCTATGTCTGCCTATGGACAGTACTAGCTGAGAGATAATTTAGAGAGATATGTTCATCCCTTTTTAAAAGTGTGGGAACTTTTGTGACAGAATACTTCTGTTGCAACTCAGACAAGGAGCCCTGCCTGTGCCTGCCATGGTGTAATGGCTTGTTCCCTGAATGCCAGATTTCTGGACCAGCTCTTCCTAATATCTCTGGAGGATGGTATTCAAAGCTTGGGATTTCCCTCTCCAGAGAAACGCTAATGCCATAAGAAAGCTTTAGTATTGACTCAGAAAAAAATAGACAATTTGAAATCTCCCACAGAAATGAATGATTCTGGCTTGATTTTTCAGAAAACAGAGCAACTCATTAAAAAATTAGGGCTACAGGGATGGTGAGGGGACTGGAACATCTCCCCTACGAGGAGAGGTTGAGGGAACTGGGCTTGTTCAGCCTGAAGAAGAAAAGGCTGCGAGGGGACTTAATATATACTCACAAGTATCTGAAGGGTGGGTGTCAGGAGACCATTCTGCCAAGCTCTTTTCAGTGGTGCCCAGTGACAGCACAAGGGGCAATGGGCACAAACTGAAGCATAGGAAGTTCTGTCTGAACATGAGGAAGAACTTCTTCCCTCTGAGGGTGACGG
>Ga0181612_119531_pt1 | contig 10958 bp, 11 predicted proteins | sample HoacroProtozoa21_FD_119630 | JGI IMG/M metagenome (GOLD analysis project Ga0181612, IMG submission 119630) | Hoatzin crop microbial communities from Cojedes, Venezuel. Combined Assembly of Gp0051906, Gp0051904, Gp0051908 | reverse complement strand
GTATTGTGTTAATACCTGTAGCTGCTCTTCATTGAGGGCAACGGCATTGATATCGCTCGCCTTGTCATGTGTGACAGGGCATTTGTTGCTAGCTAGGAACTCGCAAGTGGCTTGTTGTTTGAGGGGCATACATTTGCGTAGGATGGATTTAAGTATCTTGATTAAGCCTCCAATCGTGTTACGCTTCATGCCACGAGCATAGAGCCATTTGCAGAAAAGATTATAAAAGTCGGTATTGAGTTCATCGGTGTTCCAGTCACGGGGATAGCCATTGGTGCCTTGGGCTTTGGCAAAAGCAACGAGGGTATTCTTGCAATGCTTATATTGCAAAATGGAGGAAGATGAAAGGGGTTCACAACCATTGATTTCACCTTTCTCTTCGAGCTGTTCTAGGGCATCATTGACAATCTCAAAGAGGGTCTTGGGGCGTTGCTTCTGTGGAGCATACTTGTGAGGATTGAGATGGCGGTCAGTCTGGTCCTGCAGCCACTCACGTAGCCCTTTCGTATCGAGCGAAGCCAGTGCTCCTTTGTTGGCATCCCATAATGTGAGCAGGTGGGTACGCAGGCTGGAAAGCTTCTTGTTGATTTCGATATTGGTCATGCGCTGCCCATCATCAGGAACTGCTTTCAGCGAAGTCCTCAACTCACACTTGGCTTCGCTCCATTGGCTACGTAAGATATGTACTCCCGTCGAGAACTTGGGGCGAACGGTATGGGAGGCAAAGAAGCGGAAACGCACTTCTGCGTTCTCACCTCCGTGCTTGGTAATATCGGTTTTGATAAAAGCCATATCTATTGCTGGGATTATTCAAATTAATTGAAGTTAATAAAAAATGAGATAAAAAAAGAACTGTTGCTAACAGCTCTACAAAGATAGACTTTTGTTGTTAAATAATCAAGAAAAATATGTACCGAATATGTACCATTTTCATGATTTAACGTTAAAAATCATTATTTTTTGGTTGTTTGTTTATTGGTATAAAGTATTGATATATACGTTTTTGTATATTAATTTGTTAAATCTATTATCGGATATCATTTCACCTCGTAGGAGAAGAACGTGTAGCCCTTCATCGCTCCTGCCAGCGCTGTGCCCCGAAGCAAGTCGGGGTGGAACATCAGCAAATGTCCCGTGGGTTGGAACATGGTGCCGTCGTCTTCGGCTCCGAAAGCCTGTCCTGGCGCAACGAAGATAAGCGTTCCGTCCTGGTAGTCATAGTATTGACGTCCATAGCGCAGCTCTCCGCAATGTGCATCTTTCAAGAACACGGCGTAGAATCCATACAACTTGCGCGCATGCCGCAGTGGAGGCACTCTTGAGAAGTCGATATACCCTGCCAGAGGATTGAGCGTTTCCACTCCAGCCCATTCGTTATATGCCGAGATGGTGTCGGCTCGCATCAGTTCGTTTGCCATGATTTTTCAATTTAGTTTGCTGCAAAGTCGGTGCAAGGCTCAGCGCAGAAGAACTTGTTCTTATGCTGAGCCGCAGCCCGATTTCGCAGTTGCAACTGCAAATATAGTTATAAATTTTGCAACCTAGATGGGCATCTGTGAAATTGGTAGTTTTCACCAAGTTTTATATACAAGATGCCCCAGCTAGCGGCAGTAATTTTGCAACCGACATCAAACACTAACAAGAGTCATGCGAAAATTCATTTTATCACTCGTTGCATTATCACTTGTTGCAACTCATCTAAAAGCTCAAGATATGAATGAACTAACTAAACGAGAAAAAGCTATCGTCCCCATTGCAGCTTTTGAGGCGCGTGGTGACATGGAGAACCTAAGTTCCGCTATCGAAGCAGGCGTGGCTGCTGGTCTCGCCGTGAGCGAAATCAAAGAACTGCTGTGCGGCTTGTATGCCTATACTGGGTTTCCGAGAAGTCTGAACGCTCTTGGTGTGTTGATGCACCTAGCCGAGGAGCATCAATCAGACTGGGTGCTTGACAGCGAGAGCGTAGAACTGCCCATCTGGCAACAAGCAGGCAAGTCGTCGCTGATTGAGGGCACTGCCACACAGACGCGCTTGTCGGGGGCACCAGTCGAGGGCGGTGTGATGGATTTTGCCCCGTCGATTGACTACTACCTGAAGGCTCACCTCTTTGGCGATGTGTTTGGTGTGAAGGTGGTCTCTGAGACCGACCGAGAGCTGGCGACACTGGCTGCCCTGTCGGCACTTGAGGGCACCGATGCGCAGCTCAAGGCCCATGTGCGCATTGCCCAAAACGCAGGGCTCACCGAGTCGCAGATACAGGCATTGCCCTGCTTGCTCAAGGACAAGGTGGGCGCGCGAGAAGCCTATCGTGCCAGCCGCGTTATCGATGCTGCCATGGAGCGCAAATTCTGCCTATCAGAGCCTATTGATGATGTGTTCCCCCGCGGCAAACTATCTACGGCCGACTACTTCACAGGCACGGTCTATAACCAGCGTCTTGTGCAACCATCAAAGACCTCGCAGAGCCAAATTAGCAATGTGACATTCACCGCAGGAGCGCGCACACGCTGGCATGTGCACACGGGCACACAGATATTGCTGTGTACGGCAGGGCACGGATGGTATCAGGAGCAGGGCGAGCCAGCGCGTAGGCTCAAGGCTGGCGACACAGTGGTCATTGCCCCTGGCACTATCCACTGGCATGGCGCAGCCAAGGATAGTGAGTTTAGCCATCTATCTGTCATCCCCAATCCTGAGGACAATCACGACACATGGCTTGGCGCCGTTGACGAACAAAGTTATCAACTATTAAAATAATAAAAAAAAAGAGAGAGTCATGATACGTAATCTATTAATTGCAATGATGATGATGGCAACAGCATTTGCACACAGCGCATGCGCGCAAACCGAGTATAAAATTCGGCTCACCTTTGGGGCGCACACCCTCACGGCAACCCTCACCGACAACTCCACGACTAGGGCATTTGTCGCCAAACTGCCCCTCACGCTACCCATGATGGACCTATATGGCAACGAAATGTGTTACCGCTTTGACGAAGCGTTGCCCACCGACAGCGCCTACAATCAAGGCTACGAGGTCGGCGACATCTTGTATTGGCCTCCACGCCACAGTTTCGTCATCCGCTATGCCCAGAACGGCGAGGTGTTTGAGATGCAAAAGATGGGCAAAGTGGATGCTGGCGTTGAGATTTTTGAGGGCATTGGCGACGTGGACGTGACCTTTGAGCTCATCAACTTGGGCGACGTCAACGATGATGGCACGATTGATATTGCCGACGTCTCAGCAACCATTGGCTACATCCTAGACGCGGACGAGGACATCAACTTGACCAATGCCGATGCCAATCAAGATGGCGTGATTGATATTGCCGACGTCAACACCATCATCAGCTTGATAGTCAGTAGCAACGTTTAGAGAGGCCACTCATGATGAATCAATTAGCATTATCATTATTAACCCTTAGCACATTGATTGTTATGTGTACATCTCAACTTGAGGCTCAGCAGCAGCGCATCCCGTCCAAAGGCTTTGCCTTGCTGAGCAAGGACGGTGATTTTCAGAACTACGACTTCACTCGCCACGCCGTTGGCGACCACGACATACTCATCCGCACCATGTATTGCGGCATCTGCCATAGCGACATCCACGAGGTGCATGGCGATTGGAAACAAGAGCAATATCCGCTAGTGCCTGGGCACGAGATTGTGGGCCAGGTGGTAGCCGTTGGCAACGCCGTGACCAAATTTCGGGTGGGCGATTATGCTGGAGTGGGTTGTATGGTCAATTCCTGTCGCCATTGCGAATATTGTGAGCAGGGCCAGGAGCAATACTGCCTAGATGGCCGCGTGCTCACCTACGCCGACCGCGACATCTATCACGATGGCGAGATGACCCAAGGTGGCTATTCCTCCAACATGGTGGTGGACGAGGCCTTTGCCATCACCTTGCCAAAGGATGCGCCATTAGAGAAGATTGGCCCCCTGATGTGCGCTGGCATCACCACATGGTCACCCATACGAGCTTGTGGAGTGAAGGCAGGTGACAAGGTCGGCGTAGCAGGCTTTGGCGGACTTGGCCACTTGGCTGTGAAATATTTGGTGAGCATGGGTGCCGAAGTCACCGTTTTCGACATCACCGACGACAAGCGAGCTGATGCGCTTCGATTGGGCGCAAGGCGATATGTGAACATCAACAATGCCGAAGACATGAAGGATGTGAACAACACCCTCACATTTATTCTCTCGACCATCCCCGCCAAATACGACCCGATGATGTATGTTCGCATGCTCAAAGTGGGTGGCACCTTAGCCGTAGTGGGACTTCCTGCCGCCAACGACACGCCCACTATCCCCGTGACAGCGTTGCGCGGACGTCATCTGATGTTTTCGGTTATCGGCGGCATTGCCGAAACGCAAGAGGTCGTGGACTATTCTCTTGCCCATGACATTTATCCCGAAACAGTCACCATCTCTGCCGATGCCAAGGCTATTGACCAAGCCTATCGCAACGTGCAAGCTGGCAAGGTGAAATTCCGCTATGTGATTGACCTGCGTTCACTGCAGTGAATTTTGGGAATTTTCCCCCTCCTCGTGGTTGGCGTGCCATCGACGGGCGATAGCCCCTACCAACAGTTCATCAATCCCCCTATTTTTCCCCAAAAAAAACAGCAGCAGGCAAAGGACGGTTCAGCCAATCCTCTGCCTGCTGTTTTTGTGGGGGCGTTGTCAGCGCGATAGTCCCTTGTAGTGTTGCTGGTCACTTATTTGTACGACCGCTCGTAGATGCCGAGATAGTCGGCGTCGGTGAGGGGCAGTGGGTCGGCGGTGATGTCGCCACCCAGCACCTGGTGGATGTGGGCGGGCCACGACTTGATTTCTTCGCGCGTGATGCCAGCCTCACTCATCTTCAGGTCGCTACAGCCTACGGCCTCGATGAGTCGGTCGAGGGCATCGATAAAGTCTTTGCCGCTTGTCGGATTTTCTACGCCCATGGCCTTGGCCATCTTGATCATCTGCTCTTCGGCGGCTTTGCGCTCGGCAAAGTAGTTGAAATACTCATGGCTAATCATGATGAGCCCTGCGCCGTGGGCAAGATGGGGATGGAACGAGCCCATCACGTGCTCCATGGTGTGTTGCGAGGTGCAGAGCATGTAGTATCCAGCTAGCGAGTTGGCCAATGCCATGTTGCTGCGAGCCTCTCGGTCGTCACCGTTGTTATAGGCGATGGGCAGGTTTTTGGCAATCAGCTCGATGGCTTTGAGCGCAAACATTTCGCCCATCGGGTGCTCTTTGGTGTTGATGACGCTCTCAGCAGCGTGGAAGAAGGCGTCCATACCCTGATAGGCTGTGAATGTGGGTGGCACGCTCATCATCAGGTCGCTATCGACCACCGATAGCGTGGGGAACATCGAGATGTCGAACACGCCCGTCTTCTCCTGCAACTCATCGTTTGAGATGACCGAGAACATATCGACTTCGGACCCTGTGCCTGCACTTGTGGAGATGGCCACCAGTGGTGCACTCGGCGTGGCAAAAGGCTTGTGTCCGCCCTTTGCCGAGAAGGCGTAGTCCCACAGGTCACCATCGTTGACCATCATCAAGGCGATGCACTTAGCGGCATCCATCACCGAGCCACCACCCAGAGCCACCACGAAGTCACAACCGCTTTGGCGGGCACGGGCGGCACCATCCATCACGTTGTTGCTCGTGGGGTTAGGACGAATCTCGTCAAAGAGCACGTGCTCCACGTCTGCGAGGTCGAGCTCCTGCTCCACAGCCGATAGATAGCCATATCGCTTGGTGCTGCTGCCGTTAGAAGTGACAATCAACGCCTTGTGTCCTGGCAGCTGCTCTAGATGCAAATTCTTTAACTGGCCTGCGCCGAACAACACTTTTGTCGGCATAAAAAACTGGAAGTTGTACATAGTTTTTCTCTCTTTTGGTGAATAATCATGTTTTTGATTTCGCTTGGTTCTGAGTGCAAAATTACGCCAAGCTCCTCAATGGCTGGTTTGCTGTGACGTTCAAAGTCGGTTGCTTGAAACGTTCAAAACGGATGATTTTGCATTTGGACGGATAAGAAAACATCAAATGAACGTCACAGCAAACTGCGTGTGCCAAAAATGCGTTACCTTTGCACTCAGCAATCAAAAGCGAGAAATATGGATACCGTAACCAAGGAACACTACATTTATAACTACGACGACACCCTGTTTTGTGTGTGTATCGACGATATGGCCGACCGCATCTGCGAGGCGATGGTGGATGAGCATATACTCACCTATATCATATCAGGCGAGATGGTGCTATTAAAAAATAATAAGGTGATACACAAGCTCCATGCGGGCGACGTGATGCTCATCAAGCGCAATCACCTGATTCGCAAAATCAAGCAACCCGCTGGCGGAAAGCCTTTCAAGGGCTTGTTCTTCAAGATTAAGGCTCCCTTCCTGAAAGAGTTGAGAAAACGCGAGCAAATCGTGATTCCCGCACGACCCAACCAAGAACTCATCAACCAACCCTACATCAAGATAGAGCCCGACGCCTTCCTACAGGGCTTCTTCACCTCGCTGGAGAACTATTTTGCCGCTGGGCGATACCCGTCGAAAGCCCTGATGGATGTGAAGATGCAAGAGGCGGTGGTGGCGCTGATGGACATCAACCCCGACTTGGGTGCCGTGTTGTTCGACTTTGAGGAGCCGTGGCGCACCGACATTGCGAGCTTCATGAACGCCAACTACTTGTGCGACCTGAGCCTTGAGGACTTTGCTCACTACACGGGCAGGAGCCTCTCCACCTTCAAGCGCGACTTTGCTGCGGCATTTGGCAACGTGACGCCTGCCAAGTGGATTATGACTCGCCGACTGCAAACGGCCAAGCAGATGATTGAGAGTGGCCAGCATCCAGCCGACATCTATCTGAAGGTGGGTTTCAAAAACCTTTCGCATTTTTCTACCGCTTTCAAGCGGCAATTTGGCATGGCTCCCACCATGCTAGCAACCAGTTAACAAAACAAATATCAGCACTTGATGATATACCGATTAGCCATCTTTGCCCTTGCGATAGTCATCTCGCTATCGTCGTGTGCAGGCACGCGAGGCGATGACAAGGGTAGCGAAATTGCAACACAAGACACCACCACTATGACAATGAAACAATTAGGAGCGATGAAGCCTCAAGAGGCATTGCAATATATGCTCAATACGCCCGACCTCGTGATTATCGACACGCGCGAGCCACAATACATCGACAAGCAATTCGAGGGTTGCCTCTCTATCCCCTACACACAGATGGCTGAGCGTTACAACGAGATTCCCGAAGGGCGACCAGTGCTGCTGCATTGCGGGCTGGGCTGGGTAGCTCCCAAGGCCTACAAGACGCTGGTGGAGAAGAACCCTAACATCAAGGAACTATCCTATATCGATGGGGCTCCATTGTTTGATGAATATAACAAAACCAAAAAATAAAAAAAGTAGCGATATGAACAAGACAGACAAGTGGCCACTGAGCAACGGATACGAGATTCCGTGCGTGGGTTTAGGAACATGGCAGACGCCCAACGACGAGACGGCTGTGAGCGCGATTGGCGAGGCTATCCGATTGGGCTACCGACACATCGACACAGCTGCCGTATATGACAACGAGCAGAGCGTGGGGCGCGGCATCGCTAAGGCACTAGATGAACGTGGATTGAAGCGCGAGGAGCTGTTCATCACGAGCAAAGTGTGGAACACCGAGCGGGGCTACGACAACACGTTGCGGGCCTTCGACAAGACGCTCACCGACCTGCATCTCGATTACTTGGACCTCTACCTTATCCACTGGCCTGCCAACCAAAGGCAATTCACCGATTGGGAGCAACTCAATCTAGAGACGTGGCGTGCCATGACTGCGCTTTACAAGGACGGCCGCATCCGCTCGATAGGCGTCTCCAATTTCAAGGCCCACCATCTTGAGGCGTTGATGCAGACCGAAGTGGCGCCGATGGTCAATCAGATAGAGTATCATCCTGGATTTTTGCAGCCCGCCACTGTCCGTTTTTGCCAGCAACATGGCATCATTGTCGAGGCGTGGAGTCCTCTCGGTAGCGGGCGCGTGCTCAGCGACCCACGCCTAGCCGAGATTGCCGCCCAATATGGCAAGAGCGTGGCACAACTCTGTGTGCGTTTCGCCTTGCAAAACGGGGTGCTGCCATTGCCCAAGTCGGTGAATGCTCAGCGCATAGCAGCCAACATCGATGTGTTTGATTTCAACATCACCGACGCCGACATGAGCACCATCGCTGCTATGCCAACGTTTGGTGAGTCGGGCTTAGACCCCGACAAAGTGGACTTCTAAAACCCGCAAAGAGAGAAAAAATGACCGAACTAGAGAAACTGGAGGCGGGGCTGGAATATTGCTACGACGACCCCGAGGTGGATGGGCGCAAAGAGCGGGCAATCACCCTGTGCCAACGCTACAACGCACTCGACCCACTAGATTTTGATGCTCAACGCTGCATGCTGGGTGAGCTGCTTGGCTCGGTGGGCGAGAAGGTGTGGATTGCCAAGACCTTCAATTGCGATTGCGGCAAGAACATCCACATCGGCAACAACTTCACAGGCAACTACAACATCACGATGCTCGACATTCGCGAGATACGCATCGGCGATAACGTGATGATTGGTCCTGGCACGCTCATCACCACTGTGGGGCATCCACTCTCGGCAGTGGGGCGGCGGCAGCATCTCGCCTTTGCCAAGCCCGTCACCATCGGCAACGATGTGTGGATAGGCGGCAACGTCACCATTCTGCCTGGTGTGACGATTGGCAACAACGTGGTGGTGGCAGCTGGCGCGGTGGTCACCAAAGACGTGCCCGATAATGTGGTGGTGGGCGGTGTCCCAGCCAAGCGCATCAAGGATTTGGAGCAGTGAGAACGAGTTTTCAAAACCCACGTGAGATGCAGCAGGCCATACGCGAGCGTGGTTTCTTGCCCTTCTTCGCTGGCGAAATTCCTTCGTTTTCTATCGAGGAGTTTTGTCCCGACGAGCTATGGTTCAGTGACGAGCAAGATGGGCCGTGGCAGTGGAAGTCCGAGGCCATTATCGAGGGCGATTGTGCCTATGGCAAGTTCTTTGGTGGCAAAGCGGTATTTATTTCGATGGAGTGGTTTCCCGACTTTGTGAACTATCGTCGCTCCATCAGCCAGTTGACCCAGCAAGAGAGCGAGATGCTAGAGATCATCAGCGAGCATCACTCGCTCCTCTCAAGAGACATCAAGCGATTGTGTGGCTACATCAAGCCGCGTCGTCCGCGCGCGTCTAACCCCTTGCAGCGAGCATTTGACCGTGAGCTCATGCAGCAGGTCAAGCGCCCGAAATCTGGTCGCGAGAGCTATGAGACCGCCATCACTCGTCTGCAGATGGCCACACGCATCGTCACTGCCGACTTTGAGTATAGTGTCAACAAGGAGGGTCGCCGCTATGGGTGGAGCATCGCCCGCTATTGCACCCCCGAAGATTTCTTCGGCGCTGAGCGCCTACAGACCGCCCGCACGCCTTCGGAGTCCTATGAGCGAATCGTTGCCCACCTTTGCCAAATCCTCCCGTGGGCTCAAGCAGATGCTATTCGTCGCCTGATATGAGTCTGCTACTGCTTTTTTAAAAAAACGAACAATAACAAAGATTAAAATAACACATTTGGTATGATGAAAAGAAAAATTGATGTGGTGGACTACGCTCCACAGATTTTGAAAGCACTTGCCCATGGCGGCATCTTGTTGAACACCGAGGCCGATGGCCGCTGGAACACGATGACGATTGGCTGGGCTACGATGGGGCGCGAGTGGGAGAAACCCATGTTCACCGTCTATGTGCGCACCAGCCGCTTTACTTACGCGCAACTGCAGGCGAACCCCTCGTTCACGGTGAGCATCCCTTTGGGAGCGTTCGACCGCAAAATCTTGGGACAAATGGGCACGCAATCGGGCTGGAAAATCGACAAGGCAAAGGACGCTGGCTTGACGCTCGAGCCAGCCGAGGTGAATGGCGTATCGGGCATCAAGCAACTGCCGCTGACTATCGAGTGCAAGGTGGTTTACCAGACCTTGCAGGCGCTCGACGACATCCATACCGACAATGTGGAGCACCTCTATCCTGCCGATGTGACCGACGACCTGATGTCGCGCAACAGCCGCCCCCATCAAGTCTATTACGGCGAAATCGTAGCTGCCTATATCATAGAAGATTAACTGTGAGCGAATTCAATCACCCACAGTAATGTTAGGTGGTTGAGGCATTTAACCGCTTGCAGGCGTGATATCGTGAATCATTTTCTTTCTGATGCTTGCATCTAGCAATTTCGCTGATGCAAGTGTTAGCGCCGTAGCCATTCCAGCCTTGATGAATCCTCGTCTTTCCATATTATTTAGGGCGATGGTTCTTGTCGTAGTTGAGCAGGAAACGGACAAGTTCTGGGTCACGATGCGACCATTTCAGTTCTACGGGCTGGTCGAGCGGGCGTATGGCATCCATCTCGTCTTGTGTGAGAGAGAAATCGAAGATGTCTATGTTTTGTTCCATTCTCTCCTTATGGCTCGACTTGGGTATGGCAATGATGCCGCGCTGGGTGAGATAGCGTAGAGCCACTTGCGCCGCACTCTTCCCGTATTTGCTTGCGATGGCGAGGAGTGTCTCGTTGTTGAAGAGGTCTTGGTTGCCTTGTGCGATAGGTCCCCATGCCATGATGCGCGTGCCATATTTCTTTGCTTCTTCCTCGGCTTCCCATTGTTGGCGTAATACGTTGGTCTGTAGCTGGTCGATGGCTGGCTTCACGTCCATGTTCTCTGCAATGTCCACAAGGCGGTCTGGATAGAAATTGCTTACGCCGATGGCACGCACCTTGCCTACCTTCAGTGCTTTTTCCATGGCGCGATAAGTGCCGTAGTAGTCGCCGAATGGCTGGTGGATGAGCAACAGGTCGATGTAGTCGGTGCGTAGCTTACGCAGGCTCTCGTC
>Ga0181612_177522_pt1 | contig 10959 bp, 6 predicted proteins | sample HoacroProtozoa21_FD_119630 | JGI IMG/M metagenome (GOLD analysis project Ga0181612, IMG submission 119630) | Hoatzin crop microbial communities from Cojedes, Venezuel. Combined Assembly of Gp0051906, Gp0051904, Gp0051908 | reverse complement strand
TGACAGAACGTTCTTGGGCTTGTTGCATTCCTGCTGTACCTGCAGATCTCGTGTTTAGGCTCATCAAGGACGTTTTAGTTAATGGGGCTTTTGGAATAACTTTTTCCACGGTTAAATGAAATGATTAAATCAGGCTTAAATGCTCATATACAAAAATATTTGCTGCTGTGGAGCTGCTAACCCAAGTGAGTTCTATGAACCTGGAAAGCACAGCATTGGCAGAGCAGAAATTTTCTATCAGACGCATCTCCAGAGAAAATAACATTATTGCTTTTTAATTAAAAAATCTAATGGAAAAGGTATGTGTTTGTTAATTTTATAAATAAGGATCTAAATGAAGAAGTGATAATTCACTGTTACATCTATAGAGCCCTGTGTACACAACATGAGTAAACACGTGCAGAATAAAATGAAGCTTTTACTTCTTGATTTCAACATAGAGAATTACCTGGTTTTAATATTCGAATGGGGCTTAGCTGTTGAATTCTAATTTAGTAGTCAGGAACTCGGGTTTTTTGGCAGGTGTCTGCATGGGAAAGGGCCTTGCTGATGCTTCTGTTTGGTTTTGCAATTGGGTTTGTAGGCGTTTGGCCTTGGAGGATTTTCCTCAAAGTGATCTACAGATCAGAAATAATTAAAATTCAATAAACTGAAATTTAAATATAGAATGGATTTTGTGCGAGATCCGTGCTTGTGGTGGGTTGTCTAGAAGTCTGTGGGATGTCTATAGTTTGTATTCCCAAACATAACTGTGTGCACGCATGTGCATAAATTTATGTTGAATGACAGAGGGATGATTATTTATACAGATTTTATCCAAAACTCTCTGCACTCCTGAAAGATAACAAAAAGCCTCCCTCCCCCAGAAGAGTGTTTACTTCCCGTGACAGTCACTAGATTCAAATCTTCTAAACATGAAAGTTGTTTCCTTTCCTCTAAACCTTCTTTTCCCCAACAAAGCTAACCCTGTTAAACCTCACCTTCTGTGGGACGTATACATAGTTATAGACATATGTACGAGAAGTAAATATTACAAAAAACACGGCCGATAGGGGCTAAATGTCTGTAGCCTTAAATAGCGTGTGATATCTGCCAACAGCAGAAGCTGCGCTGAGGAGGCCCTACCTCGGCCGACCTGGGGATGCGAGAGCGTCGAGGAGCCGCCTGCGTGGAGCTCGCCAGTGTGGCCGAGCAAGTGCTCTGTCGCAGCGTGTTGGTGGAGGTGCTGGCTGCCTGGGGAGTTTTTAAACCAAGGGGCTGTTTGCTTCGCTCGTGGGGTTTTTTGGTGCTGTTCACTGGGGTCGGGGTGCAGTCCAACCCCAAAAGAAAGATTGTAGCTGTACGTAGCGTAGCCAGATTTTCTTATCTAAATTCTCTGAACGCATTCATGGGAGTGCTCTGTTTTTCTTACTCTTTGCCAAAAACGCTGCATGCAGTTCTGCTGTTCCTGTTGAATAGTTGCCATATTTAACTCCAGTGGTTGTGAATGGAAATGTGAATATGGAAAGAAACCCTTTCAGGCTCCCTTTCATTTTCTGTAACACATTTTTGGGATGCCTCGAAAGGAGGGGCATCGTAGATATTAAAAATATTTCTGAATTCACACAAAGGATTTGAAAGAAGCTCAGCATCTTGGTTTTGTTTATGTGTAGTTTTGTTTATGTGTAGTTTTTGGTATGTGTGATACTCATTTAAGTGATGCCTTTTTTTTTAACTCAGTATTATTTATTGAATTTAGTCATCATAAAAGCACAGTTGTGTTGTACAGAACTGTACAACAACAGTATTCCTGAACGAACCCATATTGCAACATACCGACATGGGATCTTCATGGGATAGTTCATGATTTCTTCAGTCATTTCAAGAAGGCTTTTGATTCGTTGCTACTTCTCCGTCTGCCAAGACAGGTAGACTAGGGCGCTTGCAGTAAGGTAAAAATCGTCCAGATTTCATGGAGGATGATAGGTTCTTTCAGAAATTCGGTTGCGGTCTGGAAAGACAGAAGACTCCACCTAGTGGAGTGGAATTAATCTGCAAACAGTGGCAGGCAATGGCATATAGTAAAACAGGTATTATTTATGAAAAGCCAGGTAGATGCAGTGAGGAAAAGCCAGGAATTTTGACGAGCATCTGGGGAGATGGTTGCATGACCATTACAAATTGTACAAGACTGTAGTTACTTTTGTAGCTCTAGGAGGCTGATATATGTCTGCCTCGCTGGATGCTAATGTGTAATTTGAATAAGCAGTAGTCATTACCACTAGCCATTTTCTTTTGTGATTCCTTTTATTTGGAGACCTACTGGCTCCATTTTTTGATTTCTGATGACGACCACACATCGGTTGTGGCTCGGGTGTCATTTTAAATAGCTTGGGCAAACAAATCCAGTCCAACCCCCAACGCTTCTCTGCTTTTTTCCAGAGTTATTTATTTTCCAGAACAGATTTTCTGTTCTTCATTTTGTTTACTTCTGTAACGGCAGTATCGGGATGCTGGTTCTTCATGCTGTCATAACAGGCGCGGTGGCATGTTGCGTTAAGTCTCTGTGTGCCTTCTGGTAATCCCAAGGTTTAACAGTCTCTGTTACAAGCATCATATTATATAGGGTTTTGTACCTGGACTTTGCTTCCCCATCGGTTCGGTCACGTTATGTTACTAGGGTGAAATACAATGAATTTCAAAGCTGAGGTGCAAGTGAACACCCAGCCCACACAGCAAAGATACTGTCCTGAAATCCTCTTGGAAAATTCCTCCCAACGTTGAATCACGCATGCGTTAGACAAGTTCAAGAAGAAAACTGCCCTAGACCAGCTCAGGTGTTGACAGCGAGAGAGGATGAGGCTATTGCCAGAAAATGAGATGATCAGGGTGCAGCAGAGGAGACAGAACAATGCTGCTGCAAAGGATATTTGGGAAGAGTGCTCCCAAGGAGTGCTTTCAGTGACATCCAGGTGGGCTTTGTTGCCAGAGCCATTAAAGCATAGCAGTGCCAGAGAAAGCTGCCAACAAATTTAGGGATAATGGCACCTGCGGGTGTGCTATCAAAGGGTGGTAGTGCCAGGATGATTTTTTATTTTATTTTAATGGTGGCATTGCTGAGAGTATTTAAGGGTAATGTTATAGAAAGGGTTTTAGTGAGTGAAGTCACCGAGTTCTAGGAACCATTAAGCAAAAGCTGTTTCATGACTGTACTATTTATTATTTTTAAAGCTTGTTGGCAAACCACTTAAAAGCTGGAAAAGCATGCTGCAACCTGTATTAGAGCATGCGGTGGATGAGCAAGGAAACCATCGTGCTGAACTGAATAGCCTAGCTTAGTTTCTGAATGTTACGTGCATTTCATGTGCGCCATGATAAATTAGTGCAACACCATGAGTCAGCAGAGATTGTAAATGTTGAATTAAAGTACTGGAGCTCAGATCTTCCATGGTATTCACATGCCCAGTTCTACTGAAGATGGTGTTTCTCACGCCTGAACACCAGTCTGAGGATCTGGACCTTCAGGCTTCCTGTGCTCCCATCTCATGTCTGTGATCTTAACAGTACTTTGCTGGAATGTTTCTGAGACTTAGATCCAAATATGGCCCTGATGCCATTATCTTATGTAAGGCTAAGTGGGCTAGTTCAGGTCTTAATGTAAAGGAAGTTATTCCCTGTGAATTGTAAGTGACTTACCTGATGAAGAATTCCATATCAAGGAGAGAAAAAGGCTGTTCCTTCTGTAACAATATTCTCAGAGGTTCCCATTGAGTCCGTGGGACCAGGATTCTCAACTTCTGTCTCCAAAGAGCTGTGTTCAGCTGTGTTTAGCCATCTGCATGCTCCAAAAGTTTCCCAAGAAATGTACAGCTACAGCAAATAACAGCTACAGTAGTTTTAAAGAACGGATCAATGTATAATTTCCCTTCTGTGTTCTGAGATTTATTGGTCCCATCCTCTTCACATGAAATTCATGGAAGGTTTTGATGTTAATTTTCTTAATTTTTTTTTTTTTTTAAAGTCAAGGCTTTTTTTTCTCCTTTTACAGAGCTATTATTGGCCACTATTGTTTTTATTATCCCGTGGCTTCTCTGGGAAGAGAAGGATGGGCAGGAGCTTGGTGGCACTGAGAGTCATCGGTGGCCCTGGGTGCTGCCCAGGAGGTCCCAGGAAGCAGGTGGCTGTGTTAATTGTCCTTGCTCTCAGCTCTTGTCCTTCCTGGAGGCAAGTTAAAAGTGGTCAGGAAGCGTCAGGCCTACTGTGTCCCCCCAGGTTGCTACTTCATGTGTTCGTAGTAGCTTGAGGTATGTGTCAGGCAAGGGAAACTGAGTAGGAACCCTTGTCATACTTCCGAAGCTGTGTGGCTACCTGACTGAAAGGGCTGAGTGCCATGACTGTGTAGCGTGTTTGGGATCACAGCTGGAATCCGGCAGAATAACAAAGAATTCCATTTAAAATAAAAATTAAGTTAAAAGGTATTTCCCTAACATACAGCGTTGACTGACTTTCAAGCTAGTGGCAGAAATCCTAGGTAAGAAAACTGCACAGAGCCATGAGGTGCATGAAATATTGCTGGAAACTATGATCCGCTTCTATCTGGTTGAGTGGAAGATAGGGAACGTAAGTGCCTTTTCTGCCTGGACCAGTCAGGTTTCAATGGTCTTTGCTGGAGCTGCGCCATCAGTAGTCTTGGATCCCCAAATGGCGCTCGGTGCTGCGCTTTGGAGAATCGGCTGGGGGCTTGCTGCTTTGGATGGGCTTCTTGTTAACTGTTTGCTTGATTTTTTTGACAGTGAAGGCGCGCAGCATTGCTGAGTATCTCGCTGCCAAGTGTCGCACCCAGTGCTGTAAGCCAGGTTTTGAACTACCAGTAATGTTTTTTTAAGTGCCTTCTGGAAAGTATCCACTCACATTGGAAGTGACGCGAGTTGAGTAATAAATACCATACTAGTTACCTGCCATATGCATTTTGGGTGAAAACTCTGAGCTTCTGCTCAGGTGTACTCTGGGTTTTACTGAGACTGCTTGCCTAAATAAGGTGGGCTGGGGGATTATGCGGCTGGTGAATCATACTGGTTTCTGAATCACTCTTATAAAATATCAGCCTGAAATACTAGCAAATAATGAGCACATTGTGCTTAGACTTGTACGTTATTTAAAGAATAGCATTTTAAAGCAGAGTATTTTGTAAAATGTTCATTTAAAAACCACTTTGCAATTTACTTCCATCAAACCTGTTGTACCAAGAAAAATACCCCCATCAGAAGGGAAAAGGTGTCAGTATTGTGTAAGAATATCTGATTTTTATCCAGCTATTTGCTATTTAAGTTCCCTTCTCTTCAGTGCAAGGAGATCAGCTGACAACAGCAGCAACCAAATCATGTTTGCAGCTGGGCAATTACAGTAGACCCTAAGATCTGCAACTGTCAACCATGAACGCAGATGCCTTCAAAGTTATGTTTTTCTTCCATGTGGAAGTCGTTGGCATGGAACAGATGCCTTCATTTTGGAGAAACCAACCTCTGGATATAATTGGTTCTCTCTTCTCTTGTCCTCTAGGGACAGTCTCTCACAGATGAAATTAGATGAGAGGGAAAAAAAAGACACAGGCACACACACATGACATGAAGCAGGAGTTTTCAGGATCTCTCTGTTTTGTCACATGGAACTCTTTTACAGCTGGAAGATTTCACTCCATTTTTAGCACTCTACACCCATGATGATGATGCTATATGAAAAACATGCAAATTAAAATATATATCTGGCCAAAGTTTATTATTAATCTAGGCATGCTTGTTTAGAAATAAGACAAGCATATCCAGCCCGTATTATTACTTCAGTGTTAAATGTTGACTTCTCTACTATCTATTGCTGCTGCCTTCTCAGAGATTTAAAGTGAAATGGCAGAAGAGACAAGATGATTTAAAAAACGTCTGTTGCAGTGGTGGAATCAAAGTATTTTCATCAGATGGTTTGCTGCTTGTCAACACAGGAGGGAAAAAGCAAGTAGTTGACTTCAAATTTCACTTAGCCTACAGGGGTTCAACTAAGGCAGCACGTTTACAGGAACTTGAGCAGAATTAGTCCGATGAACACCAGTGGGTTCATTGTTGGGAGTCCTGTGGTAGGGTACTGAAAAGACTGTGTCCTCTTACTGCGGGTACCTGAAATGGAATGATGGTAATGGAACTTAGAGGCTCTCAGAGAGAGGGAGAATCTGCCCACTCTGTCCCCATCAAAGGCTTTTGTCACTCCTTCTTCCCTCCAGTGTAACACCTACCAAATCATTGCGGTTTATGTTATTTACTACTATCAAAATAAATGAATAACAACTTTAGGTTACCTTAAAAAGCTCAGTTGTGAACCGTGGCAGTCAGCCAGTGCTGTGTGAAGAGCTGCGATGTCCTTGGGTAGAGTGGAGGAGGATGCTGCAGGGATCAGGAGGTAAACTACCATGGCTAGTGCCCAAGAGCTTGGAGATCTGTCATCTCTGAATGCTTTTTCTTTCTTAAGTTTTTGTTTTCTAGCATAAGCTTTTTTTATGTTGCAGTTTATTGTAACAGTATAGTTCAATCACCAGATGTAAAATTTGTCTAGGCAAATGTAACTCTTATGTGAAATGGCCGATGAACTGTAGGAGTGGTCGCTTGAAGATGCTGAGCGTTGGTAACAGTGTAGGTAAGTCCTGCTGGTAGCATACCGATGACCTGAATTCGGAACCTGATTTTCAGATTTTAATGGCAATTTCCATATTTTACATGAGGAGTTTACTACTACTGTAATATTTCAATGTCTTAAAAGTTGAGCAGAAACATCACCAGCAGTGAAAACTGGTGAGAGTTATCTTGGTCCTGCCTTGGTGCGGGAAGTTGGCAGAAGGCAGTCTGCCCTCTGGACCCTTGATGTGGCTGGATAGCTGCGGTGTGCTGTGGTCCGTTGGTTCCTGCTGGCACCCATGAGCTGTGTGCGTGGAGGGCACTCACTGGCACTTCCAGCAGGTAGAAGGGAGCCTGAATTAAGCTTAGTTTTGAACCGATAATTCTTCAGGCTTTATAAAGGAGTGGGGAAATTCTGCGTTGTACGACTCCGGTTCTGATTTGCAGAATTGCAGTGCAACAGTGTGGTGCTGTTGGCATTGTATTTCTGAAGAACCACATATTAAGGGAAAAATTTAACCAGAGAAGTGCTTAGGTGTGAAGGGATTTCTGGCAGTAACAATTAAGTGTAGTAATGGTTGATTTCTTTTGAGGCTGATCCTGATATTTGTAGTCTTTACATCCTATTAATTCCTTGAAAGATAAGCTGATACAAGAATGATTTGCCAGGGCCAATGGCTCTTCTAAAAATCTTGGCTCAGGTTATATCCCTCTTCTCTCCACGTATAAGATAAAAGCACTGCGAATATGAGGTTAACTGAATTCAAATAGAAGACTCTCTCGAGTTATTGCATTCCTTAGAAAATAAATACATTTCTCATATGGTTGAGATTGATCAAAAAAGTGTTCTGTATGCCAGTGATTACATTCCCATCTGTGATTAAGGTTTTCTGTCTGCATCTGGTTTTCACATTATATTTCTGTAACAAGAATCCTTTATATGGCAGAGTTCACTCTCTGTATTTTCTATTAGCTGCAGCTTGAACTACTGCACGGATCGCAGATTTACACATGTGGTTTTCATTACTTCATACCATTGAGAAAAAGTAATATTTGTTTGGGAAAGTATGTTTTTCAGAATTTCCATGGTAATACAACATGTTGATCCTTTTTTATAACACTCTTGTAAGACTACAAATTGTTTGAGGCATTCTACTTTCAGTGAAATTCAGACTTTCAGACAATTTTGCGTGTACATTTGAACAACAGCAGCAGTTTACAATTCGGAAGACAAAAATAAATTTAAAAAAGGAGATTAGTGTAGAATGGGTATAGCAGAACGCATCCATCACTTTGGAAAATATGGCATATAGAGAAAATGTATGTAGGACTGAAACAAAGGAAGAGTAGTAAGTTAAAGTGATATCTTCATTGCAAAGTGGACGACAGATGGGTACTTTTTTTAAAAAAAACTTTTTTTTTACAGCAAGAGGTTTAAAACTCTTTTACCAGCCATGAAAAGGGAGTTTGCTATTCAGCACACACAAATACTGAATTGTTATGTTATGTAATTCAGCATATTTGATCATAATTATTTCTAGTGGCCAAATTAGTAAAGATTAGCAAAACATGAATACATCTTTACAGATGGCTGCTGTGTGTAAGTCTGAATCCAAAATATGTTAATTTAATGTTCCACTGTAAGTCCATATTTCAACCAGATTCTGCTATCGTCATACAGTAGAAAACTTAATGTTTAAATGATCTCAGTGATATTATCAGGGACACTTGGTCAGCAAAGGATTTTTTGGTTTTGGTAGGGGCATGAGTTTATGGCCATAAAAATTAGATCAAAAAAATAACAGTTTAGGGAATGTTGTATGCATTTATGGAAATGTAATGTGTTACACAAAGGTCTGGACAGTTGAAAAATGCACAATTCATGATAAGGCACAACTGAAAGGTAAATTTATTGCCTATGTAAGTAGAGAATTTCATACAGAACAAAAATCATTTTAGAAAAGTAGTTATTGCACCTACGTTGGGAGTCCTAACCACATCTTGGAGCCTGTTTTCCAAATGCCAAAGGCAGTCGTGTCATATTGAAAGCTTCACAGCTGCCAAATCCTGGACAGAGTCCTGCAGTCCTTACATGCCTCTCGTTTTTGCTGAAATCAATAAAGTTTTGGTTTGCGTGAGGGCTGAGGGGAAAGGTCCGAGCATGAACACGGGAAAGGATGGGCTTTGAGTGGTGAACTCCTTGGTTCTGTAACCTTAACTTTAACTTGGGAAGGTTTGTTTTGATTTGAGGAGGGCTTGTTTGTGGGACAGATTGCAATTTCTAGCACAAACACAAATGTCATCCTTTGCAAATGCCCTTGGATGATAACATTTTTTTGCAGTAAGATCCAGTCCAGGAGAGGGTTGGGGCTGGGTTCTTGGTTAGATGCATGCAAGCGTGGCCAGATCCTTATGCACACTTAACTTTCTGTCCCGAAACACCCGAATGGTGGATGCAGACTGAAGCATGTACGCAACTCTGTGTGTGCCTGGCTCTGAAAATCTTTCTGCCTTGACATAATTATGAACCCCTGAAAAGCATACTAATGTCTTGGAAAAACTGACACCGCTGTAATACAGACTCATACGAATGACAAAGTATTTGTCTAACCCAAATAAACAGTTTTTGTAGGTGTTGGGAGTGGGAGGGAAATTGCCTTTTCAAGAGTGGGAGGATGATTTGTAAATATATCAATAGCGTTTTGATCTCCCTTTGTTTAAATGTTGTTTACTGTTGTGACTTACAAATCCAAATTCTTATAGCCATGTGTAATTGCAAGGTCTCTTTTTAGTATCCATGTTTGTTTAATAAATGAATCTCTAGAGCTTCTGTTGAACCAGGTAAAGTATGTCATATTTTATATTATATGAATGTATTTAAACCCAATCATTTTTACAGAATTAGTTAATAGGTGTTTTCATGGTGGAATACAGGCTGCCCTTAGTTTGTTGCCCTCTATATGTCAACTGTTTTAAATGAACGACTTATGAAACAGCCTTTGTCGAAGAATTAATACAGTTTTAAAATACTGCCTTACATTAACTAAGAAAATGTGGGTAATTGATTTAGAGTGATAGCATTTCTGTCTTCTCTTTTTAAGTCTGCTATTATCATGCAAATGAAGGGGTGTGGTGCTTCAAACTGGCTGTGATGTGTGCTTCTTTTTTTTTTTCATTTGTTGTTGTCAATAGAAAAGATTGATCTCTGGGCTGGTGAACATAATATCTGTCCCAGTCAGAAAAGGAAAGAGGAAATTAGCAGAGCGATTGGTGGAGAATGATATCTGTCAAAAGAAACACTTGGAGAGCACTGAGTTTAGTGATAGGTGACTGCCGGAAAAAAGGGAACTTTGAATTTTGTCAAGGTAAGGAACAGAAAAATACTTCATTTTGTAATGTGCATACCTTTTGGAAGTGATTTTTAATGACTGTGCCTTGCCTTGTAAACTGTAATGAAAAAAGAAATCTTTCCCTTTAGCCTCCAAAGAGTCTGCGTAAATCAATGAAAGTGGTGCCTTCATTTTAATATCACTGAGAAAAGAGTACAGCAATGCCAATAAAATCTGCCAGTGATGACTTTTCTAAAATCTTCCTTGGCTTAAAAATGCACATGTGAAATTTTTAACTGTGTTTTTTTTGTGGTTTTGATGACGTAGGTGCTCTTTACGTGGCACCTAGGTTATATTATTTGAATGGGCTGTGAAAATAATAATGTTCAGTTGCCTGAAATGTGAATTGGAACGGTATTTGCAGCCAGGTTAAGGGACAGTTGTAATCACATTGGCAAAATGGTTGTGTTTGCAATTTTGTGGAAGCCTCTGGTAAACTCATTGTGTTGGGAATCTGTGATAAATTTGATGAAGATGATATTGAGAATGGATATTTCTGCTTCTTGTGTGCAAAGATTTTTGCCATCCTGGGAAAGTAAATCTGCTATGGCAGAACAGAATTTCTAGTTAACCCATGACTGTCATTCCTGTCTTTGCTGTAACTGCTTTTTTTCTCCTCAAGTGGTATGTCTAGATGGCAAGAAAATGCTAAACCGATTTTAAGTGTTTTCCAACACTGCCATACTTTCTTTCTCAGTGTTGGACCGTTTTGCCTATGACATAACTTCGATAGAGTATGATACCAAAATGAAATGAACCGTGCCCAAGTGTTCTAGGCTACTCTCTGGTTAGTTTTAAAGGCAGCCGAGCCTTGACCACACTGCTGGTCTGCCCACCCGAGACCCCGCGGCCCGGGCTGCTGTGTCTGTGGGCTGTGGAAGGGAGACGGAGCACAGCGGAGAGAGCCGGCGGGAGGCTCTGCGCATCGCGGCGTG
>Ga0181612_153566_pt1 | contig 10959 bp, 8 predicted proteins | sample HoacroProtozoa21_FD_119630 | JGI IMG/M metagenome (GOLD analysis project Ga0181612, IMG submission 119630) | Hoatzin crop microbial communities from Cojedes, Venezuel. Combined Assembly of Gp0051906, Gp0051904, Gp0051908 | reverse complement strand
TTCTCAAATAAGTTTTCAAGACTGTTTAGGAAAACCTTGTATTTTGTTTTCTTTCTTCAATTTTTACTTCCAAAGTTGTCTCACAGCTGTTATACAGTATTTGGGAATATGTACTGTTTGTTGCAGAGATTATAGTTATTGAAACAGCACTGGAAAACAGGCAATTTGGAAACAGATTTCTCTGGATATCAAACGAGAACGAATGCAGATGGATAAGAAGTAATAGTGTCCAGAGGTAGTTTACATAAAACCTTAATTATTACATTTAGAGAAATATAGTCCACCTATAGCATATATCTCAGCTGAATTTCTAACACCTTTTACCAACAACTTGACTCAAAGTCAAGTTGTCTTGAACAACCTGACAATGAAAGAACTGAGCTGGATAATGATTCAGTGCCCTAGCTCACAGTTAGCAGTCAGCCTGTGATAAAATGCAATTGTAAGTCTGCATAATTCCTGAGGAAAAAGTGCCACCACAACATTGTTATTTTTACAGAATTGCAAAGCAGTAATGTAGAACAGTATAGACCTTCTTAAGTAATATTAATGTGACCTATTTTCTCCAGGTTTCACTTTTTTTCCAGAAAAATGAGATAGGTCTGGTCATATAATGCTCTCTCCAGCTGTATTCTGATTGGTTTTATGTATGGCTGCCACAGAAAGGTCAAAACTTCTGAATTTCTCTTCTGAGTTTTAAATTCATTTTGATGGAACTTAATAAGCCAGATTAATTTATGAATCTTATTTGTGTTTACATTGCGAATAACCCTGGACCTTGAGTAAGGCTCCAAAATACCCCATACAAGTAAACAGGTGTAATACACAATACCAGTAGAAAGAAATTTTTTTCCCCCTCAATGTGTCCTGAGGGGGAAAGAAAAAAAAGCTAACTGGGTAGACACAATCACATGCTACCCGAAATTACTATCAGTTTTGTTACAATGCGGCCAGACCTGTTTTTTACCCAAGAAATCTTTTGTAAAAGTTTTATCTGAATATCATCTAAGTTATCTAAGTGTTTAATTAAATCTGTTGCATTTCACTACTCATTCCATAGGAATTAATTGTCCTCGTTTAGACAGTTTTTTAATGCCACTATTATAAAATTTCCGATGTAACCATTGAGCTATTATTTTTTTCTAGCACATCTGAAATTCCCATTAACAGTATTAATTCATAATAATCTCAAAAACAAAGAGCTTCTTGCAGCCATTTCTACTTGATACTCAGCTACTTTTATTATACTGCGTCCGCCAAGTGATTGCAAATATGCAGCTGAGTAGAACAAGTAAAGGAGTTACACCTAACTGAACATCCGCACCTCACATTCTTGGTCTAGTGTATAAAAAACAAATGGGCTGATTATAAATTATGTTTGTATGGCACATTTGTAGTTTACACCGTAAAATGGTTATTTTAGGAAACTGGACCAGACCACTTTTAAACACAGACTCCCTCTAGAACCCGAAACAACTATTTTCAGGTAAACTGACGAGAGTCACTCACCTTGCTAGGAGCCCTAGTTTTACAAAGCCATCTCTATTCTCCCGATACAGGTATATTTTCCTCATGAAGAATGTTTCTGTACCATGACACAGACAATTTCATTGCCTTCCTGAGGAGTTCAGACGAAAAACTGAACTCCCATAGTGTAACGAGAAGATAATCCTTTTGTGTCATGGTCACCGGAATGAAAGTGAGCTGATGTCATTATTTAGTTTTGTCTTCTGCTTTGTCAACTTTTTCCAGTCATTTGGCCCATGAATGTAGGCATTCAGATGGTGATGTATCATGTTTTGTACTCAGCATATTCTGTTCTTCTGTAAGTGGAACTGCAGCAGTCTTCTACAGCCGCCAGCACAGTCACACAGAGGAGCATATAGACGGCTACTAATAGTGGGACCCAAGTTTTGCTTGCATTTCCTCACCAGACTATTTAGATGGTGCTCAACCAGTAGTTGTTGAAAAGGCTTGCAAAGATGTACACTTTTCTTGGAGTGATGGTTGTACCCTGGTAATCTGGCTGCTTTCTGAGCGTGCACTTCGTGGACCTCAAACATGGACCTATCTATGGTTCTTTCTGTGTTTCTCAATGCTCATTGCCACTAGCAACATAGTCTGATTCTTCAGGCTGTTTTGCTTCAGTCGATGCTGTCTGAGTGGAAGGGACAACTGATTCTTAGGAGCACCTGATGCCATCTGCTACAACATCAGTGACCAAGGTAGTTCACACAGTTGCAGAAAACCAATGACAAATATGGATCGCCACCCAAAATTCTAATAAATTTTCTTTTTACTCACTTGTTTTTAAAACAAATGCTTTTTGTTAGATCCCTGCAATGGTGTGTTGGCTGATTAATTTAGTTTTTAGAACTTGCACATCAGTGAAATTTATGCACTTTGTGCAATACCATTACTTATCATTCCATCCTGACACTACATCATTGTTCTGCCTGGTGTTCACAGAAAGCCCTGACTTTTGAGGCTTGATCAGCACTTGTTCCCTTTCCTTTTCTCCTAAGTAGGAATAAACTGCACCAAACCTTTTGCTGGCATGAGGTACTGGCCTAGTGACACCCTCCTGATGTCCTGAGATCCAGACAGCATATGTAGATTTGCAAGCTAGTGCATTGTGGGAATGTCATGATCACAGTTTCCTTGGAAGTCAATGGGAGTTTATCTTGAAAGGAACAGGCTAATAAGGATTAGGTGACACCAATTCCAGCAGGTAACTCATTTCAGTATTACTGCCAGTGCTGCAATATATCAACTTCAGAAATTTTTTCAATTTAATTTTAATTTTAATTTAATTCTACCTCCTAAGCAGGACTGTCTAATCCCTGTCAAAACTGTATTCAATGACAGAATGCAGCCATGTGTCTTTAAAGATTGCCAAGCCTGGCAATGGCTTGACAGCTGTTCATTATTCGGAGAAGGCAGCCTGAATGCAAGTAACTTCAGCTTTCACAGAAGCTGCATGACTGAGTGCTTAGTTGGTTGAGAAAGTGAACTCATTTCAGAGCTGTTGTTATGGACACCTGACAGTTTGAAATGAAAAGTGTTCTAAATACTAGCAAAAATTTTTATCCTATGATATAATAAAACCATGAGCCATATGAAACCCAGCAAGAAAAAGAAGAATATAGCAGTCTGCATTAAGTAATTTTAAGTTAAGAAAATGGAAAAACACAAAACTCGAGAATCAAGCCTATTATGACACATTTACTTACTGCACAGTTCAACAGACTCCTTCCTGTGCAAGCTTATCAAGTTACACAAGGAACTGACATTTAGAAACTGCTTACCAAGCAAATTTTGTGAGTAATTTCTTTGGTCTAATATGCAGGCCACTTTGTATTGAAGTTTGCATCTATGGTGAATGGATGCTTAAAACTAGAGGCAGCTGACACAAGCACTTCTGTCTTTCAGAGCTTCAGAAGGAATACACTTTTCTTAATTACTCACCTCATCTGCTTTATAGTTGTGTTGTGCTTTTGTGAGTGGCAACTTATTCTTAGGTTCTGTTTAGACTTCCTGAGGTGCAGGTTTATCACATAGTGAAACCTATGTTTTGAATATGACAGTTGTTTTGTTTGTTTTACCGTGTCTTAATCATGACATCATTAAAGTTCAAGAATTAAGAGGAAGTATAAATATAATCCTAGAAGAAATTTTGCATCATATGTTAGTGTCAGTTCTAAGTATTAGTTCAACTTTCTCAGCCATAAAATTAGACAATCCTGTAAAATTGTGCTAAGTTCCCGTAATACCCTTTACAATTTATTTCTAGACTTCTGACCTCAAAATAGGAATACACATGGCCCAGGGGGGAAAACCCCCCAACATTCTGGTTGTTTCCATGATTCTTTTCTCTAAACTTTGAGTCACAAGTTTTGAAAACTGGCTGAATAAATAGCTACAAACCTGCAAATACTTGATTACCACATCTATGCATCCAAATCTCTACAGTGGCAATTCAGGATTGCCTTGCCAGATCCCCATAGATAAGACATCTATGGTGTCCAAAGCACTTAACAAGAATCTCCCTCCCCTGCCCCTTGGGCTTCAAAAAATGCTCTATTGCTATTGTCTGATAGACTGTTAGAAAACTGAGTGCCACATGTTACTTCCCTTACTAGTTTCTTTTTCAACATGTGCAAATTTTTCATCTGTTCTCAGGGTGAAATCAAAACTCTGTTAAGGAGAAATTCTCTACATATGAAATGCATGACAAATAAAGAATAAAACTGAAATAGAAGGAAAATCAACCAAAATAACTAAGAAGGAAATAATATACAAAAAACCATTATTTTTTAAGTTCTTTTCTTCCTTAAACCCCAGTCTCACAGCACAAAGATTGGTATGGCAATAATAGGTTTTCTGTAGTCATGTTTAGTTTAGAATTGTGTGTAATAATGCTATGGCAGTAAGTTTATACTGCTAAGAGCTTTCCAGTTCACAGCTTGCGTATTTCCACTCTGAGCTGTGGAACACCATAAAGTCCTATAGCTTATCACAAGGGCCTGCTGCATTTAAAGCTTACACCACTAGCTGTAGGGGTTGGGGGGGGGGGCAAGAGGAAAAGATGAGGCAAAAGAGAGTAAAGTGAGGAAAATGCTTTGACAGTTCTTTAAACACACCTAAAGCTTAAACACATATGGTTTTGGAAATAAGCTCTATTGCATGGTACTCATGGAGATACTCATCTACTACTTGAGAAGCTGAAGCAGCCCCAAGTCATTTGGATTTTTGTGTACTCTGCATTTGCAAGGATGGAAAATATCCATATTCCTTCTATAATCTCTAAAATAAGGTTATTCACTCACTAAAATTGGTACCGTTCTCCCCAGTACTATGTCTATATTCCATATATTTCCCTATATTTGTTTGGCAGCTTTTCCCATAGATACACTCCCTCTCTTAAATCCACTTATTAACTGAGTATGATAGTATTGTTACCCACCCAGGAAAATGACATCATCCTGTTTTACCATGGGAGAATTAAATTTGATAAAGAAACACTTGGATATAAAAAGATGAAGTATTTCTTTCAGGCTAACTACAGTCTTCAATGTAGTAGCAAGTGTAATGGCTGGTTGTAACTTCAAAAGTATACTCTAGGCCTGCCTTAATCTCCTTTGTTGGTAAAAATAATCAAGCTCACTGGTTTTAGGAGCTAATTGCTCTAAATTGGAGTATACTTCATTTTGATTTGTAAGCTTCAACTTTTCTATACACAGTAAACACTACATTTCTGAATATTTCTTTTTTTTATACACAGAACTGTATTTTTCCAAGCTAGCTGGAGTTTTCCTATGCTTTGAAAAAGGATTTTTTTTTCTAGTCTACCAATGTCTCCTTGTTATCTCCTTTCCATTCCTTCCTGACCAGTTCAGAGATGTTCCACTTTGAAAACTCCCCTAATTAAAGAATTAAATTAAGTACTTTTATTAATCTTCCCAACAGATTATTCAGGGTTTTCTTTTTTAATCATGATGAACCCTTTTCTGCAACCAACTTGAAATGCTTTTTTTTAAAAAAAGGCAACTTCTTTTCCAGAACCCCACAGCTTCTAGCACCCACTCCAATACTTTTTAACATGTATGAAAGCAATCTAAGGAGATAAACATATTAAAAGATAAGCCAATTATACCATCTCACACAATTATGTTAATCAAATGCATATATTTGTCTGGAAGACCAGGAGCTAAATCAACAACTTTCTGTATCCTTATATTAAGGCTAAACTTTGCTTATGTAAGAACTTCTAATATCAGTTAATTAAAAAAATAAAATAAAGAGCATGACTGATATAAGATAACACTGTATATATATACATATATATATACACATACCTGGCTGGAATTTGGTCTGAAACACTAATTTAAAATTCGGTTAGTACTAAATCAACAAAAAGGACTGATTTTCAAAAGCATATTATGGCTTTTAAATCAGGTTTAACATCTATTTTACAGTAAATTTCCACCTGTTTTAAAAGTGATATCTAGGTAACTGTCCTGCTGTCATTATCACTATACTTCTACGTGTTTGTATCCTGTGAATAGGTGGACAGATTGCTCTGTACTATGTGATGGATGAAAGCTTAAGATGGACATCTGAGCCAGGAACGACAGACACTTCCCAGAGTTTTCCTCAGAAGACTTCATCTCCAGGAAATTTTGGAGGACAATAGTCTCACACAGTAATACCTTTAAAAAACAGAAAGAAAAAGGAATACTGTCAGAAATAACCTGTAATATCACTTGCATACAGGTACATGATAGCTTGTTGTCATTTAGGGGATATGCATGCTTACTCACCACGGGCTCCTCTGGAACTCAGATCACTGGTGTTAAGCTTTTCCTTTCTATCTGCAGTATGGCCCTATAAGCAACCTTAATACTTGGCTGTCAATAGGGATGTAGAAAAATGTGTAAAACATCTTTGCATGTGCTATCTTGAGACTTAAGAGGAAGTTTTTGTTAGCAACACACTGTTAAAGCATTAGACAAACACAAGCCTTCTATCATTTGAAATCCAAAGAGTACTTTCACTCCTGAGCTGAATATTGACGACAGATCCAAGATTACGAACCAAAGATCCCATGCACAAAGTAAGTGCGGAGATATGCTAACTGCCATCACACAGACTAACCACAGAACCGGAATTATGCAAAGGTGTGGTCTAGGGTCACTCAAGCAAAAGAAAGCGCAGATTTGGAAGCCATGGTCACAGGTTACTGTGTAGAGCCAATAAATCTTGTAGAAATACTTGCAGACCCAACCATACTCTTCATGGAGATGGCCTGGTGAATTTGCCTTGTGCTGTTACACAAACATCCCAGGTCAGTTCTCCAGACGCTAGGAAGACATCTGCTTTATTAAACTAATGACCAATTTTTTGGAAGACATGCTTGAGGCAAAGGCAATGCATAGTGTCACAGTTTGGCTTGAGCAATAGCAATAGAAGAGTTAATATTAACATACTCATATTTTCTTTCCTGAGTACTTCTTTTTAGTTTATTGTAGATTGAACAAAGATATCTCTTGTTTTCAAACAAACCTGAGTACCGACTTCGTCCAGAGCACATAAAATTTTTTCCATTGATTTTACCAGGTTTTTCATCAGGACAGTCATACTGCACTTGGCAGCTAAAAACAACATACATCCTACCTCCCTAAATGCCCAAAGGAACAGAAAGGGCCAGACACTGTGAGAGAAGATTTGTGCAAGTATACCCACTAGTATTACTAACATTCTGTTAGCAACTGGTGTTTCAACTGGAGGGAGGCTGTGGTAAAATGCAGGTAAGAGAAAGGAGGGATCACATGGACAACGCTGTTGCCGGGCAAAACCACTTCCACATTACTTTTAAAGATTCTTGGTGAGGAAAAGTATAGTACAGTGCACAGTGCTTTTCCTTTTCTGGTCCTTTCTGCTGTTTTCTGTTAGTTTTGCAGTCTACCTCTCTGCTCTTCCTTTTCTCCACCACCACTAATTCCCTTACATCCTTATTTACCTCACACAGCCCTGCTTGCATTTTTATGCAAACCCATCATATTCTTTGCCTGTCGGAGACTGCCCTGGTGCTACCACGGGCTACTGACACTTGTTGAATTGAGCTCAATTTAGCAACAGTCAGGAAGATGAGGAATCATCTCTGAAAAGCTAAAGTTTTAATGTGAGTGTAATGAAATATTACAGAATAAGAGAAGAGGTATAAAATTTACTGGAATTGAAATGACATGATTCAGAGCAAGAGTTTCAGAATAATTTGAATGGCTAAAAATGCAATTAGGTGTTTGTATAACTTTAGATAACTGATTTTTAAAATACTTCTGAAACTTTTAGTCTATACTTTACACAGGTTGGTCAAAACGCTGACCTCTCTTTTCTTCCTCCCTCATCCCTCCAGTTTTTCAACTGGTGTGGCCAAGAACTGTAGAAAACTGCCACAAAAGGGATATGGAATATACCATCCCTTCAAGAAGACCCACAGAGATTTTTAAACCAGGTCTACTGATGAATTTTAGATTTGTGACAGATCAGCAGCTGCAGGGAGTCAAACCTTCCTTTGACTGCTTGCTCAGTCACCTTTACTACTAGTGAAATAGAAGGTGTCTTTGAACTAAAAACTACAACCAGAATAACAGATCGTATCAGCTCTTCAGAGCACCCGTTCTCTAAACAAGGTTCCATAATACACATGGAAAAATCAATGGACTCTATTTTTCAAACAGCTTGATTGTAAACATTGAATAAAACCAATGTTATTTAACTCTTTGGACAAACACTATTATACCTTTGCATGTATTTTCTGCTTCTTTATTTCAGTCACACTGGAAATACCTTTCACAAGTTTCTTCTAACTGTAGAAAATTAAAAAAAAAACTGCATCCTTTTCCGTATAACTTTGAGATATAACACAGATCACAAATTAGCTTTGTACCACCTACTATCTGAAATAAATTATGGGAGAGAGATTTACAGATTTCAAGGAATATGGGATTTCAAATCTTATCTAAATACAGTCCATATTAAAAATGACCAGGTTATTGAAAGAATTAGGGCTTTTTTTTTCCTGTGCTTGTAAAATTTCCACAGCCTGAGTGCCTCCATTCTAAAACATGTCACTGATTCCTGAAGAGAAATACTATTTAATTTTTTATATATATTTCAGTTCTTTGTCAACAGGGTCTCTACTGTCAGCATTTTTTCTTTGCGGACCACTGGTCTCTAATTCAGAGTTGTAAAGAATATTGTGAATTTCTTTAGTTCATTAGTAATTAATGAAAGGCAAAAAGGAAGAATTACTATCCTACATTGCCACCCAGGCACAACCACCCATGCAAACATAAACACACGTCCCATGTGTTAATTACATAGCTTTTGTTCCCAGTTTTATGTATCACTTCACCATATATCATCCTCATTTAGGTTTTCATGTGTGCAAAGTGATTAATTTAAAATCATGGCAAATGCTTCAAAGTTCTATAGCATTTTAGAAGAAAGAGATGCTCTGGCTGCATGCAAGCGGAGTTCATGGAATGTACTGTGTTATGACCGATCAGAAAAATCAAAAGCTTCTGATGTTGACAGGTACTGGTTGCACAGGCTGCTTGAAAAGAAAGTGCCTTTTCAAACATATTCTTTCTGCATATCTGTAATCTCTTTTCTGGATAAAATCACTTCCCCTCCCATACTATCATTACTGTCAAGTTTGTTAAAACCTGAACTATGTCACGTCCTTTCAGTCATAAGCTTCTCCAGGACTCTGGCCCCAAAGGACCCGGCTTGGGAACCTGCAATGTCATAACATTTTTGCTGTTATCACCTTGACTCAGTTCCTCCTTGTCACTGAGAACATCTGATAAAAAGTCTCTTCAACATGTCTACGTAATTGGATAGGAAATGCTCTTCCGATCTAAAAAATATTTGACTCTAAAAGAGTATTTCCTTTTCTCAGCTGGGGAATTTACTTTGCTACCTTCTGTACCTAGAGAACATATAGACACAATGAATAACACATGAAGAATGATTACATCAACAGACAACCAAATTACTGTGTTTCTTCCACGGACCAGGGAAATACAGCCCAAATACAAATCAAAGTACTAAATGGTCCCACTGGCAGCAAGGATTCTGAGATTATCTTCTCTGAAACGCGACAAAATTATCTTAAAACCAACACACGCAAAACCCTCAGAACCCAAAGCAACAAAACATCTCTCCATAGCTCCTTTCCTTCTCTGCTGCCTTTATCTCACAAACAGTAAGACTAGTCAGCTTAAATGCTGCTTCTCTATTTGCATTTATGTAGCCTCCCTCATTTGGAGACAACGTAACCCACTCATGGAGAACAAGAAGGCTTCTCTTTCTTCAGTTACCAGAAGCTAGTAGAAAACTTGTCAGGAGTGAAACATCTTTTGTCTGAAGCACAGCACTGGGGTTTCTGGCACAAATGGATAGTAAGATTAATAACTAACCTGGAGCAGGGCTTCTTAGCCAAAAATTAGTTTTGCAAGCTGTTATACACCCCCAGCCTCCAGATACTGTTTGTTGAAGCAGTGGTGATTTTTAAAATTTAAATCTCTATAGCCCCTTGGATGGAGTATCTGCATGTAACTTTCACTCCAAGGAGCACCGGGATGGGAAACCATTGGGCAAGTTGTAGACAGTATGACTTCCGGTGGTGGTTAATGGTAGGCTTGTACTTGCATGATAGGTTAAAACCAGCATTGAAAATCCAGACTTTCTCTAGGTATTCGTAACAAAACAGCTTTCGCAAACCTCACGAGAAACTTTAAGGACACGTTCACAGGACTTGAAGAAAAATGCATGTTCTAATTTACTTTTGCTTCAGGCTTAGGCTGGGCTTGGTGTGCTTTATTGATAGATGCTTCCAACAGGGGTTTCTGGTTTCCATTTTGCTGGCTTGTTACTTTTTGTAACAACTGTTGTTTTGATTGCTATGGAACACCGCCTAGCACCACGCATTTCTCAGATCTAAAAATAAGTAAACTTACAGTAACAACATAGTAGCACTTGGCTCATTCCTCAAAAGGCAGTCTGCAAAGCACTCCCTGGTAACCTAAGGCTGACTAAACAGCTCTCCCTCTTTCCTTTCAACCTGTTGCATAATAAAACAAAAAATGCAAACACCTGGCTGATTTCTAAACAAGCAGCTCATGTATCCAAAACGAAAACTAGAACTCTGATTTTTGAGACAAGGACCACAAAGTGAAAGCAGTGCCTGTGCCACCTCTCCATACCACACTCTCACCACAGAATCATAGAATGGTTTGGGTTGGAAGGGACCTTTAGAGGTCATCTAGCCCCCCGCAGCAAGCAGGGATGTCTTCAACTAGATCAGGTTACTCAGAGCCCCGTCCAATCTGGCCTTGAACACTTTCAGGGACAGGGCCTCCACTGCCTCTGCGGGCAGCCTGTTCCAGT
>Ga0181612_100398_pt1 | contig 10959 bp, 6 predicted proteins | sample HoacroProtozoa21_FD_119630 | JGI IMG/M metagenome (GOLD analysis project Ga0181612, IMG submission 119630) | Hoatzin crop microbial communities from Cojedes, Venezuel. Combined Assembly of Gp0051906, Gp0051904, Gp0051908 | reverse complement strand
TTTTCCAGAAGCCTGTTCAGTTATGCTGTTTTGCTTAAGCGGCCTAGTCGTGCTAACTCTCAAGCTACATCGACCCCAACAACATACAAATCTCCTTTTTTAGTAGAAAAGGCACCCAAGAATCATTAAGTATATGTTTCACAGCTCAGTGGAACTGCTAAATGGATGAGGAGTGAAATAACAACAAGAAAAGCAGAGAATGAGTTTACAGTCTAAAAGAAAGATAGAAAATGTCACGGAGCAATCCAAAGACTTCAGGTGGTTTCAGTGGAACATTCAAAACCCAGCATTTCTAGATGGAAGAAGTCCACCTCTGTCTGTGTATGGCCAGTTTACTGAACTCTGGGAAGAAGCATACACTTCTTGAATGCCAGCCAGGCCATGACCTAAGTGACTTGCCACTGGTTCTGAGTGAATTCCTAGAAAATATATTCCTGAGTCTTCTTGTATTAGCAAGATGATGAGCCGTTCCTATCTTCGTCTTTTATTCCTTTTTCAAAATAGCTCCACTTCAGGGCCAAGCGAGCTTCAACCATGCAAAAAACTGTTGAAGTGAATCTGCAGCTTGAGTGCAACCAAACAGATTGATATGAGATGGCTGCACATTGGAAAGTGTAAAAGATCGAAGTAAATACTTACAAGCACTTTTGGTTTTGTAGCATGTAGTACAAGTGTTTGCTGAGTGGCAAGAAGAGACAGGTTAGGGCTCTGACTCTAGGTAAAAATGACATGGTCAGAAAAGGTATTTTCAGGTTGCATTAGCTCCACAGCCTGGTTAAGCATGCAGTAATGCAAAAAGTTGAACTTGCTTAGCTGAGGGGGCAGCAAGGAGGTGGAAAGGACATAAAAAGACAAACAAAGAATCTCAGGCCACAGACTTAGTGATTTCTGCTATGAAGCTCTGAAAGGAATAGTGTGATGAAAAACATGAAAAGAGATCTTGACAAATCTCAATCCCCTCAGCGAAGATACGAATAAAAAAAAGAATGGAAGTAGGGTTTTCTGCCCTGGACAGTCAAAAAACTGTTGTGGCTTAAGCAAACAAAACGTGATTATCTGGGGATATGAAATCATACCTCACAGGGAAATGTGAAGTAGCACAGAACTGGATCCAATGACACAAAAAGAGAGGTGCTATGCAGCAGAGTAATCTATCAACAGTATAACAACAGCGCCATGAAAACAAAGAAAAAGAGCCACATCACAAAACTTTAAGATAAAAGATAAAATGAAATGTCACTGTACAGTAATGAAAATACATGGTTGATATTGATGACTTCCAAATTATCAAGAAATCTGTCCATCTTCAGTAATTGTTAAATTGAAGCAGAATTTTCTTTCTCAAATATATTTGTGCATTTGTGCTTTTTTTGATGGGTTGGTTTGATAGGAGATAACACAGCTTTTAATAGCAGAGAGAACACACATGTTTTCAGATTGTGCTACCTGACAGCTAAGGTTGTCATTTATATTTTCTGGTCAACTTTTAAGACTGAAAAGCTTAAGGACTAGATGAAAAGATACAAGGACCATACTGTCCATGTATTTCAATTTCCAAGTTAGAGGTTGCATTTAACTTTAGTGCCTCTGGAGCAACCCACAGACGAACAGAAGTAAAAACAGTAAGCCATAGAGAGAGGAGAAATCAGAGTTACCTACAAATAATGTAGCTTCCACTACTCCTTTCCAGATGGAAAAAATTATTCTTGCATTTCATACAGGTTTTGTGTATCAACTTGCCCATGTGCAATTGTCAGTATTGCCCCATGCACTAGAACTATTTATTTTTTCTCAAGACAATGCTTATGTCACACCAGAGGAGAAGAAAAGCTGAGTAGATGTATGAAGATGCAAAAGTTAACAGTTAACTGAAGAAACTCAGTCATAACTTCAGTTCCTCTCTTGCTGTGAATTCTAATGCTTTAACAACAGCAATGTATCCGTCGTGTCGTTGTTGTGTACCCCCCCACACACATTGTCAATGCCGAGGAATCCTTTATCTACTTCTATGAGACAAGAATTCTTCATGCTTTGCATGCCAATTCTCTTAGTTTAAATACATTCAATTTCATCTTCAATGCAACAAAGATGACTTTTGAGATGTTCTAGGTACTCTTAATGTTAATTCAAATCTAACTACTAAAACAATTGCAAACCCTCTCAAGCAGCAGGTTTCCATCTCTACTTGTCACATAATGGTCTGACAGTACGGTCCGAGTTTAAGCTCCTAGCATACCAATTCCACAGAGCTGAAGCAAACCCCATAATTCTTTCTCTATATAAGACAGAACGTGTAAGAGTGGATGGGATTGCAGCATGCAGAGAGTGATGGAAACCAATCTTTTGGACCAGGTTGCAAAGTGACTATCTTCTCAAAGAGAATATCTTGCCGTTAGGCCCCTTTTGATTTTTAAAGATCATCCCTTTGAACATATCTTTCAACATCAAAATGCAAGGATACCACATAAAGAAATGCAATTTGCCAAATAAGCCATCTCCAAGCAATTTAGGTACATTAGAAATGATACTTCTAGCTCTCTGGAAAGATCAGTGGAAATAAAAACCCACTCTATTTTTCCAGTACAGCACGTAAACTCTTTGAAATAGATATTATTTAATACTACATTTAGGCTTACTAGGCCTTCTAGGACTCAGTGGTATTTTTAGAAGAACTCAGCCATACATAGATATCACTGGGATACAAAACAGACAGAGTGCTTTTAAAAAGCTCATACAGAAACAACAACAATACATCTCTTAAAATGCTGGTACTCCATGCTCATCAAAATTCCGCTTTCATCAGCTGTATATTTTCTTTGCACAGAGCGAAGAGTCCCAGTTTTAACTTTGCAAACATAATATTTTACTAGATGCATAAAGATCTACGTTGTGAAATTTATCCTTTTCCAAATAATGGGCAAGCTTTATGGAACGACAATTTGCATGAAAGCCATCTTTCTGTAGAGACAAAACATTTGTACTCTATGGGCAGCTAAAGCAGGAAGGCTGTACATCATATATATGAGTAAAACCTTCACTCATAGCTCTGATAAAGGGAAGTCCACTGCTATGCTAATAGCTTGCATAACTCTGCCAACATTATGACCTACTATTAATTTTTTTGGGACTGCTCCTTGGACTGATTCAGTTATGTTAGCTGAAGTTTGTAGTCAAACTGGGCTGCACGTGAAATTTTAAGGTGCCCTGAGGCTGACTGCTTACTGGTGTAAGTAAAAGGATTATCAGCATAATAACTGATCTTTCCAAACTTATACCTGATTTACAAATGAGTCAAAAGGAATGCAGTTTTCCTCTGCCTGCTTCTATTCTCTGTTTGTCCACCAACCATTTGTGAAGCAAATGATTCTACTGATCTGTAATATCCAATCTATGTACTGGAGGCTAATATTTGCAAAGAAAATCTTACTGCTTTTGTGCCAGTATGCTGTGAGATTTTACTTTGTAAGAAGGCAGTTGGCTGCATTTCTTCTGAACTCACAAACAATGCAGACAAGATGATGTCTGAAATATGCTTGCCAGTTTTAAGAACTGAACAATTTCTTCCTGCAATTGTCTCAAATTCTTCAGAGTGACCATGCAGGTTCTTCAAAGCAATTTTCTATGCAATCCGTACCATCTCCTACCTTCCACACGAAGATATCTTTACAACAAAACCCCTTCTGCCTTTGACCTTTAAATTTGTTTTTGTTTTCTTATCTCATGACAAAAGCTAATAAAATAGTTTAGAAGCGGAAAAAAATATAGGACTACTACTACGAAGTCACAATGTAAGGTAAATGTATAAAGCCCTTTGTAAGTGAATGGAAACTTACTGGATATGCATCAAGCTGATGGAAACCTGTTGGAGTCTGGCTTGTCTGCTGCTGATGTAACCCTTTTCCAAGAGCTAGAACCTTTTATCCTGGGCTCTGCACTGCATCAACTATGTCTGCATGACTTATCTGAGTGCACAAGTAGAGATGTTTTGTTTCTGTCTGCAACAGAGGTAAATACTTCCTGTATATGCACTCAGTATATGGGATGACATACACGTATTTAGAGCCAATTAAAAATCAGCGGACTTCCTCTGGCAGCAAAAGACTTGCTTGAAAGGACTACTTCTTGTAAGCCAAACACAAAATCTGTCTTTTAGCCTACTAAATACAAGTGCCTGTACAGGTCAGGGAAAGGCAGAGACCTCAGGATGCAAAGTTCATGCTGGACAATCAATATTTCAGACAGATCCCCTTCACATTTCGGAAGCTGGGTAGAGAGTTTGCTTGGTACAACGCTCAGCAGGAAGCCATTTCAGCAAGTAGGAGTGCTGGAACAGTTTCTTGCTTCCAGCTTTTTAGGACCACAGGAGGACTTGCTGCATCACATTCAGTCTCTTGTTTCTGTTCATGCAAATGCCTCTTCAAATTAATTTAGTGACTCTAAATCATATTTATTTAATCTGAAGCAGCTGGTGCCATACACAGTTTCGATTTAGGGTCAACGGAGGCAGTATCAAGTCCCCTCCTTGAACACAGCATTTAAACAGGCCTAGAGAAGGACATATATGCTTTTTAGAAAGAGTTCTACTGTAAATTTACAGCAGTATAATGCAGCTCCTATCCTACCATAGCAGGAAATGTGCTTCCTTGAGGGTTTTCACCGAGGTTGAAAAAGTGTGTCTGCATCTTGCACTATGAACTCTGGATCACAAACACTGACTCTTTCATTTTTCATCTGTTTGTAATCTCTGAAAACCTGATTTTTGCAGCTCTTTTACACACACATGGAATCTTACTTTAATTTAGTAGTTCTGCAGCGCAGGATTTGAGGAAGCCTTACTGTGAATGGAAAGCCCTGCACCTCAAGTCTGCAGCTGTCAGCTGCGTATTGCTGAAACTCTTGGAGCATGACTGGTAGATCCACCCATGCAGCTCTTCAAGGTCACAACACAGTAGGAATTAACCACTTGTGCCTATTATGTGTTATAAGCAGTTTTCCTTTGCTTCAGAGACGATAACTTCTACTCTGACACTCAGCCATACCAAGATCTGTAGTGTCGCAAACAAAGAGAAATGCATGTGAGCTCATTTACCAGTAATGATCTAGTACACAAAGTGAAAAATTTGAAGCAATAGATTAAGTCAATGAACCAGACTAAAAATTACTGTCCTTAGGGTGTGCACCGAACATGCTGGGGAGTAGAGAACACGAGAGTAAGAACCTAGCTGAAGCACAGATTCAAGAGATCATTCGGTAAGCAACCAACACATTTAACAAGCAAGTCTTTTCCCATACTCATCATCCCAAGTTGTCAAACTGATTATGAATAATTTCTTCGTATTTATGGAATTAAAAAAATAAAAGGAAAAAAATATTGGAGGTTTTGTGTTTTCCTCTGGCAGAGGAGAATGCAGGCACCTTTTTTTCATACATCTAATAAGCCAGTACAGGCATGAAGTCGATAGAGAGGTGCCTCAGGACATCTCTTTGTATGGAAAACAATCCTTTGTTGTGAACACTCTCTCGCACCATTTGAATGCTACTTACCAATGGCATGTGCCTAGGCATTGCTATTCAGCAGGCAGTGAAGCTGTTGCCACTGGTTCCTCAGATGGTGCTTTTTCACCAGCACTTTCCTCTGCTGTAGAAATTATGGCAGAATCTATGTCATAGCTTTAGCAACACTGAGAAAGTTATGAAACACATTTGCATATATAACACACGATAGGGGAAACAACATGACACTGAGTTTATGGAATATATTCTCGTTATCCTGCTGTTTTCTCTAATCATGCACATGAGATATTAATAGTCTCTTGCTATTTTTAAAGAATTATTATTTACTGACTGCATAAAAATATATGTATTTCTCAAACGATAATTCATGAAGGATAGATTCCTGTCCTAGAAGAGTTTCATCTAGCTGGCAGAGAAAGTGTGATTGTGTAAGGCACAAGACTGATACAGGTCTACGTGATAAGGAAGTGAATGTTACACAAATTTGAGAAAGTACAGATTTTAACAGAAGGAGGTGAACAGACGAAGGCCATTTGCTGCACAGACACTGAAGAACTAATCTCTTTGCCTGGATCAGTAAAGCACAATTTAGACTGATCAAAGGAGACCTTTTTCCTCCTCACAACAATGCATTGGAAAAATTGACTTTAACACGGAAGTTAAACACCGTGGAATTAAGATAAAATACGCTATTTGTGCCCAAAACCACTGTGCCCAATTTTTGCGGGTGAAGAGGGGATCTTTTTATATTGTTAATCGATTAAAGTAAGTTCTTCTGAAGGAGACGGAAGGAAAAGACAGAAAAGACGAAGAAGACCTGAGCGGCTTTGGTCTGGTGGTAGCCTGGCTTTGCTTCAGGTCTATACCAAGGCAGAAGACAGCCTAGTGTCTGACTTCCAGCAGAAATCTGGTGAAAATTTTGTAGTGCACCAATCTGGTTTGAGGAAGCCTGCAACAACTGCCAGCTTTTAAGCCAAGCTGCTGGTGTGCTGGAAAACTGCTACTTTGAGACTGGTGCTGGTAACAAATCTGAGGCCCAGGAAAGGAGCTGGAGGGCTGGTCTTCATAACCTGTCATGACAAAGTTCACAGACCCTGCTTGTCTCGTCTTCCTCACTCTCTGCAGACTGAAGAGTGGCAGATGTTGAATATGATGAGGGAGGGAGAACAGTATGGGTGCTGGAAGGTGCAGGCAGATGAGGACTCTGCCTCAGGTGGAAGCAAGGCACAGATCAATTACACCTAGCAGAAATACTTCAGAAACCTTAATGGGTTCACACCAGGCTAATGGGAATAGTGGTACTTCTGAGGTGGTAGAGAACAGGTGGTTATGGGATGCCCGTAGGGCCGTGCATGGGGTGCACACATGCTGGTATTCCATTTACCAGCTCTGGGGTAGGCCTTGGGAGAGTTCTGAGAAATCAGGAATTCACAATGGGCTCTCAAATTAACTAAAGTTTTCTGGGTAGAAGAAGAATAGGCAAAGAGTTGCAGTTATGGACAATATAAGAAACTGGGGATTGTAACAGAGTACTTTTAGACATCAGAAAGGCAAGAGAAGTTTAAGCTAGCCAGTCAGCAATGGGAGGGAATGCTTACTACTGAGCTCCTAACCTGGCACATAAAGAGAAGAGCATGCTTTCCAATTCGGCTGTTTCAAAATGCACACATTCCTTTTAACTTTGGACATCTATTTTAATAGTCTGACTTGTGTCAGTTTGCAGGGAGTCAGCATTAAGATTGTCCATCCACCAAGTTCACTGAGAAGCCCTACGTGCAGTCACTCAGTTTTGTGTAAACCTGATTGCGATGCTCTACCAGGGTGGTCGCTACTGTTACATTATTGATGCAGTGCCACAGTGGACAAGCAGGGACACAGACGAGAGAATATGACAACAAAAATTATCCAGCTGCAGACAGTAGTTAGCAGAGTTGATGAGTTACGTTTTGCTTTTAAATGAAAGCAACGGACATTTGGGCGAAAACCATGATCCTCTCTCAAATGTTTCTATGGGAACCAGCTTCGAATATGTTCTGTAACCAGACATTTCTTTAAACAAAAATATTTCACAGCTGAGGCATGGAATTACACACTATAAATGGTAAGCAGTTCTGAAGTGAAAAGAGAAATTATACTGCAGAGTCACAACCTGAGGTTTGAATTAAATTAAAGCTATACCTCTTAGGTGGTTTAAAATGAGAGAGAAAATATGACTGTTCCTTCACAAGTGTGGCTGTTTACTCTTTCTCACAGTGCATCAGAATTAAAAAAATTTATGTTTGATGAACGGTTAGATAAGTCGATACTAATAAATTTGGATGAAAATAATAAGTAGTATTCACTAAATTAAAACCAAACAGAATCCATCCAGTATTACAGAGAACAGTGGGAAACACAAGGTATTATGCACAATTACTGCTTTTTGTATTCTGTAAAAAAAATCCCACCCTTTTTTTTTCAACTGAAAGTTCTTTATTTGTAGGACAAATACAGTATATCTCCCTAATAATTAAACTGCACCCCACACTGTAAGAAACTACAATAATATTCTGACATTTTTCATAATCCTGGTATAAATTCTGGAAATAAAAAATTATATTTTTATGTCATCATCTATCAAAACAAATATTCTAGTTTATATAACAACCCTTGCTGTTTATAGTGTTATTATTTTGATTTATTTGTTTTTGTTTTCAGTGAACTGCAGTTTTATGACCTGAGAACTTCTTGATAAAACATAATTAGTTAAGTAAGGCTGGAGAGTGACATCTGCCTTCCAGAAATGAAGAGATAAGAACGTATCTGTTCCTTTAACCTTGACCCTGCTGGAGCTGGAATTGCAAGTAGGAATTCCTATATCTGTAAGAAATTTGGCTGTGTTTGCTGTGATAGGTTTAGCTTCACAGAACTGACTTTGTGATCTGAGGTGGACTGGGAAGTCTAGAAGTCTGAGTTTTCTGATTCTTAGAGTCCTGCTGAACCTGATGTTCTGCAAGAGCACAATAAACCATCAGATGACCAACTCTACCTTAACCTGGTGGTTTACTTCATGAATGTCCTACTAACTTTTTAAAAAGGAAACATTACTTACAGGCATTACGGATTATTTAAACACCCAGGTTACTTACAAAACTCTGTGAGGAGATGCTATTTGGATCAGTAACATCCTTGCCTGTCTTTATTTTTCCTACAGACTTCATTAAGGCAGAACAAGAGTTAAAGTTCTACCTAAAAATCTTTGGAGCTCTCTGTGATGAAAAGGCTGGTGCTGGTAAGGTCATGACTAGATGAAAGACTGGTTGCAGTGATAAAGGGCTGGAGACAAAACCCTGACGATAACCATCTCAAGTAGAATGAGCACAGATGAACAGCTCTACTGGTGCTACAGGGAAGAAGTGAGCCCATGAACAACTTTGAAACAGGATGAAGTTATGACTTAAAACCAGGTAAAAACTCCTAACTTTGTGAGGTGGCATTTTTCTCAGGACAACTGAGATTTTCTACCAGCCGCAATCAGTGTCCTAAAGCCTGACCATGTTTTATTCAATAACTGGCTTAGCAAATTTCATCACATGCATTAAAAGTGGTCCCAAAGTTCTCCTCCACCACTATTTCCATTTCTTCTCCTTATTAAGACACTAGGTTCTTAGATGCTATTAGCATTTTAAAAGTTGCTTCCTGAGATGTTTGATCCTGCAATGCAGGTCAGAGGAGTGGGACTGAAATTATCATCCCCTCCAAGAGGGAAGCAGGCAGAACTCAGCTATTACCACTCTGCTTTGTATCTTCTCCAGCCTCCCCTGTTTTATGTGTTGTGGTTGTATCAGAAGTACAGAAAGAATGAAAATTGCTGAGGATACAGATGTGGTTAAGGAGAGGACAAGCACAAACTTAAAGCAAGCTATTCTGCTTTGGGTTTGTTTTTTAAAAACAAAACCCAAAACCTGGTTTAGTTTAACAACACAATTGTAAATCCCCTGCAAATTTTGCATGTGTATACTTAGGCAGTGCAGTAGTCCTGAAGAATATGGTCACAGGAAAGATTTATAAAAAAGAGAGTCATAGACACTTGAAATACATCATGCTGCAGCAACACCTCTGTACCTTGGGAAGACACAAATTTTATTTCAACCTCTGAGAAATTAAAACCATTTGCAAAATTAGGATTTCCATGAAAATAAAGTTAAGTTCAGTATTTGTACCTTATGACATTTTGCCAAGTTCATGTCTTCTACAATTTGTTTACATTTCTTGCAAATTTCTTCTGTGGTCAAATATTTTTAAAGGATACGGCAAGTGTACAGCTGATAATCAGTTTTACAGCCTCAGACAACAACGGTGCTTGTACATGAAAGCCTGTACACAGGCAGGCATGCACAGACACTGAATGAGTAAGAGCGAGACATGCTTTCTCCCTCCTCCACTGCATGAGTTTCTGACCATTCATTATATAAGATTATACACATAACTGGGGTTGATGCCTCAGCAGTACTAGTTGATATTAACTAATAAATTCTTGCTCCAGTTGAGCTGTTGTGATGTTTTGAAAGCTCTTACAAACTCTGGGAGGTCTTCAGAGTAGTCAAAGTAAAACAGTCACCGTCATCACGAAATAGCTACAATTTTCATCAGACTATTCAAGATATTCTAATTAAAAACAACTGCCTTTTTGCTGTAGGTCAGGGAAATAGGACAGACAGTAACTGGAGAGAAATGAAGAGGGTTGAAAACGGACGAGTGAAGCCACCAGTCTGGAATGTAGCTGAGTTTTATTTAAGGAACTTAAATAGCAAATTCATGGCTCCAGAGCATGAAATTAATTACCATTTGCTTCCATCTATTCCACGTATTAAGTATTTGCTCTTTTTCTTCTGTGGCTTAGGCCTAGAGGACAGTCTCACAATAGTATGCTAAAATATCTGACACCAAGTATAAAATCAAAATTTTAAAGTTGTTCCATCACCCAGTATTATGCAACTAGAGTTATATGTGTACAAAAATTAATACTTCTGACCTCACCCTACACATTTTACAGGGGCAGATAAGTAATTCAGTGTTTAATCTTGACTTTTTGTGTTAATAAAGATATTTAACTCTGTTCTAAATCTGATAAGATCCAAAGCAGTGAATCTTGCTTTCAAATTGCCTCACAGTGCATCTGAAATCAACGCTCTGGTCTCAAGGAACAAACATTGTAACTACTGATGCTGATTTTACTAAGCAGAATTTAATAACAGGTTTTTCAATAGTAACCGAGATTTTTAAAATTTGCTACTAAATTAAAATTCTAGAAATTGCTCTGATTGGTAGAATTGTGTCCAGTCAACTGCAACATCACTGTTCTGTGGCTGAGGAAGCAAATATGCTGCTGAGGGGTGCGGAGGGAGTTAAGGAATGGGAGAAGGAGGAATTCACAGAGAGAAAGGACATTAACTAAGCAGGTAA
>Ga0181612_158757_pt1 | contig 10960 bp, 7 predicted proteins | sample HoacroProtozoa21_FD_119630 | JGI IMG/M metagenome (GOLD analysis project Ga0181612, IMG submission 119630) | Hoatzin crop microbial communities from Cojedes, Venezuel. Combined Assembly of Gp0051906, Gp0051904, Gp0051908 | reverse complement strand
GGAAAGGAAAGGAAAGGAAAGGAAAGGAAAGGAAAGGAAAGGAAAGGAAAGGAAAGGAAAGGAAAGGAAAGGAAAGGAAAGGAAAGGAAAGGAAAGGAAAGGAAAGGAAAGGAAAAAGAAAACCGGTGGCATTAGCCCTTAAGCTAGTTCTTATAAGGTGAAGGAATACACCTTCATTAATTAATCTTTAATATAAATGGACCTGAACCTTATTTCATAAATCTAATACTGAAATCGTTGGATCTTCTTATTGCTATGTTCATTTGTGTTCTTTGTGACCACACCTTCCCTTCATTTTCTTGGTTCAAATCCCAAGCTCAGAAGTAGTATATTTGTTTGTAGGTTTTTTCTATGTTGGTTATCAACACAGTGCATGGCACTTTACGCACATTATCCATTGAGGGTTTTATGGGAAAAAGCTGAGTTGTTACTTCAGGACAGTTTTGCTCAAGTAGCTTAGTACAGTCACTTCTAATATACTCTTTCTTCATAGTCATCAGAAAGAGAACAAGACACTGAAATTGTAAAAAAAAAACCCCAAAAAATCCCAAACCCTATACCTCACATTACTATAAAACAATTGTAAGAATAAAGAGTTAGATATGTTGATACCCAGTGTGATCTAGTTAAATATTTGCTCTTGTTGTTAGACAGAACCCAAGCTGATAAGGATTGATAAGTGTGTCCTGCTTCAGTGTTAGAGTAGATTAACGTTCTGTCCTAATTTCGTAAGTGGTTTCTCCAGAATGTCATTAGTATGATTTGCTGTGTTTCGTTGTCGCTATTGGAAAAGTCAATAATGCTGCAAGTACTAAATCATAATACTGATACTGTAATGTATATTTTAAAACTTCAGGTTAAAGGAAGAATGTGAACTATAGAAAAGTGGAGTCAGGCTTGATTCTTTCTTACTTTACAGAGGCAAGGCATCATGGCATTTCAAGGTAAATTTTTAACAAATTGTCCACTTCTTTGAAGGAGAAGGAGGATTTTGAATATTGTACTTCCTTGTTCTAGCATTTTTATTGTGCTCACACAAACATAGGATGTACTAATGAAATAAAGTTCAATTTTAGGGCATCAAATGAGTTCAAATAGTCAGAAGTTCATATGATAACAAGATTTAATGTCTTTGATATATAACTCAAAATCATGTCTGAATATACTTCAGGTATACCTAGAGCCAATGTTAAAATTTGTACTTAGCATCTTGCCATTATCCAGAAACAGAAAATGGTAAAAAATACTGACAGCAAATCATTGAGAGGTAGTAGGAACAAAGCTAAGCATTTAGGTTTGCCAAAATACTTGGTTTACCTGATTTTTCTAGTGTTTCTTCTAGGCAAAGGAAATTTCCATTAGGTTTAACAAGATTTATGGACGTAAACCCTTTTTATCAGATAAGATTATGTCCTTAAAGCTACAGTATGTCATAGAAACACATGGGCAACACTACAGAGAGTGGCAGTAACAAATAAGTGTTAATGAGATGGATGTTGTGAACTTTTAGTGTTCAGCTGAATGCATTCACTTGGCCTGCCAGAAAATGTAAGCCTGAAGAGAGCATTAAAAATTGCATCTTCTAAACTTTCGTGAGGAAGTGAGCTGGGATGGCTGTTAAATCAGAAGTACAGGTCCAGAATAAAATTAAGGATGGTTTAACAAAAATGTTTTGTTCACACACAGGATAATTTGGTTGCAAAAATATCTCTTTCAAAAATATATTTTCTCATATAAAGTATTTATTTAACAAAACCATAGCTGTGTCAGGTAAATGTTCAGTTTTAAAAATTCTCCAAAATGAAAAACAGGTCTGAAAAAAGGATTCCAAGCATGAAAAAAAATATTTTGACATTTTAGAACCAAAAACTTTTTCATTTTAGTACAAAATTTATTAACATTTTGAAATTTTCTTGTTGCGCATAATAAAATCTTTAAAAATAAAAGACAATTTTTGAAATCAAATGTTTCAGTACTAAGAAATCAAAATTTTATGTTTATCTATCTCACTTATTATTTACTCCCTTATACATTTAGATCTGTATTTCTAGATTCTTACTTTATTTCCAAAATAGGTATAGGAAAACCCACCTTTAAAATCTGTCAGAAGACAGAAAATTCTCACAGCTCTGGATTTGCATACCATCTGTCTCCATCTTCAGTTTCAGCATACGGCAACCTGGTTTTGATGATACTTGATTGTACTTCAGTGATAATGTGTAGACAAGTTTGATGCCTGGATGAGCACCAGTTTAGGCCACTTCAGGAATTTTTAACTTCTAAAACACAAAGAAGTCAGTAGAATGTATTGTAACAAAAAAGGAAAAGAGATGTATTTGTCTGCTGTGTAGGTAAGGTGAGAACTCCCACCAGTGAAGAACCCTATATTTCTTCTCCCATTTTCACATATTTTTCACTTCTTCATCATGTTTTTCAATTTCACAAATCATTGTGAATTTGATTTGCATTAAGTGTTTGAATGGTACTTGTCAGCAGAAACTTGATTATAGGTTTCAGACTTAACCCTGTGTGGGTAGAGTAACACTCCATGGGGGAAGAGAAATATCCTCATATTCATCCCCATTTTCAGATTAGAAACAAAACACTAAAATTTTAAATCTTTCAACAAAAATCAGTAAAGTAGACTCAGTTTTTAAGAAGGTAAATATATAAATTTTGGGTATTTTTGTTTTAATATTTTTTCTTTTTCCCCACAAACTATTCATCCTACCAACATACAATCATTCACTTCTGAGAGGACCAGAATGTACCTGCAAGACCCAGTTTAAGAAACATTGTGCTTTAAATCATACCCAGGTATTTGTACAACATCTAGTGAACAGGGTAGATGCTGTCTCCCCAGTGGAGGAACTAAATTCAGCTTTCTGTAAGAATAAACACTTAACCTAGCCTTGAATGCAGATTACAGCTTTTATTATATTAGACATGTAAGAAATCTAAAACAACGCCAAATGTAAAAGGCCATTTATAAAAATATCCACCTCTAATAAATGCAGAGAACGAGCAAAAAATCACCAAACATTAAGTGCATAAAGAAGAGACTTGCAAATATGCACATACCAAAACCAGAGTGACATTTTGGTCTCTCACTAACTGATCAGCATCCAGCAAACATCTGCTCTCCTCTAAACCCTTCTAATTCCCTGAAAACACTCTGATTTACTTACATTTGTTATGTGTACACGCATTACTATTTCTTAACTGATATAGGAGTAACAATGGACATTTAGATAATAAATACATTCCCTCACTGATGAAAAATACATAATGTAAACCAAGCACTTGAGAGGCAAGTTGGGAGTCCCTTATACAGGCAGTGAGCAATGCTGAGTTGTTATGCAAGTATATTTGGAAACCTCAGAATAATAGATAATGAAAATCAGTTTACCTGACACTAACTACTGCCTTCAGAATAAAATTAGAAAGGCACACCATTTTCTAAAGTATTCAGCATGATAAGCACTGTATGTAACCTAGAAAGAATATCAGCTGTTTAATGAGATATGAATGCATATATTAGTAAAAATTATTATTCCTAACTGAACCAGTATGTGATTTACAATGGGAGAGGTATTTATTACGGAATCATTAGTGATATGCTCATGTTATTTATTTTATTTATAGGATTGTCTTCATATAAAATATTTGTATGACGGGCATGAAATTGATATCTGTAGGTGTAAGGGCATAGCTATTTTTTCAAATATATTAGAAATTTGTATTTTATTTATTATGTCAATAAAGCTTTATAGAGAAAAACAAAGAAATAAAATCATTGCATCATGGTATAGTAAGTAATATGGCCATGGGGAAAGGTGAGAGTAAGTGAAATGAATTGGTGCTTAGGATAATGAAAGTGAGGGACTAATAGGACCCAAAGGATCCAAGTAAAATACGGATAGATTCCGAGTAAGCTTCCTTCAACTCCTCAGAGAGGAATTCTGCCTGGTTTTGACCAATAAACTGCAACAGCCCTTCATTTCTAATCATGGGCTTTTTATAAGCAGTTTGCCCACTCACACTGAACTGTGCAAGAGGAAGGCAGTAGGAGAAAGTGAACAGATCTACAAGGACTGATGGAAAATAATTGAATAGTTCCATGAGAATAGGAGAAGAGTTTGTGATTAGAACCGTGGAAGGGTGTTACCTTCCTTTCAGAGTACAGGGAAGGAACTAAATGGATTTATGAGAAATATTGGAGGAGAAATAAATTGAGACAGCTGCTTTCTGTCTATCTGCCTACCTACGATATTTGCCTCTAGACAGATCCAAGCTACACATGGGTTCGTGCTGTGCTATTATTTCCTTGTATTACAGGGCCCCCATTCTTCTGGGAAAAAACAGATCTCTCACTATTGTAAGTATGTTAACTATGACGAATAATTGACCCTAGAATTCATTTTGAAAAGCTACTAAGTTTGCATAAAATAATTTTTTAGCTTCTATTATTTTTTTCTTAACTTCTTTTCAGTTTTCCTTAGTCTGGAGTCACATAAAACAAACAAACAAAAAAAGTACCATAATAATCTGATTTTACTACCATTGCAAAAAGGTACTCTTTTTTCAACTGTTATGTCCAGGCAGAAGGGAAAAGTAAGACAAATCACTGAGAAATCTTTTTTATTTTTATTTTTTCTTTTTAAAATCCGTTCCATAGGTCCTGGAGTTTGACTGTTTGCTTTGGTTAAGCATCACTGGATTCTTAGCAAATCTTAACTAAACAAGTCAGCCTTTCCAGTTTTACCCACTACTAGGTCTTGGCACTTAGGCTAAATAAGTAAGGTACAACAATAAGTGGGTATGCAAAACTCCCCCACCTGTGAAGAAATTCTTATGCGTACTCAGCGTGAGACTTTTTCTTTCCCCTTTGGTTAAAAGTACTCAAACAATGAGCCTCATTCATGTCTCAGTTCCTAGGAAGTGCACGGTCTCGAATCAGCAGTCATCAGTAGAGCTCTTAGAGACTATTTGTAGTCCCTTTAAAATCAGATCGCTGCATTAAGAGAACGTAAATTGGTTAGGATCAAATTCAAATTGGGAGTATCTTCATTCAAACCACCCAATATTTTGAGAAACTTCAGGGAAGAGGAATATATAAATGCAAGATATGAATAAAAACTACTAAATTGGATCATTACTAGTGTAACAAATTGACATATACAGTGTGAAAAAAGGCTAGTAAATGAACAAGTCTATGTGATCAGATAAACGAAAAGTAATAGACGTCAATGTCTTCCACATTGTAGCACAAGAAGAAGCTGTTGATTCCTGACTGATTTCAGGTGCTGGATTCACCCTAGAATAGAAAAATATGTAATTCTTTGCTAAAATATCAACATAGATTTTAAACTAAGCTTCAAGGTTATTCTTGGAGGTCCTGAAACATTCACATCTATTATTCTGTCGTTCTGCCTTTCTCTTTAAGAAGGAATTCTAGTACTAAGTTAGAATTGGCTAAGCAAGCTATTAGTTGCATTTACACACCTTATCACTAAATGAGACGCCTAAAAGGCCAGGGTACTGGTGTTCTGATCTAAAATTAGAGCGCTCTGCTATTATTGCAATTGCTCAAAAATCAAATAAACAAGCCAGCATTTTGACATTTCAGAAAAATAATATTTGGAAAAAAACAAACTAAAATGAATATTAAATATGCATAAATGAATATGATCAACAGTCACCCAGAAAAGAAGATGAAAAACAGCTTTTGTAAGAGTACATTAAAAACATGAACCAGCCAGTTAAATTTTGAATAAATCACCTTTTATCCACTTGTTGTGACATACAGCCATGGAAATTGATAACTTCAGAACTCCCTGTCCCCATTAAAAATATCTTTTCCAGAGGTGGCCTGTGCCTTAAATCAGATACTGTGTGAAGACTACTTACAGGGTTGTTTTTATTCACTCCCCCTGCCTAGCTTAATAAGATTCCCTCCGAAATGCCAGTTTTACCTTCTAATGTGAGCAGACGGCAAAAAGCAGTGACTATAGCAATAACAGAATAGTACATAGAAAATAGAGAACCAAAAATACGATAAAGGAAACCTGGAAATTTTTTCACCATCTGGTATTTAAACAGGGCACCTTTCTGGCAAAACAGAAGGTTTATCTCAAGGTTGTTTATTCATTTACCAGCAATCAGCTAGGTTCAGATAGTTGAAATCCCTGGTATCCAGAGAGTCAGTAAGAAGCCTCATGCATATGTTCTGCTTTATGTTGCTCATCTGCAAAACAATGAGGCTTGTAATGATGTGAAAGGTTTAATGGACTCTCTCCTGGTTCGTCCTCTATCCAAGCTGATTGTTATTTGTGTAGTGTAATCTTCTTAAGACTGTGGTTCCCACAGGGAGGTGAGCAGGCAACGAATGGGCTGTGGATGGCAGCTCATGTCAGGGATCAAGGATCATCCAGTTAATAGTTTCACATTTATAATTCACTGTTTCTGGTTCTAAAGAGCAGCTTGCCAACATCTAGAGCCAGATTTGGTTATTTTACACAAAAAGAAATGCCTTAAAGTGCCACCATATAAAAAATACTTAAACACCAATCACAAAGTATTATCAGTCAGTTATTACCAAGACTCAAGGATGCTAAGGCAATGATGAAGGTATTTAGCATATTAGCAGGCCATTATGTGACACAGAAAAAAAGAAAAAAAAATGAATAGGCAAGAAAGACAGTGGCTGTATTTCACAAAGCTATTCAGGAGAGGTGGTATTTTGATGCACTGATTAAGATACAACATTCCTTAAAAACTGAAGCTTAGCTGACTATTTGCTTTAAAATTAATAGGAAACAGGAGTTCAAATCCCACAGGCAGCTTTGAAACTCTAAACCTGAATATTTAACATTAACCATCTGAGACATCATTGTTTTATTTTTAATATTCCTTTTTGTTCTTAAAAGAGTGAAAAGGAAAATAAAATGAAAAAAAATCATCTCTATGGTCTTTGCTTTGCATCTTCACTTGTCTGTGGAAAGAAATAATTAGCTAGTGTGTGAATCCAGTATGTATTATGAAATAATTTTAAAGGTATCTGATATCAGAAAATTTTTTTTTTCACTTACCTTTGGCTGTGTCACAATTACTTCTAAACTCACTTGTGGTCCCAAAATTAAAGCCAATTTAAGGCCTGATTCAATCCTTAATCTTTAAATTTTAGTAATTCCTCTGGGAAATGGGTCTTCTCACACATTTAGTGCTATCAAATGAAATCATAAGACTGTGATATTTCCCTTGGGAAATATGTTACTTCATAGAGAATTGTTTTAGATCAGGATGGAGAAAACAAAACTCTTATGAGAAAGGAACAACTTATCTAAAACAGACTCTGAACAAGCTTAGTATGATCCATAGATTCACAGAATGAAAGGCTAAAAGGGACAACTGTTCAACTACTTTGACCTTCTCCAATTCACAGGACATTGTGTTTCATCTGTGTGACTTGTATGGAGACCAGTCACTTGTGTATGACTGAAGCAAAACTTGTGCTTAGCTAAAGCACATCATCCAGAAGACATGCAACTTTGAAATAAAAGCATCTAGAGGAGGACAATCCAATACCTCTGTTTCAAGCATCTGCAATTTTTTTTCTCTGAGAACTAGCTCTCTTCATGTGAAAAATATGTCATTTCTATTTAGAATGTGTTTTGCTCCTATTATTTTATGAAAATGCCATTAGGGTTTTAGAGTGAGTTAGGTTGCACTGAGTCAGGAGGTTATCTAATCCAACCCTCAACTCAAAGATGGGTCAAAATCAATATAAAATCAAACATGTTTAAATTTTATTGATTTTTAAGAAGGAAAAACATTGTGGAATGTCATTTCCTGTCCTCCTTTTGGAGAGGCATCGGGCAGAGTGAGTTGTATCAGTTTCATTCTCTCAATATTTTTTTAAAACGTAGAAACCAAAACTGCACAAAAACTGTAGCACAGGTCTTACCAGTGCTTTGTGCCTAGCAGATTACAAAATATCATTAGTTCTTTTTGCCACAACTCCACTCAAACACCTCACATGGATTTAATTCTCCATTATGCCTTGAAAATATATTTTTGGAACAGTGCTTTCCAATATATAATTTTCCATGTGTAAGTACATTCCTTTTCCTGCAATGGCAGTTGCCTTATAAAAACATTTATACAGGCCCAGACATAGAGGCTTGTTTGACTGCATGATCCAGATGTTTTAGGATTAACCTTTTGCCATCATTCTGGCATCTCTGCGCCTACAGATTTCATTCAGAGGGTTTTTATGTTGACTTTCAGAAAAACTAACCAGATTTTAATACACATATATTTTTATTCCTTCTCTGCTCTTTCTTCCGGGTGTCCCCCAAATATCACAACTTCATTTTCTTCTTTTGATCTATACCAGACCACCGGATGAAACAGTCTGCAAACACTATTTCACCTTTCACCTTCAGGCAGATCACCATTTGTAGATCTAGCTCTTCTCTAAAGAATTGTCCCCTCCTGCTTGGACTATCTCCTTGACTGACAGGCTGATTTTTAAAAATATAAGCTCAAGGTGGCAAAAACTAAGTTTATTTTTTGTTTCTCAACCATTTCTTTCTTTTCTCTCTTTTCAAATTTTCTCTGAACATCGTCACCATATCCCTCATCACAGAAAGCCATTATCATGTGAGACTCAAACCTGAATGATGTAACTGACTCCATCATCTTTTTGTATTCTCAGATTCAGGCTACAGCAAATTTTAGGTACATCTACTTTCTGTCACAAGGTGTATCTTTCCCTGTACAACTGCACTAATATAGCTTTCATTCAGGTTCTCATCATATTCAAAGTGCTTCAGCAAAATATCATTTTCATAGTTCATTGCTTTGACAATGGTAGTCCTGTATATGCAGCTTTCTATTAATTCTTTTATCACACCAAATGGAGACTACTTATATTTACACCCAAGGTTCTTCAGAGCATGAGTCTGCTCAGACTTTCTTGTTTACTACTGAAATGTAAGATCCCACCTCTGCTTGGCATTCCTACATATTCTGGAATATACATTTGTGCACTGCTCTATGATAATCTTTGCTGTCTAGAGCTTCCTAAAAAATCACTTGATTGTGCTTTTACAATTTCATCCTCATTAATTCCTTTTGCTACCTATAAAAAGTCTTCTCATTAGTGACCCTCCTCCCCATTCTCCTTTCACGTTCACCAGAATTGTGTCACTTTTCCTTTGCTCTCAGTACATTCTCCGTCCTCCTCTCTATCAGACTGTATATACCCTAAATCTTTTTTTTTTTTTACAGTCAGACAGCTGGTTTACTCAAACAGAATTCCTGGTTGTGTTTGTGCTTATACAGTTCATAGTACAAATGGGACCTGGCCCACTGAGTGGCTTACCAGTAACACAAATCAGAGATTAACCTGAAGGTCAAAAATCTCATTCCAAGTCCATAAACATTTTTTTTCCTCTTTGTTTGTTTGCTTGCTTGCTTACTTGGTTTGTTTTTTAGAGGAATGGGAAATGGTACCCGACTTTGTACTCCATAGGATTAAGAGATGTATAGGTGAAGGAAACTGAAGAGAAGGATGTTCAAGAAAATAAAAGAGAATAAAATACTTTATGATATGGGAATTTTTTTTAGATGAACAGAGATTAAAATTTCTCATTAAAATACAAGCTCATTTTCTAATCAAAAAATGCTGGAGGAAAATGTAAAAATATTTCCCACTTTAATTTTTTCTTTTTTTTTTCCTACTAAAAATGTGGGAAGAGAGATGAAGGTACCAACAGGGAAAATGTGAAGGATAGAAACTGAAATACCGGCAGAACTTCGCTCTCCCATAGTTTTCCTTTTTTGTAGCAAAACAAAGAAGTTTACTCTAAAATATCATTAACAGCAGTTTTTCTCTTTCTGATTAATAACAGAAAATGCTGACCTGCCTCATCTGTATTTGTAGTAGTATTTGTACTTGTATTTGTATTCATTATGATTTGAAAGGATTTAAAAGCTCCTAATTGTTTAACTGTTTTTTATATAACCACATGATCTTGTCAGCTCTCCGCTGCATTCCATTAGTAGTTCTCTACACACTGCAATATTATACACTTCCACCAGTCATTAGTATTTATCTTTACTGTTCATACTTGAAATTAGCAGTTCATGTCGCACCTTTGTTTCACAACATCATGAGTGTCTCAAAACACTTTTAAAATTATTTAAGATACACCGTAGGAAACTCATAATGGTTTCTCCTTCTTTTCCATCATCAAGATTGCTAATAACTATTTAAAGCATTTGAGCTCATTTTCTGCCTGAAGCTATGTATTTTGAACACACAGTGTAAAAAATGATTATCCCTATCAGTGTTTGAAATGACCAGTGAGGAATTTTTGCACTAGGAAACTACTCAAGAAGATCGCTTCCAGTAAAGAAGTAGAGAAACATCTATACCAGTGTAGGCAATACCATGAGATTCTTCAAATACTACACACAATTCTGGTCATACATTCTGGAGCAAAGCACATTCAAACTGAAATCAAACTGAAGTCAATTTGGAGAAGAGCTATTTATTATTATTTATTGGGAAACAAGCAGGAAGAGTTGGAAGCTACCATGCTCCTAGAAAGCTACAATCTGATTGCCCTTACTGAAACTTGGTGGGATGAATCCCATGACTGGAGAGTGGCTATTGATGGCTACAGGCTGTTCAGAAGGGACAGCTGGGAAAGAGGGGTGGAGGTGTTGCCCTCTACATCAAGAAATCATTACAGTGTGAAGCTCTGTCCCTGAAGAAGAGTCATGAGCTGGTCAAAAGCCTATGGGTAAGAATCAGAGATAGAGGCAATAAAGGGATTCTGGTCATGGGTGTCTACTACACGCCTCCCAAGAGGAGCCTATTGAGAAAACCTTCTTCCTCCAGCTCCAGGAGTCTTCGTGCTCACAGTCTCTCGTCCTGCTGGGGGACTTC
>Ga0181612_119044_pt1 | contig 10960 bp, 7 predicted proteins | sample HoacroProtozoa21_FD_119630 | JGI IMG/M metagenome (GOLD analysis project Ga0181612, IMG submission 119630) | Hoatzin crop microbial communities from Cojedes, Venezuel. Combined Assembly of Gp0051906, Gp0051904, Gp0051908 | reverse complement strand
TCTGCTATTTCCATTTACTTATACTGATGAGTTTATTATAAAGTAACAGTCATAAATTTCATAAGTCATATTTTTTAGGCCTGATTTTCCCAAAGTAGCTCATGCACTTAATGTATGTGCAATTAGCTAAACTCTTTGAATATCTGCAATCATTCTGCCTATGGATGACCTCTTTATATTGCTAACTTGCTGTTTGTGCATACAGGACACCTACCTGCACACGTATAGCAAATCCATGAACGTATGAGGTACAAAGTCGCATATTAAGGCCTAAAAACTAGCAACTTTCAAATAAAAATCTGCTGCTTTACTGGGATATAACTAACCAGGCTAAGGAAGATGAGACAGTGTGTGTCTTTAAGAGTAAAGACCCTACAGTGTCACAGAGCTTCTGAATAACGGATGCTCCTTATGACAACTCAATGCAGTTGTCTGGATCCAGGCCACTGTTTTTTCCCAGACGCCAACAGCTTGCTATTTGCTATTCATCTGCATGGCCATTGGCCAACTGGCTGCTTGTTGAACGCGTGTTGCTCAAACACCAGACATCTGCTTGTCAGTTGGCTCTTCTGACTTACATTAGACAGCAACCACACTTCCCAAAAGGACAATTTTTTTCACTGTTGCTTCCTTCTGATAGAATTAAAACCTGTAGGAATAAGCCCAGCTACAATTAACATCCAATTGAGCGGGCTTAGAAAGGAAGATAAGGTACAAACTGAGGAGACATTGACTTTCTGAATGTCTTTCTGCAGATACATGAACTTGGGATAGGCGTGGGATGAGCCACAGTCCACATCAACCAACCACTGCTATATGATTTTTTGTGACCCTCCGCCCAGGTGAGCTGTGCATGTGTTAATAGTCACAGGCAGCTGCTGCCAGGAGCACGGGGGGGACAGCTCCCACAGGCAAAAGTCCCGGGCTGAGAGCTGCTCCTCATTCAGGATCAGGAGAGAAAGTGCAGGAGTAGTGCTCACTAGTAGAAGTAGGCACTACTCTACCTAAGGGCCAAAACTGAGAAGCTGAACACACGTCAGGCGAAGAGTTCCCAAACTGCAGTTCAAGTACCCTATCAGTACAGGAATTTGACGTTCCAGCATTCTTAACTTTTTAACAGTTTAGGAACTGCTTCCAGCACAGGCAAATCTAACAGCTCACCAAACAGTTTCTAAAAAATCTAGAGAAGAATAAGACATTAATAATAGAAAGAACAATGCTTGGCAACTCTGATTTTGAATAAAACCCCCGAAGACCCTTGTTGCACATGCATGAAGTTCAATGCTGTTTGCCGCCACAACCTGTGTATGACAGTTTTCTTCCAGGTATTCTAGGAAAAAGAGATCACAATCCCAAACTCAAATCAAATGTGCTAATCTTGAATAAATCCATGCAATAGATTTGCTCCCACTTAATTGGTGAGCTTGGAATCTTATTCTGGCCTAAAGTCTGACAGTCCTAATGAATGCAATGCATTATGACAGGCACTGTGAAGCAAAGCTGCATGTCTTGGTTTTGTCCCTAGAGAGTGTGACAGCAGGCATAGGGTCTCTAAATGGCCTACAGCTGCTAAGCCACACAGAACTACATGTTGGATATCTTTCTAGTATCACAAAGTAAGTGAAAAAGCCCAAGAATGTAATGAAATGCATTACTGTTGGACCTCAGGTCTTTCCAGAATAAGCTGACAGCCCTCTGGTTCAGAGAGATGCAAGATGTAGTTCTTTTCTGGAGCAATATTTTGAGATCAAGTTGAAAAGGCGGGCTCATGGTCACAGACAGTTTGTCTTGGAAGATCAAGAAAAAGATTCCTTAGAAAATTATGTGCTTCTGTTGTCTTAAAACACAACAGATTTGCAGGATATTCCACAGGCGTCCAGCCAAAGAAAGTGCAGAAGGATTATCTGTCAGGCAATGGTTTACAGCAGAGGTTTAGATTAATAAAATTTTTGGCCAACCTATGTTGATTTTGAACACAAGGTAGAGCATAGGATTGGTTTCTTTGGTGACCATAAAACAAATTAGAATCAGGAATACTGAAATCATTTAATTCTAATATTAAATTACAGTTCAAAATTCCTTCCCACTTGATATTCTCAACTTGCTAAAACCAGTCTGTCCAGCCGTTTTCATCGGGCGAGTCATCCAGGAGTTATCTGTAGCCTAAAGCAGCAACCAACAAATGAATGTGGATATTAAAAAAATTCTGTAATGGTTGTTCTCGACTTTTAATCAGAAGTACTGTTTGTGTGCTGCCACAACTTACTGTGAAACCCTGGATAAGTCATTTAGTCTTCCCTTATCTTCATAGGCGCCAAAAGGCACCTAAATAGCTTTTAAAAAATCAATTTGCAGTCTGTCTGTGCCTTATTTCGGTAAATGAAAGATCACATTGTGTTAACCACTCCAAGGTTTTGTACGGATAAACAAATGATTGAGAAATACTCAGATCCTACAACATCTGGGCCACCTATGTGCCCCAAAGAAACAAAGCAAACGTATTCTGTAGAGCTCTTAATACCAGGGCTCACAAGAGAAATGAGTGCATACTTTTTAAAGAAAAAATACAAATCTAAAAATACAGCTTTCACTGAAATAAACCTGTTTCTCATTGAACATATTTGCTATCCCGAAATAATGTTACTTTCCTTCCCTCCTCAAATTTAAGTTGCCTCAAATGAACCTGAGGTACGCTATCATCACGCAGAGATACTGCTGTTGTCCTATCACGGATCAAAAATATTCAGCAAGTCACCCAAACATGCCAAAACATTTAGCAATTTACAGAAACAGTTTATTAGCATTGGCACTACAGAATATACCCAGGTTTCTATTAGCTGCCTTTGAAATGAAACAGACTTTAAAAGGAAGGTTCTGTACTTTTTCAAAGCATTGAAATATTCTTAGGTACCAAAACCAAAGTATTTATGAATGTCAGGTGTTACCTCTGCAGAAGACCCTCGTCGCACTGACTTCACCACAATTGCTTTGTTCTTTTCTTCTATGTCAAATCCATAGTCATCCTCTTCCGGTAAAATCTTAAAAAGAGCACAAGGTAATGCTTCATAAATATGGAGTTAGCTGAAAAGCTGAAGGACAGAGACAAGAAGTTGGGACTTTACATTGCAAGCCACGATTGATACAGACTTGTAGATCTTACAGCTGAAAGGAACTATTAGGCCATTTGGTCTGATCTCCTACATAATATAAGCCATTAGATTAATCTAGTTATTTCTGCACTGAGCCCTCACTATACTAAAGCAGAATTTCCAGAGAATGATCCAGTTATGATCTGCAGTCTTTAAGAAGTGACGAATCTATTCCCACTCTTGAGTGTTTGTTCCAATGGTAAACTCTTCTATGAGAAACTGCATTTGGTTTTAACTTCTAGGCCTTCATTCTTCATTAGACCTTTCACTTTCAGATTACAGAATTCATCAATATTCAATATTTCCCATTGGTGAATGTACTTACAGATAAAAGTGTAGTCATTTATTTATTTTTCTAAAATACATCCCACATACCCAATAATGAAAAATCTGTGAGTCTTTCTTAGCTATCCATTTCAGATAAATTTGAGATCTCAGACCTATCGCTTATAGATAACACTACGCGCTACATAAATCTACATCGTAATAGTTGGCCTGCTGGCTAAAATTCTGGAGAACGAGCAAGAGAACAATTTCTGACATCTACAGGTCCTTCCTCTAGAGAACAGGCACATAAGCTTTGTGCTGGGCGAAAAATACGAGACTCGCGTCGTGTGCTCAGTCTGCACCTTTTATGGCTGACACAAGACTTGATAGTTCTTGGTCCTGAGAATCTGTTTCCTCTTATTTGCACTGAGGTCACACAGACTTGCCTTATAAATGTTTTTTAAAATCATATCAATCATGGCAAATAATTTTAAATAAATAAAGCAAGCCTGGTCACTGGTAAATGGACAAGTGGAAATTATACTAGATAAGCATCTTGCATTTGAGCAAACATGGCACATTTAAGAGCCATCTGATAAATTAGAATTGAGTTAAAAAGAAAACTCAATGCCACTGGGAAATAAAAATCACTGAGAATTATTTCCTTGAAACTGACGGTTCCTGCGCTATTTTAAAATAGTGTCCTTTTCCTATTGAAGTCAACGCCATCAGCTTGTAAGCTTTGGCATTTACAGGAATTCACCTTAGAACAAATTAAACAAATAGAATCCTTTCCTGCAGGAGCCATACAGCCGTGTTAAAATAATGCATGACATAATATTATCTGCAGGGAAAAAAAACCTCATCAGATGATGTTCAGATTAAATGATGGACAGGAAAGTAAAACAACTGAAAGGTAAATTTGCCATTCTTGGATATTTCTAACAAAACATTTTCAAAAGCAATGCTATTTATGCATGTTTAATAAATGGACAGCTTAGAAGATTGGGTACATCACTGGTTACATTTTTAGTGTTGCAAGTGTAATGCGTTTCAGCCCAACACAATACGTACTTTTACAACTTCACATTTGGGATTAAATAGAAAATTTCTAGGATAGCTCTCCCATCCATTTCTCATTTTACATTTCAAGGGCTGTTCAGTTTCTTTTGTTGGATTTTGAAAGCATATGTGAAAAGATATTTAAAAATGTGGAGGCTTTGATTTGCCAAACTTAAGAAGCCAGCAGCTACACAAACGTACATGATCTCTTGGGTGCAGCTACCATTACTATGCATGAACATCTTTTATATGCTATCATTTTTAATAACCTACCTTTCTCTGTTCATTAGTACTGTAAAACATATTGCTTGAAAGCAAAGAACCAAAATACTTCTAAGAAGCCCCAAGTGTATGAACATTAGGAACTTTATCACTTTATGCGATAAAGAAAGAAATCTCACATTCTGTACACTGACGCTCCTGAACTAGGGGCACTCTCTTATGAAAAGGTAGATTATGGGTAATATTCAATAGGCAATACTTGAAGAAGGCTATGATTCATTCTTTATTATAAAGTAGTAATACCTTGCAATTCCACAGCTGAACACCATTTGTCCCTAAGGAGTCCAAAGCAATTAACTAATTTGCCATCTACAAGAATTATTTCTGTGCCCCTGAAATCCAATCAGTTTTATGAACATAAGGAAGCAGCTGTTTAATCTTGAAAGACAACCACATTAAAAAATGAGACCATATGAGAAATAAGCATGTTTAATCAAAACATAATGAGAACATATTCAAAGACAATTTTGGCAGGGACAGGGGGGAGTGGGGAGAAGAAAATATGCAAAGAACAGTCTGTTACACCTGTGTCCTGCAGAAGCAGGAACTCTCAGCCTAAACTCCTGGGGACATCAGCAGAAGAGGCAGCATGGGCAGCTCAACCACCATTTCTTAAACCAGAGTCCAGGATGCACATCCTTCTTTCACAGCCTTCCCTACTGCTCTCCAGCATAAACTCTTCTCTGTGGACACACTGCACAGTCTGACTTGGTTAAGAATTTCTCAAGGAGCAGTTACTTATCAGACAATGTGAAGTCTGAATGCTTCACAAAACTGATGAGGTTTCTGTGGCCCTCAGCAGCATTCATTTGGAGAGAGCTATTTTCCTGCCACTCCACCTCCCAGGTTGTTCCAGTCTCCCCAGCCTTTCAAAAGCCCACGGCTGAAAAGAAATTTGAAAAGACAGAATTTCTTTCCAATGAGAAGCTCCAGCATTTAAGCCAACCCTACTGCTATTATCTTTGCCGCTTTAGCAAAATAGGCTTAATATATACACAAAATGACTCAAACTTTCTTCTGATTGGTGAGCTTCGAAATTGAGCACTGAAATGGAACTGTTAATTCTGAAAAGTGAACAATGTACAGCCCAAAAGATGCTTTTCACTTCAGTGTTCACTGCAATTTTTAGTATCCAAATGCACTCCAAGCCCTTATCTGGCCACACGCACCTGGATGAGGGATGCCTCTTGTTACTGATTGCCAGCCTGTCTCCTTGGGAGATCAGAAATCCTTAGAGGATGGGCCCTTAGTAGTGGCTCTCTTCCCAGGAGTGTTTTAAATCAATGACTTGAGTTCTCAAGCTACAACAGACTGTGGTAACCCAATACAATGAATAACAAAGAGGAATCTTTTTGCTCTCTCTGTGCTGAAATTTTGCAGAATTAGGTCATTTTATATTAGCAAAACACAGAAAAACAACTATCCTGGAATGATTAGAGATAGAAGAGACTTTTATTAAGGACCAAGTATGGCTTTATTTAAGTAATACAAATTGCTATTATTTATTCATGATTAGAATAGGAGAAATATGTTCTATAGTTTTATAAGAATTTTAAGGTGAATGCTATGTTTATTGGATCACCTGCTTTAAAACCAAAAAGACATGAAGTCAAATGATAATATTACCTATTTAAAAACTTTGTATCTGAAGTGCTGAATTATAAGGACACTTTCATTTTCAAAGCTGATTCAAGATGTAACAGCCCTGTGGACAGATGAGATTTAGCATCCTAATTTTCAGATGGTAAACTGAGGCATGGAGTGACTTAAGGTTTTGCTCAGGCCGCACAGTGAGTTCATGTGAGAAGTTAAATTAAAACCCAGGTAGCCCTGACTTCTGTGCTCAAACCATTGGCTTTCATCAAATATGCTACAGTTCTCAGGCCCCTCCATGAGTTGCACTCCAGGACAGGTCACAGTCCTGGCTGTGAACTGCAGTGGGACATGGCAACTACTCTCTCCTGCAACTACTGCAACACACTACAGAAAACAAGAAATACCGGATACCCTGGAGGAATGCAGGAGGTATCACAGGTCTGGAAAGTTGATGACGTTTAGACTTACAGTCCAGATCTCCAATCCAGCACGACAGTTTTGAGAATGCTACATAAAACGTACACAGGCATCATCTTTAGAAATCACTGGAAATGCTTTACTTTTGAGATCAGATAAGTGATACACTAGAGTGTTCTGGGGACTCTAGCATTGTGTGTGCATTAAACCTCTTAGGCAAGTTCGATAAAGGCCCGTCTCTACAGGCAGCTATCCTTGTCTGAGATTCAGCTCCCAGCTACCGGCTTTAATTTGTGTTGTTGGCTTGGGCTAGTAAGTAGAGGTGCTGATCACAAGTGAACAGCACACTGCAGTAACCAAGTCACAATGCTTGGAGACAATCCAAATTCTCCTCAATTCTCCTCAACTATGCAAAGAATGTTGTATATTTTTTCAGTTTGGCAAGATTTATGTCCTTCAGTGAGAAACAATTGCACAAATAAATGAGTATTAGATTTTGTTTGAAGTGCATTTTTTCAGATTGAAAGCATTTTCTTCCTTGGCATTTCTAATTACATATTTACCAAAACTTTTGTTGTTTTCTGTTTTCAAGGGCAAGCTCTTCAGTGACAGAGTAAACTTAGAGGAAGGGCATGGGGGAAGCTGTCCATTAAACAGCTAGGATTTCACAGCAGAAGAAAAGCATGTTTCAAAAGCCAGTGCTGAGGAAATTCCATTAAACTTCCTATGGTGGGATCAGGGGATAAAGGATCAATGCCCTGTCATGAGTGTGAAGAGGCAAGTAGTGATGTTCCACAGACAGCAAAGCCTCAGGATTCCAGCTGCTCATAATTGCTAAACACAGAATAACACAGAAGTCAGTCACAAATTTTTTTGTGGATAAGTGTAATGCATTAACTGTACTGCTGTTTGGGGGATCTTCTTTACAAACATTCAGGGGATTGCTAATTTATTTGTGAAAATGAGGGCAATTTCTAACTTTAGCATGACTGCTACTCAGTTGACAAAAATCTGTGCCCTCTAAGTAGAAGATTATCATTTACTTTCTGAAATGGGGTTGCATTTGGCAGAGGCTGACTGATGCACTTCAGAACTACAATAATAGTAATATTAAAATTATTCCTGTTGCAAATGTTTCAGTTACCAAATTATGGTGTGACTGGAAGGATCAATTAGGGATTACAATTAATCACTAGTAAATAGTCTATGTGTAAAGTTTGCTTGTTTGCCTCTTTAGTGAAGACTAATAAATGATTATTACGTTAACAGAAAACAGAATCAAAGAACTTTAAGTCCCTCATTTCACAGCCAACCTATTACCATCGTGAGTTTTGGCATTTTGACAGAAGTGCCATGAGCTGACAGAAAAAAGAGGAAGAGCCAATCTGTCTCCTCAAACTGTCTTGTCTTGATAAGGTGGAAAATTAAAAATACCTGAACAATGGCAGTTCCCACCACCTTACATGAAACTGATCTTTAAGTGCCTTGCAGATCATAGTTAAGAAAACCCCACAACGTGTACCACTTTTCAGCTGATCCAACAACTCTCCATGAGTATAATCACATTAACCTCACACTCCAGTCTCTGGCACTGGATGCATAGAGGAATAATTTTGACGGACCATGGGGCTTTAAATATTACCTCTGGCCATTGAGACCAACACAGATTAGTTTCCTCGGAGACAAGACAACAGTGAGACAGTGAAGTTTGTGTAAACCACAGGAAAAAATTTCCTATATAATGCACCTCTGGATCTTTTCCAGCAATTCTGCTTTTTTAGTTTCTGACCCAAGTTTTTATCCTGCTCCTGCATTCTCCCAGTGTTCAAAGGGAGAAAAAAAATGGGACTGGAGCCACTGGCAGTAAAAAAAAGTCTCAGAATTGTGCACCAATCCAACTACCAAGTCCAAATAGTGTTAGAACAATCCCAGTGCAGTAAGGACTGTGATGGCATTGAGTGAGGTGGGAATCTGGAGATAACAGTAATGTTGCAAAAGCATGAACATAAATAGTATTTTTTAAAAAGCTATTTCCATGAACAAAGTAAAGCTGATACTTGATCCAGTAATGCAGGACATATTCATATCACTTAGACACTGATGTCCTGAAATATCTGTGTTCTTACCAGTCTTTTAACTTGCATCTGAATCTACCTCACGTATAACAGTGTTTAAACTGTGTTTAAGCCTGATGGCAGACCTCCCCCAAAGATAGTAGTGCCTACTACTTTCTCCTCCACCACACCAACACCATGGCGCCTGCTCAGCGAACTCGTGAAACATATGGGGCCTGCTAAGACAACATCTCCAGCTCCCAGCTCACTTCCAGACCCTCTCAAGGGCTTCATGGGAATAGAAAGGGGTTGGACTGTGAGTTGGATGAAGCGGTTGTAGTCTTCTCTTCTCTTGAGACCTATCAAAAACAGCCAGGGACTTACCTGCATTTGCACATGTGTGAGATGTGAATCCAAAGCTCCCAGGTAGTGCAGGATGGTCACATGCTAGAGAAGGGACCCTGCAACTTACAATTTCCCTTGCTACTAGAACAAGCTATGTGGTCTGCCCAGCAAGAAAAGTCAGAGCTACAGAAGCTCCACAGCAAAGAAGCTCAAGAATTAGGATTTATGCAGTGAAGAAAAGTCTAGCTGTAGGTGCGATTCCCCATTTCAATTCTACTCTTAATTTTCCTTCTCATTCTCCTGTAGTGTAAAACGGTACCAGTTTCACAGAAACATCAAGGTTTACAGTAACTTATGTCTTACCAGAAGACTCTTTCCTAGGATGTTTTCCACAAGCTTGAAGTCGTTACGTAATTGTTTGCTCTTGGAACTGGTGCCTTCCATCTCCTCATCAGCATAAAAACGGAAATATAAGGATTCATCCTTAAATTCACTTTTCTCCAGGACTGGAAACAATATGTGTGAAATACATACATGCATTTACACCAAGAAAGACAGAGAGAAACAAAAAACAAAGTTAAAGGAAATCCTAAACATTTTGCCAGTCTTTACAGAACAAAGACCAGTTGCATCCCTCTCAGACAGCTACTCAGCTCTATATTTTTCAGTTACTACTGTATGTTAGGGAAACACTTTTCTCCACAGTGCATAGTAGCTCATGATATGATGTTTGACCTCCATCATATGTAGAACAAATATAAACTGCAGAAGATCCTCTTGGAAGAAAGATGTTACTCAATATTTTATGCTCCTTTCCCATGTCAAAATTCATATGGTAAAAGTATAAAAGGAGCAAAGAGGGGTAAAAAGGCTGTTTAAAGGTAAGTGAGGTGGCTAAACAGACTAAGGCTTTTCAACCTAAAAAGGAGTTGAGAGGGAAATAAAATTCTGGAAGGTGTGACAAAGTTCTGTGCCATGTTTTCAAATATGAGACCTGGGGGCTTCAAATAAAACCAGCTAATGACAATTTTAAAACCTGAGGAACAACTTCTTCATTCAATACGTACTTATGCAAAGGAACTCCTGGCCAAAGGATGCTATGAATGTCAAAAGTTGACATGGGCTCAAAACAGATCAAATTCTTTGAAGGAAAACAATTCTTACATTCTTATCAAGTACTATGCAGATTGTCTATTAGTTATTGACAATAAACTGCTCTCAAAAACACTACTGAAAATATGGAGAGGAAATGTTATTTTTGATTAAACTGGATGTTTCATTGGACAAACTATGTTTTATTCTTAGGACTTTGTATGTGCTATTTGATGCTGATACAGATGTGGTTTGTTTACTTTCCCAGTTTAGCAGCAGCATCACTGAGGATGAATGATGTCTAACTTGGTAATTTGGCACTTCAGATTTGGAAGGTTCAGAGATTCAGCTCTGAGGATTGTGCTTGTTTGTCCAAGTGGCAAGAACTAGGCAATTTTACTTTGTACCTGACACTTCTTGGTGATATTTCAGGACAGTACTTGGCTTGTTAATTGGTCTGATGGCTCTGAAAGAGATGCAGTGAAAAAACACTCCCCTTCTAGCTTTGTCTCATCACTTCAGGGCTCATCATAACTATTAGCAAGGGGATTCACTCGCAAAGGTACCAGGCTTAGACGTTTTGTGTAAGCTTGAAGACTGCTTTTTAGAAGGACCTGCTGGGATGCTTGCAATGGTATACATGTCAGCACGTATGGCACAGCCTAGAGGAAAACGATTTTCAGACAGTCAGCTAAT
>Ga0181612_112731_pt1 | contig 10960 bp, 8 predicted proteins | sample HoacroProtozoa21_FD_119630 | JGI IMG/M metagenome (GOLD analysis project Ga0181612, IMG submission 119630) | Hoatzin crop microbial communities from Cojedes, Venezuel. Combined Assembly of Gp0051906, Gp0051904, Gp0051908 | reverse complement strand
CTGTTCCTTCCTTCAGATGACCCTTTGAGCTTACTGGTAGTGATACTGTGTGCAGTTCTCTGTCTGGAACATACTACTTCAGGGAAGCCTCCCTCTTGTTTGCCTTCAGGTACTTTGATAATAAAAACAGAGTAAAAAAAATAAGATTAGACTTTGAGTGATGCCTTATCTATCCCTCTACTGCAAGGCAGAAACTTGAGGAAATATGATTAGATTTCTTTATGGAGTGCACTTAAGCTGAATACTTGTTGAGAGAATCTTTCTTTTTCAACTCCCTCGGTCTTTCAACCAAAATGTTTATGCCAAAATAGAAAAATTAAAAATTATAACTCCTTACTTTTTCTTTCAGAATACTTATGAATCAGCTTATGCACATCTGAAATTAATTAGAGGGTGTGATAAAGCCAAACTCTATTTTGTCTTTGTTATATAATGTCTAAATAGCTGTAAACGTTTCTCTTTGTCTTGTCAGGATGGTGATACTGGAATTGATTTTGGACATCACTTCAGTTCAAGGCTGAAGTTAAAAGGTCGTTTTGAGGCTTAGAAGCAGCAGGTGAGTACAGGTCAAGAATCACAAATCTTTGAATATTATTTCTTTAACTTTCTTTTGTTCTGGAATTGCTGTTCTTGCTTACCAGTCCATATTCAAATAGCTGATCTCTGCTTCCGCTGATTCACGGACGTGTATAACTGTTTGTATTATGACTAGGTAGCAGAGAATATTTAAGTCATGCAGGCTTTCCCTACGTGCTTTTTCAGCCCCTGCCACAAAAAGAAGTGAAAATGTGATTCTCTCACCAAGATCTCAGGAACCCTGGAGTTAAGATTCACTGTATAGTTTCAGAGGAAGTGGCCTAAAGTTGAGTCAGGGCAGGTTTAGATTGGATATTAGGAAAAATTTCTTTACTGAAATACTGGTCAGGCGTTGGAACAGGCTACCCAAGGAAATGGCAGAGTCACCATGCCTGGAGGTGTTAAAAAACCGTGTAGATATGGCACTCCACGACATGGTTTAGCAGGCGTGGTGGTGATGGGTTGACAGTTGGACCTGATGATCTTAGAGGTCTTTTCCAACCTTCATGATTCTCTCTGATTCTGATTCTCTGATTACATCAGCTGCATGAGGAGTATGATAATTCAGCTAATTTACTATATTTGTATAAATTTTTTTTGTGACAAATTAAAATTTTAAAAGGCAAGATTAAATAGTAATGAATCCCTGAGTTTAGATATTCCTAGTTTCCTGGATGCGGGATGATCTCTGTTCCGTTGGCAACCAGGAATATTCCATGATGTCAAGGACCATGAGTTCAAATCTTGTTTGAACTGCTTTGGGCGTTGACAGTCTGCACCTGCCTGTGAAGGAGCGCTGTTAGTGAGTGTAGTACCACCCTGGGACTGGGCATGCCTGCACTGAATACCTTGCCTTGCTCCAGACCTTCACAGCTCTCTCGAGTGAATCGTGTACAACTGGGTATCAGTTTTTTCACCCTAGAGAGGTCTGGAAAAGGACATTGTGAAGGAATTAGTGTAAGATGAAAGCTTAGCAAGCCACTTGCATCTATTCCAGATTTTTGATGTTTGCTGTTGCAACAAAGAATTAAACTACATGTTGAGTGTTGCAATTGTTCACATTTTGCTTTTCCTACAGGGTTAGAAAATTTCTTGAGATTATTTCCAGTATTTTTCAAATTCAAATTTTTAGGCAATATTTTAATGAATAAATTGCAAAATATGCTCAACTGGTGCATATTTTTAAATCTTATAGAAGCACATTTAAACAGGGTACAACAAACTAGCTCACCATAACGAGAACCAGACCCAATTGCTTCTAAGTACACAACTGTTTCCGAAGTAAATATGTCTTGCTTCCCTGTCAGCCATGTGCAGTAACTGCTAAGGTAGTCTGAAATATTTAAATATACCTATATACTCCATAATATTGATCTATCCATCTTCATCAATTGATGGCTCAGAAGGGCAAGAAGAAGAAGTAGTTCCAGGGGGAGTTAATGATGGTGAGAGTAATTAGTGCCGAAACTATGTTTGTAACAAGTTTTCTGAAGTTTCACCCTCTGGGAGGAAGTACAGACCTTTTTAACCTAATTCAAAGCAAAGCAAAGCGAAACAAGACCATCCTGGTACGTGTTTCGCTGTGACTGTCATTACCCACGGAGTAATAAGAAAGGAAAATTCCTTTCTTCTGATTTAACTTCACCTTTTTCCAAGGACTTAAGGCACTGGCCTGAAGGGTATAGTACGAATATGATGAAACCATAAAAAGAAGAAAAAGTACAATATTAACTTTAGTGGTGTTGTAAATCAAAGAATATACAGCACTATACAGGGAAACTGTAGACATTACTGGCATCACACAGAAATTTGTGTATGGTTGTACGTTAATATGTAGTAATATATTCGCAGAACAGTGTTTTTTCTCACATCACCCAATGGAGAAAACAGTAAAAAAGGTTATATTCTTTGCTTTCTAGGTAGCAATGGAAATATGACAGGATTTCTATCACATATTTGTACACATATGTCTGAATGATGTAACTTGTCCATAGTAATACTAGTTTCTTCATAGACGGTGTAGTGTTTTGGAGAACTGTGTAGTTTGATAGCAGCTGTGTGGTAATTGTGTAGTAATTGAAATCTGGTGAGCCAACAAGATATTTTCATTTTTTAAAGGATATTTTTTTCTGGAAATTTACTATGTTCTGTACCAAATAATGTCAGAAATGCAGTAATACTGACTTGTGCATCTATAATAGTTTGGCAGTATCATTTTATTGAATTCCAGTGTGTCTGGAACTTAAGACATATGGAGCAAAGTAACTGTTATTCTGTTTCCTTCATTATTTTGTTCCATAACTTTAAGTTAAATACAATCTATAAAAATGCTTGCTGTAAAGAAAGCCAAAATTTTTTTGGCCTTGTTAGCACTGGTCTCTATTTCTTGCAATATCTGAAAGTTGAGAGGGAATGTTTTTGTAGTCCATGAGGAAATAGTAGTAAATTCTGGATGCTAGTTCTTCAGTATGTCATTTAGAGTTGATATTCTTTTATGGCAGAACATGGTGTCTTTGCACTGATTGAAAACTGGGATTCAGTCATAAAAGTAGTGATAGAAATATGTAAAAATAAAATTGCATTCAGAAGTCCATTTTTAATTGAGAGAAAGATTCTGTTTGCTTTCTATCCTGTCTTTCAATAGACCGCTTAACTCTTTAGAAGCAAGTTTTAGAAAACTGAGTTAGACTTGGAAAAACTGAAATCAAGACAAAAATCTGTATTGGAAAAATGCGAAAGCAGAGAAAAAATGTTCCATTTTTGGACTGATGACTTAGATGGACACTTTTGGGGATTATTAGTGGTACAGTTACATCAGGAATTTCTGAGTTAATTAGACTTTGGAAAAAAACTAAGGAAGTTTTCTAAATATGAATATTTTCTGTGTTAGTGAACTGAATTGTAGTTGTGGTATTAATTATTGTTAAATTGGTCTAGCTCTACTATCTTGTATTGGCAGTTTGTGGAAGAGGAGACATTGTGCTAATTCCTATTTCTTCCTGGTACTGCAGACTTTAAACAGCATGACTCATGTACCTGTATTGTACGTGTATGCATTTTGTATACTTACCAAATGTTCAGACTCTGTATATGTGTGGGTTTTTTGCATAGGGTGAACATAAACATATTGTTAGATTAGTACAAAAGTACATCTCGTATAGTTATCTTGCAGCTGAACTGGAACTCTCTGAAGAGTTATGTAAGGACTCATTGCTGGTGATCATATTAATGACCGACATGTGAAACATTTGATGTATAAGTTATTCCATCAGCTGGATAATGGATTGGAATTAACTTTGTCCAGGAAGGCGGCTAACCCTTCCACATGTCTAGTCAGAAGGCAAAGAAGTTTTGATATCTGCTTTCCAGGAAGTAACTGGATGGGGATTGATGGGCTTTGTCTTCAATCTGGTTTCCACCAGGAAGAGTCTGAAACATAAACAGTACTTTACATTTTAATGGAATTGTGTTAGAACAGAGATACTATTTATTGTAGAATATTGAATTATCTTTCCAGGGTGATTGTGAATAGCTGTAAATTACCGATTTTGGAGAACCTGAAGGCAACTTTTGTCAAAAAGAAGTTTACATCGATAGACTGGAGTTTGTGGCCTGGAACTATGAGGTTGTAAATTTTTTGCTATGATTATACAAAGTATGAAACTACGGGTTTAAACTGGCCAGCTTTTCAGTTCAGCTAAACATTAAGCACAGTCTTAATGGTCTGATTTGCTGGAAAGAGCACTATTACAATAATCTGCTTTTTACAGCCCATATCAAATAAGAGCTTGTATCACTTATTACAAAGTTTGGGCTTTGGAAGATATTTTCACGGCATCTAGGAGTGATGCCCTACATTTCTTGGAATTAGTCCTTAATGATACTGTCTTCAGAATTGAGTTATTGCTCAAATACACTGATTGTTTTGTGGCTTCTAGTGTAGAAATTTTTAAGGAAAAGCTAGTTGAAATCTGACGTTTTTTTAATTGTATGAAATGAGGAGAGATGGTGTGCATCTTATTAATTTTATGATTTTTTTTTAATGTGACATGAATGAGAGAGTTGAGAAATCTTAATTTTTAACTGAATTGAATGCAGGTTTCTAAATGTGGTCTGCTTGAGAACAGAGGGCCATTACTGTAGTTGTCATGTAAAATAAAGTTGGAGTCTGAAGCTTCTTTTTAGCTGTCAGCTTTATTAAGGAGCTACTGGTGTGTTGAACTAGGCACACACATTATATAAGCAGTGTATGGTAGTGTCGAGGGAGAATTTTCTCTCTCTTCACTGCTGCTTTATTAGGTCTTGCTCACTCATTCACTGTTGCCCTGTCTTACTCCAGCTTTCTGGCAGCAGCTCACAGCACAGTAGGTCTAATGTAGATTGACGCCTTTGCCAGAGGACTGATTGAAACTTGTGTCTCATAGTTGCTAATGCTCACTCAACCATTTTATTGAAGATAAAGTAAATAAAATAGATTGCCATATGAGAATTCTCTGAAATCAAATGGAATAATTTGACAGGTTTAAGCCCATGAAAAAGCCAAAGCATTGAAACAGATGGGAATACTTTTTATGCACAATATACCAGGAAAAGGTGTCTGCTGGCTTGATGTTAAACTGCTAATGGCTTTTACCAAAACTATAATTATTGAAAATATTATCATCATTTCCAATGGAATTTCCATTGGTGTTTAAGTTGTTACTTCTCTTAAACAGGGGGGATTTTTTTTTTTAATTTAAGAGTAATGGATATACAGTTTTTATTTTCTTATTGCTTCTGATTCTTTAAGAGGCTGCTGATGGATAACCAGTCTCTTAAAATTTAATTTCAAAAAGTAGTGTGGTACTATTTCTAGACTACATTGCAAAATCTTCAAGATTCACTGAGGGTGAGTGTATTATCTGAGTAAAAAATTCTGTGAAATAATGCAAAATAGACTGTTACTTTTGTACATTTTTAATAATCACTAAGTGACATAATTTTAAATGTTACAAATAACATTGCTAACATGAGCCCTGACATTTCTAAAAGTATATGTGATACAGTACATGAAAAATATGAACTGCTAAAGGTGTTGTGACAAACTGTTTAGAATAACGGTCAACAAACCCCAAATATTCTTCACAGCACTTTTATTTTATAAAGAATTGCTGTAGATGAGCAGTGTAGTATGTCCATGTTATTTTTAGAAGTAAGATAATACATAATAATGAGTTAAGATGCAACAGATAACATATACCTCTAATCTTTTTATCTGGATAATAATGAATATTGGTTGTTTTAATCACACTGGTGGGTTCCTTCTTATTAGTTGAACCACCTCTTCAAGAAAGCAAGACACCTGTGTTTTAGTTTAGTACAATAAATCCTGTCAAACTCATTTAGAGTTGATTAACGACATAAATAGAAAACAAGTTAAAAATATATGAACAAAGTTTGCAGATACAGCCTCGGTTTTCCACCTTGAAAACACAGTAATTTAAATAACAAATATATTCATTTGGATCTTTTCTTTAAGTTTAAACAAATTCTGCTCTTTTTTGGGGGTTAGATGTCAATTATATTTTATTTTTTAAAGTTAAGAAATTTATTATAACAGATTGTGCCATTGGTGCTTCATGATGGGATGCTTGTGAGATTTCCCGAATATTGGGCGTGAAGTAAATTATGGATGTGCTATTTGAAAATGACTTGCAGGAGTGAGTTGACAGACTGAAAGAACACAGTACAGATGGATTTCCAGGTTAACTGTTAGCCAGAATACATGGCAAGTTGTGCTGATGTGTGCAGTGGCAGGGACGGTGCTGGTCAAAATCATATTTCCATTGCAATTGTGAATAACTCTAAGTAATGTGAGTGATTTTCTCAGTTTTTCCCATCCTGGTCATATTTTTAAGAGGGAAGATTACTCTATTGTCCTTCTAATGCAGAGCACTGGCACCAGCTGTGCTCTGGAAAGGTCTTTTTTCTGTTGTTGCTGTACTGATGACTGTGTGTGTCTGGCCAAACTCTTCATGTTCTCACAGCAGTTCCAGGCTTAAAATTTCAAAACTTAAAAAGGAAATTTTAGTGACTGGGATGCCAGCAAGAGAGGGCTTCCCGTCCTTCTGAAGGAAGTCTCTTTGCATTCATTCTGTGGTTCTCTTTCTGTTCTGCAGTAGGATAAAAGGGTCTTCAGCAGCTTTGTCTTTCTGTGGGAGGGACTAGAGGAGGACACAACTCTGCCACAAGCTGCTGCTTTAACCCTTTATTTACCTTTTTTGCCTTCTATGAAATGAAGCGTTTAGAAGATTTTGTCTTTTGGAGGAGGCAACAGAGAACATTAGTTGAATCACATTTTAATTACATACATAGAATTGCCTTTTTTTCCGCCTGGGAGGAGATCCAATACTAAGAATGACTGCTCATTTTTGTGTTGTGAAGTCTTTGCTGTCTCCCATAGGTTTTTCTTGTTAAACTGGAAAGCCATTAAACATTACCACAGTTTTTGGAATAAAATGCTGAGACCTGTGAGTGCTCCAACATAGATCGTTTTAGACAGAATAAAAGCTAATTTTGTCACGAGAACCTCAACAGTAGATTACTCTGGATTTCTATAAAACTTAAGGAAACCAAATGTGGTTTCCTGTATTTCTCAGAACAATTTATTTGTGCTGTTTTTTTCACCATGGTCTCTTATTTGACCATATCGGAAGTAATTCTAAAAAGGCTGATTTTCATGTTATTGTTTCCTGTGTTTTCCAGTAGCACAGCAAAAGAAATTACTTATATTTTGGGGATGCTTTTGAAGTTACCTTATTTAGAAATTGGTCTGTGGTAAGTGTGATGAAGTAGCCATTTAAAATCCATGTTTAAAAAATAAAATAAATGTAGGCAATAAAGCTGTTCAGTAGAAGTAACTGCATATGGAAGAAATAACAGCAGATCTAATTCCTGAAAATAAATGGGATCTTGAAAATGGAATAGATGTTTATTTGATTGCTTTCAGAGTTAACCTCCCTAAAAAGCTGATTTTAAATGAGATTTGTATTTTAAAGTGGTTCTTGTTAACTGTCTTGGGGAGTGATTTCTTCTCTCCTCTGGAAAATGTATTATGGGATCTAGCAAAGAAAAAGGTAATTATTTTTTTTGATGTGCGCACTGTCATCTAGGAACTGGACAAAGATCACTGTCCCTTAGGAACTGGGCCTCAGAATTTTTAATGTATTCTGTAAAACAGCTATTTAGTGGTAATTTTTGTCAGTCACAGCCTACAGGAGATAGGTTTTTAGTGGTGATTTGATGGGGAAAACCATACTTCACTGCGTCAGATTTTTGTACAAAATTCAAATATTCGTGGTTTAATTTTTGAAGAACTTTTACAGTTTTCTGTCTGAACTTGAGTCTTTTAGAGAAGAAAAGAGGTAGTGTTTTGGTTCATATGGTGGCTCTGGTCCCGTGTCCAGACATCTGTGTGTAGATTCGGGTACCTATATGAAGATTCACTAAATTATGACAGAACTTTTTGCACAACAAAATACCAAACATAATCTTAGGCTGCTTGCTACAGTTTAAATAATATATAGTGGCTTATCAAGAATAAGGTGTAGGACATGGTACATCAGCATGTACAAAATAGAAATTTAATTCTAGAGTCTCTATACTTTGGTGAAGTTTAGTTTTGTAGGTAATTGCACTAAGGGGAAGTGGACTGTAATTTTAATTCAGTGTTATCATACTTGAAGGAGGACTTGAATTAAATTTTTGTTTAGCTCTATAGAAATACGTGTGGATGTTCCTGTGCTTCTGTAATTGAATTTGCAGCTTAATATTTTTCTGTATTTTTTTGGTGAAGTTAACATTTCAAATTAGAGCAGATGGATGATGTGATATGACAAAGACATGTGACCTCATGCCTTAAATATTTTGCACCTAATTTGAAACTGGCATTTATTATCTGAACAGTACGTATGACAATGAAGTTGGTGAATATTTAGCTTTGTTCTTTTCAGGATAGAAACTTACTTACATGGCCACTTGTCATTAGTTTTTTCTTTGTTTTCTGTTTGCTGTAAGATATATTTTCGTGATGTAATGCAAATCCAGTTCTCTCATTCCATTGCTTATTAAAGAATTAAAACAGTAACACATACAAAATTTCTACTCAACCCAGTCAAAGGCTTTTACCTTAGTTTTAGGTAGATGTACTTTTTCTCAGATTTGAGTGTTACTACTAATTTCAAAGAGTAAGTTCAGGATTTTGTAATCTTTGCATCATCGTCCTATCAGAACTTCTAAAAGGGAATTTTGCGTCACACCAGTTTCTCTCTACTGGTCAAATGAACTAAATGAAAGATAGCATTACTAGTTATTTTATTTTTACAAGTAAGGTTTATGTTGAACTGAATTACTGAAATGAATGGAAAAATATTTAAAGGTTTCTCTTAAGACAGAACGATTTTGTGTTTGCCTTTTTAGGCAGTAGGTCACAAGGAATGTGGAAGGTGAGCATGCCCATTTGTAAATCTTTGTTCTTCACTGCAGAAGTATTAGACCCACCATTATCAATAATTGTTTTAATAACTAAAGCACATTGTTATTTAATGAACAGGTGCTCTAGTCCTAGGTATCTTTGCCCTCTCAGAAATTCATTATTTCCCCTATACCAGAACTTCTGTTTGCTTTCTTTCTGCTTTCTTTCTTCCACCTGTTACTTTCAAAAAGGAAAATGGAAATGAATTTGGAAAGGATGCCCAGCTGATGCAGTGGAAAATCCATAACAGTTTAAATCATGCTACTTGACATTGCAGAAAAGTTTCTTAGGAGTGCTTGTATGGTCGTTCTGCCAGTCCCTGAGTAGCAGCAGGCAGCTCTGGCATTGAGAAGGTAACAAACTGGAGGGAGGAGGGAGAGGGCAGCATCGTCCTTAACTGCTGCAGCTGTTTGCTAAGTGAGCATACGTTGAAGCCCTTGAGCCTCCACCGAACATCTTTTCTCAGGTCAGTGCTTAAATCACATGCATAATACTCTCCTAAAATAACTTTGATCTGAGCACCTGTTTATTTGCTTTTCTAAGGAAAGTTTTTCTGTTGTGGAAGTCCCACTGTTATTTACTTTCCATTGTAATAAATCATGGAATACTCCAGTTAGTTACAGTTAGGTAACATCTTTTCCCTAAAATTTTGCATGTTGAACTTTTCAAAAAATGAGTATCTGCTCTTTCTCTGTCTCTTGAAGATTTTCTGAAAGCTGTATTTTTGGACTATATGAGAAATGGAGATCTGAGGAAGTATTAATGTTACTGCAATCTTATAATTTATATTGTTTAAATTTTGCGCTTCAGATATATTTTTAGTACAAGGTATTTTAAATTTATTTATTAGGCCTGAAAAAACTATATTCTGGATTGAATGAATGTATTTGATAGGACAGTGTTTTGAAGTTATTACATTATGAACTTGAATAACCTGTCCAGTACTTAAAAGATCCCAGAAGATGGAGCGTGTGATTTAATTACCTCTTTTTCATTTTGTGAGCTTTACCTCTGTTTCCAGCCTTGAGACAAAGAAAGACAAAGTAGTGTGAGCAACTGGCAGTTGATATTAGGAAGGTATCTCCCACATCTCTCACACATCCCATCGTGTCAGCCAGTTCTCAGCTTGGATGCGGGAGTTCCCTAGAAAAATTCTGTCCTTCAGCTGACAAATTCATCTACTGCCTTACTTCTTTAGATGCCATGTAAAAATTCTCTCTCTTTCTTTCAGCTTCTCCCCCAGAAACTTCTGAGTTAGCTTTAGCTGGGCAGAAGCACCTGGGTCAATACAGGGATACTGGCCTCTGTAGATTAAGGATGGATTTGAGAGTGGCCAGTTTGGTATTCTACAGGACAGAACTGTAATATACATATAGGCTGTTACTGGTTGTGTTGCTTAATTATTTCACATTTTGATTGTGTGTTTGTGCAATTGTACGTTTGTGAAGGTTGGCTGAATCTGTTGCTATTTGTTTTTGAGAAAGACCTTTTATGTTTTCTTCACAAGCTATAAAGATTTCTTTGTTTTCTAGGAAAATAACTAGAGGGAGATCCTAAGACATTCTTTAATATTTGGGATCCAAATCTATTTGAGCAGTGAAGGCTGATGATAGTTTACATGAGGATGGAGGGATTTATTCTTTCTGACAGTGTTAACCCATAAGGTTGTGCCTAAATCATACAGGAACAGATACTCTTTGCTAGGAACCCAGTTAAACAAGGAGCTTCTAGCGGAGATCAGGCAGAAGAGAAAGGTGCATGGAATGTGGAAAGAGGGACAGGCCATTTGGGAAGAGTACAGAAACGTAGTGAGAGCATGCAGGGATGCGACGAGGAAGGCCAAGGCTCACCTGGAATTGAAGCTGGCAAGGG
>Ga0181612_106212_pt1 | contig 10960 bp, 7 predicted proteins | sample HoacroProtozoa21_FD_119630 | JGI IMG/M metagenome (GOLD analysis project Ga0181612, IMG submission 119630) | Hoatzin crop microbial communities from Cojedes, Venezuel. Combined Assembly of Gp0051906, Gp0051904, Gp0051908 | reverse complement strand
CCATTACTATGATAAGCATTTCTTGGAAATGTAATTAAGATGTATGTTAACATAGCATAAAAACCCAGTAACTGTGTCTCTTTGGTGCACACGTTTGGAGGAGAGATCCCCTGTGTGCCCGGCACTGTAATAAAGAATACCTGCTTAATAGTCTTCCGACTATTGAGTCTTCAATTCCGGCTTTTCACTGCATCACTATGTATTTTCCCCTTAAGAAGCAGTGGAAATGCTCCTTGGTGATTTCAATGCACATGTTCTAAATTATGCAACTGGGCTGCCTAGGTTTAAAGAGAAGAACACAGCAATGCTTGCAGGAGTTACTCTAAAGCAGTAGAAAACCTCTTACCCATTTCCTGAAAGCACTGCAGTCACCATGCAAGACAGCCAGAACAAACCCTGGCTGAACAAAGTTCGTCTGTCTTAGTGTCCTCTTATTAAACAAAAATTTACAAAGTTGCCCAGAGACCAGAAAGAGTTGGTGCAGGCCCACTGCCTCCTACCAACTCTTCTAATTGTGTTAGGGGTTAAAGGAGAGGGGCACCAGATACCAAGCGGGAATTACAGTAGCATTCTATCTCATTAGCATTTCACACTATTTGTGTCTCAGAAGCTTAACCTGAATCCCACCAGAGCCTCAGAGGACGCTTTCATTCGCTAATAAAGAAGAAAATAGCATCGGATTAGTTGAACAGTATCTCATTTCCCAGCGTAAATTAAGTGAATTAGATGGAAGACTCTGTGCTCTAATTGTAAAGCTTATTACAAGAACTCACATAGATTAGAACGGAATGCTTCTCTTTGAATCACCATTTGTACCGCAAAAGAGGAAAAAAAGAGGTGACTATAGACTCTCCCATGGCTCCCTAATGGCTCAGTATTGATATTAGGCATCTCCAGTATGGCAGCAACAAAACTCACTGCCAAGTCCTGTGCAGGGAGAGTGTCAGCAGTCAACCCTCCTTCCCATGGGTGGAAGTGCTGGGAGTGCTACCCTACAGAGCACACAGGCAGCCCCTCTAGGTAACCTGCAACAACGACAAGCTCCCCAGGGTTCGGAATCATGGACAATTAACTCTCCTTTTTAGAGTGCATGTAATTTACTGAGCTTTTCAACTGCAAAATAGCTAGAAAATGACATCATGAACAAAAGCAGTAGTACACTTCTTGTTGCTTACAAAATGACATCGCTATGGAATGTCATTCTGTTTACAGACCTCTTTCATGAACCATGAGAGGCCCAACACAAAGACTTTGTGCATTAAGAAGTTAGGCATCCACAAGACAATTACAAATACACCGCTTTTTACTACGTAGCTTTGATGCCTTCAAGGCTGTACTGGTGATCGCAGGTTCCCTTCATAGTCAATGGAGAGAAATGGACAACTTCAGAGAATGTACAACTCATCTTAAGGTACATATCTAAGACAGATAAAATTAACTGCTCCCTGATCACTCCCTCTTTTGACTGGTATTAAAATTTAGGTGAGAGGCATTTTACCTCCTTACTGTTCTTTTCTCAATGCCTGACCCTCACTGCAGAACACGGTGAGGTATCAGACCAGTTAGTCTATTAAGGGGGAAACCACAAAGCAAGCTGTGCAAAGAACTGCTCTGCAAGAAATAATACTGAGCACCTGTATGCTCATTGAATGCTCTCTGAATGCCCTTATTCAGGGCAGCAGAACTCAGGTGCTGCAGTCTAAAATCATCCCATGAAGACAAATGGCTATGCTTTTCTCTGGAAAAGACGAGCACAACTCACTTTCCTTTTATATATGCAGCCAGAGCATGCACTGGTGACAGCGATGCCCTTTGATTTAATAATTCAATACTTAAAGTGCTTGTCAAAGAAAGAATTTCATTCTCTTTCTAATATTGTTCTGAGACTGGAGCATCTTAGCCCCATCTGCTGAGATTGTGTCACACACAGCAAAAAGGTTCAGTTATCATTTGAGCAAAAAACCCAGTAAAAATAACGACGACCATGACTTTCTCTAACCAGCATCTAACTGCTCCATTTTGCTCCTCCAGGAGCATGTCCAGTGTGCTTGAACCAAGTCCTGTTCTCCATACTCATCCTTGATGTATTTTCCTCACACAATTGGCAGTTTTAATTTGTTTTACTTTCCCTGTTTCTCAGAGTTCGCCCTTGATGACAGGTGCATCAGACATGCATGGGCTAACATTCCATATTAGTCTTGAAATGACCTATGAAGAAAAACCAATGCAGGGTTTCACATAAGACATCCGTGTGAATACAGTAATCACAAAAGTATCACAAAGTATGAGCAGTCAGCATCAGAGCTCCTTCAACAAGGGAGCTGAAAACACTGGCCCTTCCCAGAAACTCTGGTGAAAACATACTGACTTCTCCACTAGGAACTGCTGCGACTGTGCGGGTACCAACAGCCATCCAGTGCAGGTTGCTCCTGAACCTGTGTCTGAGTTCTCTCTTTGCCCTGTGTGAGCAACCCCAGGGTTACTACAATCTGTGCATCTTTACAATCCACATCGCTTCCCTTAACAGCCAATTCCTTAACACTACAATTTGAAACATCAGTCTGTCGGAGGCTCTTCTTTCTCACGGCTCCACCAAGATTGTACAGAAATATGGAAAACTACACCCACATTCTCTCAAAAAGCAGGTCCTCTCCACCAGTCGGTAGTCAGGGCCAGTGTTAGTGCTCTCTCGTGTTTCTAACTCCATGGACTATTTAGGCTCATGTATCATGTGTTATTAAATCTGTATCAGCTTTCTGCACGAACAAGCTGCTAATCTCCCATAGGGACTAGAAAAGTAAACCTCAACAAGCACCAAAAAAAGTAGAAAGACAGGAATAAACACACAAACCATGAAACATGTAATTTCAGGTCAACTCAAGTTCAAGCAGCTTCATCAGTTGCTATGCTACCAGCTTATGATGGTGGGAAAAGATGAAGGCAACAAGATTTTATAGCTTCATCTATAGAAGCTATTTCGCAACTTTTGCTTTCTGGCACAGCTCTGTCTGCAGAATGAAGGATCGTTAGTCTCTAAGCTGCTGAAATGGCAAGTGACTGGAGGTATTGACCACTATGAAGCTGCATGGAATAGTTTGTCTGGATTGATTAAGTAGCTTAATCCATAGCAAACTGCTTGGTTTGCAGGAAAAGCCCGAGGCAGGATTCTTCGTTCACTTAAGGCAAAGCAGGGAATTAAACATCCCACTGCCCTTTACCACTCTGCCCACCACCTAAAGATGTGCAGAACAGACATGGAATAGTCAGGAGAACCGAGGCAATAGCCAGGCTAGACCTTAAACATGACAGACCACCACGGCGGAGACCTGTAGACTCAACTACAGGCATTCTGCTGTTGCACCGTTGTCGCTGATCTCTGTTCTTGTGAATAGATTAAGCACTCCAGAGATGGGCCAGCTTAAAGAGTGAGGACACTGGTGTGTGCACACACATGCAGTGCATTACAAGGAACTGCTCACAGTTAATCCTCACAACATATTGGTGAAGCAAGTATGAGGATGTTGTTTCATAACCAGAAAAAACGATTAATGGATGGCTGTAGGGCCAGAGACCAAATGTAGTCTTGTGTTCCAGCTTACAGACTTTATGACCCCCTACAAAGAAGCATATGTCAGGCTTGACAAACAAATTCTGGCTCTTTCAACCCATAAAGCAAAATGTTCTCATTTCAGCATTTATTTTCCCCTGACAGATCTATGAAAAACACTAATCCCAACTGACCATGAGAAGGCAAGTCAAATCTGACATGGCCGCTAAAGAGCTGATGCTGCAACAGTACGTAGCAAACATGCCACCAGGGATCTCAGGGAGCCACACCACTAAAGCAGCACCCCACAAACTCTTCATCCAACATACCTGTGTCCCATGAAGCAGCATCAAGTGGCCATCAGATTGGATGGCCACCCGAGCACAGGTTTTTTTGATATTAATATGAGCAAGAAAACAGTTCAGATCTCAGTAATCATACGAACCTTGAACGAACCAGAACTGATTCATTTGAAAAGGAACTTTGCCAAGTGTTCATCTCAGGAAATCACTCCTCTTGTCTTAACTGACTGACATGACATACTTGGGCAGACTGTGAGGAACATGGTTAGCACAAGGGAAGAGCAAGCTTTGCTGTTACCACAGCTATGCTTCACACAAATTCAAAATTTTTCTGTTTCTGTCTTTGGGATTAAGCATAGAAGTACACCCTAGGAAACCTAAAGAAACTATTTGAACAGCTGGATACCAATGATATTTAAATATTACAAGGAGCAACTAAGGCGACTAGGTTTGTTCAGCTTGAAGAAGAGAAGGCTGAGGGGTGCCCTCATCGCAGTCTACAGCTTCCTCACGAGAAGCAAAGCATGAGGGAGAGCTGCTGATCTCCTCTCTCTGGTGACCAGCAACAGGACACAAGGAAAGGGAATGCAGCTGCGTCAGGGGACATTCAGAAGGGACACGAGGAAAAGGCTCTTCACAGAGAGGGTGGCCCGGTCCCTGGAAAAGGCTCCCTAAGGAAGTGATCAGGGCACCCGGCCTGTCAGAGCTCATGGAGCATCTGGACAATGTTCTTAGTCAGATGGTTTAGTTCTAGGTAGTCCTGCGAGGAGCAGGGAGTCGGACTCGATGATCCTCATGGGTTCCTTTCAGCTGGAGATATGCTATGATTTTATGATTCCTTATGCAGACTCCAAAACATTCACAGTAATAATACCTACATAAACTGTCCTATGGTTTACACCTAATGTAGCACTTTTCAGCCCAGAAATTCAACACAGATTAATTACCCTTCCACTTTTACTGACAATAAATACACAACAAAGAGTGAAAAAGAGCCAACTTGTTGCCAATAACTTTCCTGCTGCCACTAAGACCACACTGCCTATACAGCTATGTGAGCTGTATCTAATCATTTATTAAAATGTCAGTATGGCAAGAAATCTTTGCTTCAGGTAGCAAAAAGAATCATATTCTCTTGTAAGATATACATTAGGAAGAACAGCTTGAAGTTCCATGGCAATTTTGAGAACTTAAAGGGATCTCTTCCACCCTTAAGTCATATACCAGTCTCTCCAGCTAGTGTAAAGCATGCACAAAAGCAGAAAGTCTGCCTGCTACAGAGACATACTCCCAAAACTGAATGTTTACATTAATACTTATGTATTCCAACTACTTTTTTCCTGAAAGAACAAACTTCCTACTTCTGAACACAACCAAAAGAATACCTGAGAGTGAATTCTATTAACCCTAAATATGCCCCAACAATATGAGGAATCTTTTTTAAAACTACTTTTTCTGCTTATTCCGTTTTACCTTAAGTTGAACAGGGATTTGGACTGTGATCTTCACTCTACTAAAAATGTTACTGTTCAAAAGTAGCTGACATTACCTAGATATACCTAAAAGCCTTGCTACTTTAGAGACAACACAAACTACAGTCTATTTGTTTTCTTTCTTCTCTCTCTTTTTTCTTCTTCAATTAATCGTATTCACAGAAAAAAAATCTTGAAAGATGGCTTGGTTTGGAACATGGGATCTATGTACTTTGAACCCATACACTAAGTGTACAGTTTTAATGGCGCTCTACACTTGCAGACAGTTGAGAAATCATGCCTGTTGGCATCACGAACATCATGTCTGATAAACCCCACTTTATTTCAAGAGTCTTCACCCTGTATCACAACCTTCACTGGGAAACAGCATAATAGACATTTCAAAATCTCTTCTGTGTATGAAAGAACCTGTTTTGTAGCCATTAATGACAAGAGATTGAAGGCCTGAGACAGCAATTTGCAGTGGTGAACAATGAATGACATTTCTACTCGTCACTTCTTAGCGCTACCAACTGAGTGAGCAGCCAATAGCAGAGAAATTACAGGGGATGCGAAGCGAGAGCTGGTAATTTCCCAGCTGCAGCACAATGGAAAAAAATGTCCAAGCACAAGAAGCAATTGCCTAACCAAGAGGCCAGATCACTCCAATAAATCTAACAGTCCAACTAAGGAAAAGCAAAAAGGGTATTTCCCTAGACTTAAAGGCTACCAGAGATCCAGGATGCTACAGTTTTGCTCTTTTTTTCATAAGTCTCCCAACATTCCCAAGAATGTCTGCAGTTAGTCAAGGAATTCTTTTGTTATGTACATACTCCTTGCTTGCTGTTGTTTTGCCCCTGAGATTGTTAATAAAAATGAGATCTCCTACCACCAGACAAATCTGGGAGCCTATTTAGGCTTTAGAAGAGCTGCAGTATGGCCTATAGAGTTTACCATGTAGAAGTGACGTGGTTTTAATGTGTCCTGCGCCTGAAAACCCATGTTAAGTCAACGTTAAGGACAACCTGCATCCTGCACAGACAGGATCCTGCACTTGAGGTTATGCAATAGAAATCTGCTCATCTAAAGAAGCTATGTCTGATTCCCACTATACCAAGTTACATGGATATCTACCAAGATCTCAAATCAACTTCCTTCACTGAAGAGCCTTATTATAAAAATGCATGTTCCAATGGTAGAAATAGTAGGTTAAAAGATTTTAGATATTTAGATTGCCACAAATTTTCCTAAACCAGAATCTGCAGATGTCCAAGCATTAACTGCATATATGAGTAAATTACTAGTACTTTCTTCATCGAAGACTTTCTGTCCAGAGTTTTCTGCTCACAGTATATTATTACTCCCCCAGCCAATGCAAATTGAACTTCGTCTTTCCTCAGAAGGTTCAGATTCAATTTGGATTTACTGATTTAATCAGCTGAGAGCTTCCTACATAGTCTAGTCCCCTAAAGGTATACATTTACTAAGTTCCTGAGATTCAGTGCATGATGCAAAGGCTAAAAACAGGAAAAAGAGGATGGGAAATCTACTAAGACACAGAAGAAGCTCTTTTTTTTTTTTTTAATAACAGTATGAAGAATGGTACAAAGGACTGAGATCATAATGCCTGGTCACCCTTTCAGGATGATGCATGGTGGTATCCAAGCTTTGATATACAATCTGTCCATTTCTAATCCCAGTATTCCCTAAGTGTGGCTACCAAACAGGTCAAGAATCATCAGCAATTCACCGATGCTTTCCGGCTGAAACAAGATCACCAGACTATCTAAACAAAGTCAAATCTGATTAAGCACTACACTACTCCGGAGCGGGGTTTGAGATCACTCCTGACTGAGAGAAGTGGATTATATGTGTTTATATAAGTACATACATGCAGTATTTGTCTTGCCGCGATGCCTCCAACATGGTGGTGACAGGCACTGTGCAGTGTACAAACAGCCTCTACACCTGACAGCTTGCAAGTCAGCACACACGGACAGAACGGAACAAAACAGCGATGATTCTCAGCCAGCAAGACAGGCTGCAGTCTTTATGCACTATCAGCCTGTTACCAAGTACTTTGTAGTCATAACAACAAAATTGAGAGATGTCTATTACCATAATAGCGAGCACATAATTAGCAGCAGCCTGAACAACATGTCATCCTCTAAGACTGAAGAATCAGCAACTGAAATGCAAAATGACCATCATACAATTAGGTACAAAAAGTTTTCTTCCTACATTAGAGTTACAAATTATGACTTGCAAAACTATTTTTCTCCTTTGTAAGGAATGTTTGTCGCTTTGTACGAGGACTCTTCTTCTCAAGTCAGCAGAGAAGTCATTATGTTAGATTCTATTATGCTATGATTTGAAGCATTGACGGATAAACAAGTTGAGCAAGGAAATGCCACAGAGTTTGGAAATCTAAGTTTTGAACTGTAGAGCTGCATCTTTCACACTGAAGCAAAATATCAAAAGCTGATTATCCGAGTATTTGCTACATGCATAAAATGGAGTTAGGACACATAAGGGTTTGTTTTCCCATTACTTCGCATATGTGAAATTCCTGCTGATGCAGAGCAAAGGAAAATTTTAAGCAGAGAAGCCACTGTATAAGTTGTCATATGTATCATCACAAACCTCTGTGCTAAAAAAGTTAGTGACTTTATTGCTACACAATTATAAAGCATGAGGTCAAAATTCACCTTTCCTACTGTCCGTAATTCCTGTCAGGTACCTGGGGAAACTTTCCATTTCTAACACATCTCAACATCAAACAGTATGGCAGTGTTCCACTGAAACACAGAAACTGTAAAGAAGAATAGCAACAGAAAACATCTAGAAAAAGTGTCTTGCACAATTGTCTAAAAGGACCTGACCATGCATAGTAAAGTGTTCAGTCTCTCAATATTTTTCCAATTTGTTTTCTTTCTTTACAAGCAGAAACCTACACTGTCCAAATAAACTCCAGTTAATACCTGATGAGATCTTTCTTCAGTGACACAGAATGCCATTTATTACTCGAACTTGTAAATTTACATTCCTTCCTTGCAGCTCAAACAAAAATCACCCGGAGTCATACAATCACAGAATGGTTTGGGTTGGAATTGACGCTAAACCTCATCTTGTTTCAACCCCCCTGCCATGCGCAGGGACACCTTCCACCAGACCAGGTTGCTCAGAGCTCCATCCAGCCTGGCCTTGAACACTCAGTGAATTCACTAAGTGAATTTTTAGACATAATCATGACCTTCAGAACAGGTAGAGAATAATATTATAGGTCAAATCTTACCCACAATACTTGCACCAGAGAAGTCTACTGCTTTGTAAGGCTATTTAAACCAAATTTGTTTTGCTTCACTCAGAGTTCCTCTTTCCAAGGTATCCTTAAAATCAGTAGAACATCTCCTCAGTTGAGGACAAGCAGATACAGATTATGGTGTAATACTTGGCTTTAATGAATAGCGTCTGATCATTTCACTATCATTTGTTAACCATTCATCAGCTTAGCTCCTTGGAGATTTGCTTAATTATTTAAGAAATACAAAGATTATTTGGCTCTGTGCCTAATTCTTCTCTAGTTTATGCTGGTACAAATCCAAAATAAATGGTGCTACCACTGTGATGCAAATAAGACAAGTTTCTGCTCTTTTGTCCCCCAGTAATCTGAAATGTTGATTTCTTATCCTTCACAGGCAAGCTGATAAGAACCAGCACCAGAGGGAACTATTTTCTAACAGAATCTGCACTGTGCCTCCTCTGAACCCATTTGCTGCTTAGTAGGGCCCTTGGCACAGCTCCACAGTCCAATGAACATGATTAAAACTGACTTGATGAATTTCGTCTATTGAACAGGTGGCTATAGCCAGTCTGGAGGGAGAGGAAAAACACTATCTGCTAGGTAGAAATATTGTATGCTTTCTAGAATTGTTTACACAACGATAGGTCTATAGACCTGAGCACAGGCAAATTTCGAGCATCCTACTTCCATTAACTGATGGCTGTCACAAACTCCGCAATGACCAGGAGCAACAAGCGGGAGCAAGGGAAAGGAAACCGCTGCATGGCTGCCTGTCCTTTTCACCGCAACATGAATATTTGATTAGACCCTGGGGTATTGGCAAACAGGAGATGGTGAGAGAGTTAGTCAAGAAAGGATGCTACTCAGCAAACACAGTTGTTGCAAGGCAGCGGAGTGAAGCCTGCCTCTGAGGGTCTGGCTCGACTCCCTCACAAATCCAGGGAACAGCAGAGCCAGCAGCTTCCAGTCAAAACAAGCAATGCCAACTGGATAAAAAGTGACTAGAGACAAATGAAATTGCTGGCGAGCTAGTCAAACTGACAGGTACATGCTGATGACATCCAAAGCTGGCTTCTCCGGGGCACAGAGACAAAATAATAGGGTTTTAACTAGAGTTGTCTGTAGATGGTTTGTGATAAGAGTACAAACCTCCTGATTTTAAAAAGTGTGCAATAATTTCATAAAAGGAAAGAACTGTTCTAATCCCATATGGACTTTCTGAGCAACTATGGTTGTTTCGTGTACCGGTACTACACACTCTAAGCAAAGCATTACAGGATTTCATTTCCAGAAGAGTTAAAATGATTAACTAATCAGAAAAGGGAACATTGGGACTAATGGAACAGATGTAGAACCAGTCCCCAAACTGTAACCAAACCCTCTAGAATCAGCTTGATTACAAGTGTTTTTGATTATTAAAAGTGAGACAAGAAAAACAAACAGCAGAAACAATTCTGCTGCTTTCATCTAGCAAAATCTATTTCAAAAGTTTTCCAGGAGAAGGAATTGCCTCTTTAACACATTTTATGTATACCTTCAACTCGGCTGCTGATCTTGACAGCTGCACTTTAATTTATATGTGTAACTCTTCTTGAAGTAAAATCTGGAATACAGTGAATCCACACAACAATTTAGAGCCATTATTTACACACCCGTCACAAAGTGCCAGTTTGAACGTGACCTGCCCTGCAACTGGCAGGCATTCACTTCATGGTTGATAAAATCCGTGGCTATATTTTTTTGAGATCTAACAATATTAATCACATAAATGCAAGCTGCCCTAAAACACGGGCAGTAAAATTGAGATGAATTCACAGAGAATGTGCAGGCTTCAGCTGCAAAGATAACAGTGGTCTACTACTTCTGATATTGCTGGAATGCCTGAACTTTATCTAAGAAAGAAAATCACCTCTTCATATACATTAAAAAAACTCCCAATGATAGAAAGGCAAATTATAATCTGGAACTAAAAGGATATATGTTACAGGGAGAAACAAGGAGTTCACAGACACTTGTTTCTCTTTATAGGGTTCTTAGGAGCCTATTTGGAATTTACCGTGCATGTAAATGCCAAATGAATTTCAAGCACTGCGTTAGCTGCCAATCCATTACACAATCTCTTGCAATTTTAATTTACAACTCCTAGCTGCCTGTCGCACAAGTTTTGGATTCTGATCCTCACAGCCCATTGCCTGCTATTTAGACAATCTTGTTCTCCTGTTCTCACGGTATTAACATTTCATACCACCTCCCAAATACAGTGCACTTATGACAGAACATTGCCCAGTGTTTTAAAATGGAAACAAGAACACACAGGAGGCTACAAATAAGCTCT
>Ga0181612_177279_pt1 | contig 10961 bp, 7 predicted proteins | sample HoacroProtozoa21_FD_119630 | JGI IMG/M metagenome (GOLD analysis project Ga0181612, IMG submission 119630) | Hoatzin crop microbial communities from Cojedes, Venezuel. Combined Assembly of Gp0051906, Gp0051904, Gp0051908 | reverse complement strand
TCTGAAATCAATTCTGACCAGGAATCTAAGCAAAGCTTCAGCTAGAATCACCAGTCACTTACACAGAGGGAATGCTTTTCCATCACACCCTCTCTAACTTTGCAAATACCTACGACCATGGTAAACACAGCAGCTTATGGCAGAGTTCAGCACTCATCTCCTAATGCATTTCATGAGTTTCTTTCGAAAAATCCCACTGTTAACTTCTATTTCATTTGTAATACTTCAGACTAGTCCAAGTTTAAAGCAGTTGACACCACTGATCTACTGGAACCACTGATTACTTGATCTCATTTTCTCCCGCTGACACAGTCTGTTGCCATCAGCTGAAACGCACCAACTCTTTTCCAACAAAGCAGCTGACATGGAAATGAAGCATCACCCACCCAGCCTGCTTTCATGGAAAAGAAATCGTGAAAGCTGCTCTTATCAGAGCAAATCTTCAGTTTTAAGAAAAAACCTGCAGAGCTTCAATAGATTTAGAGTCGCTTCTTTCTCTCTTTTCTCCCAAACAACTGTACCCATCTCAGCCCCGATCCTTTCAGACAGGTAAATTCCGAGCGAGACGCCTGGATTACCTTCATACGTCGCTTTGAATCCCAGCAAGTTGCTGACGCTGTCTGTCTGGAAGAGGAGCCACATCTGGTGGTGGGTGCTAACGATCAGATCAGGGACTGTGGTGCCTGTCAAGCTGCAAAAATAAACAAGTAAACCGCCTGTACATCTCCCCGAACTTATTTTCCCACCAAAATAAAGGCCAAATATAACTCGGTGGGAGCAGAACATAACAAAGGCAGTGCCAACACAATTAATAACCCCACAACGGAACACTGCCCAAAAACCCGACAGATCTTCAAGACTGATGAGCCTCTCCGTGTGTGTCTGCGTACTACCTGCGCAGTCAGTCTTCTACCACAGCTGAGGGCCTGAAAGTTACTATTATCATCACCATAATAATTACAATTTAGTATCATCATTACAATATATTATCCAGCATCAAGAGTAATCATTTCCTTTCTCACAGAAGCAGAACACAAGCAAACAAAATTCCCAGAACCCATACTGGTGACTGGATCCTCTTCACTGCCTTTAGAGACATTTTCTGGTATTACAAAAATTTACTTTCAACATATTCTCTGCTCCATTTCTATCCTGACAGAAAAGTTCCCACAAAAATCTCAAACCACCTCCAAACCCTGGAAGACAGGGCACAAGCCTCAAACCTGCTGAACGTCCCGTGAGCCCTTGCAAAGTGCCACTAATCCAGGCAGCACGGGGTGATCAGGACACTGCCTGCCCTTCAGCGGTGCTCCCAGGAGAGCTGAAGAGATTTAGAAAAATGTCACCAATACATCCCTATTAATGAGCTGTGTGTGGCTCGTTCAGCCTTTGAGATTAATCACCTCGTGGGGGTTCAACACAGCTTTAGAGCTTTATCCCGCGCCCACACGCGCACCGGCGTGGGCAGTTACACACACCCAAGTGCCCTCCCTGAGCACAGCTCCTTCGCTTCCCTCTGCTTCAGAAAACAGAGTAACTGCGTGGGAAGGGAGCGTTACTACAGGAGTATGAGTGTTACGTTGCCTGTCTTAGTGGCAGTGTTTAATGTTGTTATTATGCTATTCCTGCTAAAGTATAATCTATGATAAATTTATAAATTACCTTAAGTGTGACTACTGCAAGTGGATAGGTGGGGGTTTTTTTCCTGTAATGTTTGCTTAAATCTAAATACATACATATGTATAGACAGGCTTCTGCCTGGCACCGTTCTCAAGTACAATAGCAGCACCTGAAAGACTCCTTGATAAAATTGATCCCCAAGCTCTCCAGGCAGAATTACTGCAAACCAGTACTGCAAGGGAACAAACCCAGCAGCTGTGTGTTGACAGCATCCTCTGAATAAACCTAACTCGCAACCTCCAGGCGTAACTGCTGCAATTCCCAGTTTCCTGGGTAATTGGAGACAGTATGGCTGGTCTGGCAATTACTCTTTGTTTAGAGTCAAATCAAACGACTGCTTGAAGGGCTGGACTAGTTATTCTGCTCGCTTGACATTCTCAACACCAGCTATCGGCCAAGGGCCAGGTTCTTTCCAACAGCCTTACAGGTGTCTGTAGTAAATGGGACCAACCTGGCCATGCACACCTAACTCTCCTCCCCATCCTAGAGACTTTCACCATCACATACACACCAGGGTCTACCGCAGCACCTGGCAGCAGCCACCGCTCACGCCTCGGCCGTGGAATCTGGCGAGTGTGAAATCTGGTGAGAGTGGTTTTCCTGAAATCACATTCACGTCCCCCAAGTCCATCAGAGCTCCCAGTTCTGCCCCCACTTTTGCTCTGTTATTCCTTGGACCTGCATCAGAAACTTTACTGTTCCCAGGGTGCTGGTAAATTGAGAAGTAATCTTGCTTTAATGACTGTTTCACATCCAGAGCGTTCGACGGGGAGTGCAGAAGAAGTGCTATTGTTGATTCTTCTCAAGTTATTTCAGCAGCAGACAGGCAGGAATGAGGAACATTCCAAGAGAAAAACCTTCAGAAAAAGGGGCTTCAGTTTTTGCATGCCTTCCCATTCCACTGTAACAAGCTGAATGATTGATACGGGTGCTTGTTACTTCAGGGAATAAAATCCTCTCTGCAAGTCAGAAAGCTCAGCCTAACAATCTGTTCTGTTCTCCGAGATGCGTTTCACAGGGATGTGAGTGAGACTGGAGACAAATGGTCCCTCCTCCCTCAGCTTGGGATCACGTCTGCTGCTATGCAAGTCAATTCAAATGTATTTCTTGATTTGAAAGGCTGCAGGACCGAGTTCCTCTTGAGTAGCTGAGAATAAGCGAAGAGTAGTGAGAAAATTTGAACTCATATCTTTGACAGGGTTAGGTTTCTGCACATTGATTCCTCCAAAGAAACTCCAGCTTGTATCCAACGGATATCCAGCCTGTGCCGTGAATTCAGCTGACAGCAGGTAAGCGGGCAGCAGCCGCTGAGGAAAGTTGTTTGTGGACTTTCAACCACGTTCATTACAAATGGAGTATTTCTGTGGTCTTCATGCCTCTTCCACATTTCATTAGTTTTCAATTTATCCTCCCAGATTAAAAACAAACATAAACAAATTCTCCTGCTAGGATTAGCATCGGCAATTTAATGGGAAGCCCTCCTGCACTAGTAGAGGACACCACACGCTACATCTTGTGCAGTCTCAGATTTCCAAATGTGCACTAGCAAGGTGATGAGTAGCTAATACAGAGTGAGAAAATATGGCACGATTAAAATCAAAACTATGAAAAACTTCGTGGGCTTTAGGCAAACAAAGAGGATGGAACGAGAAATCATTTCAGCAGGTCATTACAAACTACTCCCCTGGCAGCAATTTGCACATTTTGACCAATCAGCTGTGAAGTGCTCTGTGACACTTTAATTACAAACACCCTGCAATAATCAGACTTTATATGTATATACACTGCAGGTTAGAGTTCCTGACCTGAGTATCACCGGTGTTCATGTTCTGAAAAGAAATGTACAGGGAAATAAACCTCAGAGAAACAGATTTTGGAAAGGCAAGCAAACATAAAGACAAGTGAAAATGGAGTGGGAGGCTGATTCATGTGGAAAAACAAATGAAGAGGAGGAATTAAAAAACACAGTATGAAATACTCTCTACCAGTTGGAAAGAGTACAACAGCTCTGCTAGAGTAGATTTTGGAGAGTTGTTTGCTCCCAAACATTTTTTTATTAGGTAGAAAAGAAGGAAGTCTTTCAAGTTAAGACACTAGAGCTGGACGCTGTTGGCCCTGGTTCCAGCACCCCGTCCATCACTTCATATATTCCTTCTGAATGTCACGGTGACTCCTCCCTGCTTCTGCTCCAGTGCTCGGCCCCGCAAGTGCCCTCGAGACACCTGAGACTCCGGCCAACACCGCAGGCTTACTTCTTCACTCGCAAGAGGCAAACGATACCCCGACACGGCAAGCAGGCACGCTGCCAGAGGTGGTCAGGATCGGCACATGCGGTTCTGAGCTCCAGGGTATGGAGCAAAACACCTACCACCTACCTACAGAACTTCAGGCAAGCAGCACACCCTTGCATTATCCAAGGTACAGCACCCTGAGGTCTCCAACAGTTTTTAAATTTTGGGTTTCCATAAAGCTAGACAGTATTTTACTTTAATGGTTCAGAGAAGCTATAGTAGAATCATTGTTTCTTCAGTACAGTGGATTTGAATGATATACAATTATCACAACTACATTTGAATGATACACAAATTTATTTCCCACTGACCCTTCAGAAAGGAACAGAGAGACTTTACTGGAGGAAGAGCAAACACAAGCCATTAACATCAGCAGGCTAACGAGAGTAAGCAGCCTTCTGAAAGATGATCAACGCTCAGTCTGTTTCAACTGTGGCATTTTCTAGAGGTTATTGCGAAAGATCCTGACTTACCCCTACGCTACACACGGATCCACTCGCACTACAACCACTTCCTTCGCACGGAGCAGATTCAGAGTGGAGCTCACTGTGCATGCAAAACTACCATTCAGCGAGACACCAGCGCTCAAAGGGGGAAGCACACCTCTGTGGTCTGCACACCGACTGCCACCCTCCATCCCAACTCTGCGCTCCCAGCACATGCCTTCCTCAGAGCAGCCAAGTGCTCTCACCAACCTCCAAACTGCCTAAAAAACAGCAGACACCAGAAACTGATGCTTACATGCTGTAAAACACAGGGATCAGGGAAAACCCTTGCCTTCAATCTACTAACCCACATGTTCCTTTGCATCATTCTGACTGACACACTCCTTCCAACTGAAACCAGAACTGCCTCCGGTTATCAAGCACTGAGTAGGAGATGGCAAATGCCAACACAGAGCCCATTTCCCTTTTATTCCCTGTATTAGCTGCACTAGAACATAAAGCACTTGGTCTTCAAATCTTCAAAAACAATAGACTGACAAAACAGCAATTCCATATTCTAAAAACCAGCAACATCAGAGATGCCATCTCTTCCTTCAGCACAGTTAGATTGGCCCTGTATTGGTCCAATGCCCTTTCTTCACAACTAAAATTGAAAAAAAAAAATAAAATCAAAAAACAACCCCAAACAACCAAAACACCCAAACATTTAGTTGAGAAACACTGATCTAGGATGGCCTAGAAGGAAAGTAGGACTATCTGCTACTTTAAATGCAGTAAAATGTAAATGTAAAATGCTCAGGATGTCACTCAGAGGTAACGGATTCACAGCCACTTGGCACTGTGAAAAACGACCGCACGCGAAGGACAGCACAGGAGAGAGAAATCCAGACAGTTCTCAGTTTCTGCCTGATCTGCGTTTACTCTTGTGCCCGAACTTTAATCTGTTCCCTCAGCTCCCCGGGCTCAGCCTCCCTCTTAGGGGCCCTGACAAAGGCCGTTCAAGTGAAGCAAAGAGGGAAGAGCCCTTCTGTCAGCTGAAGCCTGACAGAATGTGACGAGGGCAGAGCACACCAGGCAGAGTCAGCTCCCCCCCGCCGCCCAGCAGCACACAAACCCGCCGGCGAGGCACCGCAGGCAGACCGGGACCCTGCACCCACACACACCGCCCGCAGCCAACGCTCCCGCGTGGATTTCCCACGGGACAAGGGACATGCTACTTACACGTAAAGCACAGTTTTCTGGTCTCCGACTTGTCCGCCATCACCCACTGTCAGAGTGTCATATCCTCTTTCTAGTTCAAATTCTTCAAAGGTGAGTTTGATAACCTGGCGAAGATGCAGCATGTTAATATGAATCAACAGCCACGGCAGCCAGCAGATCCTCTTGTCGTCTTTATTTATCTGTTTGTCTATCGAGAAGCAATTTATAAGACCATTAATATCTTCAGGACATCACCAAAGGTGACCGTCCTCGCTTTTAATAGCGCTGTAGCACTTCTCAGACAGATTGAGCTCTTACTGAAATTACCTCTCAGATTTTTCTGCTTTATCTATTGATTTTCTAGATGACTTTATTGATAAAGATATGTGTGTTGGGGTTTCAGCATGCTTTTTTTCACCACGAACCGCTACCATTTCTTTCATAAACCTGAGCTTATGGTGATGGATTTGAATGTGCACAGAGGCAGCGGGTTTGTTACCTACGGTGCAGCAGAGAGTCTGTCTTTGCTCTGTGTTGCTCAGAAAGTTCCCCTGGTTTTCAGCAGCTTCTGTCAGACCAAGAAAGGCTTTATGTGAATTACCCCTGGGGTAGCTGTCTGCAGACACAACCATCATCAGATCTGTCCACAGCTGTTCTGCTCCTGTGTTTTCTCTCCAGCTCGATCCAAACCTTCCACCCCCACTCGATTTGGGCAGCCTCTACGTATCATCCAGGAGCAGAGGTCCACAGCAGCCGAGAGCTTTGTGTTCCGAGTCTCTGCTGCTTTCAAAATCTCTGATTTTCAAATAGCTGAGAACTACAACGCGATTTAGGGGCTAAAGGTCCTTAATCCAGCCTCGGACAGGGTGGACAAACAGAAAAGGAAGAGAGCTTAATTTGCACAAGCACTTTACATCCACAACACCAGGAGCAATCAACGGCAACTCTGTTTCTCTGAGCTTTCTAACTGAGGGGATCCAGGAAATCCCATGCACACCTGAATGCATCCAGACCTTTGTACCTGTGCCTGTGAATACATTAGATTTCCTAACTCTTAACAGACTAACTTACCAAATTTAGTTTCACCCTACTTTTTGCTGTATCACACAACACAGAAGTTATCAACAGCAATTAACGTGAAAGGACCTATGTGTGTACCGAGGAGCATGGACACGCGATGCCACCCTGCGCCTCTTGACTTGGGACAAGGAAGCAAGGCCCAGGAAAACAAGAATCTGTGTCTTGTAATTTCTTGCCTGTTATAAAAGCAGCATCCCCTGCCTGTGGGCAACCACAGGGGGATAAAAGTCCCAAAGTTAAAATCAAAAGCAATAATTATTGTGTTAAATGCCAGCATGCTTCTACAGCCTCTTCAAGGCTTGTACGGACTCTCTAGGAAGCTGACAACATTTTTCTGTCACAAGCTGCTCAACTTCAACCCCTGAAGAAAACCCTGATCAGACAGACGTTGAATGGCTTGAGTGTTCTTTAAAAAATAACGGGTGTAGACATAGTTCGGACTGAATTATCATGTGCTACCATCTTCTACATATAAATGCAATTAACGCTTGTCAACTGCACAGAAAAGCAAACCAGGTATGTTAGCAGTGACACTCTGAGAATGGGGTATTACCCCAAAGTCCCAGGACTGCGCCACAGGAACCTGTGTGCTACTTCATAGCAGTCTGGAACCATTAATTTTAGTAGCAGTACCAAAATATTAACCCATGCAGATTATTATTAAACCATGTAATGATGGAATAATGTAATTAATACAAAGAACACAGTGCTGTAAAACGGCACACACCATTAGTTAAAATCACTCATTCAAGTAAACTCCATTCTGAGGAGTGTGACCCTAATTAACTAACTAATTACATTCTAGGATACTGCAGCCTTGTGGCACAGGAACAGGATGCTGAATACAATATTTATTTATCCATTTTCCTATTTTCTTTTTGGTCTGAAAGCTGAAAATTATTTCGTGATTCATTAAACAACCAGAGCCCTACCAGCACAGACAAACAGAGGGATGACACAAAACCTCAATTTTGCGCTGCTGAAGTGACAGGAAGCAATTAGCAAAGTCAAGAAAACAGGCTGGAATATGACACCTGATTCGAAGGCTTTGTGCTGCAAAGTGATTTGAAGTGCGGTCACATTCACAGGAAAAAACCCACAATAACTCTCTCCATGGAGAGCAGCACCTCTTGCAGTTATATTCAAATGCTTTACAAGCGCACATTACTCACTTCCCCCGCGCCCTCCCCTGTCCCCAGCATCTGTCTCCATTTGGGATGAATCATCCCCTGGAGGGGCCCATCGCTCTCCACGATGACACAGGCGGCTTGGACAGAGCTTTATTTGGCGAGCTAGACTGCAGGTGAGAGCAACCACAGGAGACATATCAACCAGTAACAGCCATTATGTCAGGCAGGTTCAGCAATAGTTTCGATGCAAATTCCCCAATTATCATACGTGTTTCTCAGTTCCCAAGTGATTTATTTTTCCACTGTGGTTGAAATTAATTCCCATGGCACTGGGGACCAGCAAAAAACCTACATACCCTGAGTATGCCCCAAATAGGTTTGATGTCACCCTCTGTATAGGAAATAATTCCAAGTTGTCAACTGAAAAGCACTATGCCCTTCATACTGTTTATGTAGGTTTCTGAGCAAACTTCGAGGGGATTATGTAGTTCAGCGAATCTGGCTCACAGTTCTTTTCCAAATATAGAACAGATGACTTGCAAATGAGTTCTAAATTCAGCTTCTTGGTTTTCCCATTGCTCATATTAAAAGCTTCATATAACAGGACCCGATCCAAAGACCACTCAAGTCAATAAAAAGATTACCACTGACTTCAGCAGGCTTCAGCTCAGGCCCATAATGCTTTTTATCTTCAAAGTATTTTACAGGCTTTTTAATTAATTCATCTTCAATCCTCCCCTCACCCGTGCTGGGGAATGTGCGACGATGAGATCATCCCCTTCGCACACAACGGTGACGGGAGCCAGGGGGGTGAATTCTCCCGTTTAGCAACATGTTTCTAACACGGGCCGCGCCTTACGCGAGCCAGAGTTTTAGGGGCACTTTTCAGAGGCAGCACTCTATGACCTGCTAGGTAGGAACACCAGCGACCGAGCTGGCACTCGAACTCGCACACCAGCATCTCCCAGCGCTATGCTGGGTTACGGGCATGCGAGCCGCCGCACTGCCCTACGCAGCCAGCCTCCGGAGCGGTCTGCTGGACAGAACCACCCGTCCGTGCTGTGAATCTGCTCGCCCTTCTGTATTTTCATCCATCAGATACGCTCCTGTCTGCACAACCTTCATTTCTGGAGCCTTAATGAGATCTCTGAACAGCAGAAAGCCCTAAGGGCAAGTGATTTGCTTCCACCACTTCCCATCTTCCCAAGGAGCGCTGGAGCGAAGGCTGCGCCTCGCCGGGGCTCCCGGGGCCATGCCCGCCACGCAGCCGCACCGGGCTGCAGCGCCCGGCAGCGCGAGCAGGCCAAGCACTGCGCCAGGAACAAGCAGGCACAGCAGCGGCTTTCCCAAAACAATCAGTGCGTTCCTCGCAGCCCTCCCTGCTTCAAAGAGGCGGGTGAACAGTTTTTCCCTACCTGTAAATTACACTTCCAGGACGAAACATCCAGAAACCCTTTATAAACTGGTATTACTAATAAACTATTTATCGCTTCCAAGAAAAAGAAAACGGCAGGCTCTTTACACAGTTAACACAAGCTGCTGATCTGACCAGCCTATCCTTATTTTTGTTGTGCTACACCTCTTCACAGCATACGATGTTGCAGCCCATGGAGCACAAACTCCAGTTTGTTGTGCTATTGAATCTCTGCTCCAAGTTGGTAAGTATTGAAATCAAAAGATTTTATCAATTTCAATCCCTTTTATAAAAGGTGAGGATCAGGACTTGCAGATTCTGTTTTCTCATCAACAGTTTATTATTACACAGGTTTAAAAGCTGAGAAGGAAGCTAACCAGGGGAAGAGCAGAAACCTTCTGTGAGCAGAAATCCACAGAGACAGCAAGTTTTTGAAAAATGAGACCATCTGCCCAGGAAGCTAACAAAAGGAGAAGCTTGTCCCATCCCACTGCTGAAGGAAAGCAGAGAAAGTTTGTGCACAAGGCTGGCAGAAAAGCAAATGAACAGAGCTGAAGATTAGACTCCGAACACTCAACACGACAGCAATGTGACAAAGGGTCAATGAAACAGTGGACACGGCCCCGAAGCATCTCTTGGCAATTGACTGCCACCTCCTCTTCACAATTTGTACCAGAAAACCCAAATGGAAGTGTCTGCCTTCATAACACCCAGCACGTGTCTACATCTAGCTCACTGCAACTTCTTTCCAAACACAGAGGACTAGTTTATCTACACAAAACCCGGATTTTGCTGATCTTTGTAAGACAAAGATGCACAAAAACACAGGTACGTGTAGGACGGATCCCACAGCCTAGGATGCTGAGGTATTCAATAGCCTGCCCATGCCCAGGCAATGGACACCCAAGGGTCTGCAGGCCACCGGCTGCAAACCACAGCTGACACCTGAGCAGTAATAGCTGCTGTGCCACGTGGTCTGTTCTCCACTTGCACATTATCCTGATGAAGGAGAACCTCCTGGGTCTGATTAACCAGTAAATCACTCCCAATAAATCAGTGCTGAAAAATATCCTGATTCCACACTCCGGTTTCCTGGAATTTGGGTCATTACTACAATCCCGTGCAGCCAAACCAAGACATCCGCTGGATGAAACGACCAGCTAATGACAGCCCTTAAAATACAAACTCATTCTGAAACTGGAACACAGGAATACTCCTCATTAAAACCATAATCCCCCAGCAATCTGCACTTATTAAAGGCTCGAATGGAGGTCAACGGGGAGGGAGCAGCAGAACCCACCAGGGTCTCCAGCCAGCCCCAGCTCCGGCCAGCGAGGCAGAGGGAGGCGAGAGCAGAAGGCGCCGTCCCCTCAGCAGCAGCGAGCAGGCTACAACGGCGGGTGCTTGCCAGCGTTTCTGCAGACCGTAACAATTTCTAGCAAAAGATGAGATCCTGGGATATTAACATGTTTGTGAAATGCCTTCCTCGGATGAGCGGCAAAAGGCAGAGTGCCAAAACACAGGACTGTCCAGAGGCAAGGACCCAGGCAAAACTGAGAGAATAAACCCATGAGCTCAGTGCCTTGGCATGCAAAGTTTGATCATGAGCTAATGGAGATGATGTTAGTAGGAACCCAGAGACTAAAAGGAATGAAATTTCTTGTCTTCTGAGAGCAGAAAATGGTGAATAACACCTCAGAAAGTCTATTTTGAGCTACAC
>Ga0181612_149661_pt1 | contig 10961 bp, 4 predicted proteins | sample HoacroProtozoa21_FD_119630 | JGI IMG/M metagenome (GOLD analysis project Ga0181612, IMG submission 119630) | Hoatzin crop microbial communities from Cojedes, Venezuel. Combined Assembly of Gp0051906, Gp0051904, Gp0051908 | reverse complement strand
TCGACTGCACCACTCACCTTGGTGTCACCTGCACATTTGCCGAGGGTGCACTTAACCCCACTGTCTATGTTGTTGATTACAATAATAAATAGTATTCATCCCAGTACAAGTTTCCACTCCAACAATTTAAAAATAACAGTTCTTGGAGTTACTCTGATCTTAGACCACTTCTAGTGCTAACAAAGACAACAAAGCTTGATCCTCAGTTTACCATTGTTTACCACTTGTGACAATATAGAGATGCGCAAGACAGCAAGTCTTTAGATATTATCTGTGCATGCACACAAATCTGGTGTAACAAGAGACAATCGAAGAATACTCAATCTAAATGCTTTTATTTTTTACAGTTTAGGAAACAAATATCCTAAAAATACCCAAAGCATTTAAAGCCCCTGTGTGAAAAATCAGGTATTGGTGTTTGTGGAAATCATTGCATGCAGCTGCTCCTGACTTACTACAAATGCCCAGCACTCTGATTTCTCAGAGCACCACACTACCATACTTGTGCTCACACTACAATCTTCTTAACATAAACAAAAAAAAATAAGACCACATCACAAAGTATATCCAAAGCCTTTGAGAATGGAAACTAGTAATTAAGAAGAGTTACTCACTAGTTACTAGGCTAGATCCTCACCTGGTAAAAACCTGTTTAGCTCAACTGTTCAATCAATACTTTTAAGTGAGTCTATTTTAATACAGATCAACAATAACATTAATTTTAACATATTATAAGGACAACTACAGGTTTTGCAATCACTTGCAAGATTAGCGAGAGACTGAGGGAGAGTGAAAACTTGAATTTGTTCCTCATTCATCTACTCGTAAAAGGTGACAAGTTGATAGCTGTGGACCAACATCATGCTGTGGTCCAAAGCCAAAGAAAATGTCAACTAAATCCTGCCAACTCCTCAGCTGAGATAAATCATCATAGCTCTATTAGTCAGACCTTCGACTTCCAGCATCCAAGGATTTGGCTCTATCTACATTGTATGTTCAGACAAGATATAAATCAATGCAGTGTCAACTTGACTGCAGTTTCTTTTTTCTCTTGAAATACTACTGTGTCTTTGATAGTTAAAAGCAAATCTCACTGAAGTCATCCAATTGGCAGGAGGAGGAAAGCATTTAGAAAGGTCATTTCCTATAAATCCAGCAGACTAAAGTTCACTCACTGCCCATCATCCCAAAAAACTGCTGTTACCTACACTAGGCAAATTTTCTCACTTATTAGTCCTTAAAGCACTTGGAATCATCAGTCTTTCTTTTTTCAATGAGACAGTGGAAAAGAAAAGATGCATCTTCCCTCCCTTTTGTCACCACCTGGGTCTGGGGACAGCCTGGTGCTTTAATCATCAGTCATTTCTGGCAGACCCTGCAGGTGCTTATGGATGAATTCCCACAAATTGTGTCCCTGACCATGCAAAACCAGCAGGCTCCCAGTCATCATGCTCAGCTGGAGCCCAGAGTTACAGCCATCAACAGTAACTTCACATTCCTCTGAGCTGGACACCACCACCAACCATACGACACTTACCACTGATCCCCATTGCTCCATGTGGAATCAGTTAAGCTCCTGAAGAGCTTCTGGAGAAGCCCTGCTAAGCCACTACCCAACTTTCAACATCTCAGGCTTCCTAAGGCATTTGGTCTAGCCTTAGGATTTGTATCTGCTCTTTCTCAAATGCACTGAGTATGGAAATTTTACCCGACAGGGCTGCTCAAACAAAGAGACTTACCATTCAGTCTCTCAAATCTTTGTATTAAAAGGCTCAGACTTACGGTAGAGTGCTGAATGGGTATCCAGGCAGGTGTTTCGACTGAGCATTTGTGGGATGGGCATCTGCCATGGCTCTGCTGCAAATAAGTGAAAACGGCATTATACACAACACACTATGTGCTGCAAAGAACTAGGCGCAATGGACTCCATTCCAGATGGAGCATCTAGGAGTTTACTACTATGCATTACACCTCACAAAGTCATTTTCCACTGTCACGTAGGGAAAATAATCTGCAGTTTGCAGGACCGAAAATGCCTCAACAGTTACCCTTTAATTTTGCTTTGAAGTTCTCAGTTATGTGGGTGAACATATCCTTCATCCACTCTGAACCCCAAGCATGTGCCATCTGGCTTTCCTCCGCACTCGAGCATTCAGAGAACCACAAAGGAGCTTTAGGTAGTAGGTAAAGATTAGCTTTTTTCTCCCCATTTTATGGCAAGCCATTTCCATTAGTCCTCTCTGAACCAGTGATAGCTGCAGCTTGAACAACCCCAGGGATATTTTCCAGGAGGAGTAAGTCTGTCTCAAGTTTTTCGTCTGTGTTTCTTTGCCAGCGGAACGCTCTGCTTGCTCCCCAGATTGGCCCCTGGAGGACGTGGAGCAAGCATCCGAGGCTCCTGCAGTTCCCTGAAACTTCACAGAACCCAAAGAGTGAGGCACTAATTTAAAGTCTAATGTTCCACATGGCAGTGCAAGATACACCTATCAGGCCTTCGGGCTGATCTTCCTGTAATTTCCCTTGCATTTGCAGTGATTCAATTACATTTTAGCAAATGTTTGGAGCCCATCAGAACAAATTGCACAGCAGATTGGGTCAGAGTCCCTGAAGAAAAGTTCAGGATAAATTCTGATGTCTGCCACCATTACTCTCAGCATTTCACATAAGAGTCAAACTATTATTTAGTTCCCTGAAATGGAGGACTTTCATAATCATGTGTGTTTCTGAAGCTGGAAATAATGTGGGAAAAAAAGCTTCCTTCCTTTTATTTTCATTTCAGCCAGATACATCACAAGCAGCTACATTACACCTTTCTTTTCCCCATGCTGAGAGCAAAGGAGAGCAAGCTCTGCAAAAACTAATGATTAGGCTTCACATGCTTTTCAGTTGTGAATCTGATTTAAGAACGTTAACTAACAAAGCACTATTAGTGCTTTGGTCTTTATCTCCAAAAAGTAAACATTTGTAAATATTGCAGTACTAAATAAATTTATAAGTTAAAAAAAAAAAAAAAAGAAAAACTGCATATCTGTTTCAGCTTTATATTCTCCAAACCTTAAAAACTTGTTATCTTTTATATTTTCACCCAGACAACTTTAAGGAATATTCAGAAAAACAGATAGCAAGCAAGAAGCATTGTGCCTTTAGATTAATCTTTAGAAAGCCTTGCTTAAAAGAATTTTAAAATTCACCGTTATCACGGCAGCAATATTCTGTGGGTGTGTATTATCTCCTTCAAGGAAGGAATGAATGTAACAGCAAACTATGTAATCCTATCAAAATAATAAAACTACAAACTAATTTTGATCAAAAGACTGCGTGAAATATTGGTAATTATGTTTTCCTTTCTTACACAATTGTAGGTCTTCAGTCTTTAATCCAAGTCAAGATAAAGGCAAGAAAATTAATAATTTCCTTTGGACAGAAAACATTTTTCTGATTGAAGAGTCTGGTCTGACAAACTCAGGTAACCATGTTTAACGTGTTTGTCAGGAGAGTCCTCAAAAAGACTCATCACATTCTTAAAGAGGCTGCATCTGCACAATAAAAGCTCCAGATCTCATACCAGGAGGGGCCAATACTCTCCAAGTCTTCTTGACTTTGAGATTCATGCTAAAATAGCCCCATGGCCCAGAAACACCTGACACATGCTGCATATTCAAAGGCCAGAAATTCCGAGGTGACAGGGAATTGCTCACAGAAGTTCTCCAGAGTTCCCAATTTTTCAGCACAAGACCTGGGCAGAGCATGCATTGGGGCTGCAGGGTGACCTGCAGACTTTGGCCTTTCACAGCTGGATATTTTAATTACCTTGCTGGTAATATGACATGGCCCTGGTGTTGTCCAAGAAATGCATGTAATTCAAGGGCTAGGACTCAACACTTTTCTCCTACAGCTTTCTGGCATTTGGGGTTGTTTTTTTTTTTTTTAATAACTGCTGATTTCTTATTTGAATCATCACTACTTTTTGTACTGATGCGTAAAAAACAATGCTTTTCATCCCTTTCATATCTTACACCCTTACCTAGTTAAAGCAGTTCTAAGAACTAATGTTGTATATCAGCTGCTGGTAATGCTATTCTTCATAAAAGTGCTCTTTTTCTTTTTTTTTTAATCAGCCAAAAGCTCCACCTGTCACACCTAGAGACATCAACTAAAAAAAAAAAATTACCCAAAAGGTCAACACTACATGAAATATTCTGCAAGCATAGAAAACACATAGGAATTCTGAAAATCATTTGCAGACTTTAGAAGGAATGAATTCCATTTGATTATTACTGCTAACATTTTGACCAACTTAGGAGTTTTGTGAGCACAAGAACTGAAGACCATGGTCCACCACTACACTGGAAAGTGAAATACCTGAAAGGTGATGAAAATCCATCAGTTGAAATCTTTTTCTTTAGACGGCCTTCAAGGGAGAACAGAATTACCTGTAGTTTGCTTTTCATGTTTATTAATATTTGTATGCAAAAAGAGTATGTCTTGCCTTGCTGTTTGGGACAAAATGTTCCAATAAAAAGAGTTCTTCATCTGAAATGGAAAAAGAGACGCTGTTTCTCCAGACCTTATGAATGAGTGACTTCCAAAGTCTTGTTTTACTCCCTTTCTTTGAGGATACCCGGCCTCCTGCACTAAGCTTCACCCTTGAGACAGCTCCAGTGTAGTGACAGACACAGCTATCCAGGCGTAGGCTTTATCACAGCTTCATGCAATCAGAGCCTTCAAAATATGCAATAAGATATTCAGCTTGTGTAATTTTTGTATAAAGAGACCTTGGGACACAAAAGAATAAATCTATTCTCATTGTTGAATTCAGGATCAGTCATGGCTTTTTTTTTCTGGGTTGATGCTTTAAATCCTTGATAAATTGCACAGCAATAATCCAGTCAGGAAGCAATGAAGCAATGACCGAAGTCAGATAGCGATGCTAACCTCCTAGTCCATTAAAGACAGTGCAATTCCTTCTCTGGAGGCACTGTTACATGCAATTCCCAAACCAATAGCTTTATCAAGCATCTAGAAATGCAGGCTCCATAGGTCACCAGGAGACAGAAAAGCACCAACTTCATAAGACAAAACCAAGGCTGCAAGCCCTTCAGGGTCTCTGTGTCCAACCTCTACCTTCCTAGCATGCAACCTTTAAGGAAGCTTCATTCCTACATGCTTTTCTCAGTCAGGAGTTGAAATAACTGACTGCTGTTAGCACTGGTCAGAAACACTGGTAGAATGTATCTTGCAGACACTTTAATGTAATGCAGAGGGGCAGCATCAGTGCCCACTGTAGTAGTGCAGTGGGAAATATTGCTTATTGAGTATTGAATCGGAAGGTGAGAGCTTTGTGGCACTGCACAAGAGAGGTTTCAGCTGACAAAGACTCAGTTGCACATCAGCAAGCTCTGGGTGAGATTTCAAGGAAGAATTCCTCTTTTGTGTTGCGTGATCAACCATAGTGACTCCCAAGAGTGTTTGGAGGACTTTAAGAGCGCATACGTATAGCTTATTGCCACTTTCTCATAAGCAGGAAGAGATTATCTATGTATCTTCAACACCAAATCTGGACGGCCAAATATTGCCCAATGTGACTGCGACTGGAGACACATTGGGAGGCAGATCTTAGCTCTGCAGGAAGAGGCAACAAAATACAGAGAGGATATTTAGGAATACTTTATCTGCTAAAGGTTCAGGGCTCACTGAACTGAGGCATTCTTTAAGATCTGACTTAATATTCTTTCACAGAGAAGATACTAGTGATCAGAGTGAAAAGCAGTCACAGGAGTGATGCATTTTGTATCCACTAGAATGGCCAAGAACATGACTTGCAAATTATATACAAGTCCGTAAGTGAGGTCTCCAGTAGCAGAAGAGTTGGCTGAAGTCAAACCGAGTGGAACACACTTATCTACTCCTACACATCCTTGAAAATTATCTTCGCTGATGCAGATGATTCTCCAGAGAAATGAAAATTGTAGATCTCAACCAGAGGTCTCAGACTGGGTAGAATATAATCATATACTAGGCCATACCTCTGACCTAATAATTCACTCATAAATAACCATTTCCTTCTCCTTGACTGCACACATCCTCTCATTTTTTAGAAGTCTTGCATCAAGTGAAGAGAAACAGAAGGAGATTTGCATGGTACTAGCAAACAGATCAGAACACGAAAGAACTGCATGTTTATGTTGAGGACGCATGCCAGGAGACCCATCTTTTCTGCTTTTAGTGGCCTCTTGGACGTTGCAAAGAATCCATTCGGTCAGCTCCAGCTACGTGAGACGCATAGAAATGCAGCTTACCCTGGCACTAGGAAATTATCTTCCCACCTCACCCAGGCCCTCCAAACATTAGAGAAGGGACCTGCTAAGGATGTCTATCTTTGCTATCATTTAATTAATTAATTATCATTAATTGAGCCAGGATCTGGCTCTCTTGTTTTCTTTTTCTTGCTCAGCATCTTCCACCTTTCCGTACATCTGCAGCTCTCCACTGCTGTGCAGTAGTGTTAAGCCGTAATCGTATCTGCCTGAGCAGTTAATTGAACATTTTCTTTTCTCAGTTTATAGAGCTGTTCATAGATTTACGAAACATATCACCCTTCTCCTTTCATAGTTAAAACCAATCTCAATAAAGACATCTCCCTAACATCAGCAAATTATAATCTAATGAAATCTATTGAAGATTTCAGTTGCACTAAACAAGGTCAACGCTTGGAAGAAACGAAATGTCACTCAGAAATGGAGATCAAAGTAATTCCCTTCTATTCCTGCTGCTGCCATAGAGACCAAGGGAGGGGGAAGAGGGGGAAGAAGAGATTTAAGAGACTTAATTCTTCATGAAATTTATAATTAACTACAAGGGAAAAGGGACAATTACCATATTTCTAAAGAATAAAGGAGAAAAAAGTTGATCTTTTGACAAGATATAATTACAAGACACTACATATGCAATGCACATTGGTTTGTTCTGTGTAATTTTCTTGAGACTGCCCCCCCAAAATGATTTTTTTTTCTAGAAAAGACAACACGTGTCTCATCAGTTTACATTCATAATGTTTGAAATCCAAAAGCCAGAGGTTTACAATAATTGTTCCAAAATTTAACATTGGTAAATAAAGATTTGAAATAAATACCCGGATAAACTCCCCATCTGTCAGACATCTACGAGTATATTCTCCAGCTAAGATAAATGGTAATTAATGAAAAGGATCTTCCTGTTCTTCTAAGACTGTGCAGTTTAGCCAGCAGGCAACCCATAGTCATCAAAGCTGTCCTCAAGTACCACTTCAGAACAGAGTTTACAAAATTACATGTAAATTGCATGGAATCAGCACTATTACACTTGTAGGGTCTGGCAGGAAAACACCACATTTTGAAGTGCTCATCAGCACCTAATAATGACTATAGAAAAAGATTTTGATTTTAGCAAAGTCTGAATCTCTGGGGGGAAAATCATTATGTTTCCTTTGTTTCGGGTTCATTATAGCCGGGAAATTCAGTGCAAAGAACGTAGCTACCCAGTTTATGATTTCAAACTGCAATGATTCAAAGCCTGAAGTCTTGCAAAGAAAAAAAGAACAAATGTTGCCCAGATCTATTTAGCACTATTAGCAATAGGCAGGCACATAGAAATATGGTTATTTTTTTTGTCTCATATCCAGCTAAATTTAAATCAGTTCCTCATGTAGCGTAGCTCTACAGCTTTGCTGGTTCTGGTAAGATTATGCTAGTTTGCAACACCCGAGGTATGGGTTCAACCTCAGTATTTATACTTTGCTTTATCATTTCCTAATTTTGAGACTGACCTTACAGCCTCTCGGACACATATAGCTGATCTTGTAGGAAATCATAGAATCGTAGAATAATCCCACAAAATAAATCGAACCTCAGTCTCTAAGTATACGCCTTTTTAAAACTCTGTATTGACTTTTTTCAGATTGACACAACATAACTGGGGGGGCGGGGAACAGACCTATTTTCTTCAGTAAGGCCTACTACAAAAGCACTTTGGCATAAACAAATATTCTAAATATTAGTTAATTGCATTGGTATTAGGCCACCATAACTGATAATCCAATTTAACCTCATAGTGGATTCACCTCTGCAAAGGGAGACTGACAGCTGGCACGTAGTGTGCGGACCTGCTCTCCACATCCAGCTGATGACCTGATCTGATTTACCATCCTGTCCTTCTGAGAGCATCTTGGAACTGTTTTTGCTGCTGCTCTAAATTAGAGAGGTTGGAACTGTGAGGTCACTCCAGTGGTGCCACCTCCACATTTTTCCATTCTTCAGCCAAGTTCTAAAAACACCCTTTAAGTCAACTGGATTGGCACTGGGAGTCAGGTGTGTTGGCTAAACGCTGAATGAGAGTTTCTCGCTCACTTGGAGAATCCACAGTATCCTACTGGGACACAAGATCTGCACAGTATCTACAGGGATTTATAATTATATACTTAATGTAGACTGATAGTTTCAAAGTCAACTAGCCAAGCCACAGCAACTCCTTACTCAGATTCACAGTGATGCTGTTGAGGAGGAAGCGCTCTGAATTTTGCCTTGTCTTCAATTTTGGGACTATGAAGAAAGAAGAGCTGACACTGATGAAAAGACAAGGTGCAAATTGTATAGCTCTTCTCAGCTTTACTTTTAACTTCATGCTGCATGAGTGTGTGGAGTGGGAGAGACCTACAGAAGAGTCATACTGTATCCAGGGTCTAACCCAGATGTTGGTCCCATACTTGACCCCAGTGGCTTCTTATTTTCCATGACCACTGCACATACTGAAACTTTGGCTCACACATCTGTCACAGTTTTGCTTTAAGTGCACATATTGGTGTCTCCTGTTCCAAATATATTGCCAGCTGAGCAGAAGAAAACAGAATAGACAGATGTCGCTGGCTCCTGGCAGCCTCGCCAGTCAGAATTGTACATGTTCAACCTTGGCATGGGTTAACAACATAAACAAGCATATCACCCTGCTTCCCAACACCATCACAAAACATTTTTTTTCCTTCAATTTTTATTTCATTCTTTTAAACAGGTGAACTAAATCATTAAAAAAGGTGCTGGATGGACAGCCATGGCAAGGTACTGTTAATTTACCAAACTAGATTAACAACGAATTTTAAAAAGCTGAAAAACTAAAACCCCAAAAATCTTCACTAGTGGAATGATTTGTGTCTTTCATTATCTCTAAAAGAACAAAACAAACAAAAATACAAGGTCTTTTTTTCCATTCACATGAATAATCACATTTTAATTTAATTGCCTGGTTCCACAAAGGTCAGGAAATAAACATGGAACCTGTGTAGTGAATGAACTGGCTCAAACCACTACAGAGTTAAGTGGAAGCTCAAAACAAGCATCTTGAAGAAGGAGTAATTTTTGCAGAATTTCTACATTTAGATGACCAAAATTTATTTTTGTAGCTAACAACCAACCAGTTCAAGCTGGGCATTCTGCCTTGGTCTGAAGTCAGCCAGTTGTCTGGTTTACAAGCTGGAGGACACAATTCAGGGTCACAGGGACACTACAGCTGCCAGCATTCAGTGCTATGAACTTGGGAGTTGGCCAACAAACAGCGGTTTAGGTTTTGTGACTAAACTGGGATTATTTCATATGGTGTCTAGTCTTTCGGGACGACTTTGCAAGCTCTTCTCAAAACACAGAAGCTTTCAGGCGATAAAATCTGGAATTCTAAGCAAACCTCCGAATACAGCTCCAAAACAAAACAAGAGGTGACACCAGTGGCAACCAACATTGACAGTTCTTAGGGCCATTACTAATGTTAAAGATAATAAATCATTAAACTAGATTTCCCGAGAAGTTTTAAAATCTCTACCCTAGTTGAAGGTCTTTAACTAGCCCTGCTTGGGACAGAGGACTGGGTAGCCACTTGTGGCATTATTCAATTCTAATTTTTTGTGGTGCTATGATTGTCAGCTACAATTATCAAAAGCCTGAATCTGGCACCTAGAAATAATGAGATTTAAAAATAAAAACATATTTTGTTTTCCCTTCATTTTTTTGCGTTTAAACCTTTAGCATTTCCATCTCTGAGCTCTCCTTTATAGCAACAAGGTCTAGAAAGCTTTTTTTTTGTCCCCATTGAAAGATGGTCATCTTTTCTAAGCCACCCGATATCAAGAACTGGGGGTTTCGGTGAAGCAGCTCCTGTTGTGGTGAATCTTGTTGGGCAACACAATGCCATACATTTTTTCTTTCACCAGCGGCAACTACTATTGTATTCATAATCCTGTAAAAGGCAGAAGGATGGAAGGAGAGCTGATAGCTAGAGGAGAGGACAGCAAGTCGCCTCTGTTGGGAAGCACAGTGGGAACCTTCCTCCTTTTCAAAAACTCCTGGGGCTCCCACTGGGATGGAGTCTTGACCTGAGCTTTTATTTATAATGAATTCTTCCTAATGATAAAATAATGCCGCAAATTAACATGCTTTATGCTACAGTAAAACAAGCTATGTTGGGAACATGATCAATTAAAATAACCTAGGAGACCATAAGAAGTCCTCCTTGACTGATTCAGCATTTCTTAAGTCCTGGGTTCAGAAACGCAAGGAAGCATGAAGGAAATAAAAAAGCAGAGCAAGAATCTGTACAAATTAATATCTTAAATCTATCTTGAACATATCTTACATTTTGGCTGAAAAGATAATGTCAGTAGGATTTAAGATTTGGCAAGGCACATCAGAAATTAATTTTATTAGATGGTGTCTTTCACCATATAGAGTTCAAAGAAGGATCTTTTGATCCACTGTACGTAATCTACTAGGGCATATTCACTCCACCACCACATTTATGTCATTTTCTAGACTGGAAATATTGCAAATACCAGAGTAAATTTAACGACCATGTGTTAAAAATGTCAACTTTTTAAACAGCATTCATCTTTTGCAGTTTTAACAGCATTCATTTTTTACTCCTTTTTTTATTATTTATAAGAT
>Ga0181612_143463_pt1 | contig 10961 bp, 9 predicted proteins | sample HoacroProtozoa21_FD_119630 | JGI IMG/M metagenome (GOLD analysis project Ga0181612, IMG submission 119630) | Hoatzin crop microbial communities from Cojedes, Venezuel. Combined Assembly of Gp0051906, Gp0051904, Gp0051908 | reverse complement strand
CTAAAAAAAATATCTTTATATATTTTTTTTAGCTCTCTAATAAATAGAGAGCTAAAAAAAATATCTTTATATATTTTTTTTAGCTCTCTATTTATTAGAGAGCTAAAAAAAATATATAAAGATATGGTGGTTTGAAGAATTGTTGCCCAAATTATTTACATCTCCCAACATAATATTTGGGAAAGCTTGTCCACAGCTGCCCAGTACACGCTTACTTGCTGCCGATACAGATGGAAACCAGACAAGCAGAACTGTTGGCTATTTCTGCAGGGAAAAGTCTGGTTAGTCAAAGCAGGAAAATATCCACATTAAAACAGGCTCTCTAGAATGAACTGTGGAAACTGTCTGTGATTCACAGCAAAGCTTGGAAGAGTAGGGAAAATTTGTGACTTTCATTGGGGTCATTTGATTGATTACCAGGTAAGCTGTGCGCTGCTGGATCCCCCTTTAGGTTCTACCTCATCTTCAGAAGAATTTGTTTCCCACTAGACAGCAAATTTCTTCTTAAGCTCAACTCCTGGGGTGTAAAAAATCAAAATATTTTTCCTTACGGCTATACTAGCTATTTTGGATATTTTGGCAAAGTTGTTCAGCATTTCCCCCCAGCTAAAGGAATCATCACGCAAAATTTTGGAGTCTCCGAAACTTTCTTACCAAGCAGAACCCTATAGCTTGGAAACGTGCCTCTCTTCCAGACAGAGCACACTCCCTGGAGCACCATCGCCTTGACTCTAATGATGTGCTTGCTCCCTTTTTATTCAGCAACAGAAAGCTGTCTTGCGACCCGATTCACCATCCAGCACAAAGGAACCTGATCCTTGCTATGACCTTCTTCTGAGCTCCAAGACACTTGAAATCACAACAGGCACTATGTACTGAGAGATATACATGCTGTTCCTCCCATCCTCAGTTCATGAAGCTGATTGCTCCAGCCAAAATGCAGCTTCACATTACCATGAATTTCATCACAAGGTGTTATTTTTGCATGTGAATTCACAGACTGTGTAGTTGGTCATGTGTGCAGAAGGCTTAATGCCAAACTTGCTGGATCCACATAGAAAAATTAATTAGAGGTTGAGCAAGACTAGAAAACGGTTACTGGGGTGGTCAGGGAATGGAAACCTGCTCGTACAACAGGAAGATCATATGGATGAGCAAAGTAAAGACTGGCAGTGAGGGTGATGGTTCTCTATAAATATATCATGGATATCGTCAGGGAAAGAATAATTGCACTTCAGTTGAAAATGAAGGTTAGCGTCAGCGGGCAAGAATATAGAAGGATGAAAACTAAGAGACAGTGAGCTTATGGGACACACACGCAACCAGCGATGTGCGGGACAAACAGTCAAGCTCTTTTTAAGATACAATTTTAACCGAGTTGTACGTACACACTTGGTTTGCTTGCGACAGAACACTCAATGCAGTGACCTTCTGCTTCCTCCCTCCCCAAGTCCTGCCGTCATCCTGCCTGCTCCCTCTTAAACTTCTCAGAATTGACAGATTTCTGCTAAACTCATCCCTGTCAGGTTTCTGACGATAACCTCTCCTGGCAGGATACTTCTCACCCGCCGCCCTACCCTGACAGCGGCGTGGGGCTGTACACATCAGCAACAGCATCCTCCAGCCCCCGAGCACGGGTACGGCCGGCAGAGGAGAGGGGACAGGGAACAGGGGCACCAGCACCCTCTGCTTCTTCCCGAGGGGACGCATGCTGTCCGCTCTGCTTGTTTCACAGCTGCACGACATTCTCATTGGGAAACTGGAGCAAGCTGTTGGGTTGTGCTCTCCACAGAGCGAGCCAGGGCTCAGGAAGGGCTGCAGAGAAGTGTCACTGCAGGTGGCAGGGGGCTGCAGTCGGCTTCGCTCCTGCTAATCCCCAGCCACGGCGTGGGCAGTGCTGGAGAGGAGGTGCCCCACGTGCTCTGGGCACAGACTGCGCTTTGCTGATAGAAGCATTCATCTCCAAGCCGACTGGTGTCCAGAGGAAAGAGAAATCACACACATTGGGGGAAAACCAGGAGCTTGAAGGACAGCTCTTTTCTATATTTTAGACTTCTTTCTGAAGACAAAAAATTGCTGGGCACATTTTTCAGTAGTCTAAAATTATTTCTTCCACAAATTATTCTGACATTAGAGTCAGTGAAATTAGTAATTCTTTAAAAAACAAAACAAAAAAATGTTTCACCTTTGTGTTCAAGTCACACAGCGAAAGCTCCAGTTTCACAGATACTTTGGGGGGCAATATCTGTAATTCTAAGGCTTTTACTATCCCAAAGATTAAGCCACTCTAGCAGTATAAACAGCATACCAATAGATCTCTCCTGCTGTCTTCTTAACTCTGGCTGTGACAACAGGAGAAAGGACCACTTCGTTTTCCCAAGGTTTTTGATCTGTGATGACAACTCTATCTTTGTGGAGCGCTGATGTCTATTCTGCCCAGAAATCAGCCAGTATTACTGTAAAACTTACTGTCATCGAGCTCTGCTTTGATGGATGACCAAAGTAGCTGCTATTTTATCCAAAGGTAAGCAGGAAACTTAGAAGAAATTACTCAAGAGAAAGTGAGAAAATAATGTGCAGTTCCAGGCAGCATGACAAAGTGATCTGCTTAAGCTCAGCACTTACCTAGCTGAGAACAGGGGTGAGAAAACGCCTCAGCCCTATCGGAATAGCTGATCACATAACTGACTTGACAGGCCATTTATACAGAAAGATTAGATCCTTCTGTCAGAAACTGTGGGCTCTGTTCTGCCCTCAGCTACGCCGTGCAATTCTCAGATTTGTGTGACCATCAAATGAAGAAACAGGTCAAAGTGTCTCTTGTTAACAGTGTACGCACCTTATTCCTATTCTTGCATTGCCGAGGAGTCTGTCTGCTCTTAAATAAGGAAAGAATGCAGCCAAAAGATATGTTTAATGGATATTTTCCAGGACTAAGAACCACAAGCTAGTACACATTTGTGTAACTGAGATCCCATTGAGACATGAACCTCTTAAGAAAAAACAGGAGCTGTGTGTATTTACAGATCGCCTTAGGTTGAAGCACAAGAAATTTGGAAGCCTTACACAAACCAGAGTTTGCAAGCGCCAGGGAAACACAAGGTGATGAGCAGTAGCCAAACTAGACTTGTCAAAAGAAAGCCTTGCCAACAAACCTGATGTTCCGTAACGAGACGGCAGACCTGCTGGGAAGGGAAGAAAATACCTCTCAGCCTGATTTTCACAAGGATTGCGACCAGCTTGGGAGAATTCCTCCAAGTAAACTGGACATGTTGGATGGGTGAAAGACTGGTGAGATCTTTGCTCTTCGAGGTCAGGTATCAGTGGCGTGGCTGGGCAGAGGCTGGTTCCAGGTCTGCTCCATGTGCCTGTCATGGGTCCAAGTGACAGAAGAGAGCATGCTATTTTTATTTTGCTGACGGCATCAAGACACTTGTTATTCAAGAGTGTGAGATTAGAGTGCATAAGTATCTTGAGAAATTGAACAAATCAGAAAAATTTGAACAAATCAGAAAAAGTAGGATAAAATTCAGTAGCACTTAAGCATGCTAAGAAAGAAAAAATGGCAAGGCAGCACTTCAGCAGAAGGGATCCCAGAGGTAGAAAGGATCACAAACCTATCCTGTGTCAGCAACAGCACACAGCTGGGGGGGGAAAAATCAGGATTAAACCTGCTGGGAGATGTTCAGCAGAGGAAGAAGCTGTGCATGGGATGAAAGCATCACAGCAAGGAGAAGCAGGGAGGCCTCGGCTGGCGTAGGGCGTGCAGTCTTGCACAGCACTGCAAGAGGGAAGAACACCCACTGGAAAGGGTGCAGAAGGAGGAAGGAAAAAGATACTTAAAACTAAGAATCAGTCAATATCTAGGCAGTATGACCCATTTGGAAGCCTGAAAAATCAGAAGATCTTGAGATTTTGGGCCTGATCTTAAAAAAAGGAAGCAGTTCTGGTAACATACTTCAGGTGTGAAAACACATATTTACTGAAAAAGGGAATGAGGATGGATGATAAGACAAAGTGATGAGTTAAAAACTGCACAAGAGAAGTCTCCTCTACTGGGAACTCTGCTACCTGCAGATGTAGGGAAGCATGGGGACAGACTGCTGGAGAGGGGTGATGGCTGAGAGACAAGGCACTGCTCCGGGGGACATCCAGATGGGTACTTGTGCAGTGACAGTGACACCACCAGCACTTCCCACCACTCCAGGGCAACACCAAGGCAAGGAGCTTTTGCTTTGAGGCTACAGATCAACATTTTGTGGCAACAGGCAAGACAATTCACCTGCAAGGATGAAACGGCGGCTTATTTCGTAGGTCCTTCATCAACATTTTCATCTACTACAGTTAGCTTTCTGCGGGGAATTATATTTAAATAGTTTTCAAGCTTATTTTGCATAGTTATGGACCCTTTCAGCCTGGCACCTGAGTCCGTTCCCAGGGGGCTGGAGGTGCTAGCCCGAGCATGCAGCTGCACCATGGCATCTCGGAGTCTGTGCGGGCTGCTCAGCAGCCCAAGCTCCAGGTCCTGAAGCCAAGGAGCATCCCGCTGGCTCTCACTAAGATTCCCACCGCAAGAGGCAAAATAGCCTTCCCCAACTAGGGATCCCCTGGAGGCACCCTAATCCAGCCCCTCTCCCTTGGATTAGGACACAGAATGGTACAAAACTACCTAGGTTACAACATGGACCTGTCTCTCCCCAAACAAACTTCAAGGAGAAGAGTTGTTCTGCTTGGTTTAAGGGTGTCTTGAACTGCCTGTTCTTCTGAGCCAGCTACGTTTCAAACTGGAAAACTAAACGTGCCTGCATCTGCGTGATGAGGAGAATCAGAGTGTGCTTGTAAGTGCTAGGTAAATTCTGAATTTTATTACATGTTAATCTTGCCTTATGATATCTGAGGATCTGTTCATTATAAGGGCAGTTAATGTTCTAACGCCTGTGTAAGAGGACGAATCTCACTGAGATAATCAGGTACATAGAAATATCAACATCTTGGGCACAGAACTGAGTGCTGAAATTCCAGCACAACTGGTCTGATAAAGCACAGACACCAAACATTTTCTGTATCCAAAGCAGTTCTGCAGCCTTGTTTAGGAATTACCATTTAGAATTTACTTTAAAAGTATCAACACTGCCTAGTCTGCAAAATTGTACCATGTAATTAGGAGTTAAATCCGACTACCCACAGCAACAACAGAAAAGCACTGAGAAAGCCCAGGCCTACGTATATTCTAGGGGTTTTAATTCCTTTTTTTATCCTAGACTAAATGACTGTGTTCTATTACCAAAGGAATATTGAGACAGAAAGTAAATGCAGAGGGACACTCACGAGTAGGCAGCTGTTCAGGAAAACAGTTTCACAAAAATAGCTGCTCTGCTACTTGGCTATCCTCCAGAGTCAGGCTGGAAAGCTTCACATGCACTTGATTCAAGAAAAAAGGCACGGCTCCCACCCACCATCTCTTTCAGGACCACGCTTCTCTTTGCTCTCCCACTCATCAGTGACCTCAATATCCCAGTTACACGTGATACCTTCCACTCTTAAGGAGATTTAGTAGCAGAAAGATCTCCAAAGAAGTTTAATACACGTCAAATGCATTTTCAGCTAATGCAATAAAAATCTATGCAACTCACTGCCATCGCATATCAGAGATATACAGATTTTAAAGTAATTTGGGGATATTTGTGTAAGGCTGGTCCACTGGTGGCTATTAAATCCAACAGCCAAGAGATCCCAGTACCAGTAACTGCTGAAAGCTGGGAATAACAGCCAGTGGAAGGACAACCCTATTCAAATGCCGTTTCTCTCACTGTTTCATAGTCACTAGCTGTCAAACAGTCACTGGTCCCAACTAAATCTTTAATATGAAATAGTGTTTTTATATGAGAAAACCCCCAAGAAGCCCTACAGTGTCTAGGTCACCAAGGGAAACCAAGTCCAGAGGTCGCAGGACAAAGTGTTCTGGTGGTGGTGGTTAAAAGCCCACACATGAGCCTGACCAAAGATGCAGGAGAGTAAGAGCAGAGGAAAGCTTCACTCACGGTAACATTGCCCAGGCAAGTGGGAAACTCTTGAGCAAGGAGCTTACCTTTTATTTTCTCTGTGGCAACGCTGAGCACCCTCCCCCCCCAGCACTCTGTCCCCATTTATGGGGGCAAGTTACCTCTGCCTTGCTCATTTACCCTGCAGATGGGTGCCCACCCACCAGGCAGCCCCATGCCCTGGCAGCTCGCTCTCTGAGCACGGGCTCATGCATTTCAGTCACGACGGCAGTCACCATGCATTGCAACAGCTCTTGAATTTTGTTCAGAAAAGGTTTTGCAGCCTCTAAAGTCTGTTAGCTACACTGGCTTTTCGGCAGAGGGGAAATGGTTTCCACCAGTCCAAACTAAAGCAGCTCAGCTGCAAGCAGAAGAATCTGCTTGCTTTGTCTGAACTCAAAGGCTTGTTGGGATTACCTCTGGGACTGGATTGCTCCCTCATTACCCAGTGGCCCATCTACATCCCACACCTACAGGTGTTGCGGGCTTGTTCCTGCCTCCACAGCACTAACACAAGCCGCAGCGCACCTTGTGCAAGCACCAGGAGAAAGCATCAGAGCCCCATGAACTCAAGGTAGTCCACTGCTCCCATTCTGGGTCTTACCTTCTGGCCCTGAAATCACCCAGGTAACTCAGCTCTTGCAAATAATCCTCCATCCTGCTGTTGGATAAGACCCTCTCAAGTCAGTCATTACCAATTAGACTATTCCCAGGGTCTCACTAACCGTTGCAGTGTTCCGGCTAAGTCTACCCACCTCTTACCCAGAAGAGAAGCCAGCCCATCATTTCGGCAACTGGGAAACACAGTAAGAGTCACGGGAAAAACCAGTCTGGGCTTTGTACTCAAATAACACAAGCCAGTCCAAAGAAAGGTAAAAACAATAAAACTCAATCACCTGTTTGGCAAGCTCGTTTTCTTAGGGAGCAACACAGAGTGCACAGTGTCAGAAAGCAGAGGTGACGGAGCCCAGTAAGCCAGAGCACCAGCCATGACCTCCACAGGCAGTAACTGGGAACACCGGCGCACTAGATGTGGCACCACTGCTTTGCTGCTGTTAAGCTGGAGCTCATAGCATAGATCTCAGTTTCAGACTTTAACAAGCTCGGCTCACCTCAGGCTGTTGTCACACTGCGCTTGTGCATGGTAAGCACTTCTGCATCCCCACACTCGGCACCAAACCCTCGCCCCCCGTCCAGCTGCTTTACCAGGATTTCTTGCAACCCAGAGCAACCTAAGACATCTCCCCAGCACCAGCTTTAAGGCTGAACTGGAAGCTCAGGGCTAGAAAGACAACGAGAGGAGCAGCTCCCATGTAGCTGCTTAAACTCCCATCAGTGCCCGCTGCGCAGTGCTCATGCGCTGCTAAACACAGATACCATTAATCGAAGTGTGATCAACAGCACAACAAAACGGCCCCAGGAGCAGCTCTCCTCCTCTGGATTATCCCCAAGAAAAGTGTTAGATATTGCAAGGGCAGAAGTTGACTTCAGGTATTATTAAATGGTAGGATCTAGTAATTTCTTTTCTGCATGTGAGAACGCTATTCTGCTGAGACTGTCCACCTAGGAAAGCTAAAAGCAGTGGTGACCCATGTGCCCAGCAGGTACTGCCTGAAAAGCACATCCATAATTCACTCAGCTGAATGCAATTTAACTCTGGTGTTTCCCTAACAAGTTGGTTCTCTCACACAGATTTTTATCTTCAGTCCATTTTGACTTCTCAAGGAACTCAGCACATCACCATTTGTCAGCGCTGCGAAACAGCTGCGTCTGCTGCTGATAGCACTGGCTTATCTGAAAAACCCCAAAGCCCCCGAAACCACCCCATTTCTGTAGCTGTTTCAGATGAAATAAAGAACAGTTTGAAACGGGGTTTCAAATTATTAGAAGCTCCAAACACAGGCACTGTTCAGTGATGCACTGGACCCAGGCCTTGGGGAGTGTGAAGGCATCGGGTGGAACCCAGGTATGGTGCTCCCGGAGGCACCTTCAGGATTGGGGTGCGGGAGGGTTGGACTAGATGACCCACAGTGGTCCCTTCCAACCCCTACTCTTCATTCCCAAGAGAGGGAGCCAGGCTGGCGAGCGCAGGGACAGTTTCCCTGGGAGGAGCATCACGGGGATGTCACTGCTGGCAGAGGCACTCTGTGCCATCTGCGCCGAGCAGTTTGTTTGCAGAGCACGGCTACCTTCTGTTTGCTACCTTCAGAAACGAAATTGCACGATGGAGGAACGATCACAGGGAAACGTTTCTGTCATCTTCGCTGGTACCCTCAGCTCCACGGCCTCCTGAATGTGAATTAGCGTCTTAAGCAGTTTATTCATTCATGGCAATCTGTTCATTTATTTTCAAGAGATTGTAGAGCTCCAGGAAGCCTTGCATGTTTGGGGTTTTTTTTCCCCTCTCTGAGCTCTGACTACAAGATCTTCTTTCTTTTTCTCAGATGCTTTCTGCTTCCACTCTGCTGGGCTGATGTACGCGACAGCCATGGTGTCAGAAATAGAAAGGAGGAAGATTTAGGACTTCAGTGAAGAACACTGAAGCAGACGGGAGTTACCCAGAGGTTGCACCCAGCATCTGCACGGGGTCGAGGAGCCCGGCAGCAGGACAGGATGGGGCCACCCAAACGCTGTCATCTCCAGGTCCCCCCACCCCACGGCCAGCCCCAGAGCAGTCGCTGCGCTGCAGGACACGCTTCACCCACTCGAGAAGGCACGGCCGGCCGGTGGCATGGCTGCTGGAAGCAGGATGGACCCCGGAGTCCTTTGGAATAAGCTGCAATAGGAAAACTGAATGGGATCTCATGGGAAAACAAGCTTTCCCAAAGCTGCCGACCCTCCCAGATTTCCTCCACAGCGCAGCCCTGCGGAGGCAGCGCTTTCCCTGCTGCAGCCGACGCCACGGCAGCTCCCAGCCCAGCTGACCGAAACAGCCAGCTTGGCTTTTCAAAGCAAAAAGCACAAGACAATGTACATCTTTCCAAAGCCTAAATAAATGTTTGTTTTGCAGGATGGACAGCATCCAACTTAGGCTTTTGGTTTTCTTTGGTTTTTTTTTTTTTTTACTGGATTGTGGGGTTTTTTTGAGATTTTTGAAAAAGAACCCAACCCAAAACAAAGCAAAACCAGCTCATGAGCACTAATGCACAAAGGTATGACAAAGGGGTAGCAAGGCAGTGGAATTGCATTCCAGGCACAGCCAAGGGTAGCACAACATTTGTCTTTGTGCAGGAAGCCAGAACAGAGCTTGGCATCAGCCAGGCTTCAGCTGAATCCTATTTTCCAGCTTTAGCAGGACCAGGCGGTGCTGCAGTACCCTGCTCACCTTGTGCAAAACGGTCGGTTCCTGCTCTGCTACTTCAGACCTGGTGCCACAGTCTTTAGAAAAAAAAAACCCTCTCATTAAACCCGTTCTTATTTTCTTTTCTTTGGGATTTTCCCTCCTTGCTGGAGCTCGGAAGGGTTGTACAACACCAAAGCAGATATACTATTAGTTGGTTTGTCCAGAACCAACGATTACAGCTACAGAGCGGAGGTCTGGCAGAAGGCTCATCTGTGCTGCCCTTCGAATCTGTGTCCTTGGGGTAGTCCTTTAAGACTGCAGCAGAGACATCCAAAACGCATTATTCTGTGTCTAAAATACAGGGTGTAATTAGTGCAGAGAAGACCATTCGCTAGTGTTTCTCCTCCCCTGGGACTTTTATTAATTAGCAGACAGTATGAAAATGTGCAGCTACATTTAACATGTCACGTTTTCAAACAGACTCTTCAGGTCTGGCTTCTGGTATTTGATCCATTAATCACAAATTTCCCTGAGTCCAGATGTAATGTTAAAAGAGTCTATATAATTATGGCTTATTAGGGTAAGTTGGTTTCCACAAGCGCTTTATTAATTTCTGTCATTTTTTCTAAGAACAATCTGGCCAACTTTAATTTTCCGTTGTTTCTTTCATCTCCTAATTCCAGCAAACTAAACGGGATATTCCCCATGATTCCAAAGTGTTCTTGCCAGCTTCTTAGAAGTTATTTTGATTTCACAGATACTGAAAAAATATGGGCATTTTATGAAAATGCCCACATTCCTACAAGTCTAGGAACTTCCAAATTGTTGCTGCTGATGATTAGTTTTCTGTGAAAAAAAAGGATTGTTAGCCAAGGAGAAATCGGACAGACTATGGCACCATTCTGTAGTGTCCATGCTGTGAGCAGCTAGTAATGAACGGCCAAATTCATCAGCTCTGAAGGTACTCCGCAGCTAAACCATTAGCTGATGCTGAAAAGCTGCAACTATTTTAATGGACTCTAGACAAAGAGTATTCAAGCATTAAAAGAAAAAGCTGATATTAAAATGAAGAGTGTCAGAAATGTGATATGACAGACTTAAAAAGAGAGTCTTGTAGAAATGAGCTTATTCTTGCCTAGAAACACAGTCCACAAGTTCCTTCTCATCCTTTCTAACACGAAACAGCAAAACACATTTGAAGAAATCAAGAACAGGCCAGGAATAATCCAGGAGCAAGTGCTGAATCCCCAGGGAACAAAGATTTCGCCCAGTTCTGCTGAAAATAACGGCCTGCTGAAGAGGACGTGTGTTAGGGAAAGGAGAAGCCACACGGCAGAGAGAAACCCAGGGAAGCCCAAAGGCAGGGTCTGCAAGTTCCCTTGCCTTTGCTGCGGAAATAAAATGATTGTAACGAGGACAGCCTCAAATGAGACAGCGGGGTAGACAGGCTCTGAAAACCTGAGCTGCTGGGTCGTCGCTCAGGCTCTGGGCAGGACCTTATCCACCCACCATCAGTGCAGGCCCTTTGACTACAGAAAGCTCAGGGGAAACAACGTCAAACCGCAAGCAGGAGCGGGAGTGGGAGACTCTCCTTGGGCACTCACAGAATCACAGAATCACAGAATGGCAGGGGTTGG
>Ga0181612_101393_pt1 | contig 10961 bp, 3 predicted proteins | sample HoacroProtozoa21_FD_119630 | JGI IMG/M metagenome (GOLD analysis project Ga0181612, IMG submission 119630) | Hoatzin crop microbial communities from Cojedes, Venezuel. Combined Assembly of Gp0051906, Gp0051904, Gp0051908 | reverse complement strand
TAACTGCCTGCTTCAGTGAAAGAGGAAACCTGCTTGGAATTTGTTTTTGAGTCATGCATGTACCATTACAATAGTGGTTTCTGACTAAATTATTCATTTCATGTCATCGTCGAGCTTAGGTAAGCTATGCAAACTTGCAACAGCTGATCTGCGAATCCTTGACAATAATATTTTCAGTCTGTACAGGTTGAAAGCAAACCACTGTTTTAAACTGAAGGGATAAAATATCACAACAGAATAATATGCTATTAATCTAAAGTAACCTTCCATGGATTTTTGTGTCTTGTGCATTATCCACCAACAATAACTAAACCATTTCAGAAAGATGGCATTTAAAGTTTAAATCTACAGCTTGTTGAAAAATACTTTTATGGCATAGCAATCATTGTTTTCTTTGCTTCAAACTTATGCTTATACTCCAGACAAGTTATGTAGCTGGAAATAAACAGTTAAATTGGGTATAGACACTAAGTGAAAACAAAACATACAGCACTTCCTAGTGCATACAGAAAATCTAAAGTGACAAAGAGCTCTTCTTTTCAAAAGGGAAAGATGATAAAAATCAAATTATCAGGGCTACATTGGCATGAGAACTCTTAACACTCATCATCAAAATACTAAACCCTGCCCACTGGTACTGCAGGGGCTTGGACTGGTGCTTTAAACTCATCATTTTACCACATGCTAAATCTAAAATTCAACTCAGGCTAGAACTGTTTCTATCTCTGTCACTACCACAGTGCTTCAGGTAACATGGAAAACTATCTCCAGCATTCACCAAATCCAGACTAGCACATATATAAAATCTAAATCCTGCTGCAAATTTTAGAAAATCCTTGTGCAGGGAGATGGCCCTTGTGTATTTTAATGATTCAGGTACTCTAACACTTACATTGAGTTAGTAGGAAAAAAAAGTAATGGTTTATGCTCTCTTCCACATTGTGTTGTTAGATATCATCATAAAAGTATGAAAATTATTCTTTTAATGTCAGGTGTGCCGTTTACTCCGCAAAGAATTGTCTTTATGTTGCAATAGCTGTACATATGACAGTGAATTGTCTCCACACATTAAGCCTCTAGATGTTTCTGTTAAAACAAACAAATAAAAAAACCCACCACACTCCACATTCCTCTTGATGCCTCTTACACCAAGAAACATGAAAGTTATGAAGTGATCTTTTATGCATAGGCTTTTAATCCATCCCTGTGCATATGCAACATAATATATACCCAAGAAAAAAGTAGCATCCATATGTTGCATTGAGCCATTATCATATAGGCCCACAAACCAACAGGCATTAAAAAGCAGACTGTAAATGCATAAATTGAATGGGAAATAAGATCTGCACCTTTTACACAAAATCACTGGGTCTTTCTTAAGCAAAGTTCTATACATTTTAGCTTAATTCAGATGTCTGCCCAGCTAACGACTTGGGGCTGGAGCATACGCGGGCAAAATTTTAACCATGCTTTCATAAAAATCAACTAGCATTTTCTAGGTCCATTGATACTACTGTGGCTGTGGGTCACAGACAGGGCGGAGCTGGTTTGTAATTATACAGTTCTGACACTACCTGGATGGTAACTGACAACAAGAAACTTGGTCTGTGACACCAGATACTGAAATTGTTGATCCATATTGAGCTTGATATCAAAGATACCCAGCTATTATCACTAAGGAATAGATCCAATAGTACTTCAGTCCTGTATATACAATTACTTCAGTACAGACATGATTTTAACTAAATTATCAGTGTTAGATAAAGGCAAGAAAGCCAAGATAGCTCAACTGAAAACTTTTTTTTTTAAAAGATTATTCCCTATATTTAAAACTTTTCCAACTTTTGCCTGCAAACCTAACTCCCAATTACTAGGGAGTAAACTAAATTTTTTTAATTACTAAGAAAGACAACCACACATTGATAAGTACTTAAACACTCTTTTGAAGAAGAAAAGTGCTACCACAAAGCAGAAGAACACTAAAATAATATTATACTAGTATTCACATTTCCTCTTTACTCCATTTCCTCTCAACTTGCCATATACAAACAAGGAAAGCTGAGCAGAGTAATTTGACCTTAATAACTAAGTATAGGGAAAAAATTTAAAACATTTTAAAGAGAGAGACTACTGGTTGCAACAGGAAAGCAGGTCCCTTTGTTCATTATAAAACACAACAATATAAGTCGATCATTTATGATCAGGTGAAGTATAATGAAACATCTTTTCACAGCTTTTGACCTGAATAGTATCCTTGCATAGCTGTGCATGGCATAACTTCTGCAGAAAGGATTAATGTGCGTAGCACTTGCTCCTATTACTAAGTTTCTTTTCTGCAAGAATCAAGACTATATTATTCAATGAAGTGTGATCTCTTTAAAACAGATTACGACATAAGCACATTTCCATTATATACATAAATTAGGATCTAGGTAAAGCTTAGACTTTGTGACAAGGCACAAGCACTCAGATCTATATGGACAGATTATACTTAAATTTCAGTCTCTACACATCCTTTAGGATATGTTTTAGGGCGTTTTCTCCACGCTTTTTGCATCCACAGCACAGAGCAGACACACAGAGGGGGCAAGGACGGCTTCCCACAGCTGCAGGAGAGGAGCAGTGCCCTAGCAGCCACCAAAGCGCAGGATTCCCTGCAGCCCAGCTGAGCCCTCTGGAGCTCCTCAGCCATGCCACCACTCACCCAGGCCCATGCAGCCGAATGCAGCCATGCTGAGGCCTGTGTACAGGCAGGGGCACAGGGCGCAGGGCAGAGCAGCGGCTGTAGGCAACTGCAGAGAACAAACAGGCCTTCACCATTCTTCAACCAGAACCATCTGCAGGTTTAAACTTTTTCACAGCAGCTGCTAGCTCACTGAATTTTTCTTTAGCTGGGGATAGATAGCTCATGTTTCACTGTCCCTTTGCACTTCAAATCCATTGCAACTGAGATTTTGAGGACTGCTCTTCACATGTCTTTTTTGCTGTTCTGAATTCTTCCTCAGCCATGGTTATGCACCTCCTTATTGCTTTTGGACATAATTGTGACTCTTCCACCACTATGATGAGAGCTAATCTCCTCTTGCTTTCATTAAGCCACTGAAGGTTCACTTGTACAGAACAAAGGCAGCTAACCTGCCTATCAAGTATGATCGTGGTGTCCTCTGCAAGGATGGTTACTGCAGTCTTTCAGCAAAGACTGATCAATTTTCCTGGAAGCCGTCACTACTAGAGATTAGCATACAAAGGTGAGAGCTGTTTACACCTGACAGCAGTGAATTTTTAACTGATTATTTCTAACTAGGCAGACATGAATGAAAACAATCCTCACAAGAAGGTACAGACACTTATATTTAACGCATACATTTGCCTTGATTTGGGAAATTAATTTTTGTATCCTTCCTGTTTCAGCAGTGCAATCTAAAGGAAGTCTTTGTATTTGGCTGCTAGATATTCCCATTCTGCTCAAATGAACTTAAAAATCTGTTTTCCATCCATGCTATGAAAAGATCGGCTAAAGCAGGTTTAACTGATTAGCAAAGCACCTCATCTGGTAGGATGGCTCCATGCACGTCCTTCATGCACCAGCATCTGATGCTCCCAACCGGGAGCCTTATGGTCCATAGTCTGCAGTGCTGCTGGTGGGCTGGAGAGGAGCTCACCCCCTGACCAATGGCAGCAGCTACACTAAGCCTGTCTCAGCTCAAACTTTTTTGTGCTTGTGTTAGCCAGCTGTAAGGCAGATTGCTGAAACAATCTCTCTATCTGTCCCAGCAATAGAGAGACAAGACAGATTTGACTATTTTGCCTTTATCAAGAGGGGTGTGAGGGAATGCTGCAGACTTTCCTTCATTGCATCAACCCATGCGTCTTCCAGTCATAGGATACTCAGCTAGATGGACCCGTGGTCTGTTCCAGTATGTCTAATTCCACAAAAAATAATAATCCCCTGTAATAGGCTCATGGCTTGAGCTAGAGCCATTAATCTGACTTCCCTCACTCTACCGTAATTCCAACCAGCAGTCAGGGAATCCGCATCCTTCCCTGTAACTGAGCTACCGGCTGTGTCAACAGGAATTAAGCACACACCTGTGATACCACCTGCTGCAATCTATTTAATTATTTGTCATGTAAGCATTTTGAGTTTTTTATACTTCATTCAGTGTGAGAGGAGGAGGAGGAGAGCAACACTGTTGATGGTAACTTTCCACCCCCGCGAGTGATGAAGTTACCTTTACAGCACATGGAGTTACCATGTTATTCTATTTGATCTGTATACTTTCCTACTCACTTCTGCGTTAAGCTTATAGTAAACTATAAATGCTGTATCAATTCCTGATATACTCAAGAACCAAGGCAATATACTTCAATCATTTGTATATATACATCAATGGTTTTGTTTTAAAACTCTGCAGAAAACAAAGAAATTGGGAACCACATGTTCCCAGCCTGAAAACGAAAATTCCAGGGTCACGGCCCAGAATGAAACAGCCTGATTAGATCTTATGGGAGGTAGCCTTCTCCTCTAACAGAAAAGCAGCTCACTAGTAACAGCCTTTATTCCAGCCCCTTCCCCCCTCAAAAAAGAAAAAAAGCCCTTAAATTTTTATAAATATTTTTATGCTTTTCTAGTCTATTCCTCAAGAGCTAGAGACAAGACAAAATTTTATGTAGAAAGCCACTCTTCTTGCGTGCTTCCTCCTTCAGGTTTCCTCAAAGCAATATATAACGAAAAGCTTTGCTCACAGTAAAGTTGCGTAGAACATTGCAACTTGCCAGACACATCCTGTGAAATGTAAGGTTACAGCATGTGAGCTGGTTTATCTATAGGCAGCAATGTTGAATTGTTTGTGATCTAAGCTGTTACGAGTTATTTCCCAAGAGAGGAATAAGAGAGCATAATGGCTCAACATCACATTGTAGAATATGTACAATAAAAGAATATATTTTCATGCATCCACTGGTAACTCCTGAGGATGCAGAGACCAGATGTCAGACATACCACTGGAAAGAAATTTTTTATATATCATGAAACACAGTAAAAATCCTGGTAAGTATGGACACTGTCACATTCTTTTGATTTAAATGAGGATTCACATCACATCACATAACCTGAGGGAGTGTGCAGAACGAGACATTTTAGGGCAAAAGAAAAGGCTATCTAGTCTAAGGAAATTTAATTTTGGAAAACTATGGAAAATCCATGCTTTACAAGAAGTTCATTCTGCAGTAATATTTGAAATAACTGTTGCTCTAGAATAAAATATTTCTCTCAGCAAACCTGAGCCATATAGAATGGCATTTGAAGTCTTAATAAGGAGTACAGCCTTCATTGAAGTGTAGCTGAATTCCACCCTTTCCTTGTAGTGGTATATTATAATACCAACCTGATGGGCAGTTAGGGTTACCAGGTTACAAAGATACATTTACCACACTGACATTTACCAGAAGTGTAGCAGATTGTCATTTCCTATAATGTAATATGTGAAATTAATAACAGACCTAGTCACGGTGGCTGTATTTTGTGCAGGTTTTTTTAACGGCACATCATACAACTGTGAAAACAGAAAAGCATCAGAATACCCAAGGTTAGACTGGGAGCCAAAAACCAGGAGAAGAACCTGTATCAAAAGTAGTATATGTATTAGCCAGTCTAAATTGTAGACAAAGGATTGGTGTGTTACTATTAAGGACATCACATGGGCTAGAAAGTTACTTGATTTGAAATATCACATTCTTTTTTGAAGTATGACATTCTCAGTCACATGAGAAAGAACCAGGGGGGAGGGGGAAGAGAAAAGGGAGGTTGGCAACACCTCTCGCTGAAACTGAGATACGAGTAGTTCATAAGGACTTGCTCCCCGCAGATGCTCAGCTCCAGGATCTCATGTAGTTCTGTGTTCATGAATGGATTTTATTTAAAGCATGCACAGACTCGCCCTAATTTATTCTACCTGACTACAAGTTTTATGTTGAAGTGAGTCCTTTAAGTGTGTATGAACTTCTTACTTGTGTTAAATACCTATTTTTAAATGCACCTTCCACCTCCAAAATAAAATTTATGTTGGCTGAAAAAGTTCCTTTTCTTAAAAAAAAAAGCTAAGTTGTCTATTTTCAAATGTAAAATACATTTACAGATAACCTGGAACAACACAAGATGCCAGTGGGCAGCAGGTGTTTTATTAACATTATAGTGCTTCGCATGCTTACTTTCTACAGTTTGTATCCTCAATCAGGCCACTTTTAGCAGGCATTTTAAGCCTGGCTCCTTCACAGAATCACTAACATGCTTTATGCAAGTGTGAGCAGTCCTACCAAAATCAGTGTGAAAGCATAGTAGGTAAAATTAAGAATGAGTGAATTTTTGCAAAGTCAAGATTCTCTTTCACTTAAATATATTCCCATTCTGAGTAATTTTGTACAAAAAAAAAAATCAAGTATTACACAATTACCTGTCAAAGGCTACAGAAATTATTAAATGTTTTTGTCATAGCTAGAGATGGAATATTGTATTTTCTTGTGTCCACTTCTAGTGCTAAGCCCATCTCCACAAAGTCTGCACCCTTTCACACCAGCCACCTACTTATCACTTAGAGCTCTCCTTGGTCTCACTTTTGCTACATCTTCTGAAAACTATAAAAAAAAAAAAAAAAAAAACCAACCACAAGATAAAACTCTGCTTTAGGGTTACCTCCATAGCTGATGACCTTACATTAGTTCCATGAACTCAAATTTTGCCTTTATTACAGGATTATGCTCGGACAGTCCCTACTTGGATCCCTTCCAAGGGGACAGAGCTTTGGGTGTCATCACTCTAGGACTTCAGACTAAATTTGCATCCATTTATACTCTGAGCAAGTTTTCAGTCATCTCAACCTTCATCTCTTCAGTGAAGGCTTGCATTGCTTTCCATGTTTGTTGTTAAAGAACATGTAGAAGTACACTGAAGGCATAGAGCAAGCGTGCACAGATGATTCTACGTGTATGACTGTACTGCTAAGTTGCACACCAACTTTGATTCAGCTTAGCACCTTTCAAATGAATAGAATTGTTCTAATGAAGAAAAGGTATTACTCAAGAACACCTCCCCGTTAAACACTGTTGTTATAAACATGCTTTGTTACCTGTATTAGGATTATAACACTTGTTTACGTGGTCAGTCTGAGATGGATATACTGCAAATTCCAAGCAGAAATTCTTATTTTTGCTTTTTGAGTGCCTGGGAAGTTGATGTTCAAGGGCAGTTAAGTTTTTCCACCCTGGTTTGTCCCATCTTTGTCTTCAAGTTCTGTTGCTAGGGGGAACACTCAGGCAGTGAAACATCATTTTTGCTGTGTACAATGTGCTTTTTAATGGTTTTATTCCATTTTGCTTATCAAACTCAGAAGCCAGCTATTGATCCTACTGAGACCTTGCGAGTGAAGATTAAAGCATTCCAACATGCTTGTCTACAGGTGTGCCATAGTGAATTATGATCTTCGCATAATTCATAGAATGAAAAAGTTGCACCAAGAAACCAACTGTTAATCAGTGTATAGGCACAGGAGATCAATCTTTGATTCGTATATTCACAAATCCTGTTTACTTGGCCACATCAGAGAGCAGACGGGTGTTCTGGAATGGATTCTTAGAAATGATGGATGTAATTGTCAAAACTGCCAAGGTCAATGTATAATGTTCAAAAAAGAACCAACTCATTTCAAGCACCTTCCATTTATCATTCATGCAATTTGACCCCCAGTTCTCTTTGTAATAACATACTATGAGGGAACAACTGCTGTGTTCATTCCTATATACTCATGTGGACTTTTAAATATCATGCAGGTCACAGCCTTTCCAAAAGACTGAGGACATTTGTATATAACTTTTTTCCACCCTGAAGTATGTGGAAGCTATTAGATGAAGCCTGACTTTAATAAGAGTAAGTTTATTTCCTACAGAATTGTTATGCTGCAGTACAACACACATTGGAAAGAAACTTGTTCCAGAATTTCATGGATTTTCCATTGAAGTAATGCACATTGATTTGTAATAAGTTTTGAAAAACATGCCTGAATAATTTGCTTTTCAGAACTGAGATGTTCCCACCATTGAAGATGTATCTTAGTTGCTTAACATCATGCTGTGGAATATAAACCAACTCTAAATAACGAGGATTAGAAAAACTGTCCCTGTGGACAGTTTACTCCATAACTCAGCCATTCCTTTTTAACAGCAACCTTGATCAGAGTCAGGATACTGACTCAAAGGGAAATGGCCTGGTAGCTTGTATTGATATGTAGCTCTAAGTATCTGGAAGTAATTAAAAGTGCTTTAATTTTCACATTTAAAGAAAAACAGAAAAGTAAATTTTAGCCTTTTTAATTTTTAAATGTGGTATTTTAGAATGCCAGAATCTCAAAATCTCTATTTTCTGGTATCATTTTTAATAAAGATGAGCAAGGGGAACAAGTATGCTCATGTCAATTTTTGGTTACTACTAGGTACAGTTTTTCTGCTCTTGGAGTTTTCAACTTTTACCACTCGATTTTTACACACAGTGGTATGAACAAGTAGAGTGAACCTGAAAATAGATACCCAGCAGGTCACTGTCTCTCAGCTAACAGAGAGCAGGACTTTGTTTCACCATTGCAGATGGTTCACAATTATTTTTTAATATGAATAGAGAAAAGTACAGCCATAACACAGATGAATAACACAATGTTTTTTTTTCCCTGGAGTGTGATGATAACCAGACTGAGTTTGCTTTTCAAAAAACCAACACATTTTCATTCATATTCTGTTGAACATTTTAGAAACCAAGACAAATCTGAGGATCTAGGTCAAGAGTGGTACAATCCACTCGGTATAACTGAATGTCAAAAGAAGAGCTGGCACCAAATGGCTTTATGAAGGAGGTGGACAGGCCTAGGACCATCAGGCACAAGAACAGTGTCTATGACATGCTTTAATCCCACCAGTTTCAGTAAGAAAGTCTGTGGACATGATCAAATGCCATTCTGCACCAAGTCAGCATCCCTAAAACAGAAGCTGAAAGAAAGAATATTTACTAAATTTTCCCTTTTCTTCTCACACCATTACCTTTTAATGAAAAATTAACAGCCAGCCACATTCATCTGTTGGGATGTCACATTCCTCCCAAATAAATGAGATCATTTCTCCTCAAGCTCATGACATTTTAATAGACTGGGGAGGTGGTTTTCATAATTTCTTCTTTTCTCATATAACATTGAAATAAGGCAGTTACTTGTAGGTGGAGAAACTGTGACATCAGGCTGAAGGACAACTAAAAGGTGCATGAAGAAGCAATGATGTCTGAAATAAAAGATTGTTCTGTCTAACCGTTGCACCTTACAGCTAAGCTGCAGTCTTAATAACAGAGCGTTCTACTGAAGAAGAGGTGCTTTCTCCAAAAATACTCTTTAAAATAGGGGAAGAAAAGATCTCTGAAATCTGGAACAGAAAGACTCCAGAAAAATTAAGTGATAACTTCAGCTTACATGATCAAAAGTTTTTGCAGGAACTAAAAAGAGTAAAAGATTCTGTTCATAGCAAGCTTTGGAACTATGACAGGCAAGTGTGGACAATGCAGAAGAGCTCCACATCCCCTCACAGAATCAACATATTTGCTGAAGGCTATAAATCTACACAATTTTTGAAAGGCAGGCTGCAATGGGATGTCAGAGTCTCCCTGAGAAACATTAGGCGTTTATCAGCCTTAAATGAACATGAACCATTTCAGCACTTGGCTGAAGAGCCACCACGGAGACATCCATCACTCAGGAGAGTGTTGTGTGAGTCAGTGCTTGTCTGGAAGCCACAGTGGTGTACTGGCACACTGGGACATCTGTCAGGCAGTTATAGCTCATGGTCTGGAGCTGGCTTACACCCATCCATTGGGAACACAGGTAGGGCTAGCATGCAGTGGTCTGTGTTCAACTGAGCTCACAAGTCCACACTTTTTTTTTTAATGAATTATCATGCATTAGGGCAAAACCTTTTGATCACTTCAAAACGAAAACTTGTCACTATGACAATATACTTGATTTGTGATCAGTACAAAAGGAGAAGAATTATATAATCCCATTTCTTTTTCAGCCAACTTGATATTCAGGTGCAAAACCACTGTAGAGACAAAAGCATGCTTTGTAAGCAGCAGCAGCTTTGAAGTATAACCTATGCTGCAGGTGGAGTTTGAGTAATGCTGCTTTTGTACATAAATCTCAGTCAACAAGTCAGACATCTAACTTTCAAAAGTAGCTATGGAAAACATACAAATTAGCGCTTCTGATACAGCTACCAGTTACACGCTTCCAATGCATCATGACATCAGGCTACTGCATGCCTTCACCTCCACATGTGGAATTTATCAGCAAGAGCCAGTGGCAGCAACTAATCAGTAACCACAAATATCAGGGACACCCGGAGGCAAGATTGCACCCCTGCAGATATGCTACACAACACTGGATAACAGGCACACTAATGATGAGGGCTCATGCTTAGGTACTAGATATGACCCACTTACTTGCCTTCAAATTAGATCATGTAGGCTTGGGGCGCAAACCCATGGAGCTATTTCATTAGAAAGGTTATACATGTTTCAGCCTTACAGTATGAGGACAGTAACTGTATTACTCTGGCCATCAGTACCCTTCACACACAGGCAGTGGTGTCAAAAGTTATCACTTGCAGAAGAGAACTGTGAAAGATGTGAATACAAGTGTCAAGCTATCTCTCTCTAGAGCACAGTGCTTATCCGCTGAACATGCATATATTGCTTTACCTCAGAGGCTCAGTATAAGCGAACAGAAGCTGCTTTTCCATGTCACCTTCTTTATGTCTGCTGAGCTTTCCACTGAGCAATTACTATTTAGCTTTTATAGAAGCAGGAAATTTTATTGCTTGTTGGACCCTGCCTCAATCAACAGAGCACCCAGTCCTTAGAAAAGAGCAGACAAATT
>Ga0181612_119649_pt1 | contig 10962 bp, 4 predicted proteins | sample HoacroProtozoa21_FD_119630 | JGI IMG/M metagenome (GOLD analysis project Ga0181612, IMG submission 119630) | Hoatzin crop microbial communities from Cojedes, Venezuel. Combined Assembly of Gp0051906, Gp0051904, Gp0051908 | reverse complement strand
TGCCAAATGGGAGCCTGCATGGGACAAGCTAAATGAGCAACTGGCAGAGCAGGGGTGGGAAACAGCGAGCAGGGGAGGCAGACGCAGGCCTTGCAGGGCATGAGGTCCCATGGCCACACCACATAAATCCCACTTCTTAGAGTTCAGTCACATAAAGAGGGCGCAGTTAGTCAATCAAACCTGACCAGGCAGACCTGCCTAGAGCTGCAGGTACGTCAACTCTACCTGGGTAGCTTCTGGCCTGTGGACTTCGAATCTACTTTCAGGACGTGCAGTTGAAGAGAAAATTCCCAGTTTGAAACTTGCCAGCTGTATCTGTTTCTGTTATTTTCAGCTATGAATTCTTTTCTGCTTGGTTGCTCTGTGTCTTTAGAGCAGGTTCAGGGTAATGCAGTCACTGGCTTATTTGTGTCCGTCTTTATTACCACAGCTCAAGTGAATGCCTTCTGGAAGGCATCATCCTGGAGGATACCACTCACTGAATCAGTCTTGCAAGCTTTTGTAACGTACCTGCAGCCAAGCACAAAGAGGATTCACAGCTACCAAACATTTTCTGGCTGCTGAAGGAAGAGTTTATCTCAGATGTTTTTATCTCTTGGAAACGAGAGCAGCTTATAGCATCAGCCCTGTTGCTTTTGTAGCAGCATCTCTGTGGCACTGGCGAAATGCACCGCCCATTAAACAACGTATGACTAACGCCCTTAGCGGCTACATTAGAGGGGGGTCTCTTTTTAGCTGTTTTTCCTTGGTTCTCAGAGGTGAGGCTGTGGCATTAAACAGTGCAGCAGAAGCCAAGAGCATGGGGTCAACTTTCAAAACAGTGTGTGGCAGAACTGGAAAGCAGAGCATGTTAGAGGGTTACGGAGAGGAGAAAACTGGCTGTTGGACCCATACAGGTCTTCCTCTGCATTTCTGAATGTTATCACTGTGTATTGATACAGTTTCTGTGTTGCTCAATATTTGGGCTGCTGATAGTCGAACGGCCAGATTTATAGCTTAATTGATTGACACAGCTCCTACAAACTCAGCCAAGTTTGTACCACCTGACAGTCAAATGCTAAGGACTATTATTGAAGTGTAATTTTGATCATTACCCACAATCAATACAAATGAAATTTTTAATCATCAGACTTAATGGAGAGTTTGTCACTGCTGTAAGCACAGAGTAAATTCTGCTGTGTCTCTCAATCACTTTGTCTTCCCTGGTCCCCCCGCCCTGGACATGAGTACCCAAGGGACAGCACAGCCAGCCTCAGCCCAATTTCTGCTATTCCTGCCCAGTCCCTGGACTCCAGTTTTGCAGGGAGAAGCAGCCTCAGGCTACCCTGCACTGTGACTGTAGCTCTGATAGGTGCTCAGAAGCAAAGCCTTACCTCACTCTCTTGACTTCCTGCCTGAAATGTTAATCAAGATGTCTCCTTTGGGAGGCTGAATTGGTAGGCATGTTTTGCTGGGTATTTTCCAAAGCAGCAATGCCATTCTTTGAATCAAATGAACGAATCTTTGAAGCCAATAGTCCAAGGTCATCCCTCAGGTAACTTACATCCAGTCTTAGTTCCATACTGACCATTGCTATTTAAACGATTTCCTGCATCAGGATGTTTCTTTGCCAATGACACTGAGCTTTTTGATTCCTTTAATTTTTGTTCTGAATGAAATGGAAAATCTCCTATAGATATGTTTATACATGTCCTTTATGTAAATTTATAAGGGCTTGCACATGGGGCTTGTAAGAAAAAGTGTTGGTCAGCCTTAGGTGGAAGGGTTTGTTACTAATACTGTCAATACGAGCGTGTAACGTACAGACTGACAGGACAGGATTCAGCCCCAGCAGTGACTGTGGAGATGCTCTGCTGTGGCAGTCTGTCCAGAACTTCACATATACCATTCTACCTAATAGTAACAGGAAGAGCTACAACTACACCTTCTATCCAGCCTAATTCCTCATACTAATTATTTTAACTTCTGTGGAACCAAAAATCCAACTGTGTGATATAATTACCTAGTAAGCGGAACTTAATATTCTTTTTGAGGTAACGACTCACATATATACTTCCAAACTGGCTCCAGATCTACAATTTTCTTTTTTCTTCAAGGAGTCTTACAATGAACATAGTTTCCACTATCCTGATCATCATTTCTCTGAGATTCAAAGTGGAGTGCTACTGTGATGGGAAAGCCTTTTGCTCAGGCAAACCTAACATGTTTTCTGGTGTTCTACAGCAAAATAAAGACCGCTGGTTAGTGAACTTATTCAAGGAGCACAATGAAGTATCAAGAATCCTTTTCCAGCATTTCTGCTAAAGGCTAAGCATTACTCAGACTGTGTGATCCAGGAGAAAAACATTGCTCCATTTCCACTCCTATTAAGACACACAAAAAACTCCCTGAGCAGAAGGGCAGAGCAGGAAGAAGACACAAATGAAGCTAGACTGCGGTGCTATCCCCAAGGATCTTGAGCATTTTGAGATTTATTTTCATGTTTTTTTGTACTCATCGTGTTCCTGAGTTAGGAGGAATACAAAACAAAGTACCAAAACCAAGGAACTTGCTGACCAGGGATCTATCCCCTACCATGACTGCGGCTTGCCAAGGGCCAGGGAAGAAACCAACATATTAGCTAGAAATTTGTAATCTGTTTGATTGCTTGACTTCTTTGTAACTCAGCATCCAGTTTTGCAGCCCAGCCCTTAACCCATTGCTTTAATAGAACATGTTTGATTTCGTCTGTTCTTAGCAGAATTTCTAGAAATAAAGCTGTTCTCAGAGTAGTGTAACAAACATGACAGGAGCCGCAAATCTGCAGCCAAGCTGGCCTGCCCTAAACTCCCTACCCTCTAGTCTGGGGCAGAGAGGCACAGAGCAGAAACACTGATTCTCAGGCTGCTGGGGTGGCTCAGGGACCGGCGAGGCCAGGAACCCACTGCCGAGAGGGAAGTTTCCTTGGCAGGCATCAGGCACCGGCTCTTCAGCAAGTGGTTGGAAGGCAGACAGCGCTGAAAGCATCCATTGCTGTGACAATCTGCTTTAAAGCCAGCATTGAAGGGTCCTGGGTGAAGACAGCAGGGAGGGAAGCATCCAGAATATTTTTTTTTTAATCCTGATAACTGTACAGCCACAGGCTAAACAGAGAGAATGATTTTCAGTTCTTGTCCCTCCTGTTTCCGTTTTGCTGTCAGTTGTATGCCCTGCACGAAGCACCCAGCCGCCAAGGCACTTTGCAGGGACAGTCTTCGTCAGTGCTGTTGAATGAAGCTGCATTTCAGGTGGACATTTTTGCTTTGTTTGTTTTGATCTGCTCTAGCAGTATGTTCTCTCGAAAGAAAAATGAATTGTAAGAATTAATCAGCCTTGATTTGGGATGTGCAGTGAATGGTGTTGGTGGGCAGAGCAGAAAGGTGTCTATTATTTCTCACTTTTTCTTCCAGCTGCTCAGATTTTTTTGAGGGTAGGGAGACCATCTGACTCACTCTCACCATTAGCAGCACTACTAAGAAAGCAAGTCAAAAGTGGAATTACAACTCTTTTCTGATGCCAAGTGTGCCAGAAGCATCCTCTATCATTTCGAAGAGCCTGGGCACGTGCCCAATGAGTATCTAATGCCCAGAGTACAGGTTTTCTTTTGTTCAGTTACCTCATCTGTAGTTTCAGCACTGTTCCTAGTGGGCTTCTTAATTTTTTGTATTTAAAGGGTATTTTTGCCTAAATGAACATTTGTTACTTCACAGGTCTAGTCATAGCTAAGGGGACAAAGCATCAACAAGAAGGGGAAACAGAGACAGTAATTTCCTTTAAATACTGAAGAGTCATTGCATGGAGTCAGGGTGTAGTAATATGTTAGGCGAGACCCCTGAGATCCCTTTCAGCCTGTTTTCCATGCTTTTAAACACAGATCAGTTTCTTCTAGGCTGTTTTCAAAAACACAAGGTGTCTTGTTCTGGGCTGCGTGCGGGAAGGGAGACACAGCTGTCAGGTGCTAGGGGGTTGTCTTTTAATTTAATCTTTCTTGCTCTAATTCACTGAAGTATGTTGTTTATGTTTGCATGGATGGGGGAATAACCTCAATTGTGTTCTGACAGTCACTGTGCTGCTTTTCTGGAGGGGCTAATTGCCTCTTAGTAGAGAGACACCAGGGTCAGCAAATAACTACATTTAAAGCATATAGATTGTAAATAATCAACATATATGCAGACAAAGCAGGCACAACAGAGGCAGTCAGCCAGCCTTAACTCTGCCCTGTGATAATACTATACTGCAACCACAAAATCCTGACGATTGCATGGCTGGATTTCTTATAATCTGTTGCTTGATTCTCAGTTTCCCAGATTATATGGCTGAGCTTTGGGCAATTACAGTAGCCCATTAATGTATTTTACCCTTGAATTATTGACAAATGCTTTCAACCTTAAATCCACTTAAATGTAGAATAGATTTCCCAAGTGATCATTATACTGTCTTGTGTGTCTCTTCTATTCCTCTTCAGAGACTAGGTAATATTTGTATATTTACATTTATATACGAAGGAAGTGTCTGAAAAACCTCATGGCTATGGACACATGATGAACTATTGAATATTTTGTCTCCTCCCCCGTTTTCTTCTTTTTGCTTGTTCATTGTAACACATCTAAACTTGTCTTGCTTTTTTCTTCCTTTTTTAGTTGAATTTTCTCTTAAGAATGAATTTTGCACACATTTAATATGACACACCAGACATACAATAGTAACAGGTACAAAAATAAACCTGACACTTTTTATTTAGAAAGAGATTTGATACCAATACAATCATCTCATTTTTGTGGCTAACGAGGGCAAGATGATTCCTCCCACAGTCTCAGACTGGATGATTTAGTTGCTTTTGATAAGAGATGTGGTCACACTCAGTTTTTCCTAAACCCATATTAATTTTAATATAGTTTTGATATCATTTAGAGTGACCAGAAATTATTCTAAGTACCTATGTTAGGAGTCTATCTGGGTCATCTCTTGCAGAAGTCTCCTGCTTTGGACTATCAAGAATTTAAGAAGATTTTACTGCTAGATACTTCTAGGTGAAAAAGGAGAATAACCCCAGTATTTTTGATGTAATGACCTGTAGTGCCCTGCCACTGTAAGAAATCACCAAATAAGCACAGTATGCTTCTTCCAGGCACAGCTACTGCCTGAATCCAAGGACCCCAGGAAACGACATTTCTCTCCTCTCCTCCACAAGCTTGGAAGATGAACCTTGGCTGGCCAAGCAGAGCCTTCAAGGTCTACAATCAGATGTGTTCCTGGGGCTGACATCATGGTGCCAAAAATGTAGTTGAGAGCTATAAGTGCTCTGGACTTGCCTTCATTCAGGAAAGGGAAGCAGAGCCAGATGTGGGAGTGAGTTGAACCCCTGGCAGCCCAGCTCAGGTCCATGGATGCTCTGCCTGCACAGTTGTGGTTCCCCGCTTACTGAGGTCTCCATGTGCGAAGAGGTCTCATCCACATGTCTGGCATCCACACATCTCATCCACCCATGTCTGTCATAGGCAGCCCAGGGAATACCCTACGCACGTCTTGCTGTTTCCAGGATTATCTGTGAAAGTAATTCCCAATGCACTGTTTTTAAACGTTGTCCTGTGTATAAAGACTTTGATACTTCAGCAGAAGACTTTTATAGAAGTGCAGAAAATGGTTTTGATGGGATTAAACCATGTTCTGTATTTTCAAGTGTAGAAGAATCTGGATTTAGACCTGGGAAAATCAAATGGGTAAAACTCTTCATGCTCAGAAGCATATGAGTGTGCTTATGAAGTGGTTAATCTCTGTGTCAGTGGAGTTGTTTGCTCAGAATCCTTTGACAAAGGCCTGAGGGCCAACATGTCTCATGTTTCTGCTCCTCCATAAATTGTTTTCCTTGCTGTAAATGTGAGATTACATAAACCTCTGTCATTGATGACTGACTGCACCTACTTTGGGAATTTTTTTAAGGATATATCAGGTTTTCCAAAGCTCCTTATAATGAGTGATACTTGGAAAGGAAAAGAGTATTTTCTTATATCGGCTACTGCATATGATTGCTCTGAGATGTTACCTCTTAATTCACTCTACTACCTCTTTCCCTCATGAAAGACCCCCAAATCATCTGAATTTCTGTGCTGGCGACCAATCCATTTGGACTGCTACTTCATCTGTTTCTTTCTTGTCTCTTCCCAAGCAGTGTCAGTATCTGGATTTAGGCCTACATTCCTCAAACAGATGAAACTCTGCACACTCAGCAACAAGCAAAAATGCATTTATAATTGGGTTAATCTTTTTGCCAGATGAGTTTATTTTCAGGGAATCTCAGCCCTTTCTCCCCTCATGGATTTCAATATACACAGGCCCATGTAAAGCTAGTGACATAAATCAGGTCAGCTCTGAGATTAGAGGTGTGCGAGTGAGGCAGAGAGAACATAATCAGTGCCTGCACGCTGCTATGGTGCTAATGACACGGTTTCAAGGAGTAACTTTAATCCCAAATGTCCTATGTGTTCTGCAAAAACATGTCAAGCCAACCTGCCAGGATTTAAGATAAATCCACTGAAATGAAGTGAACCATGGCCTCTGCAGGTTTTTTTAAGTGGCAGATGTGAGTTCAGAAAAAAAAACAAAACCTCATTCAAATACAGAGATTTAAAAATAGAAGTTAAAACAATTTCCACTCTCTGGCTAGATAGCAGATCTTCTGGCTATACAAAAAAAACTCAAACTCTATGGCCAGAATATATTTTAGAAAACATAAATTTCGTTACAGCAGTGAAGAATGAAAGCTAGGGGAAACCCATATTTCTGCAGTATGATCAGCATCACATAGATTCTGGTCTTGATTGCCTGCAACTATTGTAATTTTGCACATGGAAAACTGCGAGCTGGCTAGCTGGGCAGTTCCATGGTGTAATTCTTACAAACATGAATAATTAATAATTGGGGAGAGTATTCATAGTAAAAAGGTCTTTTTTTAATTCTTTGCCAAGGTGTTTTGTTATGTAAGTGCATGAATCCCAGATTTGTAGTTCTAATTAAATTAGAGGTTTCTTCCGAGGTGAGCGTGTTAGATAACAGGGACAGCAAGCAGAGTAGCCAAGCACACAAATCTTTGAACTCATTTTTAACCTCTTCATCATACCTGGTCCATCTTTCCTCAAATACATCAGCTACTAATAGTAACAGTATCTCCTGCTGCTTTTGGGACTTGTTAATATTTTTGTAGGATGAGTTTGGATCAGGCTATCAGCTAGCCTACATGAGAAGCCTGAATTTTTGACACTGATGGAGGGTTTGGGTTGAAAATGCTGGAGCCACAGCTACAGGACTAGGATTTAATAAAAAACAGTACAAGTAACAAGCTCCCATTAGGTAATTGAACCTTACTGGATACTACAAATATTTGGGTCCTGCTAGCTTCATCTTTCACCAGGTGCTTTTGTACTTTTGCATTCAAATTGACAGTGTATTTCTGGGTTTTATTAACAGTGTTTTACTGATTTAACATAGCAATGCAGTGCAAAATTTTATTGATGGCTGTTCTCATGCTCGTGGAGTTCACGGCTTTGGATAATAATAAGATCTGAGAAACAACCTGATGTTTCACTCAAACAGGTGAATTAAAGAAATGATTTCTTAATGGAGGAATAAAAACCCCAGACAACCAGGATGCCTCGGCAAGGCAGACTGCATCACAAGAAAACGTTTAAAGAATTCACTCCTTTCGTTTAGCGGCAGATTTCAGGACGGGTTCCAGAGTGCACACAGCTGCCTGGGTCCTGCCCATCTCAAGCTCTGTCCCTCTACCAAAATGGGCACCAAAATGGCTGGGGAGGGCCAGGGGGGATGGCTCTGCTGCTGCCAGGTGAGAGCTGGGCTTTGGGGTCGGGACCCTGCTGCTGGTGGGGCAGTGGTGGCCACAGTCCCAGCAGGGAGGAAGGCAGCAGGGAGCAGGGTCAAGGTGCATCTCTGGGGTCAGGAGGGATCAGGAGCTGCGGGGAGGAGGTGACGGGTGGGTCAGGTCCCTGTACCACAGTGGCAGTGAGCTGGAAGGCAAAAGCCTTATTGGAAAAGGAGACTGGAAAGGAGAAGGAACTAAGAAGGGCAAGGGAGGGGAGGGCAGATATTTAGTGTTGATGCCATAACCAGGAGGTTAGCAGAGGAGAGAGGAACTGTTGAAAGGTGTAGGTAGGTTAGAGGACCATCTAAAAAGCTCTTTAGATTGATGTGTGCTTTTAGTACAGCCATACATAGGCGCGACAGTCCAGACATTTAAAAAAGGATGGCCAGCATCCTCTACCCCTTCTGTAGGAGGGAAGACGAAGTCCAAAGAGCTGGAACTGAGCTGCCTACTTCAATTTGTAAAATGGTCAGAGGTGCAACACCACATGCAAATGCAGATGCACTGGAAAGCGCTGACTTACAGCTCTTCTTTCTTCACACTTGATGAGGATGAAGCACTCTTCCTGGGGCCAGTCTGCATTGGTTCTGCAGGGCGAAAGGAGGAGACAGGGTGGTGGAGTCTCTTGCAGAAATACACAGACCATTTACATCACAGAACTGTGAGTCTCCTTCCACACCTGAGCAGGAGGGTTTGGGCAAAAACAGGCTGGGGAGCACACCAACAAGGCGAGCAGATCAGCATCCTCTTGTCACTTTGGCAGAAATATCAGCAAAACTTCTGGACAAAAAATTTATTAATTGAAAATGCTTTTGGCACACACTGTTCAGCTGAATGTAGAAAATGATGGTGGCTGGAGAAAAGGGGCCAAATTAAACTAAGCTTGGCTTTAGTTTCAAAAGCCACCGAAATAACCATGTCTTTGATTTGGGAAGGTTGAGATTTTTGTTAAGCTGTTTTACTAAGGAATGGATTGGGGTTTTTTTTCACCTGAAATAAAATATCTCTCCTGGAAGTCTGCCACTTTTGTCCCTCCCCAAATTCTCAGCTAATCACACAGACCCTGAAAGAGTAAATCAGGCCTAAGACCTCAGACAGGTCTGCAGAACCTGTTCAAGAAAATGATCCTTCCAGCTCTGGTAAGGACCCATACTTAGGTTAGATAACAAGAACAGTTTATTTTTGTTAAAGAGGTTAATATACTAATATTTTCTTCTTTGCAATATATTTTATGCCAGAAATTGGTTCTTCCATGGGATCATGACCATTTATTTGTGTAATCTTTCAGTTCAGCCCTGGGAGTGAAGATATCTGAGTTTTATCGAAGTTCACAGTAGTGAAATTCTGGGTGAACTGAGAATAAATGAACATTTTTATTGCAAAGTCCTCATTGACTATAGAAGCATCCAGTAGTCAGATGCTTCTTTATGCCCTTAAATTTGTTTGTAAAAGCCTTAGCTTCCAAAAAACCACAAAAAACTCCTATCTCTTTCGCCAATCACTTATGGTCAGCAAGTTTCTCAAAATTACATTCAGTTTCAAATACTCCTTACTCAAAGACGTGTTCCTGAATTGCCTGTGCACTGCAGAGCTAAGGCCATACACCTGAAGACAAAACCTGCGTGTTGCTTAGGCAAAGGCAATTTCGCCAGCTGATATAAGTCAGCAAGCTGGCAGCTACTGTGAGCGCTTGAGCATGATGACGATGTTATTCTTATTTATCTTACGATTGTGCTTGGAAATCCACTTAGCTAATTATTTTTTTTTCATGTTTCCACTGAGGTTGTGCATGGCAGGCAGGAGTTGCAAAACTTTGTGGACGAACATGAGATTTAATGTAGGACATCATGTGTATACAGATGGAGCCCGAGTCCTGAGTCAGCAGACCTGTTAAGCACGTCCTAGAATTCCAGAATATGCTACCATGCTTCACTGAATAAAGACAGACTTGTTGCATGCTCAATGGTAAATACTTTGCTGGATCGGGACCTTACCCATCAACATATTCCAGGCAGTGTCTAATTCTGGAAACTGCTGTTCCCTGAAATATCAGAGTTAATTGCTGCACAACACATTTTACTTCTGTCTCTGTGATTCCCAATAGCTTTGTGTTCTTATCTGCACACCCATGGTGTGGCTCAGCACCAGATCACAGACACTTTAATTTAGGCACCTAGATGTAGGTAACAACATGGGAACTAGGTGTCTAAACTTTATTACACTCAGTGGAAACCTAACTGATGCAGCTGACAGACTGCTCACTGCTCTGAGCTTTTCACGTCACCCTTAAGCAGCAGTCCACATGAGGAGCTTCAGACTCTATTGTTCACCCAGTGGAGGAATCTAATGCCCTTTGGGTGTCCTGCCTGATTTCCTGCTGAAGTTTGGAAAGACACAGGTCTCCTCTGTAAGTTGTGCCACATCTGCCACCTTTGTGCAGTGCCCCCAGGTGTCCTGTGACATCTCTGACAGTACTTTACTTCTATACTTGGCAAGTGAATCAAGTAATTTGTCTTCAGTAACGAGAGCAGGAACTTCTACACTTAGATTATATGTAGACGCCTACATTTAGACACTAAAATGTCCTACAGGATGGAAAGTATCAACATTTTTAAAAAGCATTCTCATGTTATCCATACAAAATCTATTTCAAAATATTTATATTCCTTAATGCTAAAAAGCAACAGCAGAGTCTTGCCTGACTTTTAACACAGCTGATTAAAAATCTGTGCTTCCTCACCACTCACTGAATTGGCAGCCAAGCACCACCCATATGGTCTTCTTTTAGCGAAGAGTAAGGGCTCTGTGTAGCTAAGAGGTATCTGAAATTCCTCTCTGTCTATAGTGCTTTGAAGCTCTCCCTATAAACTCTTCACTAATAATCTTGACTGCACAGATTTTATTTTGCAGGCAAGACAAGATAAGCGACCTCAGAATATCTCTTTCTCCCAGGGCCAGCAATTCTGACCAAAAGAATCACAGAATCACAGAATCACAGAATAGTAGGGGTTGGAAGGGACCTCTGTGGGTCATCTAGTCCAACCCTCCTGCCGAAGCAGGGTCACCTA
>Ga0181612_110005_pt1 | contig 10962 bp, 11 predicted proteins | sample HoacroProtozoa21_FD_119630 | JGI IMG/M metagenome (GOLD analysis project Ga0181612, IMG submission 119630) | Hoatzin crop microbial communities from Cojedes, Venezuel. Combined Assembly of Gp0051906, Gp0051904, Gp0051908 | reverse complement strand
GCACAGGACAGAGCTGGAGCTGCTGGAGCGGGGCCAGAGGAGGCCCCAGCAATGATCCGAGGGCTGGAACCCCTCTGCTGGGAGGAAAGGCTGGGAGAGCTGGGGCTGCTCAGCCTGGGGAGGAGAAAGCTGCGGGGAGACCTTAGAGCAGCTGCCAGTGCCTGGAGGGGCTGCGAGAGAGCTGGAGAGGGGCTTTTTACGAGGGTATGGAGTGATAGGACAAGGGGTGATGGCTTCAAGCTGAAAGAGGGCAGATATAGATTAGATATAAGAAAGAAACTCTTTACTCAAGGGTGCTGAGGCTCTGGCCTGGGTTGCCCAGAGAAGCTGTGGCTGCCCCCTCCCTGGCAGTGCTCAAGGCCAAGTTGGACGGGGCTTGGAGCACCCTGGGCTGGTTGGAAGGGGTCCCTGCCCATGGCAGGGGGGTTGGAACGAGGTGGTCTGTAAGGTCCCTTCCATCCCACACCATTCTCTGAGTCCATGATGGGGGTAGAGAAGTGGGTGTGTCTCTCCTTGAGGTTTTGCTGAGGCTTTTTCAGGACAGGAGGTGCTATCCCCAGGTGACAGCCAAGATGTAGATATTCCTGTCCACTTGGATAACAACCAGTCTCCAGGCTATCCTTTGCCTGTTTGGGGTGTTGTGGTCAGAGGTGTAGGTGTCACACAGCCTCAAAGACCTTTGCACCTCTGAAAAGAAGCCAAGAGTTGACTCCAGGTCCCCACCGTGTAAAGTAGGAGCTTATTGGATCCCACAGCTTTTATGTTTAATCTTGTCTGCATTAGCCCCTAGACCCTTTGGTACCTGTTAGACTTCGGGCTTTTAGAAGAGCATTATTGTACATTTTCACTCACCGACACTTCATATCACATACACACGCATGCAGAAGTAAAGCAAAGCTGTAGCTTTTCAAGCACAAATCTTAGCTTGATGTTTTCCAAATGGAGTCTTGGGGGTTTTGATTTTTTTTATTATTATTTTCTATGGATAGTATTGGTGGCATAATGCAAACAAATAATTTCCCATGTGAAATGCGCTGCTGGAACACTTGGTTTGCATCAGTCGGACCACTACAGCTGGTCATCTGGGCCCCATCCTCGGGTGGGGAGGCCAATGCCGAGAGCCAGGCTGGAGGTGGGACGGGGACATGGGGACACGCAGCCCCCTGCCTCGCCCCGTCCTGCCGCCAGCGGTTCTGCTGCTCCGGCGCCTTCCCGTGCCAGCACATCCCGCAGCGCTCGCGTGACAGAGCCCGGCAAGGGCAATCAGACGAGCTGCTTGTGAGCTCGTGCAATTCAAAAGCCATCTCTACCCTAGGATAAATTTAAAGCACGTTCATCACTTTCAAGTATTTTCTGTATCATTTAAAAAAAAAGGGAAATGCAAAATACCTAACATTTTTAAAATACAAGCTATTTTCCTGAGGCATAGCTGCTGTCACATTAATTCCCAGCCCCTGTGTCAGCTCTGGGTCAACAGATCTGCTCCCTGGCCAGGTCTGCAAAGGGTTTCAAGGGGATTTGAGCCCTGGGCATCAGGTCAGTGGGTTCCAGGGCAGGGACGGGGCGGCAGAGCTTGGGGTCAGGGCGAGCAGCTCTGCTGCTGTGGGACTGGTGAGGAGGGAGGGAGGGAGGCTGGGGGCACTGGGAGGGAGCAGCTTCCAGAGGGATTCATTGCACAGCCCGGGAGCGGAGCTTGTCCCGAAGCGCAGAGCTTGACTCAGCACCCTGCTCTGTTCAAACACCATGTGTTTGTATTTACAGCAGGATGGTCAGGGTGGTAGCAGGCCTGTGACCTCCTCCCACGTAGATAAAGCATCCTCCTGTGATTTGATAAACCTTTGGCAGTGAGCTCAGTACAACGCCAGTGGCCAGACCGGGAGGTCTCTGTGGGGATGGAACCACCACCCCCAAGTCCGCAGCCCAGGGCGAGCGGGCGAGGACGTGGCAGACATCGGCAGCTGGTGAATGATGTTTGTGCTTTTTAAGCGTCTGAGGGCTTTTAAAACTTCAGACACCAAATGGTTTCCAGTGAAAGCAGCTAATGGCAGTAATGGGAGTGTGACTGTGCCAAGAGAGGACACTGAGCAAACTGATAGGTTTTGTACCGAGATCCTTCCGCAGTGCTGCTCAGGGACCTCCTTCTCTACGGCTTTGTGGGATCGCTTTTACAACGTGCTGTGAAGACCTCGAGATTTTGTAGGGTTGTTTCCATTTGCAGCGTGCTGTATGATCTCAAAACAAATTGAATTCAACTTCTGTGATCCACAGCTCAAATTTTCCACTGCTTTCCACATCGGTTTAAATCTATGTGTTGAGTGGCAAGTACAACACGTGTATTGCAGTTGGAAGGTGGATTTCAGAGCTGCCATACCAGGTCCAGGTCTGAAATCGTGTCCCACAGATGTAGCTCCATCTGTGTCAGCTGTGGCTTGAAGGAATTATGTTGAAAATTCAATGTTTGTGGCTAAAACATGCAGTGTGATGAACCTCCCCCTGAGTGGGAATCGCCTGCTGTCTTCGTGGCCACCATCTGAAAGTTTTTAATGAAGAAACCATTTCGGTGGTAAAGTGGGAAGATCCAGCAACGGTCTCTGCCGGCACAAAGTGCTTCCGTCACTTTTTAAATTTTTTTTTATTGATTTATGCATATCATCTCACAGTTACATATCTCAGGGGCAGAATGCACCATATGAGGTGATCTTTCTGATAGCGTCTTTGCACCGGATCTGTGCGTAGATGTTCCTCTTCTTAGGTGTGCGTTCCCTAGATAGCTTGCACCAAATGGAGAGAAAGGCAAATACCCTTTCCCTCCACCCCCAAATGTTCCTGAAAAAGTTTCAAGGCTGGCTTGGGTTTAGGTGTACATATTCGTACACTCTAATGCGTTAAAAATGGGAAAAGAAACACGATCAGTATCCATGTTTTGAGGTGTTAGCGTTGCACCAGCATACGTGGTCTTTTGGGGAGGTGGTTTCTTGCACTCCTCGTTAACTTTCTGTGGCTTTCAACACCGCTTTTCCTTGTGAAAAGAGAAAATGGTTTCATTGCCATACAGGAAAATCCTATCAGCAATCTGGTTTCATTTCTAGACTTTAAAAAAGTTCAGATAACTTCTCCTAGACTGATTGAACACTTCGAAGTGCCTAGGTTTTTTTTTTGTTCTCGTTGGACTGACCGGGCGAACAGACAGATCTATAGATTGAACAGGCTGTGTCGCAGGGGTAGCTGCCGTGGAAAGCGTACTGCTCTGTCTGCGGTGGGGCCTTCAGTTATGGTGATATTAAACGAGAAATTTCATTTTTCCAGCTACACTTTCCCTCACTATAAACTACTTCTTCCTGTAAAATTCTCTGAACTCCTGTGATGGAAAATGCAATGTATGAGCCAGATGCTTTTAACAGCAAACCTGTGGGTAATAACCAAGCTTGTATTTTTTTCACCTTTTGCAATGAAAAGATTTCTAAGGAAGATTAAACAGCAACTTCCAAACTATAGTTCCACTGCTAGTATTGATGTTGATGTTCTTTCCCTGTGTTTCCTCTCTGTAGTCCGCTTCGCACCTTACAGACCTCCCGACATCTCTCTGAAACCGCTGCTCTTCGAGGTGCCCAGCATCACCACCGAGTCCGTCTTCGTTGGCCGGGACTGGGTGTTCCACGAGATAGACGCGCAGCTGCAGAGTTCCAACGCCAGCGTCAACCGAGGTGTCGTGATCGTCGGGAACATCGGGTTTGGAAAAACCGCCATCATCTCCAGACTGGTTGCGCTCAGCTGCCATGGCACACGTATGAGACAGATTGCTTCCGATAGCCCGCACGCCTCGCCGAAACGTAAGTACAGCAGCGCGCGGGTCTCCAAAAATCCGAGATCTTTTCCATCAGCTTTTATAATGGTTTTGGCTGGAAAGATCCCATTCTTCAGGCCCAAGGAATCAGCTTAGTCTTTATTGCCAAGCAAAGGAAGCACCTGTCGACAATATTTATACTGCTCCTGTTCCAAATCTACTTTTTGAAGAGTCAAAATAGTCTGTCGCTTCTTTCTCTGACTTTAAAACATCTCTGATTGGGAAGACTCCAATTTTAATTGCCAATATTCTGTTATTATAAATCCATGCTGGTGCATTCTCCTTCCCATACGGTTTGTTTATCTCAGTTTGTCACGCTGTAGATGTTTAGGGTGGAACACAAGGCACCCAGCATTGCTCTGCCTCTTGGGGTCCCATCCAGTTCACGTCGCTCTGCGCTGACGTGTTTGCGGGTGGGGATGACAGCATTTTAAAATCATTCAGCTCTCAATAAGCGAATAAGACAGGACTAAAAATACTGGGTTAGGTACCTGAAGGTATCTTGTAAGGATTTAGGTCACTGTATCTCAGTTAAACTGGAGTTAAATCTGTTTACCAGAGTGCAGTACCCTTAGCCATGTCAGAATATCTGAAATGTCACCAGTCGTTGGCATCTTGAATAGCGTCACTTGTCAAAGCTAAATGAACAATCCGGAGTGAAAGGCAGGGCTTGTTGCTGAACCTTCACTGCAGCTCTGCAGTGCACCAAGTGTATGTCTCCCCAGTCTGCTTAGAGGGTTTGTGGACATCAGAGAGACAACTGTACTTAGCTGTTTCTGGACTAAAAGCTTGGATATTTCCACAAGAAAGTGCCCTGCATCTTTCATGCCCGAAGGACAAAGATCCTTGGTCACAACTAACGCGCTGTTTGGTTCGCACTCTGCTTTGGCCGTGGAGTTGAGAGCTGAATGGTTCCTCAGTGTTAGTTATTGGGATGGAGACCTGCAGAATCAATCAGCAACTTTATTTCCTAAAGAGATCACAAGATATGGAGGATAAAAATTATTATGCTTAGTAAAATCTATGTTTAATAATAAACGCTCATTGCCTGACCTGACTATGCTACAGCAGTAGAGCTGTCGGCGTTAGTAAACTGGCATAAATACAGCCTCAGACTTCAGACTCTTAATTCCTGTCTCTGACGAATAGTGCAGGTGAAGGTGGTGTTGCATGCTCAAAATAAGAATGGGCATCATTGTGAACACATTCAGGGTTTAATTATGTAGGCAGTAGTCGTCCTCCCGTGCTGTTGGCCATTAAATGGGTCATTGTCTGCCTGATGATTTCAAGTCAAGCCCAAGGATGCTTCGCAGCAATCCGTTCAGGGCTGTACTCTGCGCGTTCAGACTATGCTGAAGAGGACTGTTGCTTTTAAAACATTCCTAAAATTCAGAAATTGGTAATTAGGCATCATCAAGCACTGCATGTCTTAGTGTCATTCAGAAATACTCTGTATGCTTACCTGTGGGTGAAATGCGTGTGGTTTGGAAACGTGACCCAGGGAGGCTGGGTGAATGGACAGTTGTAGCAATCTAGTGGCAAAGCCAATTTCTGCTTTGCCAGGCGAGAGCAACAGCTCAAACGCAGCAGAAAGCAGTTAAACTCGTCAGAGATGATTCCAGCATAATTCATTAGTTGCTTGCAAGCTTTTTCCAGATCCTGGTGCTACTCCTGCTTCTCTCCCCCCGATTACATTAATGGGCTTCAGATGGATGTGTTAGCTGTGGCTCTCCATTTTATTTATGTCATACAATAGGCACATAAGTCAGAAAAATGGGCTGTCTCCACTGAAGAAGGACTCAAAACCAAATTAACCAGCGATTGTTCATAACGAGGGACAATCTATTGGCAGAACTGCAGAGTAGGAGAGCACTGCCCTAAAATATCCCAAACTCGAAGACAGAGCTTACTTTCAGGAGTGCATAATTCACTCAATTATTGCGATTATTTTAAAGTCAGTGAAATTACAGTGGAGAAGGTGAATAAGACAAGCTCCACACTTTATCTTAGCAGTCCTTGCCAAAAGTCTTGCTTCCAAAGGAAGGTTCTTAGGGAGCTTCTGGCCTGGCTGGACGGTGTCACAGTCTCTTGCTGCCTGAAATCCTGACCACAGTATTTGTGGAAAGTATTGGTAACTGTCATGCGTGACCTGCGAGAGAAGAGCAGCTGCCTAGTCTGTCAGAATGTCGGTCGTGCTTGTCCAGTAGCCATTCATACCCTCTTTCCTTGGGACAGATGTGGATGCAAACCGAGAGCTGCCCTTAACCCAGCCGCCTTCTGCTCACTCGTCGATCACCAGCGGGAGCTGCCCGGGGACGCCCGAGATGCGCCGGCGCCAGGAGGAGGCCATGCGGAGACTCGCTTCCCAGGTACGGAAACATTCGCCTCGGGATTCTTCTGATCCTTGGGAACATGTTGATTAATGGAACGCGTTGGAAGGTCTCCTGCCTTACATCACTTGGGGCGCTGGAAAATGTGTGCGTGCAAATGCTTACTGGGGGAGTCTAGAGAAAAACTTCTGGCACAGATTTTATGACCCTAGGAAAGTTATTTCTGCACAGATGACATTCCCGTTACATCAGATACACACTGCTCTGAGAATTTATCTTTCCCAGCCATCGTACTTTATCCTTGCAAGTGTTGTGGCATGACATAGTTACCAGAATAATTGCAATTTTTCTGCAGCAGTGAAAGCAGAATTGCCAGAGCGTTTCGTTTTGAAAAGGGCAGGTATCGCACGGTGGGTAGAGGGGCAGGCGGTGAGCGTTGCTGCGCTGCCTGCGCCTCGGCGTCTTTTGGAGAAGTCTGCGAAACAGATCGTAGCCTTTTGAGCGATACCCAGAGCGCTTGCTGTTACGCCAAGAGTGGAGTGTGTGTGACACGATCACTTACTGTAGGTGAGATTTACAGCTTGAATTTTATTGTATTACTGCGATTTCGCCCTGCGTTTGTGGTGGCGGGAAGGTGCCGTTCTATTGCTTTGAAATCGGAGGAGCTTGCTCCTCCTCCACCTTCTGAGAGGATCCGAGCTGTTGATGCCTGCCTGTTGCCTGCTCCCACTGCGGAGAGGAAAATGTCAGGCAAAGTCTTTGTACGAAATTCCTGCCAGGATGTGTTTGGCTTGGCTTTTTGTGCCAGATACTGTCTTGCCCTATCTGCTTTTCAGCTGCACCCAGATGGCAAAGCAGAGAGTGTGCGGTATCTGCGTAAATAAATATTAAGACCTGATAGTCTCTGCTTCCACGTGGAGTTCGTGAAAGGAATGCGGTGGCCAGGTCTGGTTTTGTTCAGGACGCATTAGTCATCATATTCCTTGCAAATCTTAAGCATTGCAGACTACCAGAAGGGCCAATAAAGTGTGGTATCTCTGCTTAAAATACCTCATCTATCTGGACTTTCTTCCCCTGAGTGCATAAGTAATCCTGCTGGCTACGTAACTGATAAATGGATGCAGTTTAGGCTTCATTTTGCTCCTGAGAAAGGTAAGGGATATGTCTCTTTCAAACAGCGTACGGTCACATCCACTGCATAGATCATGCACTGAAGCTTTTTTGCCTCTCTGATCACTGGAGAAAAGAGCAAGAAACAATCTTTATAGCCAAAAATAAAGTAAAAATAGGTTGTTATACCTTGGCTGCCGACTCCTTTAGAGAGGGTTTTAAAGCCCTGCTCATCCCCTAGCCAGAATTTTTTTGCAAAACAAATCCTGTATTTTGCTGTCAGAACATGACAGATGAGCTGGGAAGATGTACTGCCTCTCGCGCTAGCAGCGGGATTACTGCAGACTTTTAGTACGGTTGTTAATCTCCCAGTAAATCTCGACTACTGTAAATGTAGGCAGATTCCAGAAATAACCATCACCGCCTTCCAAACGTTAGGCCCTCATGAAAAGATCAATGCCAAGGCTGAGGAGTTGACCTTAGAGCACTTGGAATCGCTTCTCCTACCCGAGGAGCTGACACAGCATGCGGAACTTCTGAGAAGCTTCGGCGTGTTGAGCAAACAGTCCCGGGGATGAGTCAGAGCAGCAGCGGCACGGCTTGATTCAGCAGTCGGAGACCTTGGGTCCGTTCCCAGCTCTGCCGTTAGCCTTGCTGGGATCCCTGGAGACCGGCGTCTCATCTGCCTGCCTCCATTTCCCTGCCTGTTAAAAGAAAAGTGATCCGTGCAGAGAACGGGCCTTTGATACCTGCTGCTGGAAGGAGCACGTAGCTGGGTGTTCCTTGGTTGTCCCAGCTCAGGAGAGCAGGTGCCTGCCGGGTGGTGCTGCAGTCTGCGCCTGGATGAAGCCACGCATTGAAATACAGCCCATGCTTAAATCCCAATTCAGAGCTGCATTTCCTGCCACAAAGGGAGACTTCTGAAAGCACAGGAGAATTTTTGGTTTTCCTGATTTTTTTTTTTTTTCTTCCCCTGAACTCCATGTTCCTGCTGATGATTCTTGATCTTAAACAACAATTCTGGTTTTACTGCGTCAGAGCCTTTTCCAGCACTGCTGTGCAGCACGCCACAAGCAGTAAGTTTGATGGATGATCAAGCCTCAGGAAGGGAAATAAAGGCAAATAAAATGGTTTGGGATGTTTGTCAAATTGATAGGTGGAAGTTGTGTGCCTAGTGCACTCTTAGTAACCTCCTGAGCTGTACGACTCGGCATCGCTGCTGATGAATACTTGCTGTCAACAGCAGATAAATTGATTTGCTTAGAAAGAACCATTCTGTGTGATGTCCTCCTAGATAAAACAAACACTGACTATTCCACCCCAGCTGGGGTTTTTGAAGTCTCTGAGCAACAGTGGGAGACAAAGGATTACTGACCTGGCAACAGAATTGAAAATCCATTAAAATAACAGTGTTGAGCTCTTTGTTCTGTGCGCAGTCGCCTCATTCAGAAACTCGGTCACGTGCATCTAACTTGCCTTTGAGAGATCATGAGAATTTCTTGTTCATAGGAGGCTTTGAAGGTGCTGAACTCTTAGAGCAAATGAACTGGATGTCTTGGTAGGCAGTAGTAAAAATAGTTGGTTAAAATATTTTAGGTGTCTGATCTGAATGTCTGATGCCACATTCTCCAACAGGCGTTCTTGGGGATGGTCTGGGAGAACGCTTCATGTAGATAAGCTAAAGGCTCTCCAAGGTCTAATCTAAAAAAAGAAAAGAAAAAAGAAGTGGAAAGTCCTTTGGTGCAGGAGAAAGGGAGAGAAGAGCAGCGTATTCCTGTATCAATAGGTGTGGAATAAAAAAGGAATTGCTGCTGGCCTACTTAAACTGGGTTTTGTTCAACTGGCTGCAGAAAAAAGAGCCCAAGGAAGTGAAGGCAAAATTGACCCGTGGGTTAGCCTGGTTGGAAAAGTATTTCTTGGACTTGTGTGTTTTGTAGTTGCATCGAGACTAGAGTCGGAATTGAAGCAGGGAAGAAGGTGTTGACAGTGATGGACAACCGCATTTGTCAGGAATATTTTAGGAGATATAAGAAACATATGCAAGGAGCTAGGTGAAGCTGCGTGCAGATGTTCCACCTCTGCTTGCAACTGGGCTGAGCGGGATGTTCTCAGGTTGTGCTGAGGTCGTTGTGCTAGAGAAGTACGGATCGTTATGAAAGCGGATTAATAATATGCTAACAGGCTGAAGTGATGGTTGGCGCGGGCTCCAGAATGCTAGTGGGAAGCACGCCGTCCCTCTCACCCACTCCGTTCCTGCTGAAAATGTCACTTAGCCCAAAACTCAAAAGTTGCGTGTTTCTGATGACAGCAATGAAAGGTGAACAGTTGCTTTTCCTCCTCTGGATTATGCAGGGTTGTACTTTTCTGCCTGTTCTTCGTGCAGTAAGTTCTTGGGGGCAAGGCTTGCTTTTAGCTGTTGTTGTCAGAGATGAACAAATCATTAATTTTAGAAATAAGTAACTGAAGACTGACTAGCTGGAGCTGCACTCAGTCCTGCCGTGCTGGAAAAGAGCGTTATTTTGTTGTATTCTTAGGGAACAGTTTGAAGTCACCCAGGATTTCCAGTTCCGTGTTCATCAGCAAACTAATGGAGAAGAAAAATACTTAGAAATGAGACAGTTTAGGAAACCAGTATCAAGTGTGGGTTTTGTCCTGCAAAAACTGTGCCAGGAGACAAGCTGTATCCATCTGGTTTAGGAGTCACCTGAATTAATCCTCGTGGGTGGGTCCTAGGAGTAGAAAAATGTCAAAAACAGGGCAAAATTTGCTTCCACCCAGCCCCTGGTGGGCAGCTGTGGAGGATTCTCAAGTCCCAGTCCCTGTCTTTGGTGGGCAGTGGAGTCTTTTGCCACACGTGTATCCATCATGGTAGGAAGGGCTGGATACTTTTCAGGGTTTGCAGTAGTTCCTCCTGAAAGAATGAAAGAGAACGTGGAGCTGAAAATTGAGATTTCTCTGTTCCTTGTGTCATTTCTCTTCCCAACAGCCCATCTGGCTGAGAGTCTGTAAGTAGAAGCAGAGTGATCCTGCCTGGAGAGATTAGCAGGGAAAACACTGGAAGCACAGTAATGCCTGCGTATAACGTACCTGGAGCATCACCTCCGGCTGCTCCAGCTGCCTGCCCAGCTCCTAGAGAGCATTTTGGATGTGTCAAGCAAGAACATTTTTAGAAGGGAAGGTTCGAAGTCTTGCTGTCACACCAGGTCACAGTCAAGGTTCTGGTTGGCATTGTGTCAAGGGCTGTGAGTTTAGAAGGGGAGAAAGAAGCGTGCCAGAAACTCGAGGCATCAAGAGGTAAATGCCTTGCCTTCCAGTTCCTTGCAAGGAAAATATGAAGTATATGGCAATGTTAATAACTTGTTAGCAGAGATTTCTGTGAGTTAATTTCCTAATTTTAAGGGTAACGTTAATCCTCTTGCCAGGAACTGAGCTGGCACAATCCTTTTTTTTCCCTTGCGCTCCCGGATTTCTCCTGCCTCTGAGGAGGAGCCGAGATGATGGCTGCAGACGGGCTTCCCACTGGTCATGGTGAGGGGCGTGGGGACATGTGTCAGACCACAGTCCTCTGCAGTGGACTTCAGAGTGGTCCTTGCTGGGGAGGTTTCTTTGCAGCTTTTCCTCCATCCCCTGTCTCAGTAAGGGTTTGGGGTGGGTGTCAGGAGGACGGGGCCAGACTCT